>Ga0351973_1091_pt1 | contig 24553 bp, 14 predicted proteins | sample BONcelFGM3001E14_FD_206745 | JGI IMG/M metagenome (GOLD analysis project Ga0351973, IMG submission 206745) | Enriched cells from coal bed in the Powder River Basin, Montana, United States - BONCAT cells FGM rep3 HSBNCT.FGM.300.1.E14 ...
ACATATAGAAGGATTTATAAAAAAACTCTGTGAAATTGATGAAAATAAATGGTCTGAAAAAATAATTACCTGTGAAGTTATGGAATTTGTAAAATAAATAAAATTCCAGCAAGGATTTCTTCATAAAATAGAGAAATTTTTGTCAGGTCTCACCATACAGAAATACAGGAGGGAAAAATGACAGACACAGGGACATGTTCTGCCACAGCCCTGGTAATAAACAAAGACATAAACCAGTTAGAATTTCTATCCAAACTCTTACGAAAATCCGGCGTTGAAACAATGACTTTCACAGAGGCAGAAAGTGCCCTCAAAGCAATGGATAAAGAGTCACCTCCGTCTCTCATAGTTACAGATCTCTATATGCCTGTCATTAACGGATGGAAATTCTGCCGCATGGTCCGCTCCCCTGCATTTGAACCATTCAATGAGATTCCTGTAATAGTGGTTTCTTCAGTTTTCTCTGAAAAGATGGCCATAGATCTTATGTCAGACCTTCAGACAGACGCCTTTCTGCCATATCCTCCTGATGAAAATCATTTCATAGAAAAGGTTCATGCTCTTATAGCAGGTGAAAAATCAGAAAAACCTTCTGTACTCATAGTGGAAGATGATAAAAATCTCTTGTCTGTCATAAAGAATATATTCGAAAGACATGGCTACATGGTTCATACTGCCCTGACTGCCTGTGAGGCTGCAGAAGTCTTCAAAAAAACATCCTGTCATATTGCAGTATTGAACTATAATCTTCCTGACAGAAAAGGAGACACATTACTCCGTGATTTCTGCTCCGGAAATCCTGATTGTATCTGCCTGATGATGGCCGGAGACATAACATCTGAACTTGCGCTGAAATGGATTACTGACGGTGCTGACTGTATAAAAAAACCCTTTGAACCTGAGCAACTGATGGAACTCTGTGGCAGAGTCAGAAGAGAAAAGGTATTTATAGAGGCACAGAAAAGACTGGAAATAAAAACATATGAATCAACAGAAAGAAAAGAGAATGAAGAACTGCTTGAACAGAGTGAAAAACAATTCAGATTTATGGTAGAGAAACTTCAGTCAGGTGCAGTCTATGTAGAAGAAGATAGAGTTTTTCTTAACAGGGCAGCAGAGATAATTACAGGTTATAAAGCAGAAGAAATAAAAACTGTTGAAGAATGGTTCACCAGGCTCTACAAAGAAAAGGCCTGTGCCATCAAAAATCTCTATGAAGCTGACAGAAGGGATGACTTCCCTTCCCGTACAGTAGAAATCCTTACAAAAATGGGGGAAATAAAACTTATAGAATTCTTTTCCTATGCAGAACAGGATAGAGCCATATGGCTTTTAAATGACATAACAGACAGAAAAAAATCGGAAGATTTACTCAGAAAGAGTGAAGAAAACCTTTCAAAAACCAATCAGATTATGTCTGCAGTGCTGGAACATACTCATATTATGTCAGTTCTGCTTGACCCTCAGTTTAACTTCATCTGGGTAAACCGTTCTTATGCAGATACATGCGGCTATGCCTCTTCTTTCTTCCCGGGAAAGAATCATTTTGACCTTTACCCCCACGAAGAAAATCAAAATATATTTCAGAAAGTTATAGATACAGGAGAACCATTTTTTGTATCTGCAAAGCCCTTCGAATTTCCCGAACATCCTGAAAGAGGTATAACTTACTGGGACTGGAGTCTTATACCTGTAAAGGATGATGGGGCAAAAGTAACAGGTCTGGTATTTACTCTGCAGGACATGACAGAAAAGGTAAGAGCCGAAAACGGTCGCAGGGAAAGTGAAGAAATATATCTTACAGTAGTAGAAACCATGACAGATACCCTTTCTATAATAGATACAGAAGGTTATTTCCTCTATGCAAATCCTCAGGCTGTAAAAAATCTCAGTCCCACCATGTCGGAAGATATTACAGGAAAGAATATCCGTGATTTATTACCTGTCCATGAAGCTGAAAAGCTCATTCTTAATTATCAGAATACCTTTAATTCCAAAATTCCCTTTACAGGAGAGGTAAAAATCCATATCAGAGATAAAGAAAACTGGTTTTTAAATCGCTTAATTCCCTTTGAATGGGGGATAAATAAGATCCCATCGGTTCTGTCAATGTCGCTGGACATTACTGACAGAAAAAAAACAGAGGAAGCTCTCAGGGAGAACGAGAAAGAACTGCAGTGGATACTGAAGAGCATGCTCAATGCCTTTGTCATATTCGAATCAGTATTTGATGATAAAGGCGATTTCATCAGTTATCGCTTCATCTATATTAACGACTCCTATGAGAAGATTACAGGAGTGAAAAACCATGAGGTGAAGGGGAAAACAGTTCATGAAGTATGGCCTGCCACAGAAGATGAATGGGTAAAAAGATATGGTCAGGTTGCAGTAACCGGTATTTCTCAGACCTTTGATATGTACCACAGTCCTACAGGAAAGCTCTACCACTGCAATGCTTACCGCCCGTGGGATACACAGGATCGCTTCTGTGTAATATTCGAAGATATTACAGAGAGGAAACGGACAGAGGAAGCTCTTCAGGAAAGTGAGAAAAAATTCAGAAGCTATATGGAGAATGCACCTGACGGCATATTCCTGGCAAATGAAAAGGGAAACTATCTTCTTGTAAATGATTCTGCATGTACCATAACAGGTTTTACCAGAGAAGAATTAATGCAAAAGAATTTCATAGATCTGATTTTTTCTGAAGATATTCCGAGCGGGATGGAACATTTCAGAAGAGTTATTGAACAGGGTAGAGCTTCCGGTGAAGGTCGTTTTATCACAAAATCCGGTGAAGTGAGACACTGGATAGTAAAGGCTGTAAAGCTGAATGAAAAGAATTTCCTGGGCTTTGCAGCAGACATAACGGAGCGCAGGGTGGCTGAAGAGGCTCTGAGAGAAAGTGAGTCACGATTGAAGAAGGTGCTGGAAATATTACCTGTAGGTGTATGGATAACAGATAAACATGGCAGAATCGTTCAAAGTAACCCTGCAGCAGAGCAAATATGGTCAGGTGCAAAATATGTTGGGCAAGAAGAACTACATGAGTATAAAGCCTGGTGGTACGATACAAAAGAACTTATAAAGCCGGAGGAATGGGGTCTCAGCAGAGCATTCAGAAAGGGCGAGATTTCCCGTGAAGAATTAATAGAAATAGAATGTTTCAACGGTACGCACAAAATCATGCTCAACTGGGCCATGCCTCTTATCGGAGCCAATCAGGAAATAGATGGTGCAGTAGCAGTCAATCAGGATATAACAGAGAGAAAACTTATAGAGGAAGACCTGAAATCTGCTTACACAAAACTGGAGGCTCTCTGGAGTGTTTCTTCCATGGCAGATGCAGATATTAAAACAATCTCAGACCATATCCTTGGGTCGATTACAAAAATGACAGGCAGTGACTATGGTTTCTACGGCTTTATCAATGAAGATGAGTCAGTAATGACCATACATTCCTGGTCAGGAGAGGCTATGAAAGACTGTTCTATGGTGGATAAACCATGTCGTTTTAACATTGAAGAAGCAGGAGTCTGGGCTGAAGCAATAAGGCAGAGAAAGCCTTTTATTCTGAATGACTATAATGTAGATCATCTGGCGAAAAAAGGACTGCCTGAAAGGCATGTAGATCTCACCAATCTCCTGGTGGTTCCCTTTTTCTCACAGGGAAGGATAACATCGGTAGCAGCTGTAGCAAACAGAGCATTAACCTACAGCCAGGAGGATATAAACCAGATTACATCTTTTCTGACAGGTATTCAATCTATTGTGGAGCACAAAAAAACAGGGGAATATATCAGGTTAATGGCAGACATGCTTGATGAAGCGCCGGGAGCTATTACTTTCCATGATTTTAATGGGAAATTTCTTTATGCAAACCGCAAAACCTTCGAGATTCATGGCTATAATAAAGATGAATTCATGTCACTCAATCTACATGAATTAGATGTGCCTGAGAGTGAAACTCTCATTCAGGAAAGAATAGAGCTTATAAACAGATATGGTGAAGCTTCTTTTGAAGTAAAGCACATAAAAAAAGACGGCAGAATATTTCCTCTGAATATTTTTGTCAAAAAGGTCACATGGAAAGATATTCCTGCCATGTTAAGTATAGCCACAGACATTACAGAGAGAAAAATGGTAGAAGAGGAAAAAGAAAGACTTCAGTCACAGCTCATTCAGGCTCAGAAGATGGAATCTGTAGGACGCCTGGCAGGAGGAGTGGCCCACGATTTTAACAATATGCTCGGCATAATACTGGGTTTTACAGAACTGGCTCTGGAACAGGTGGAACAGAAACACAATCTCTATGATCATCTGAAGAGTATAGAAAAAGCAGCCACTCGCTCTGCAGACCTGACAAGGCAGCTGCTGGCCTTCGCCAGAAAACAGACGATTGCACCGAAGTTGCTGGATATGAATGACACAGTATCAGGCATGTTAAGGATGATAAGGAGACTTATAGGAGAAGATATTGATCTTGCCTGGATGCCCGGGGTAAAACTCTGGCCTGTCATGGTAGATCCTGCCCAGATAGACCAGATTCTGGCAAATCTGTGTGTAAATGCCAGGGATGCCATAAAAGGAGTGGGGAAAATCACAATAGAAACTGAGAATATAATCTTTGATGATAATTATCGCCCATCTCATAGAGACTTTACCCCCGGTGAGTATGTAATGCTTTCCGTAAGTGACGATGGCTGCGGCATGGATAAACATGTTACAGAGCACCTATTTGAGCCATTCTTCACCACAAAGGAGATTGGAAAAGGCACAGGTCTGGGACTTGCCACAATATACGGTATAGTCAGACAGAACAGGGGATTCATCAATGTGTACAGTGAGCCTGGAATGGGAAGTACCTTTAAAATATATCTGCCGCGGTTTGTGGGAAAAGACCGGGAGGCAGCCACCAGAGGCAGGATAGAAGACATTCAAAAAGGCTCGGAAACAGTTCTGCTGGTTGAGGATGAGAGGGAAATGATGGACATGATAAAAATCATGCTTGAAAGACTGGGATACAGGGTGCTGACTGCCATCACTCCCTTACAGGCAATCAAACTGGCAGAAGATTATTCAGGAGAGATAAATCTGCTCATCACAGATGTAGTAATGCCGGAAATGAACGGACGTTACCTGGCAGAAAAACTCATGTCTCTTTACTGTAATATGAAATGTCTCTTTATGTCAGGATATACTGCCAATGTTATAGCCCATCATGGAGTGCTGGAAGAAGGGCTGATGTTCATAGAAAAGCCTTTTACCAGGAAGGATCTTGCTGAAAAGGTAAGAAAGGCACTTGGACCATAAATCGGGTCAATAACTCAAAACTTCAGTCGCAGGTTATTGACCCGGATTATTGATTACCTTTTACTTTTTGGCTGCTTTTTTCGCTTTTTTCTCAGCCCGTTTCTCTTTCAATGTTTTTTCCGACTTCTTTTTTTCAGCTTTTTTAACAGTCTGCTCTTTAGCCATGATTTTTCCTCCTTTTATTCTAATGGTTATGTTTTAAATCTAACGACAGACAACTGTCTGCCAGAGCCAGACATCTGGCTCTGGTATCCCGGTTGATATTTTTTTCTCAATTTTTATTATTGGAATATTTATATTATAATTAAATAGTAAATATTTTGTCAATTTAAATATTAATTTTTTTTGAGATATCCAGGTTAAAAAACATGTGCCATATAAAGTCCTCTTCCGGAAAGGCCCGGTTCCTTATATTCCGCCTGAAGACCTGCCATGGCAAAAGACTGTTTCATTTCTTCTTTTGTAAAGAGTCCTGCTTCATGATATTCGTTAAAATACTCAATTCCCTCTCGTGACCCTGCAAGATAATGAAATGTGAAAAAAGAAATTCTATCCTTTACTTCTGAAAAATTCATTCTGCATATCTTCAAACCTTCATGTTCCGCTGTTACCATATGTAATTTCCCTGGATTCCAGGCATCAGGTGTAAACCATGGCTCAACTATTATGAGTCCTCTGTCATTCAGATGTTCTCTGAAACAAACAAAGGTTTTGATGACATTTTCAACAGTAAGGACATATCCAATGGAACTGAAAAGACACATAATGACATCGTATTTTTTACCGATATGAAAATCCTTCATATCACAGAGGAAATAATTGCCTTCAGGATTTTTTGTCTTTGCTATATCTATAAATTCCCTGTTTATATCAAGGCCGTCAATCTCATAGTCCTTTAAATATCTTAAATGTTCTCCCGTTCCGCAGGCCGCATCCAGAATTGTTTTACAATCAGGGTTATGCTCCCCAATAGTGGTTTTTATAATCTCTGCCTCCTTTTTATAGTCTTTAAAACTGTAAATTATATCATAATATTTTGAACTTTTCTGAAACATAATGACTCCTTTCTTTATTTTTACATAAATTCTGGATTTATTTTATCATAAAATTCGAAAATATTAAAAAGGGGTGATATGTTGTACCATGTGGCTATCAATTATAGTGCTTTGCCTGCCTGGTGCTCTGGAGAAAAAAGACCAGGATTTTCGGGATTTCTGGGATTATCAGGAGAGAGCAGGTAAAAGCCTATGAGGTGTCATTAATGGAAGAGTTATTATAAAACAAAAATAATAAGAATATAAAATGCTAAAACTGTAATTTGTTATTATTAGTATATTTGCCAGATAGATCATCCTGTTAATCTCAATAATCATATAAATCCTGGTCATTTTTTCGGAGGAGTGCCAGGCAGGCAAATTTAGGAGATTTATAATGCTAAACTTGATGGCAATTTGGTATTAGTAGAATTTACCGTAAAAAATTATCTTTCATTCAAAGAGCAGGCAGAATTGAGTCTTAATGATATTCGAGGCATAGGAAAATAAAAAGAGCTGTGTCTTTACACAACTCATAAAAAAATTCTTTATTCATTTCCGTATCACTGTGCTGATTTCCATTTAAATCATCCATAGTGCCACCTCCTTATGATTAAACAATCTTTTCCACACACTCGAGACAGATCCCGTGAGATACAGGCAGAAGATCATTCCAATCCTTAATCTTACGGCCGTCAACCATAAGGCACAGACACCAGGCACACTGATTTATTGCCAGAAATGTCATTAAAACATTCATTTCTATCACTCCTTTCACTATTACCCTGTCCGAACCGGTCTTCAGTAACTGTAATGTCTGCCGGTGAAATTATCCGGGAGTAGATTGTTTTGACCATGTTTATCATTTGATTTTCCTCCTGAATTAAATAATTTCCTGACTGTAATTATAGTCGGATTAATTTCAAAATTATTCCTTTTTTATATATTTTTTTACCTGGAAGATTATTACGATTTATATTTTGAAATTTTCCGGATCTTATAAATTCACATCATTATGTTTATATTATCTATATTATAAAAAGATGTTGTAAATTTATAGGCCTGTTCTATTCAGACGTCCAATCAAGACAAAACGCCTGGTAACTTTCACAGTCTTCCCACTATGTAAACAGTTATGATAGCTCCTATTACTGCTACAAAAATACTGTAGAGATTAAATCCCGTAATACCGGCCCCTCCTATAAGGTTAATAAGAAAACCTCCCACAAGGGCTCCTACCATTCCGAGAAAGGTGTTCTTTATCCAGCCTGAACTCCTGTATCCCATAATTCTGCTTGCTATCCATCCTGAAATAGCTCCGAGAACTATCCAGAAAATTATATTCATTTTTTTACACTTCTTTCTTAAAGAGATGATTTATGGCTCAACTATAGACCCCATAAACAAAATAAGACCTGTCTTATTATCCCTTATGACAAAGAAAAAGGGATGATCTACGAGCATATAAAATCTATCAGGTGGTTTCTGGTTAACGGAAGTGCTTGTAAGCCCAATTTCAACTGCAGTAACTGCTGCTGCTTCCGTGCCTTCTTCATTTACTTCCACAAAGGTTTTATGAATTACCCTGCTTATATAAACATTTTCTTCCGATGAAAATTCACACATATTTCTGAAATTTGCTTTTGATTGATCGAAAGCAATTCCCATACCGAGAGAACTGAGTGAGTCATTAAGCAATAATTCATATTCTATTTTAAACCTGGGAAGGAGTATATCTCCTTCTTTCACCTGAAAACTTTTCATCCACTGTTCCCAGTTCTTTTCAGTCAGATTTTTCTTAAATTCCGAAAGTCCTGTTTTTTCATCAGGGAGAAAGATATACATAGAAGTACTTCCGTCGCCGTAAGGAAGGTTCACAGCCTGGAATTTATCTCCCCTGTAATAACTAAAATCTCTTCTCTGGCTCATCAGAGGGTATTTCTTTTTGCTGCCGTTGAGAAGGTAAAAATCTCTAGCCTCTGTTTTTTTCTTGTCGAATTCATAGGCCCAGGTGCCTTTGAAATATATTGCATTTATAAGATAGAGTATTGCTTCTTCCGGTATTTTATCTATAATCTTACTTATCTTATCTTTTGTTTTTTCTTTTACCCAGCCATTTATGGCATTTGTTTCAAATTTATTACTTACTTCTGCAGAATAAAATTTTTCACATCTACCGATAAAATCAGGTTTGAATTTAATATCAGGTTTACACCAGAGGGAATTTGCTATAGAAAGTTCGATTTTGGAGCCAGATCTTTCCAGTTCTTCCATTAAAAGTTTATTTAACAGGTTTACTTCTTCAAGGCCCATACCTTTGAACTGCAGAACTTCTGCCATGGCATCTCCTGTATTTCCCTGTGCACCGTTTCCCGTCATAGAAAGAGCAAAGGCAACACTTGCGGGAGATATAAAAATATTTTTCCCTTTGTTTTTCTTTTCCACTTCGGAAAAAAGATTAAAACCGAACTCTGTGTAACCTGCACTGAGAGATTTTATATCACCTTTTCCGGATTTATCAGAGACAGTCCTTTCTTTATCAGGAACCTGGCTTGCCTCTATTACAGGAGCCTGTGTTACCTCTACAGGAGCCTGTGTTACCTCGGCTGTTTCTGTCACAGGGGAAGGGGTAAATGTTTCAGGGACAGGTGTTGCCTGAGAAGTCTGATTACATCCTGTAAACATAATTAAGAGGATAAACATAATACAAATAGTTTTCATTTTTGTCTTCTCCTTTCGTTTTTTTCGATTATAATTATTTTAATCTTTTCTCTATGCCCTTTAATTTGTAAGCAGATCAGAAGAAAGTATCTGCTTCATGTTGATCACCGGCAAAGTTCTGTACCTTTTTTATTTTACCATTCTCTATTTTAAATAACAGTACCCAGTTCATATTTTTGAACTATAGCTTTATTTTTTTCTGCAATAGATTCGTTTGTTAAAGCAAGGAATATACCTGATGTCTCTTTTCTCGCGTTACGCGTCACGATTTAATATATTTGAGACAGTTATTTAATTGTCATCCCTTAGATGTCCGGAACAGATGTTTTCTATATTATATAAATTTGGGATAAAAATCTCTAGTTACGGGCTTCAGGTATAATACAGACAAAAACCTGAAACCCGAAACCTCTAACCTGATTATTACCATTCCCCTGGTTTTCTTCTGGAAAACAATCCGCCCGAAGGCCCGTCATCCGGCAGAGTGGCAAGCCATACGGCAGTATCGGCACCCTGTTCAGGCGTGAGTGTCGCATCAGATCCTCCCATATCAGTTTTGCACCAGCCGGGGCAGACAGAATTAACCAGGATATTTGACCCTTTTACGACTTTAGTAAAAAGAAGTGTTACTACATTCAGAGCAGTCTTTGACATTCTATAGCCGGGCAAATCCATAGTGTTAAAAGGTGAATCAGGTTTTGCCATTTCAGCTATGGAGCCAAGAGTGCTTGTCATATTTACAATCCTGCCGTAATTATATTTTTTCATAAGAGGTATGACCTGCTGACAGAGAAGATATGGGCCATAAACATTGGTATCCATAGTTTTTTTGAGAATATCAATAGACACTTCCATAATTGACGATTCTCTATCAGGCATAATTCCGGCGTTATTTACCAGTATATCAATTCTTCCGAAATCTTCACTGATATGGCGGACTGCTTTTTTAATACTTTCAGGATCGGTAACATCCAGGATATGAAAATAAACATCAAGCCCCTTCTCTTTTAATTTAGAAACAGCCTCTTTCCCTTTATCTACATCCCTTGCTCCCATAATGACAGTTAATCCTTTTCTTGCAAGCCCTTTTGAAATCTCAAAACCAAGCCCTTTATTTGCACCTGTTACAAGAGCTATTTTTTTATCTGACATTGTGATCACCAGCTTTCAAAATATAGTTTTATAGTTATATTCTTATTTTTACTGTAAATCCTTTTTTATCAGTCTATTTTTCTATATTAATCAAAACTTTGGTATACCGCTCTCTTTTGCCCCGTGTTTTATAAGAAGTTTTCTCATTTCATCGGATTTCGCACAATCTAAAGGGGTATATCCCTGAAAATCATCTCTTATGTTTACATCAGCCCCCTTTTTAATCAAAAATTCCGCCATCTCAAGCCTGTTCCATGCCACCGCGGTAGGAAGAGGGTTATTCTGGATTATATCCGCTCCGTTATTTATAAGGAGTTCCGCAAGTTTTATATTACCTGTGTATACGGCATATACTATGGGAGTATGGTGCCCGCCCACTTTATTTATATCCACTCCTTTTGCAAGGAAGTCTTTGACTTTTTCCATGTCTTCCATCAGTAATGCATAATGAAATGGATATTTACTCCCGTCTGCACCATTTTTTATAAGGACTTTCTCTACCGCCATATTCCCCGCCCTGTCAAGAGGGGTTTCTCCCCTGTTGTTTTTAATATTTACGGCGGCACCGTTTTTTACAAGCAATTCTGCTTTCTTCTCCTGGCCATAAGTATTAAACAGAGGTGTTTCTCCCCGATTATTTTTAGCATTCACATCAGCACCTGACTTTATAAGTATTTCCACACAGTCCTCTCCTGCAATGTGTAACGGCGTATCTTCACTTTTGTTTTTTATATTGACTTTAGCTCCTTTAGAAATCAGAAATTCGGCAAGATCTCCTTTACGGCAATGAAAGAGAGGTGTCTCCCCATCTTCATTTTTTGCATTGACATCAGCACCTTTATTTACAAATAACATGGCGAGTTCTTTTTTATTGTGAACCATATGTAAAGGGGTATCACCGCGATACCCCGAAGCGGTCACATCCGCCCCGGCAGATATGAAGAGTTTTATCATTTCTATCTGTGTTTTAATCTCTTCTTCTGTAAGATAGCCAAATATCTCTCTTGTAGTCCTATCACTGAGATCGGCATCTGCATGGAGGGCCGCCGAAAGGAGGGGAGTAAAACCGGAGGTATCTTTTTTGTTTACTATATCAGGCTGTTTTTTTATCACTTCCCTGACCTCATCAAGTTTTCCCGCGCTGACGAGTGCAGAGAAATCATAAGAACTGATACTGCTGGCTTCCTTTTTTGCACCTTTTTCGGTAAGGATTTTTACTATCTCGTTTTTCTTCTCTTTTTCCGCCCGGTAAAGAGGAGTTTTTTCCTGATTATCTCTGATATTGACATCTGCCCCTGAAGCAATCAATAATCTCACTGTATCCGGTTGATTGTATCTTACTGCATAATGGAGAGGAGTTTCACCATATTTATCTTTACCATTAAAATCTGCTCCATTCTTTATGAGAAATTCCACTACTTCCACACGGCCGTCTTTTATGGCAGACTGAAGGGGAGTCTTCAGATCATCATAATCCTGTGCATTTATATAAACACCTTTCGAAAGAAGGATTTTAACTATTTTTGCATCTGTTGCTTTATGTAACAAATGTTTTCCGAGTCTTTCCGGGATTTCTGCGCCGTTTTGAATGAGCAATTCCACTATTTCCGTACTATTTAAAGAACGGTCTGCTATTGCCAGGAGACAATCCCTGTTATCCACCGGTTTTATATCCACCTTTGCACCTTTTGAGATAAGGAATTTAAGCAGATTTATATCCTGCTTATATACTGCATTGTACAGAGGATTAAAGCCGGATTTATCTATGGCATTCACATCTGCTCCTATTGATATGAATAAGTCTGCAATTTCTAGCGTCGCAGCATTATGAAGAGGGGTGGAATTATCATTGTCTCTGCCATTAACATCTGCTCCTTTTGATATGAATAATTTTGCTATCTCCAGTGTGGCGGCACTGTGTAACGGGGTAGCTCCCTTTTTATTTCTGGCTTTCACATCAAAACCTTTAGCTATAAAATATTCTGCCAGTTCCAGTGTTCTGACACAGTGCAGAGGTGTCCTTCCATCTTCAAGATAAGGGCCGGATCCTCTCTTTATGAATAATTCCGCCAGTTCTTTATTACCCTTATATATAGCATAATAAAGGGGAGTCGAGTTTCCATAATCTTTAACATCTATTTTCGCACCTCTGTCCAGAAGCAATTCACATATTTCCTTATTACCTTTATCTGACGCAATATGCAATGGATATTCATTCCTTACCTTTTTCTGCACATTTACATCTGCACCGCTTTTTATAAGCAGTTTTGCCACATCATTCTGTCCCTCTTCCAGTGCAATATGAAGGGGAGTACTGTTATCTTCATCCTTTGCATTTATATCAGCACCTTTTGAAATAAGCAGTTCCACCATTTCTTTATTTCCTGTTCTGGAAAACCAGTGAAGAGGAGTACATCCTCTGTCACCCTTTGCATTAATATCTGCGCCGTTATTTATAAGTATTTCTGCTATTTCTCTGTTATGTGCCGTATGGAGAGGAGTGTTGCCATAACTGCTTTTAGCCTTTACATCTGCACCGTGTGATATAAACAATTTCGCAATTTCAGGTGTTTTTACGACATGGAGAGGACTGTATCCGTCATAATTTCGGATTTTCAGACCTGCTCCTTTACTCAACAGATATTCAGCAATTTTACTGTCTCTCACATGATATAAAGAGGTTTCTCCGCTGAAACTTTTTGTATTTACATTCAGACCTTTATCAAGGAGACTTTTTATTTTTTCCGGATCACCTTCATAAACTGCATAGTGAAGGGGCAGGTCAGAAGTATCTGCACCTTTTGACAGAAGAAGGTCAAACATTTCTTTTTTATCACACTTTACTGCCGTATATAATGGTGTATCACTCTGGTCTCCTCCGTAGTTTTTCTGATTTATATTTGCTCCCTTTTCTATAAGCAGTTCAGCCACTTCTTTACTATTTTTCCATACTGCATAATGAAGGGGAGTATTACCTGAACGGTGGCATCCGCAGAAATAATCTCCTCCATTGAGAGCGGCTTTGTTTGCTATTAAAACTTCCGCAACATCTTTACTGTTATAAAGTGCTGCAGTATGTAACGGTGTCTGGGATATGTCTCCACGGGCATTTACATCTGCACCGTTTTTTATGAGTAATTCTGCTATTTCTTTTCTGTTATACTGTGCTGCAAGGTGCAAGAGCGACTGGTAAGAATTATTTTTCCCATTCACATCTGCTCCATACTTTATAAGTAATTCAGCTATTTCCTTATTATTAACTTTTATGGCAATATGGAGTGGATTACAACTGTAATAGTCACAGGGATAACTTATTATACCGTTGACAAGATCAGAATCTTTTTCAATCAACTCCCTGACCTTATTTATATCCCCCTTTTTAATGGCTTCTTCCAGTTCCGGTGTGTTGATCTTTTCCGGTTCAGACACGGTATTTTTTGTTGCCTGAGCAGGTCCGGTCAGAATTATATCAGATGGTGTGACCGAAACAGAAGGGACATTGGATTTTGCAATACGAAATCCTGTGTAATTACTTTTAAAATTACTTTTATATCCTCCTGCCTGCCTCCAGGATAGATTCCAGTCATCTGAAGGAGAGAGAAAACTCCCTCCGGTACACCAGTTGTAACTTTTTTCTCCTCTTGTACTGGAACACCATTCCCCTGCATTTCCGGCCATATCATAAAGACCAAAATCGTTTGGTTTCTTCTGGCCCGCTTCATGGTGGTTGCCTCCGGAATTTTCCTTACACCAGCAATAATCTAGATCAGGTTTATCACCCCAGTAAAAGTTAGTTGATTTTCCTGCTTTATATGCATATTCCCATTCGTCTTTATCAGGCAGACGATAACCGTTTTTTAACACTTCAACTTTACTTCCCGTATAAGCCGGGGATAAGCCTTCTTCTTTGCTCAACCAGTTACAATAGGCTATTGCACCGTCCCATGATACATATACGACAGGACGAGTTTCATAACCGGTTTTTACCGTAAATTTACCGGGAGACAATTCTTTTATGCCGCAATATTCGTCATCCTTTATATCTATCCAGTTGGGATCAAATTCTTTTTTTACATTCCCGTCATTCAAAAACATAATATATTCTTTATTGGTTACTTCATATTTACCGATATAAAATGGCACGTCAAGATTACCTCCCGAAACAGAGACCATTTCAGTTGTTGTATTGGAACCAGAAGCGGCAACAGAGGAAGGGTTTAATGCTTTATCCCGTGTCTCTTTACATGTCCCTGTAATAATAGAAATAACAAGCAGACATAGAGCTATAATAAGTTTACAACCGGCCTTTTCTCTCATAAAACATATCCCCTTTCATAATTTTTTATAATATTTAACGTTAAACAGAAACTATGATTAATCGCTCAGATATTTAGTTAATTTTATCTCACGCTGGTTACTACTCAGTACATATAACTGCACTTCTTTTTCTATTATTATGAGGGACTTATTATTTTTATCTCTCACATCCATAATATCTTTAACCCTCACAGCCGGAAGAGGTCCCGGATTCAGATCGCATCCGGTACCATTTAAATATGGATTCCCGAGATCTTTTTCAAAAAGGATAGCACCAGGCTCATCACAGGTCACTATTTTGAAATTAATATTAGCTATATCTTTCTTTTTAATTATTCTGGAGATTTTTTTCACCTGCTGATTATCATCGGAATCGTAAAACTCTCCGACAGCTTTTTTATAAGAAATATTTCCTGCTGATGGAGTATCAGGTTTAATAGTACCAGTCTGTGACTTAGTAGAAACTTGACCGGAGGTTGAAGTGTGGATTGCGCTGGAACCTGGCTTAGAAATTTTAGTTTCTATTAGTTCTGATGGACTGACAGGAATTTCGGTTTCTATTACACCTGGGGTTGACTGCGGAATTTGAGTAAAATCTTTTTTCCATGTTACGAATCGCATAATAATGGCAATTAAACTTATGACTATTATCAGGTCTATGAGCGAAATATGTTTTTTCATAACACTCCCTTCAAATGCCTGCTCTTTGAGGTGGAAAAGGGGAAGGAAAAATACTGTATTCCTTTCTCTCAAAAAGCATGAAAAATTTTTCTTTCTTTCATGATATAACATTATGTCAAGTGTCTGCAAAAGGCGGCATCATAGGATGAGGAAAATTATAACATTTCTCATGATTTTTTAGATTATTTCTTTATGATATAATAAAAGATAAACATTTTGGTTGTCCCTTTATCTCTCTTATACCGGCATATGTAAAAATACAGGCTGCTCATGAAAGGAACAGATAAATTATGGCATGGTACGAAGATTTTTTTGATGAAAATTATATGAAAACCTATATCCATCTGAACCGGGAAAGAACGTCGAAAGATGTGGATTTTATAGTAAAAGCACTTAAAATCTCAGAAGAAGATCTCATTCTGGATATCCCCTGCGGATTCGGGCGGCATTCCATAGAACTTACCCAAAGGGGTTATCTGGTTACAGGCATGGAATATAACACTCCTCAGATTGATGAAGCAAAAAAACTTATGAAAGAAAAAGGAGTAAATTTTGACATAATAAAAGCAGATATGAGAGATATTCCCCATAAAAATAAATATGACAGACTCTTCAATTTTTTCACGAGTTTCGGTTATTTCAGTGATGAAGAAAATGAAAAAACTATGGAGAATTTTTATAATGCTCTGAAGCCGGGCGGGATGTTGTTAATTGAAATGGTAAACAGAGACGGTATTTTAAAGAATTATCAGAAGAGTCATATTACCCGTCTTTTGGAAGGTGAATTACTGTTAGAAGAAAGGAATTATGATCCCCTCACAGGGAGAATGCATTCCAATCATACCTATATAAATAAAAGAGGAGAAAGAAAAGAAAGAAAATTCGATCACAGGATGTACTGTCCTTATGAATTAATAGAAATGTGTAAAAGACATAATTTTGAAGTTATAAAGACCCTGGGAGACGGCGGAGAAGACTTTAAGATTTTTTCCGGACGTATATCTGTAATTGCAAGGAAAGGCAGGTAAAAATATGAAACTGATTTATTCATTTTCCGATAAAGATACACCCTCATTAGGAGAAGTGGGAGGTAAAGGTCTGTCTCTCATTAAAATGTCCCGGGCAGGACTTCCTGTTCCACCTGGATTTGTTCTTACAGTATCATTTTTCAAATCATGGTTTGATACAATCAAATCAGGGCCGGAATGGAACAGATTTTTAACATCTTCACCGGAAGAACTGGGGGAAGCATGTAATTCCTTAAAAGACCTGGCTTATACCATGGAGTTAACGGAAGAGCAGAAAAAAGAATTTTACAGGATTCTCACAGATATGGGCAGTGAAAAGAAGTTTTTTGCAGTCCGCTCTTCTTCTCCCGAAGAAGACCTTGAGGGGGCATCATTTGCAGGAGGGTATGAAACAGTTCTCGGAGTAAGGCCTGGCGACATGGAAGAAGCAATAAAAAAAGCCTTTGCTTCCTGTCTGGATAAAAGAGTAGTCCTTTATAAAAAAGAACATGATTTTTCCGTAGATAATCCAAAAATTGCAGTAGTTATTCAGGAACAGATTGCAAGTGAAACATCTGGCGTAGGATTTACCCTTAACCCGTTAAACAACTGTTATGACGAAGGTGTAATAAATGCAAACTGGGGTCTTGGCGAATCTGTAGTCTCAGGTATAGTATCTCCCGACCAGTTTATAGTAGATAAAGTAAACAGAAAGATTTTAGATAAGAAACCTGGGAAAAAAGAACTTTCTATATGGCTTACCGATAAAGGGGGAACAGAAGAAAGAGAAGATTCCCGCCATGGAGAATTTACTCTATCAGATAATGAGATACTGGAATTAACTGATATACTCAATAAAATCGAGACTTTTTATGAAAAACCAATGGATATTGAATGGGCCTATGCAGATGGAAAACTTTATATGTTACAGGCCAGACCGATTACGACTCACATACCTCTTCCAGAAGAAATGATAACAGTTCCGGGAAAGGAGAAACATCTTTATCTGGATCTTGCGCTAACCAATCAGGGTATTCACGGCCCCATATCAGTTATGGGCTGTGACTGGATTAACTCCATATTGTCACGGGCTTTACAGGAAGTTTTCGGAAGAAATCTTCTGAGTAATATTTCAGAAGGTATAGGAAAATCCTGCGGATGCCGTCTTTACATGAATCTCTCCAATCTTTTTACACTCGTAACAAAAGAGTTCTTTGCCGGGAGATTCAGAATGATGGATACTCTGACTTCTGATATTTTACTGAACTCGGATGTAAAAGAATATATACCGAAAAAAGCCCCCTCCTGTTTTAAGGGAATTAAACTCAGTGCTTTATGGAATATGCCTGATGCCATAGCAGGACTTTTCGAGGCAGCCATACTGCCGGAACATATGGCTAAAAATTATCAGAGACAGGTTGAAAAGTATCTTATTGAAATGAAGGCAGAGAAAGAAAAAAAGCAGTCCTTCAAAGATTTTGCAGAAAAAACTATGGAAAAAACAGCTCATATCATCATGCATACCATGGTCCCTGTTTTTCTGATATCCATAGGTGCTGAAGATAAAATAAGGAAGTTATTTGAACATGACAGTGAAGAAGTGAGAAAACAGTTAGATAATATTGACAGATCTCTTCCGGGAAATGTAACGGTTGAAATGGGACTTGCCCTTTATCATCTGTCAGAACTTACCGCCCCTGAAGATATGAAAGATGTAGATAGTTTCAATCAAAAAATCAGAGAGAGAAACATTTCAGGAGAATTTCTTCATGGCTGGGATGATTTTATGGAAAAGTACGGCTTTCGCGGAGCAGTTGAAATGGATATTTCCACAGACAGGTATGTTGATAACCCCGGTATGTTACTTCAGCAGATAATTTCTCTTTCTAAAATCAAAGATACTGCTCAGAATCCTCAGACACTTTATGAACAGAGCCAGAAAGAAAGATATAAGGCCTTCGAATATCTTTCCGAAGTGGCCCATAAAAAAGGATGGATTACGAGCAGGAAATTTCAGAGGTTCTACCGCATCATAGAGACCTTCGGAGGTTACAGGGAAAATCATAAATATTATATGATAAAGCTCAATCATATGTTGAGAGAAAAGGTTTTAAAAGAAGCTGACATGCTTGTAAAGGAAGGAAGACTCGATTATAAAGAACAGGTTTTCGACCTGACTTTTGACGACCTTGACAGGGGACTTTCAGATCCTTCTTTAAATCTCAGGGAAATAGCAGAAAAAAACACGGAATTTCTGAAAAAACTGAAAAATGTCCGGGCTTTTCCCCGTATAATTGATTCCAGGGGTCAAATCCTTCGCCTCCCTCCGGGAGAAGTAAAAGAAGGCGAGCTTTCAGGCCAGGCAGTTTCTCCGGGAATTGTAAGAGGCCCTGTAAAGGTTCTGAGACACCCTGACGAAAAACCTCTGGAATCGGGAGATATTCTGGTTGCAAGAGCAACAAACCCCGGCTGGACACCTCTTTTTATAAATGCCGCTTCTATTGTCCTTGAAGTGGGAGGCATGCTTCAGCATGGAGCACTTGTGGCAAGGGAATACGGCAAACCCTGTGTTGTAGGTGTGGAGAATGTAATGTCTATTCTGAAAGACGGACAAATTGTAGAAGTTGACGGTAGCACGGGAATAATCAGATTGCTTGAATAATAATCTACAGAGAGGATTTTAACCTCTGTGGAAATCCCCCGTCCTTCAGGCGGGGGATAAGGAACCGGGCGGGGTAAAAAGTTGACTTAATGAGCTGGTTGACTGGCAAATCTTATCAGCCTCCATAATGTAATTTATAAAATCTCTGAATAATTATTCAAAATTATCTTATATTATTAAGTATTAGCAAAAAAAAATTAGAAGCAATTTTTGTAAAACATGGATTCAATGATTTCAAGTGGATTTCACCTAAAAAAATAATCTCAGGCCAGTGGGTCAGGATGAAGTGTATATTCGGATGCCCGGCTTACGGAAAAAAGGCCTGTTACCCTTCGAATATGCCTTCTGTAGCAGAATGTAAGAACTTCCTTGATGAGTACATAGAAGGAGTTGTTTTTCATATTCCTAAAAAGATATCAGATAAAGAAGAATATATAACCTGGAGTAATGAAATAAATACAAAACTCCTCAATGTTGATTGCTGTTGTTTTTTCTCGGATCTTGCATCTGAGCCGGCCGATAAGGGTGTGAGTATTGAGAAAACCGATCTGGATAGCTGTATCGGTTGTGGTCTGTGTGTGGATGTCTGTCCGGTAAATTGTATCACCATGGAGGAGAGGATTTCGGGTTAATCTTTTATCAGTTTTAAGAAAAAAGGGAAAATTATCTAAATCCTGCAATAAATAATAGGCTAAAAAGATCACAAATAAAAAAACTCTTACACTTGTATATCACAGGAAAAAAGGGAGGAAATATTTATGAAAAAGATTTTTTTATCTCTGGTAATACTGAGTCTTATATTTATTTCTGGTTGTAATCAGAAAAAATCTTCAAACCCTTCAAAAATCGTCATTGATACATCCTCTGATTTCTACAGGGCACCTGCAGACATTGACTCTCCGGATATAGTAGAAGCCATAAAAGAAGGAAATTTCCAGAAAGTCAGGGAAATGGTTAAAAAAGATCCTGACGTAGCATCCGGTGTGATCACCTATCCCTGTGAGTATTACGACTGGTCTCTTTTACTTGTTTCTGTGAGATTTAACAATAAAGACATATCGGAATTACTTATAAAATCAGGAGCCGACGTAATAAGGAATGGATATTTTTCCTATGAAACACCGTTGCACATTGCAGCAGAATACAATGCAAAAGATGTGGCAGAATTACTTATAAAATACGGAGCCAATGTAAATGCAGAGGCTTCTGTAGAGCAAACTCCTCTTCATACTGCAGCTTATCATAACAGTAAAGAAGTGGCGGAAATTTTAATTGCAAATGGCGCAAGACTTGATGCACGGGATTATTTTTGCGGGTGTCATAGATCCGGGAATACCCCTCTCCACTATGCGGTCTGGGGAGGAAGTAAGGATGTTATCAGATTACTTGTAGAAAAGGGTGCCGATATAAATGAGACAAATCTCGGTGATGATCACAGGGATACTCCTTTATACACCGCGGTAAAATACGATAAAAAAGAAGTCTACGATTTATTAATAGAGCTCGGAGCCTCTGCAAAAGACTGGCCGTTACATTATGCGGTCTATGAAGGCAATATGGAAAAAGTAAAAAATCTTGTGGAAGTCGAAGGGATGGATGTAAATTCCCGGAGTTACAGTAAAGAAACACCCCTTCACCATGTAAAAGATCTTGAAATTGCAAGATATCTGCTTAAAAAAGGTGCAGATGTAAAGGCAGGAAATTATTACGGATATATGGCAAAAACGCCTGAAATAGCAAAACTACTTATATCTTACGGGGCAAAAGTCACCAGTGGATCTTTATTTAGGGCAAAAAATAAAAGGGTTGCAGAAATTCTTATAAACAACGGAGCAGATGTAAATGCAAAAGACGATAGCGATATGACACCACTTCACCAGTTCAGTGAAAGGGGAAACAAAGAGATGGTGGAGTTACTCATCTCAAAAGGTGCAAAGCTGAATGTAAAAGAAGACTTACGAAAAAGAACTCCTTTACAGATGGCACTGGAGAAAGGGCAGAATGATGTGGTAAAACTGCTGGCTGAAAAAGGAGCAGATACGACTTATTCTTTACTTTATATCGAGAATGATAAATTGAAAAAAGAAGTAGTAGAATTACTCATAAAAAAAGGGGCAGATGTAAATATTAAGAGAGAATACTGTTCTACTCCTTTACACATTGCCATAGGGAGAGGAAATAAAGATCTTGTTGAATTATTCATAAATAAAGGTGCAAATCCTTATCCCGGGGACGGAACAAATCCATTACACTCTGTCAGGACACTGGAAGTGGCGGAGTATCTCATAGTAAAGGGTTTTAATGTAAAGGCAAAAGCTAAAAACGGAAACACCCCTTTACATACAGTATCTGTACCGAAAATTGCCAGATTATTTGTAGAAAAAGGTGCCGATATAAATGCAAGAAATGCAAAGGGAGAGACCCCTTTATTTAACCATAATATCCTCAATCAGGAGAAAAAAACGGAAATCTACATAAAACTCGGTGCTAAAGTGAATGTTAAAAATAACGGAGGAGAAACCCCTCTGGACAGGACTCAGGACATAAGAGTCGAGAGGCTTCTTATAAAGTCCGGAGCAGATGGAAGCAGGTATCCTTTCCATTACGCAATTTTAATGGAAGACATGGCACAGGTGAAAAAGTTCATATCGGAAGGGGTAGATATAAAAAGAAAGGGTAAGAACTTCACTCCCATTGAATATGCCGTCTTTACAGGAAATATGGATATGGTAAAACTTCTCGTAAATAAAAAAGCAGATCTGGTTGAAAACAATCCTTTATTCATGGCTATAGCCTATGACAGAGTGGAAATAGCGGAGTTTTTAATAAAAAAAGGTGCAGAGGTAAATGCTATTATAACTTACAATGATGAATATACCCTTTTAGATATTGCGAGATCTAAAGAAATGAGAGATCTCCTGGTTAAATACGGAGGAAAAAATAGGATTACAGAAAAAATCAGGATGTTTTAGAAAATTATAAGGTAAAAGAAGGTGAGCTTTCCGGGCAGGAAGTTTCTCCGGGAATTGTAAGAGACCGTGTATAAGAAAAAAGTCTCATGTCATTCCCGCGAAAGCGCATGTGCGTCAACTTAAGAGTTATTTCTTAATTCCATCCTTGTAATACCTTCTATATATATTACCAGCTTGTGTAAAAACATAATCACATAGTAACTGTTGTCATTCCCGCGTACGCGGGAATCCACAAGCATTCAGGATGGATTCCCGCGTACGCGGGAATGACAGAATACTTAACTTTCAACATGCCATATAACATCTTTAATACCTCTTTCAAGAGAGGTTCATTGCATAATTTTCCTTAAGTTGACGCCTATGCGCGAAAGCGGGAATCCATTTTGCATCTCTCTGGATTCCCCCGTCAGCGGGAATGACAAAAACCCTTAACTTAATGACAGTGTCCTTCAGGCGGGGGATGAGGAACCGGGCCGGGTAAAAAGTTGACTTAATGAGATAAATATTGCATTCGGTCTTTAAATGCCACACTTTTTAAATACATACCAGGTTTTTCATATTATCTATCAGTTTTTTTATTATTTTTTACTTTGTAAAATATTTTTTCTCCTTATTTTATAGCCTTTTTACTCAAAATATAAACCTGGTGGCACATATTGTGCACATATAAAAATTGTATAGAATTATACATATATTTCCCGGCTGGCCTGAGCAAAAAATAAAATAAGGAATGACAATTAAATAACTGTCTCAAATATATTAAATCGTGACGCGAGGAAAGAGACTATTAATTAAATTCTATTCCTGACTATATTTCGAAAGGATATTTTATGAAAAAGAATGTTTCCATATATATTATGTATTTATTTTTTTCTTTTATTCTTTTATCAGGCACAGGTTATGCCTCTGACAGTGTGTTTTCCGGATTACATTTCCCTGACAGTATGAACGGCTGGGTTACAGGGGAGAAGGGTTCTATTTTTCATACTAAAGACGGAGGTTATACATGGCAATCTCTCACCTGTGGCTCAAAAGATACACTTGTAGATGTTTATGCCGTAGATGAACATGACATATGGATTTTATCGAATAATGGCACTATGTTTCACAGTAAAGACGAAGGACTTACCTGGAGTTATTACAGTACTGGCTGTTCTTTTATGAAAAGTCTTTATTTTACTGATAAAAATAATGGCTGGGCCTGTGGTTCAGGCGGGGTTATACTTCATACAGATAATGGAGGTGTTTTCTGGATAAAACAGGCCTCCGGCACAGATAAAAATCTTTCAGAGATTCATTTTTTAGATGCAAATAACGGCATAATTCTGGAAGAAAACAGATTTCTCAATACATCTGACGGAGGAAAGACGTGGAAAGTCTTAAATATAGATGTAAGTGAATATATTCATTCCATGTTCTTTGCAGATTTAACAAACGGATGGGTTGCAGGAGATAATGGCACATTGCTTCATACTTCTGACGGAGGTAAAAAGTGGAAAAAAATTCAGATTGTTTCGGATAACCTGAGGGATGTTTTTTTTACCGACAGTCAGAATGGCTGGATAACAGGAGATGACGGCACGGTTTTACATACGTCTGACGGAGGTATAAACTGGTCATGTCAGAAGATAGAGACGGAAAAATTGATAAAGGTTTATTTTATAGATAAGCAGAATGGCTGGATTATTGGCAGAGAAGGCTCCATATTTCACACACAGGACGGCGGGATTACCTGGAAAATTCAGAACAGCGGAACAGGTGAGGAATTTCGCGGAGTTTATTTTACAGACCCTCTCAACGGCTGGGCTGCAGGAAAGAGTTTTCACAGAGGTGGCATTATCTTACATACCTCTGACGGAGGACATTCGTGGGAACTTCAGAACAGCAGGTTTGCAGGTAAAAATGAAGATAAATTTACTGGAGTATATTTCCTGGATAAAAACAACGGCTGGTTAGCAGGTTTCGGAGGGATATTACTTCATACATCAGACGGAGGAAAGAACTGGGAAAAACAGGACACAGGAACAGATGAAGATCTTGCGAGAATATTCTTTGTAGATTCACTTAATGGATGGATTGTTGGAGGCAGGTGGGACGGAGGAAAAATTCTTCATACAGATGACGGAGGAAAATCATGGAAAAATCAGATGAGCGGTCTTTCCGATCCGCTTGCAGGTCTTTGTTTTGCTGATAAAGATAATGGATGGGCTGTCGGATTCGAGGGAGTAATAATACATACAGAGGATGGAGGAATTACCTGGAAGAGACAGTTTGAGTATAAAAAAGAAGGGTTAACATCTGTATATTTTCTGGATAAAAATAAGGGTTTTGTCACAGGTATTGACGGAACACTGCTTCATACCATTGATGGAGGAAATAACTGGTATATTGAAAAAAAGAATTTTAATATTATGGGTATTTATTTTGCAGATTCTGTAAATGGATGGATGTACGGAGGTAAGGCAGATAATGAAGGCATATATAAGGGAGTAATTTTACATAGTTCTGACGGAGGTATTAACTGGAATTATCAGAGAGAAGATATCCATGATTTAATAAGAGATATTTATTTTACAGATTCACTTAAAGGCTGGGTTGCCGGTGGTACTGTTATTGATTATAAACCTGAAGCCAGTAACGGCGGTTCAGGAATTATATTATATACAGATGACGGAGGACTCACATGGAAAACAG
>Ga0351973_1099_pt1 | contig 23327 bp, 19 predicted proteins | sample BONcelFGM3001E14_FD_206745 | JGI IMG/M metagenome (GOLD analysis project Ga0351973, IMG submission 206745) | Enriched cells from coal bed in the Powder River Basin, Montana, United States - BONCAT cells FGM rep3 HSBNCT.FGM.300.1.E14 ...
ACAATATCGTGAGTAATATAGATATAGCGATTGAAGGGAAAAAAATTCTCTCAACGGGAAAATTACCGGAAGGTTTTAAGCCTGACTCGGTCATTGATGGAAACAACTATATTGCTCTTCCGGCTTTTTTTAACAGCCACTGTCATTCTGCCATGACTCTTGAAAGGGGCTGGGCAGAAGATCTTCCTTTTGACAGATGGCTCAATGAAAAGATATGGGTGGCAGAGTCTGCTATGGAGCCGGAAGACGTCTACTGGGGAAGTGCCCTTGCATGCTGTGAAATGATAAGATCAGGTACTGTCGGTTTCTGTGATCATTATTTTTATATGGACATGGTTGCGAAAGCAGCAGGGGAAGCAGGCATGAAAGCTACCCTTGCATGGTGTCAGTTCGGCATGGGAAAAGACGGAGAAGTAGGACAGAGAACATTTGAGAATACCCTGTCTTTTATAAGAAAATATCATAATTCATGTGAAGGAAGAATTAAATGTGTTCTTGGCCCCCACTCACCATATATGTGTCCTCCTGATTTCCTTGTTCTTGTGGCAGATAAAGCAAGGGAATTAAATACAGGTATTCATCTTCATCTTTCGGAATCTGAAGAGCAGGTTTCTGTTTCTATGGCAAAATACGGTAGAAGTCCTGTGGAACATCTTTTAAACACAGGGGTTTTTGATTCATACTGTATAGCTGCACACTGTATATCAGTATCTGATGAAGATATAAAAATACTTTCAGAAAAAGGAGTATATGTGGCTCATACTCCAAAAACCTATATGAAACTTGCCATGGGTATGTCTCCACTTGAAAAGCTTCTGAAGGGAGGAGTAAAAGTCGGACTTGGAACAGATGGCCCTGCATCGAATAATGATCTTAATATCCTTGAAGTCATGAGGCTTACAGGGCTTGTACATAAAAATCTTACAGGAGATCCTGCATCTTTCCCCAATGATTTACTTCTTCGCCTTGCAACAGGCAGTTCAGCTTCTCTTATGGGATTTAAAGACAGTGGTTCCATAAAGGAAGGTGCATCTGCAGATATAATTCTTTTCAATAAGAAAAAACCTCACTGGACTCCCGGGCATGATTTAAAAGCAAATATAGTCTATACATCCCACCCTGCAGATATAGAATATGTTATATGTAACGGCAGGTTGTTGCTTGATAAGGGTAATTTAAAGACTCTTGACGAAGAAAAAATTATGTATGAAGCTGAAAAAAGAGCATTTCGTATGGTGGGACGTAAAATGAATCTGGTGAGAAGCTATAAAGGGTGAGGAATAATCAGTGAGCAGTGAGCAGTGATCAGTCACTGATGCGTAATTACACCTCACAGGGCGAACACGGGGTTCACCTCTACTGGTCACTGGTCACTGGTAACTGCTCACTGTAAATAAGGAGGACTTATATTGAAAATTTCGCCTTTTAATAAGGAAAAAATACTTGAAATAACAGAGAAATACGGCACACCATTTTATATATATGATGAAAAAGCCATGAGGGAAAATGTGAGAAATCTTCTTTCATCTTTTTCCTGGTGTGAATTTAAGGAGTATTTTGCAGTAAAAGCAACTCCCACTCCTTATATATTGAATATTTTAAAAGAGGAAGGATGCGGACTTGACTGCAGTTCAATGGCAGAACTTATACTGGCGGAAAAATGTAATGTCTCAGGTGAAAGTATTATGTTTTCATCAAACAATACCCCTCTTGAGGAATATAAAAAAGCCATGAACATGGGTGCCATAATTAATCTGGATGATATAACACATATAGATTTTTTGAAGAAGAATTTATATATACCTTCTACCATGTGTTTACGTTACAATCCGGGACATTTTGCTGTGTGGAATAATATAATAGGCGAGCCGGGAGATGCTAAATTCGGTTTTACGAAAAAACAGCTTTTCGAAGGATATAAAATTCTTAAAGATGCAGGCGTAAAAAAATTCGGCCTTCATACAATGATAGTTTCTAACGAACTTGATGGCAGATGTTTTATTGAAGTTGCCAGAATGATGTTTGAACTTGTCGTTGAAATCTATAAAGAACTTTCCTTAGAGATTGATTTTGTAAATCTTGGAGGAGGTCTTGGAATAGCTTACAGACCTGAAGAAAAGTCTCTTGATCTGAAAGATATATCGGAACATGTAAAAGATCTTTATGAACTTCTTATAATAAAAGGTAATATAAAACCTTTTAAATTATTTACAGAATTCGGAAGATTTATAACAGGCCCCTATGGTTATCTTGTATCAAAGGTAATACATAAAAAAGAAATTTATAAAAATTATATAGGCCTTGATGCCACTATGGCAGATCTTATGAGACCTGCTGTCTACGGTGCCTATCATCATATAACAGTTATTGGAAAAGAACATAAACCTGCCTTATATAAGTATGATATTACAGGCTCTTTATGTGAAAACAATGATAAATTTGCCATAGACAGGTTATTACCTCATATTGACACAGGAGATATAATAGTAATTCATGATACCGGTGCTCACGGTCATGCCATGGGATTTAATTATAACGGTAAATTAAGGTCTCCAGAGCTTATGCTAAAAGAAGACGGTTCTGTCAGGCTAATAAGAAGGAGAGAGACTTTAGACGATTATTTTGCCACTGTCAATATCAGTGAACAGTGAGCAGTGACCAGTGACCAGTGGGATATTATACTGGTCACTGATCACTGGTAACTGATCACTGAAAAAGGAGGAACTTATTATGATGGATTCTTATGAAATAATAAACTATATTGCAAATGCCCCCAGGAAATCTCCCGTAAAAGTCTATCTGGCAGGAGAGCTTGATAAAATAGATTTTGCCTCTCTGGATTTTATTGGAGGTTGTGACTCAGGCGTTCTATTCTGTGAACTTTCAGAGTTTCAGGAATTTCATGAGAAAAATAAAGATTTCATAAAGAAATATAAACAGGAACTGCCATGCAGAAATTCTGCTATACCTCTTGCAGATCTGAGTAAATATAATGCAAGAATAGAGCCGGGAGCAATAATAAGAGATCACGTGGACATAGGTGACGGAGCGGTTATAATGATGGGAGCAGTAATAAATATAGGTGCTTCCATAGGTGAAAAGACCATGATAGATATGAATGTTGTTGTAGGAGGAAGGGCCATTGTAGGTAAAAACTGCCATATCGGAGCAGGTTCTGTCATTGCAGGAGTCATAGAACCTCCCAGTGAAAAATCAAGTGTTATAGAAGATAATGTCCTTATGGGAGCAAATGCAGTTGTACTTGAAGGAGTGACAGTAGGGAAAGGAGCTGTTGTTGCAGCCGGTTCCGTAGTCATTTCCGACGTAAAACCCTTTACTGTTGTGGCAGGAGTGCCTGCTAAAGTTATTAAAGTAGTAGATGATAAAACAAGAGAAAAAACAAAATTAATAGAAGAACTGAGGAGACTGTAGGAAAAATTATGAATATAGTAGTGCAGAAATACGGAGGTAGTTCTGTTGCAGACAAAGGCCGTATAATGAATGTGGCAGGAAGAATAGAGAAAAAAATACAGCAGAATTTCAGAGTGGTAGTAGTTGTTTCTGCCATGGGAAAGTCCACTGATAACCTCATCAAACTTGCAAAAGAGATAACTGAATATCCCGAAGGAAGAGAAATGGATATGCTTCTTACGACAGGTGAACAGGTTTCTGCTGCATTACTTTCCATGGCACTTCATACTAAAGATATTAAGAGTATATCTCTGAATGCTTTTCAGGCAGGTATAATGACAACAGATGATCATACTCAGGCAAGGATTAAATCTTTTGATAAAGAAAAAATACTTTCTTTTCTGAAAGATTACAATGTAATAGTCGTTACAGGTTTTCAGGGTATTACGAAAGAAGGAAATCTCACGACCCTGGGAAGAGGAGGATCTGATACTTCCGCAGTGGCACTTTCCGCTGCCCTTGGAGTAAACTGTGAAATATACAGTGATGTGCCGGGTATCTACAGTGTGGATCCCAGGTTACATCCGAAAGCTAAAAAATTAAAATATGTTGTCTATGACGAAATGCTTGAAATGGCCAGCCTGGGAGCAAAGGTTTTACACAGCCGTTCAGTAGAAGTGGCAAAGAAATTCGGTATTACAATTTACTGCGGTTCGTCCATGACAGATGAGGAGGGAAGTTACGTGGTTTCAGAAGAGATGATGATAGAACAGCCTGTGGTTACAGGACTTTCCGTAATGGAAAATCAGACACAGGTTACAATAACAAATATGGCAGTAGATTATAATTTTGCCATAAAGGTATTTGAAGGCGTGGCAAGAGAAGGTCTCAATGTGGATATGATTTCTATTATAAAGCCGAACGGAGGCCTTACAGTTTCCTTTACCATAGTAGAAGATAAAGCAGAATTTTTAAATAATGCTTTAAGTAAATTTCTTAAAGATTTTAACGGGAATATAACATATCAGTCCGGTTATATAAAAGTTTCTGTCGTAGGTATAGGCATGAAATCTTCGAGCGGAGTGGCATCGAGATTTTTTAAGGCCATGGCAGGTATACCTATAACACTTGTTACAACATCTGAAATAAAGATTTCATGCCTTGTAGAGGAAACATACAAACAGCAGGCAGTAGATGCTCTTGTGAAGGAATTTCAACTGTGAGTGGTGAAGAGTGAAGGGTGAAGAGTGAGCAATGAAGAGTGAAAAGTGAGCAGTGAAGAGTGAAAAGTGAAAAGTATGGGCGAACCTCGTGTTCGCCCTGTGAGGCTTAATCACGCATCACGCATCACGCATCACGCATCAAGCATCTTAATAAGGAGTTTAATTTATGACTATATTAAAAGTGTACAGTCCTTTCCCGGTAGAAGTAGATAAAGGCAGGGGAATTTATATCTATTCGAAAGACGGCAAAGAATATATAGATAGTTTTTCCGGCATAGGAGTTTTGTCGTTTGGCCATTCCTTCGAACCATTAGTAAATAAGATGAAAAATAAAATGGACAGATATATGCATATGTCCAATTATTTTAAAGATGAAGATCTCGAGGTGCTTTCAGGTAAACTGGTAGAATATACAGGCAGAGAAGGTAAGGTGTTTTTTACCAATTCAGGCACAGAAGCAATAGAAGCTGCTCTGAAGGCTGTAAAGAAAATTTCAACTGAAAAGAAAAATAAGATAATATATTTCTCAAAAGCCTTTCATGGCAGAACCCTGGGAGCTCTTTCTCTGAACGGTTCCAAAAGTTTAAAAGACCCTTTTTTACCTCTCCTTCCTCATACTGTAGAACTTGATTTTAATGATGTAGAAAAGTTTGAGGATTATATGAAGAAACACGGGGAAGAGGTTGCGGCAGTTTTCTTTGAACCTTTGCAGGGTTCAGGCGGAATAGTTCCTGTCTGTCCCGAGTTCGCTGACCTTATAATGAAATACAGAAAAATCTTTAAATATATAACAGTTATAGATGAGATTCAGGCAGGCCTTGGAAGAACGGGACATATTTATTCATATCAGAATTTTAACATTGAACCTGACATAATTACTGTCGGGAAAGCTCTCGGAGGAGGCCTTCCTCTCGGCGCTGCCATATTTCTCGGAGAAACATCTGATATTTTAAAAGGAAGTGACCATGGTTCCACCTTTGCACCAAACCCTGTTGCCCTTGCAGGAGGAAGATTTCTTATGGAACATATGCCGGAACTTCTTGAAGAGATTTCTAAAAAAGGTTTTTACTTTAAAGAACTTCTCTTTAATTTGAAATCTTCAAAGATTATTGAAGTAAGAGGTATGGGGCTTATGATAGGAGTAGTTTTAGATAAATCTTATCCTGAATTAAAAGATAAAGCTTTCAGAGAAGAAAATCTCCTTTTAAATTTTGTGGGAAATAACAGTATAATAAGACTGCTTCCGCCTTTAAATATAGAATATAAAGAGATTGAAGTGATTGTCAGTAAATTATATAACATATTGCAACGTTAACATTTTGTTAACATAAAAATATTGTATTAACTCATAAATAAAATTATAATAATAGAAAATGATGAAAAGGAGAATATAATATGAAAATAAATTCCGGTACCCAATCTTTTAACATGATAAATAAGAATAATCTCAGTAAAGATGAAAAAAAAGGTATAGAAGATAAGTTTTCTCTCAGTAAAAATACAGATAGCCTCGACAAAGAGCTTGTAATGAAACCTTCTTTTAAAGAAAATATGAAAGAAATAGCTCGGGATGGTCTGGTGTATGGCAGTGTTGCTCTGTTCGGCGGAACAGCTGGACTTCTTATGGCAGGAGCAGGTATACTTGGACAAACTGGTGGAATACAGGGAGCTGCTGCTATGTCACTTCTTACTGGCATAGCAGCATATAAAGTAATTGGAGGTTCAGGAGGACCCGGCTGGTATGATAATGATCTATCAAAGAGTAATGCTAAAATTGGTCTTGCCGCTGCAGGTATTGCTCTTGGCTGTGGAGCCATCAGCGCTGTAAGCACTCCTCTCGCAGTGGGAGCAGGTTTTGTAGCGGGAGCGGCAGGATTATATAGTCTTATGGACAAATAGTAATTTTAAAGATAAAAATGATTACTCCCATAGAACGTTGTCAATGGGATTATAATAGTCAGGAAATAATTGAAAGGAGAATATAGTTATGAAAATAAATTCCGGAACTCAATCTTTTAACATGATAAATAATAATCTCCGGAAAGATGAAAAAAAAGCTATAGAAGATAAATTCTCTTTCAGTGAAAATACAGCTGCTCTGGATAAACAGTTCCTGATGAAACCTTCTTTTAAAGCAAATATGAAAGAATCAGTTCAGACCGGCCTGACCTACAGTAAACCTGTTCTGGCCGGCGGAGTAGGCGGTCTTTTTATAGCAGGAGCAGGTATACTTGGAAGAATTTTCGCAGGAATACCTGGAGTCGCTGCCGCATCAGTTCTTTCCGGCATAGCTGCATATAGAGCAGTGGGAGGTAATTCAGGAGGTACTGATGAACAATTAAAGGCTAATATTAAAACCGGTCTTGCTTCCGCTGCTCTGGCTCTTGGATGTGGAACTCTCAGTTCTGTGTGCATGCCTCTCGCAATAGGAACAGGTTTTGTAGCGGGAGCGGCAAAATTTACCCATGATGCTATGAAAAATCAGTAAAATTTAAAGATAAGAATACAATCCTCCTGTGGGGGGATTATTATATTTTTGGAGGATACATGATTACACCTGTTGAACTTCGTCATACAATGCACCAGAAGCCTGAACTTTCCTTCAAGGAATTTAATACGACAAAACTTTTAATTGATAATATCTCGGAATTAAAATCTGCATCTCTTAAAATTCATACGCCTCTTCAGACAGGATGTCTTGTAGAATATCATGTAAACGACGAAGAATATCTTCTTTTCAGAGCAGATATTGATGCCCTTCCAGTGAAAGAAGAAACAGACTGCCTTTTTAAATCCTGTAATGACTCTATGCATGCCTGCGGCCATGATGTTCATACGGCAATTCTTTACGGGTTTTTAAAATATGTTGTGGAAAGCAGAATAAATCAGAATGTGCTTTTTTTATTTCAGCCTGCAGAAGAACTCGGAGCAGGAGCAAAAAAGATTTTAGACACAAAAATACTTGAACTTTTTAATATCTCCAGAGCTTTTGCCCTCCATGTAATTGACGAATATCCTGAAGGAACTGTAGCTTCTACAAGGGGAGCCCTTTTTGCATCATCAATAGAACTGGATGTGGAATTTTTCGGAGTAAATACCCATATTGCCTTTCCTCAGAATGGTAAAAATGCCTTTAATGCTTTACGAATCTATCTTGATATGATTGATAAATTGCCTTTAAATCCGATGGAACCTTTTGTCTACGGCACAGGTAAGATTGTTTCAGGAGACGTAAGAAATATAATACCGAACTATGGAAGAGCAGAAAGTGCCATAAGATCATTGAGCCTGAAGAAAAACCGTGAATATCTGGAGAAATTCAGAGAAATACTTGAAGGTATAAAGGTAATGACAGGTGTGGATTATAAAATGACAGAAGGTGAATCCTGCCCTGAGGTTCTTGTAGATGGCAACCTTTATGACAGGGCAAAAGAAATACTCTCTAAAAAATACAATTTTATCGATTGCGGATATAAAATGACAGCAGAAGATTTTTCATATATTTCACACATATATCCTTCATTTATGTTCTGGCTGGGAACAGGAAGAGGTAATACTGTGGGACTACATAATTCGAAATTTCTCCCTGCTGACAGTGTAATTGAACAGGGAACAGGTATATTTGCAGAGTTATTTCAGGCCATATGTAGTTTTGACTGGTAGAGAATCGTGACGCGTAACGCATTACACATTACGCATCACTCATCACGAAATTATCCGTTCCTCTTTAATTTACCGGTCTTTTTAACATATCTCTCTCCCAGGTTAAACACTAAAAGTCCCAGTGGTATGGTAATTAAACCTGTAATAAGCAGTAATGCAATAGAACCTTTCAGTTCTGCAATTCCCGCTCCTTCCATTATGGCTTTTCTCATTGCCTTCAGTGTATAGGTTGCAGGAGAAAGATAGGCCAGAGGCTGAACCCACCGGGGCAGTACCGATACGTCATAATAGACCCCTGACACCAGTAAAATCAGAGCCTGAATTATATGTGTTGCCTGAGGCCCCTTCTCCGGAGACAGGAGAGGTAATACTGCCGACATAAGCCCCAGACCTATAAATGAAAGACCTGAAAGGGCAAGTACCAGAAGGGCACCGGCAATATTTGCCTTCTGGAGATTTATATTAAAAAACACTGCCACTATTATTATGATAACAAGTGTTCTTATAAGACCGTAAATACTTGCACCGAGACATGTACCGAGAAGATGGGTTACCCTGTGTATGGGAGCCATAAAGGTATATTCTATTGTTCCTTCCCATCTTTCCCATGATATAGACTGACCTATTTCATGGAAGAGTATGGATAAATACCCCCAGAGTATTGCTCCCATAACAAGGTAAAGCACCTTTGACGGATCGCCGCTTTCTACTCCTATCAGTCCTATTGTCAGTGTATTGACTATGCTGTATATGACAAATACCACTTCCCATTCAAGATAATGTTTTATCATATTGGCATATCTTTCCACAAAGGCATAGGAAGCTTTTAGTTCTTTGATTATTATACCTGATATCATGATTATCACTCCTTTACCGATGAAATGGCTGTTATCCCTCCCGTCACGCGTTACGCGCACTGTCATTAAGTTAAGGATTTTTGTCATTCCCGCGTACGCGGGAATCCACTTCGCGTCTATATGGATTCCCGCTTTCGCGGGGAATGACATGAAACTTTTTTCTTATCTTAATACCATTACGCGTTACGCGTCACGAACTTATGCTGCCACTTCTTCCGTCAGTTGCAGAAATACCTCTTCAAGGCTTATGTCAGATTTATCTTCTCCGCCTTTTCTTTTAAGCTCTTCAGGTGTATCTTCTGCTATAAAATGTCCGTCTTTTATAATAGCTATTCTGTCACAGAGTTTATCTGCTTCTTCCATATCATGGGTCGTAAGAATTACTGTGACATTCTGGTTTTTCATTTTTCCCAGTATAAATTTCTGCACTTCCTTTTTTGCTTTCGGATCCAGTCCTGTTGTCGGTTCATCCAGTAAAAGCAATCTTGGTTCAGTCAAAAGAGCCCTTGCTATGGCTACCTTCTGCTGCTGTCCTCTGGATAAATCTTCTACCGATTCATTTAATTTATCTTCCGAAAAATCCAGATCTTTTAATATTTCTGCAGCTTTTTTCATTGCTTTCCCTGCTTCCAGGCCATATAGTCTTGCAGAAAAAAGTATATTTTCCATAACAGTCAGTTTTTTGAAGAAAGCTGCCTCTACTGATACTCTGTTTATAAGGTGTCTTACCTTATAACAGTCCTTTACTACATTCAATCCGTAAACTTCCACTTCACCTTCATCAGGCAGTAGAAGTGTTGAAATGATCCTTATCAGGGTGGATTTTCCCGAACCGTTTGGCCCCAGAATTCCATATATTTCTCCCTTTTTAACAGTGAAGGTTATCCTTTTAAGAACCTTGATTTGTTCCCCTTTTTTGAATTTATCAAAAATATTCCATATAGTTTTTTCATTTTTCCTGGCCTGATGGAAATATTTCGTTATACCTGTGCATTCTATGGCGTTACTCATAACTGCCCCCCCTTTTTTACTCAAAATTTAAAGCCCACTATCGAACGATAGTGGGCTTTAAGTAGCTTTATGTTTTATTTATAGAGGCGGACTCGTGCCTCCTATCGTTTCGTTTGACATGAACATGGACAGATCTATACCCTGGAAAGAATATAATCTTCGGTTAGATGCATAACTGTATAATTTATCTGCCATAATTTTATCCCTCCTCAAGTATATACATTAATCTGTTCATGTTATACTCTCCATTAATAAAAATAGTATAATATTTAACTATACTTCATAAAATATAGTCTGTCAAGATATTTTTAGATTTTTCTAAAGATTAAGAATTTTTTATTACAAACAGGAAAAAAATAAAGATTTTACCGAAACTATTTTTTATCTTAAAATAAAAGGAGATTGTTATGGCCAGTTGAACCATATAGAATTATACATTATATCAGGGAAGAAATGAGGAAATTTATTGACTCTTTTAACAGAAACAGATTATACGGAGCAGGTCTTTAAAGATCTGGATTTATCGCACAGAGAAATTGTTTCAAAGGAATTTGAGGACTGCACCTTTGAGAGATGTGATTTCAGTGAAACAATATTTAAAAAGTGCAGATTTTTAAACTGTACTTTTACTCACTGTGACCTGAGCCTTATTAAAATAAAATATTCTTCATTTGTAAATACTGTTTTTAAACACTCCAAAATAATAGGGGTTAACTGGAGTGAAGCATTATATAAAGAAAAAGACCTTTACTCTCCTGTAAAGTTTTTCAACTGTGTTATAAGTCATTCCACTTTCATAGGTCTGAAGCTGCAAAAAATTCATATTAAAGAATGTGTTGCAAAAGATGTTGATTTCAGAGATTCTGATCTCTCAGGTTCAGACATGTCTCATAGTGATTTCTCTGACAGTCTATTTGTCAAAACTCTTCTTGGAAAATCCGATTTCACAGGATCCACTAATTATAATATTAACGCTACATTAAACGACATAAAAAAAGCAAAATTTTCTCTTCCTGAAGCAGTTTCTCTTCTTTACGGGCTGGATATTATTCTCGTTGAATAAATGATTATCTATGTGTCTGTTTGAACAGGTGGTGAATTTCCCCTTACATGATGATAGGCCCTGCATATTCTGTGAACGGCTCTATCAATATTTTCAAAAAAATCCTTTTTTATAAAAGCTTCTTTATCTGAAGCTTCTTCTCCATATTTCATAACAGGTTCTGTCTGACCTGTCATTTTGATCAGTGGTGTATCAATAAATCGGGAAGCAATTTTGCCAGGCAGAGTGTAATCTTCTTCTTTAAATTTATTTAAAAATTTCATATTAAATATAATCGCCTGCCCCATAAACCGGCACAGAAACAGAAGGAAGAGCGAGTCCTTTCGGCTCTTTTAGCGGTTCACTGCCAAAAGCTTCTTTATATTTACTTTCCATGATACCCCTGAATTTATCATAAAGGCCGTAATCCTTGAGCATATCTGCCGTTTCATGCTCGATGCCTCCCATCATGGCAAGAAGGTTGGGGAAAGTTCCGTCCACTGTTTTTACACAGCATGCTTTTTTTCCGTCATTTGTAGCAGACTCTCCTCCTCCGAGAGGTCCCTGCATTTTATCTGCTTTTAACATATTCAGAAGCCATGCAAGGCCGTAGTTTCCTTCTATTTTATCTGAACATTCCTGAAGCAGCGGAAATGCTCCGTAAATGGCAAACTTATCATTATGAACCGGTTCCATAGTGCCTATGCCTTCTATACCGCAGGCAGAGAGATACCCTGTGCCTCCCGGCTCGTTTGTTGAAGCTCCCAGTCCCGGATAACCTCTTTCTGCCGCATTCTGTGTTCTTATTTCTTCTCTTATCCTGAATAGATCTTTATATTCCGGTATATCACGGAATGGAAGGAAGAGATAGGCCCAGCTTTCATGAGCTGAACCGCACCATGCTTCCCAGGTTGTGCCATGTTTACTTTCCACTCTTTTAGTATGGACGTTTTCCAGTATCTTTTTCTGGTCATTCTCTGAAATCTCTTTTCCGAAGAGTAAAACAAAGAGTGTTAACATGAAGCCTTCATGGAAGTCTCCAAGATAATCACATTTACCGGGAATGTTTTTACTTGTCTTATATTCCGTATCAGGAGACTCAGGATTTACAACCTGCACGTCTGCCCTTATTTTTCCCGCTTCTTTATCATAAAATATCTTTCCCAATTTCGATGTGAGTATATCCGAATATTCTTTGTATTTATCTGCTATTTCCGGGAAACCTTCTTTTCTTAAAGTTTTTTCCGCCACAAGAACACTCCAGACCCATTCTCCGTTATCAAGGCCAGGTATGGCTCCGACCCAGTCACTGGCAGGGGTGACTTCGTCTTTTATATAAATCCATGGCAGAAATCCTCCGTAGCCGGGATTCTTTTTGTGAAAATCCATGTAACTGTCCATTTTCTTTTTTAATATGTCTGATGCCACCTGTTTTGCCTTAGAAGGGTTGTTTTTTGAAACCACCATGGCAGCTTTTTCGTCTCCCTGAAGTGCTTTAATACATATGCCGAGATCGAGGGATTCCTTTGAAGGTGCACTCCAGAATCGGACATCTTTAATAAGGCCTGTTTTTTCATCAAGATTATATCCGTCAAAAATAAGGCCTGTTTTTTCATCTCTTGCAAGAGAGAAATATTCACTTTCTCCTTTGAGATAGTCCTGTTCGAAAGCTTTTGCCTTCACAGGATCTGTCATGATCTCCTGAACTGTATAGTTGGAGGCAAATTTATGACTGGCATTTTCCTGGCTGTTTTCCATAATGGTAAGGGTTACAGGAATCCTGCTGCCGGTGTTTGATGGAGATTTTAGATATGATTCATTATAAAGTAAATACTGATCATTTACTCCTGCCTTATACCTGTCAGTTCTTGCTATTATTCCTTCACCTTCAAACATGGAAAGGGTTGTAATATTTCCACTTATATGTTTATGTTCAATTTCATCAAAATATTTTTGCCCTTTATGCTGAGTTTCTTCTGCAGTTATACTAATATTACCATCTTTTTTCTCTGATCCATCTACCTGTCTGCCTGATGAATCCCTGAATTGAGGAATACCTGTGAGGAATGACCCTACAGGCAGATGTCCTCCACCAAGAGAAACGTGATCTTCTATTTTAGATAAGGTGGCATCTGTTTTTTTTGTATATGGAAATTGGCTTACTACATTCATTTTTAAACCAGAAATCCCATCAAAATTCATTATTTTTCACCACATCTTTCAATGTTTTTTTATTATTAATATTATACTATCTTATTATTAATTCTATTTCAACATATATATGTAAATTAATTGTTAACAAATCAAAGGAGTTTCCTGTAATTAAAATGTATAGGAATTTTCATCTGAGAGTTGAGAGTTGAGAGTTTAAGGTTAATTTCAACTCTCAACCTTCAACCCTCAGCTTTAAATAACTCGCCCGGAGGGCGTTAAGTTCTCTGATGAGCGATAAAACTTTTTCAGAAGATAAATACATCCTATAAATACCATCATACCCGGTATGAAAATATAAAAAGGCAGAAAAGAGCCTTCTTCTAAAAGCCATTTTGTACCGGGATCATTTTCCGGCATAAAATAGATGGCAATATAAACAAGGCCGTTATTTATGGCATGTACCATCATACCAGGGAAAATACTTTTACTTCTCTGTGCAAGATACCCGAGATAAAGTCCTATAATCATGGTAGGAATAAATCTATAGGGGCTCATGTGAAACAATCCGAATACTACTGCCGTGAAAACTATGGCATGAAGCTTATTTTTTAAATGTTTTTCCAGCGTTGACTGAAGAACTCCCCGGAAAAGTGTTTCTTCACAGAGAGCAGGGAGAAAGGCAATCATAGAAAATTTAATAATAAAATCCAGTAACCCATTTTTTGCTTTCAGAATGTCGAGTAATGGCCCGAGAACTTTTTCTGCAGAAGGGAAGGGGAAAATTATATTCTGAAGAGCGGACATCTGCATTGTAACTACCATGCCGGACAGACCGAGCAATATGGCTATAAGGATGGTAACTATGGAAAATCTCCTTATTCTGAGTATTTCTTTAATATCATATTTCCAGAAATATAAAAATATAATGCATGGGCTGAATATGAGAACCAGCTGAATTATATATACCCGTGCAATAGGACCTAATTCTTTAATTGTTGAAAGCTTTGTTCCTACAAAAAAGAAGAGTATAAAGATTACACATATAAGTACAAAAGCTTCGGAAGGAGAGGGAAATCTTCCTTTTCTCGTTAATTTTTTTTTCGATAAAAATTGAGGCATAGAGATATCTACTGTTTCCCTGAAAAGAATGTCTTCCTGCTCGAATAATTTCAGTGCTATCCACAATATGACAGACGTATATAAAAATGTTGCAAGAAATGTAACAACTATATGTCCTGTGTTAAAATCTCCTTTTAATATATCACGGAACAGGATTGATATATTGAATATAGGCACTATAGATGTTGCATAGGTGGCTTTCATGCTCGGTGAGAAAATGATTGAAAGAGGCATGAACATAAGAAGTGTAAGGGCAGACAGGTAATTTGAGCCTTCTTTATAGCTTTTTGCCACCATTGTAACAGCCATTATGGCAGAACAGACAAATCCTGTAAGAGGGACCATTAAAAAAATTACTGCCATGAGAGCAGTCCATGTAAAAGAAATCGGCAATTTTGCCAGAGCCTCCTGGGCAAGTGTTGCAAAGGTAACAGTAGAACTCAGAAGATGCAGACATGTAGACATGAGAGCAGTAGCCCATACAGCCATAAATTTCCCTATGATTATATCGCTTTTTGTTATTTTACTCACAAGGAGTGTTTCAAGGGTGCCTCTTTCTTTTTCTCCTACAATCACATCAAGAGCAGGTAAAAAACCTGCGGTAATTGTAAAGAGTATTATTAAAAATGGTAAAATGCCTCCTATCATAGAGCCTACTTCTCTTTTTTTTGTAGCAACTGTTTCCCCTGACATTTTAAGAGGGTTTATGAGAGACATGGATAATGCTCTGAATTTAAGACGATTTTTTATGAGTATATCATTATATTTTCTGAGTAATTCATCAATCCTGGTTCTTGCCATCAGTGATAATTCATTTGTAGAATTATAATGAAATTTCATTTCAAAACTTTGATTGCAGTTCGGATCTTCCGTATAATCGTCTGGAATAAATATTATAAGTTCCAGTTTACCTTCTGAAAGCATTTTAAAGGGATTTTTCAGGTCTACTTCCTTCAGGAGTAAATCTTCTCTTATTGTATCTGAAAGTATTGGCGATTTTATACTGTTATATATATATATTCTGCTTATACTGTCTTCCGTTTTTTTTATCTGTCCTGTAAAGAGTGATGAAGTAATAATAACTACAAGAGGGTAAAGGACAAGAGGCAGAAGAAATTGTGAAATAAGAATATTCCTGTCCCTCAGGGTATCTTTCATTTCTTTTCTGAAAATTATACTAATTGTTCTCAGATTGAAGGGCCATCTCATTTATTTTATCGTTATCCTCTTCTATCAATGATAAAAACACATCATCCAGATATTTTTCCCCTGTTTTTTCCATAAGTTCTTCCAGAGTTCCGGAAGCAATAACATGCCCCATATGGATGAGACATATTTTATCTGCCAGTTTTTCAACTATATCCATTTCATGGGTTGAAAGAAGTATGCCTTTACCCTGCTCCCTGGCTTTTTTTATAAAGGATGTGATTGTTCTCCCTGTCATTACATCGAGTCCCAGGGTAGGTTCGTCTAAGAATAATACAGGAGGATCATGGATAATAGTTCTTGCAATGGAGATTCTCTGCTTCTGTCCTGTTGAAAGCTGTCCGCATTTACGGTGCAAAAAGGATTTCATATCAAGAAGCTCGCTTACTTCTTCACATCTTGTTTTAAGAGTTTCTTTATCCATACCGTAGAGGCTTCCTATGTAATATAACATTTCAACTGCTGTAAGACGGCTGTAAAGACCTGTATTCCCTGTGAGAAATCCTATTTGTGATCTCACTTCGAGAGGGTTTTCTCTTATGTCATAACCTCCTATTGTGGCAGTTCCTTCTGTAGGTGAAAGTATTGTAGAGAGCATGCGAAGCAGTGTGGTTTTCCCGGCACCGTTCGGGCCGAGAAGACCGAAGACCTCTCCTGCTTCAAAGGAAAAGGAAATGTCAGAAACTGCATCTATGAAGCCGAGTTTTCTGTCTTTAAAGGTTTTTTTTAAGTTTTTTACTTCTACAAGTGACATAATGGTCGTGACGGGTGACGCGTGACGCGTGACGGGTGGAATGGAACTCCCTTATGCGTCAGAATCACAATTGTTCAAATTTTATTACAGGGTTTATTCTTGAAATCTATATAAAATCCTTTTATTATTATCATAAAAGGGCAGAGAAAACCCGGTGAAGGAATTTTTCAGACTTTTATTGAATATATTATGCAGAGGAACCTTGTTTACTGACCTGAGCATGAAAATGTAATAATTTGGTTCCTCCCGTCACGCGTTACGCGTTACGCGTCACGAGAATTAAATATGAATTATTTATGCTCACATCAGTAATACAATTAACTCATTACGCATTACGCATTACGCGTCACGCGTCACGAACCAGAGGGTGATGAATCATGATTGAAGATGAAATAGATGAACTGCTCCGCCAGGAAGGAAAGGGTATGAGTGACATACTTGATTTTAACCAGGCGGCAGAATTGCTTAGAATAAGCCATCCTACCCTTTACCGATGGCTCAGTGAAGCAAAAATTAAAGGATTTAAAGCAGGTAAACAGTGGCGTTTTTACCGTAAAGATCTCATTCAATTTATGCAGACAGAAGATACTGAAGAGAGCGGAGATTTTTATGAGTTAAATAAAACGATTGAATTTTTCATACAGAGACTTAAAAATAAAGACTGTAATCTCCCGCAGAAAGGCGTTGATTACGAAGCTAAAACAGAAGAACTTCTTTATCTCATATTCATGGATGGTCTGTCCGAACATGCCACAGATATACACTTAAATCCTCTGACTGGTGATAATTATGAATTATTATACAGAATTAAAGGTAAACTCTTAAAAATAGCAGATCTTTCCTGTATAATAATTCCATTTCTTTTGCGGGAAATAAGCAGGTCTTTCAGATTAATAGGGAATATTCGTAATGGCCGTCTGATTTTAAAAGGTGATAGTTCATCGGAAATAAGAATTTCTGTCATAGAAACACTGGCAGGTGAAAAATATACTATGAAACTTGTTGAACTGTCAGATATTATAACAGATCTTTCCCTTTGCGTAAAATCAGAAGAAGACTTGAATGAGATAAGACTTATACTTTCAAAACCTTCGGGACTTATACTTGTGAGCGGACCTCCTCAGAGCGGGAAAACAACACTTGTTTATTCTATGTTAAAAGAAAAAACAGGATGCAGTCTGAATATAATGACAGTTGAAGAAAAGATAGAATATATACTTCACGGAGTAAATCAGATACAGATAGAACATGATTATGAAGAAATATTTAACTCTGTTATGGATTCCGACCCTGATATAATTATGGCAGGAGACCTGAGAAATCCTGACAGAGCTTCCATTTGTATTACTGCAGCAGGAACAAATCTTCTTATAGGACAGATTATGGCAAGAAATGCAGGAAATGCCATGCAGAGACTCTATGATATGGGTATAGAACCATCATCACTGGGAAGTGTTTTGCTTGCTATTACCAGTGAGAGACTTCTTAAAGCAGCCTGTCCTCTGTGCAGGGAAGACTATCCTTTTGATGAAGCCATGATGGAAAATTTTCCCGGACTTTTTTCTTCCCCTTCTGTTTTAGTAAGAGCAAAGGGCTGTGAAAATTGTAATTATTCCGGTTATAAAGGTTATTATGTCATTTATGAGATCTTTTCAGTAAATGAAGAATTAAGAAATATGATAATAAACAGAAGAAATCTTTCTGATATAAGACAGAAAGCCATTGAAAAAGGCATGAAGACTTTTCACTCTCAGTCAGTAGAACTTCTTAAAAACAGGGTGATTACCCTTGAAGAATTTATAAGGGTTATAGGTTTTGAACATAGAAAGAAGCCTGTAGTTTATTAATATGTCATACTTTATCAGTATAGTCATACCAACTTTTAACCGTAAAGATACTTTAAGGATGGTTCTTACCTCTCTTGATGAGCAGAATTTTCCTTCTGACCTCTATGAGATTATTGTCGTAGACAGCAATTCTACCGATGGAACGGAAGAGATGGTAAAAAGCCTTCATCTGAAACCTTCTTTAAGATTTATAAGCCAGGAAAACAGAGGCAGATCGGGAGCAAGAAACAGCGGAATAAAAAAAGCAGAAGGAGAAATAATTCTTTTTACAGATGCAGATATAATAGCGTCACCTGATTTACTGAAAGAACATGCAGGATTTCATAAGAAATACCCGGGAGAAGCAGTCATAGGACTTGAAGTCCAGGTTTCATCCATAGAAGAATATGAATATGTAAAGAAATATCCTGACAGAAGACAGGAAATGCATCCTCATAACAGGAAAAAGCTTTCATGGCTTTATTTTATGACAGGAAATGCGTCTGTCAGAAGGGATAAGCTGATTGAATCAGGCATGTTTGACGAGTGTTTTCAGGACTATGGATGGGAAGATATTGAGCTTGGTTACAGATTGGCCAGGAGAGGTGTGCATATTAATTATGCAAGATCTGCAGTAAACTATCATCTCCATCCTGTTTCTCTGGAAAAAAAATGTGACATAATGAAAAAAGCAGGACAGTCTGCAGTAAAATTTTACAGGAAGCATAAAGACTGGAAAATAAAATACCTCCTTGGCATGAACCCTGTTTCTCTTATGCTTCATTCCTTCATAAAACCTGACGGATGGTTTATTAATAAATGCAGAGAAAAAAGGGAAAATAAATTTTTCAGAGATATTTTACTTCAATATCATTATTTGTGCGGTGTTAAGGAAGAACTTTTACAGTGAGCAGTTAGCAGTGATCAGTGATCAGTAATGAGTAAGGCGTGATGTAAGTTTATAGTTCAGGGTTTTTAATTAATTTTCAATTCTCAGGTTAATATAACTGGTCACTGGTTACTGGTCACTGATCGCTGCTCACTGTTTGCTGGTCACTGGTCACTGATCACTGTTTGCTGGTCACTGGTCACTGCTCACTGTTTACTGGTCACTGCTCACTGTTTACCGCCAGTTCTTCATCTTTTCTGATAAAGAGAGATAAAACAGTTGAACCTGCAATAAGAACACTTACAATCATTAAAGAAAAAGATGTTGGAATTTTATATATGTCTATAATCAGCATTTTTACACCTATAAAAGCAAGCACTATAGAAAGTCCATATTTTAGATAGACAAATTTGTCTATAACCCCTGCAAGGACAAAGTAGAGTGCTCGAAGGCCGAGAATGGCAAAAATATTTGATGTGTAAACAATAAAAGCATCCTGTGTTATGGCAAATACTGCCGGTATTGAGTCAATGGCGAAAAGTAGATCTGTTGTTTCTAATACTACCAGAACCAGTAATAGAGGTGTGGCCATAATCTTCATGCCTTCTTTTATGAAAAAATTTGAACCTATATAATTCGGTGTTACAGGGAATATCCTCCGGCAGAGTTTCAAGAAAGGGTTTTTCCCTGGATCTATCTGTTCGTCATTCTGAAACATCATTTTGTAACCTCCATATACGAGGATAGCACCAAAGATGTAAAGAATGAAATGGAATTCTTTAATTAACACTGTGCCAAGAAGAATAAAACTTGCTCTCATAAAAAGAGCTCCAATTATGCCCCAGAATAAAACCTTGTGCTGATACTCCATGGGAACAGAAAAATATGAAAATACAAGTACAAAAACAAATATATTATCTACCGATAAAGCCTTTTCTACTATATAACCTGTAAGAAATTCCATCCCTTTCAGATTTCCCTGAAAATAAAAAACTCCTGCGTTAAACAGGAGTCCACAGCTAATCCATACAATACTCCATATTATAGACTCTTTTAATGAAGGTTTATGAGCCTTTTTATTGAAAAAACCGAGATCTATAAAAAGCATTATAAAAATAAAGACATGAAAAAAAAGCAGAACTATTATTTTACTCAAGATAATATCTCCTTTTTACTTACAGTAAAATATTTCATATAGAATATTATGATATTATAACGTAACTTTTTTTAAATATCCAGGTATAATCTTACAATTTTTAATTTTGTTAAAAAAAAATAAAAAACCTTTATTTATATTTCACTGTAACGGTCATGACTGATGTCAGTCACAACCAGGAATGAGAATCTGTCCTCCCGTAAGGCGTTACGCGTAAGGAGTCACTATTCTCATATAAATAAGTTATAAAGTATAATGTAAAAATATTTATGTTATAATATAAATGACAGTCACCTATTTATTCAGAAAGACGTGATAAACATAGACAGAGATGAATGTTACAGGTTTCTCGGAGTCAAGCCGGGAACTGATTTTAAAGAAGTTAAAGCAGCATACAAAAATCTTGTAAAAAAATATCATGCCGACAGGGTATTACATATTGAAGATGAAGAACTCAGAAAAGCTGCAAAAGAACTTTTTGAAGAGAAAATGAGACAGTTAAATAAAGTATATGAAATTTTAAGTTCTCCTTCCGGTTTTACCTCTGAAAAGAAAAGTTCCGGAGAAGATGATATGAAAAGATCGGAAGAAGAACATATGGATAAATCATATACAGAGTATTTCAAACAAAAAGAATCAGAATTATTTCAAAAAACCTTCGACCATTTCAAACAAAAAAAGGGTTTCAGTGTATATAGCAATCAGAAAAACACATCTTCCGGCCCTGCAGGACAGATTTTTGATTTCTTTGATGAAGAAACTCCTGCCAGTCCTTTTGATATGACGGTAGAAGAGAAAGAGAAAATAGTAAAGACGGTAAAGCCGGTAAAGACGGTAAAAGAGGCAATAAAACCTTCTGCTGACTGGAAGGTAATCTCAACATTTCTCTTCATAGTTTATGCTTCAAGCTGGCTTTCTATGGCAGGACTCTATATTGCAGGAGAAGGGGTAAATTCCGAAACTTATAATCTTTTAAGGGGAGTAATTGCTTTTTGCCCTGTCATGTCAGTTATTCTCACAACCTATATATTTCCACGGATAAAATTCAGGCTGCCATCATTATCATGGGGTAATCCTCTTCATTATCTCATGTCATGGGCTATAGTTTTTCTATTTGTTCTGTTCTCTTTTCTTTTTACTGTAATACTCAGGAGTGGTACAGCAGAATTAACCTTTACAGTATTAAAGGGCCATACAAGCCAGGGTTTTACACCTGCCAGACAGTTTCTTGCAGATTTTATACTTGCCAGCAGTTTTTTTCTTTTATTTTCTACAGTTTTAACCCTGGGGAGTGAATATGCATGGAGAGGTTTTCTTCTCACAAATCTCATAGAAAAGGGAAAAAAGAAAGCCCTTTTGCTTACAGGATTGTTCTGTGGTATATGGTCGCTGCCCCTTGTTTTTACAGGATATTATAATCAGGGCTATTCCATTTACTGGCAGATCTGGACAGGAGAGCCTTACTGGTTTATTACTGCCGGTAATTATTTTCTATCTCATCTTATGCAGGGGGTTTTATTGAAACTTCTCTTTTCTGTTCTTTTTGGTCTTCTTCTTTCCTGGATTTATCTCAGAACAAAAAATATCCTTATTGTCTGTTTTTCCTACGGTGTATTTGAACAGATGACACCTGTAGGATATTTAATGGTAAGAAATGTTGACCCATTTACCGGAGGGCCTGAAGGACTGGCAGGTATTCTGGTTTTAGCGGTGATTGTAACAGTTTTGTATGGTTACGATTATTACGTGACGCGTAACGCGTGACGCGTAACGGGTGGTTTTCACCACTCACTTCTCACTTCACAGGGCGAACACAGAGGTTCGCCTCTACTTTTCACTACTCACTTCTTAAAAATTCTCATTTATGCTATAATATGAGTAAATAAAAAAGAGAGGGGAGTTATTTATGATAAAAAGTATACTTGTACCTATGGGTACATCAGACAGTTCTGTTGCTTTATCTCTTAAAAAATATGAGATTAAAATGGATTTATACAATAGTAATAACTTCCACTATCTGGAGTCTTGCCCATGCAGGCATGTTACATCCGGAATGGATGAGATTTATTCAGATATTCATCTATGGCCTCTTACTCGGCTGGCTCTTTAAAAAAAGGGGATTGGAAGCATGTCTGTTAAGTCATATGACATGCAATATAATATTAACTGTCATACATTTACACAGTCAGTTTTAAAGTTTAAGGTTTATAGTTTAGAGTTTATAGTTTGAAGGTTACATAATTTACAACCTTTCATCGGGCGAACACAGAGGTTCGCCCTTACTGGTCACTGATCACTGGTCACTGATATTTACACATTGGTAACTATGACAGGTATATCGAGTATATTCAGTATCTGCTCTGTAATTATTCCAAGGAAGAATTCTTTAATTTTATTATCTCCGTAACCTCCCATTACGACACAGGAAATATGTTTTTCTTTCACTACCTCTATTATATTCTCCGCTACCTTTCCCTTTTTCCAGATTGTTTTTATATCCTCTTTATATGGGAAAAGGTATTTTTTAGCCTCATCAATGAGTGATTTTGCCTCATCTCTATCCTCATTTACTGTAATAACATTTATTACAGGATTAAAAAAAGGTATAAAATCTCCGGTAATTTTAAGGGCATTGTTTGCTGCAGTGGAGCCATCATAGGCTATAAGAAAATTTTCTCCCAGGCTATCACCTTTACTGACAGATATTATGGGTTTGTTGGTCTTCTTCTTTCCTGGATTTATCTCAGAACAAAAAATATCCTTATTGTCTGTTTTTCCTACGGTGTATTTGAACAGATGACACCTGTAGGATATTTAATGGTAAGAAATGTTGACCCATTTACCGGAGGGCCTGAAGGACTGGCAGGTATTCTGGTTTTAGCGGTGATTGTAACAGTTTTGTATGGTTACGATTATTACGTGACGCGTAACGCGTGACGCGTAACGGGTGGTTTTCACCACTCACTTCTCACTTCACAGGGCGAACACAGAGGTTCGCCTCTACTTTTCACTACTC
>Ga0351973_1106_pt1 | contig 22038 bp, 17 predicted proteins | sample BONcelFGM3001E14_FD_206745 | JGI IMG/M metagenome (GOLD analysis project Ga0351973, IMG submission 206745) | Enriched cells from coal bed in the Powder River Basin, Montana, United States - BONCAT cells FGM rep3 HSBNCT.FGM.300.1.E14 ...
ACTGTCCGGGCAGATGTCATGCCTGTCTGTTCATCCCGTCGAGGACCTTTGAACGTGCATCGCCAGTTGTGAGCGGGGGCGGGGGAAGGGTGGGGAAAACGCCGTCTTCGTAAAGCACGGTGCCGCCGCAGGTCAGTTTTGCCACGCGGTCCCGCCACGGAAGCTCGAGTATGTAGCGCCACGGGTCTTCGCAGGAGCAGAGTTCGTCGGTCTCCTGTTGCGAGATCAGAAGTTCCACGGAATCCTCCCCCATCCCGAAACCCAGGAAATCAGCCGATTCCCGCGAAGCCATCGAGAACCACTTCCCGCCGGCAACCTTTTCCGGACCGCCCGTAAGCGACGAAAGCCCCATTGCCAGCCTCAGATCGGACGAAACGTCGAGATCGTTGTTGCACGCCCCTCCGTCGCTGCCGACAAGTACCCTTAACCCGGTCCCGAGCATTCTCGGCACATCGGCAATGCCGCTGCCGAGTTTCAGGTTGGCCCACGGACAATGAACCACTGCCGTTCCGCTGCGGGCCAGCGCCCCGAGTTCGCCGGGCATGAGGTGAACGCAGTGGGCGAGGACCGTCCGGCTTCCCAGAAAGCCAAGGTCCCCAAGCAGATGGACGTTCCCGCCGGCCGCCCGGATGGCCGGGTCATCCATCTCCCCCGCGGCCTCGGAGCTGTGGGTCGAGCGGTGGATGGATGCGTCCTCCCCTGCCAGCCAGCCCCAGAGCTCATCGGAGCATGACAGGACGAAGCGCGGTGTGAAGGCGTATCCCAACCGGTCTCCGCACATTTTCCTGATGCGTTCCGACTCATCCTGCAACCATTGCAGGGGTTTGGCAATAAACGAGGGCCCCATGTCCATGAGGGCGTTGCCCAGCAGTGCCCTGGCGCCGCTTTCACGAAGGATTCGCGCCGTGACGGAGGAGTGTTCGACCGATCCCATGTCCAAAAGACCACAGCAGCCCGATGAGAAGAGCTCCCTTAGCCCGAGTATCACAGAGACAGCCATTGTTTCGGGAGTGTGCGAGGCCTCGAGCGGCCAGATGCGCTCGGTGAGCCAGGCGAGAAGCCTTCGGGATTCGGCCATTCCCCGGAAAAGGGTCTGGCACAGATGTACATGGCCCTGGACCATGGGCGGACAGACAAGCCTGCCGCGTTCGATTCGCCACTCCACTTCGCACCTCCCTCGGGGAAAACATACCGGCATCGGAGCCCGAATCCCAGGTGGGAACCACACCGGTGTGTTTGTATATCACCTGAAGCAAAAAGCGAAGGGAGAACCCGATCTTGAACGCGGCATTTCTTGTTCTTGGGATGGTGGTTCTGGATATCAGCTCCACAACCCTGCCCAACGGCCTTCAGGTTTTCACCGCCAGGGACGACACCGCTCCCGTCGTAACGATCTGTGTGACGGTGAAGACCGGCGCGACCTGTGAAACAGAGCTGACCAACGGCCTGGCGCACTTTTACGAGCACATGTTCTTCAAGGGCAACTCTGCCCTTCCCGATCAGACCGCCTACAACGAGCGGCTCAGGACCCTTGGGATAGTAAGGAACGGCACCACCTCGGATGAAGTGGTCCGCTACTACATCACCCTTGAGTCGGCCCTTTTCAGTGAGGGCATGGAGTTCATGAGGGACGCGATGTTGAACCCCCTTTTCGACCAGGCGGAGATGGAACGCGAACGGGCAGTGATAACCGACGAGTATCTGAGGAATGCCTCATCCCCATGGTGGGATTACTGGAAGGCGGTGGAGAACACGGTGTACCCCGAACCCTGGCGGGGCAACACAATAGGAGACCTCGAAGTGATCCAGTCCGCCTCCCCGGAAGTGATGCGGATGTTTCAGGAAAGGTATTACACGGCCGACAACGCTGCGCTGTTCATCCTGGGAGATGTTGATGAAGGGGCAGCCATGAGCGAGGCCGCCCGGGTGTTCGGTTCGTGGCGCAGGGGCGGTTCAAGCGATTTCGACTCACTGGGCGTCGCCATTCGGATAGACAGGGACACGACCGTGCTGGTTCATGGCCCCGGGGGCGTGGGACAGATCAGGATAATGATGATGGGGCCAACAATAGCTGGGGACAGGTCGGCGACCTACGCCGGTGATGTGTGGGGAAGCTACCTCAGCCTCACCAGCAGAAGGTTCCAGCGCAACCTGGTCACCGACGGCCCGTTCTCACAGGTGTACGGGGGCTACCACACCCAGAGGTTCTCGCCTGCCGTCACCTTCGGAGGCACCATTGCACCCGAGAGGCTCGGGGAGGGGCTGGAGCTGCTGAACGCCGAGATCGAGGCCATGACCGTTCCGGGGTACTTCGACGAGGAGGGGCTGGCAATGGCCAGGGAGCTTCTGAACAGGGACAGGCGCCTTTCCAGAGAGTCCTCACGCGACCTGGCCATCGAAAACCTTCCCTTCTGGTGGGTTCAGGGCAACGGGCTCGAGTACTATCAGACTTATGAGGACAGCATTGCGGTCACCGGGCATGCCCGGGTATTGGATTTCGTAGAAAGTTACGTCACAGGCGCCCCCAGGGCCGTTTTTCTGGTGACGCCGGAAGGAGGCGCGCTGTGATCGGGGCACTTCTGGGTTTGATCCTGATCCTCCTTCCCGGGAATGTGACAACATTCGAGCTCGAAAACGGGACAGGGGTGATCACCCGCACGATCCCCGGAGAGGTGGAGGGCCTTTCGGTGTTCATCATCGGCGGGACCAGGCTGAGGGACGCCGAAACACAGGGGCTGGAAGCCATGGCGCTCGAAGCCGCGATGGCCGGCGGAGGCGAGTTTCCCGGTGAACGGTGGCGCGAGGTCATTGACCGGACCCGCGCCGAACTGACGGGAAGCTACAACTACGATTTCAGCAGGCTTCACCTGCGCTGCCTTGCCGAGGACATGCCCCTTCTGCTCTCGGGTCTCCTGCAGTGCCTGACCGAGCCCGAGCTGTCGGAAACGTCAGTTGAAAGGGCAAGAAGGCATGCTGTCGCCCAGTTGAGCATGCAGATGGTGGAGCCCGATGACAGGGTCTGGCTCGTTGCCAACGAGGGTTTCATGCCGGCCGGTCACCCCTACCTTCTCCGGCCCGAGGGAACAGTTGAAACCGTGCGTTCATTCACTGCGGATCAGATGCGGAGCCTTCTGGAGGCGAGGATACGCGGGGGCAACATTCTTGTAACCCACGCCGGCCCAACGGAACCCGAGGAGCTGAGAAGCATGCTGGAGAACAGTTTCGGCGGGCTGCCCCCTGGTGCTGACGAACCGGCGTCTGTCGCGCCGCTGGGAGCATCCCGCGACACCATGATCGTCAGGGAGATGGACGCCACGACTACCTATGCGGTGGTCAAGTTCAAGGCGCCCCCCGCTGGCCATCCTGACCTTCCCGCGTTCCAGGCGGCGATGATGGTGGCCGACGAGCTGGTCTGGCAGGTCCTGAGGACCGACAATGCCCTCACATACGCAGCGGGCGCCGGTGTGACTACCACTTACACCGAGAACTGGGGCTACATGTACGTCACGACATCCAGCCCCCATCTGGCCTGTTCTCTTCTGACGGAGGTTCTTCGCACTGTTGCGCTGGGAGAGGTGGACCCGGAGATGATGCGGGGTGTCGTCCGTACACAGGTCACTCTCGACGGCATCAGGGCGCAGACCATGGACACCCAGTGCTGGCTGATGGGGGCGGGTGCAATCTCCGCAGGCCACTGGAGCATCCTTTTCGATGCTGCGCAGCGGTTCGGCAACCTGACCCCGCCCGACATCTCTTCCGCCGTCAGAAGATGGGCGGACACAGCGTCATGGGGCATCATCACCGGCAGCCCGGCCGATCTCGACATAACCGGCCCGATCCCGCTGGGCATCCACCCCATGAACGAACAGGGGCTTGTTGCTCTGAACGGAAGCATTCAGGTCCTTTTCCCGGGTTCACGTTCGGAGACGGTCGTGCTCACCGATGACCTCACGGGTGGGGCCTACGCCCTTGTGGGCGACAGGGCGCTCAGGCTGATCGCGCAGGGCGCTTCCCGGGCTTCGGTTCAGGGAGTGCTTTCCCACGAGGGCTGGTCGGTCCGGGAGGAACTGCCCAGGATCATGGTCACAGAGGTTGGGGAGGGGCTCTGATGGAAAACCGGGAAGTTGTGATCATCGGTGCCGGGACCGCCGGCCTCACGGCGCTTTCACAGGTACGGAAGCGCACGGATGACTTCGTTCTGATCAACGACGGCCCCTACGGCACGACCTGCGCCAGGGTGGGGTGCATGCCCTCGAAGGCTCTCATCGAAGCCGCCGGAGTCCGCCACAAGACCAGGCTCCAGGGTGAGATGGGGCTGAAACAGTCAGAAGAGCCAGGGGTTGTGGGCAGCATGGTCATGGAGAGGGTGAGAAGGCTTCGGGACCGTTTCGTTGGGGGTGTTCTCGAGGCAACAGACGGCCTTGGCGAGAAGAACATCCCGGGAAGGGCGGTCATCCTCGCCCCCGGCCTTGTTGAGGTGAACGGCAGAAGGATAAGCGCCCGCAACCTCATCCTGGCACCTGGCTCCACCCCGGTCGTCCCTGCGCCCTGGGCGCAGTTCGCAGGCCACATGCTTACCAGCGATACACTGTTCGAGATCGAAGACCTCCCCGAAAGTCTCGCGGTGATAGGGCTTGGGGCCATCGGCCTCGAGATGGCCCAGGCCATGAGCCGTCTGGGCGTCAGGGTGGAGGGGTTCGACGCTGCTCCGACCATCGCCGGCATTACGGATCCCATGGTTGCAAAAAGGGCAGTTGATATCCTGGGCCGTGAGTTTCCGATTCACCTCGAGACCAAGGTGGACCTTTCTAAGAACGGTGAAAGTGTCGACGTTGGAGGTACAGTTTTCCAGAAGATCCTCGTGGCCGTTGGAAGAAAACCCAACATCTCGGGGCTGGGGCTTGAGAACCTTGGGGTTCCTCTGGACGCTCGCGGACTTCCCCGGGTCAACCCGCTCACCATGCAGGTTGCAAACCTCAGGGTCTTCCTGGCGGGCGACGCCAACGGAAGGGCACCCGTGCTCCACGAGGCCGCTGACGACGGCTTCATAGCGGGAAGGAACGCCTTCGAGGAGACCCCCCGCGAATACTGCCGCAGGGCCAGGCTTGGCATAGTGTTCACCAGCCCCGACATCGCGGTGGCGGGCATGCGCTTCAGCGAGACGGACATTGAGGCTGTCGCCGTTGGCGAGGCTGACTTCGCCGGGCAGGGCAGGGCCATGACCGCCGGTGAGAACCACGGGCTTCTCAGGGTTTACGCCGACACCGAAACCGGACAGATCCTGGGTTCGGAGATGGTTGCCCCACATGGCGAGCATATCGCCCACCTTCTCGCGTGGGCGATCCAGCAGAAGCTCACTGTTTCGGATGCGCTTCGCATGCCCTTCTACCACCCCGTGGTCGAGGAGGGCCTTCGGGGCGCCCTGAGGAACGCCGCTGCGCGCATGAAGACCCGCCCGGACGAGATCGGCCTTTGCCCGGGGCCTCCCGTGGAGTAGAAGAGTCCGGGAAACCGAACCGCGGGTTGCCTGGGATAAAACCGGGAGATTGTTGACCCTCCGAGGGATTGGCGCAATCTTTCATTGGTAAATGTGCGTCATTTAACCGTCAGCAGGAAGCCCGGGCACACGATATCCGGGTCGGACAGGAACCCATGTTCGAACAAGCCTTCAAGAACACCAACGGCATTCTCTGGAAAGCAAGCTTTTCAGGGGAGTTTTGAAGAGGTCAGTTTGATGGGTAAACCAAGTCTGTATCATGAATGACAGTTTCCTCCAAGAAACCTTGATTTGGCGGCACTTGTATCGATGATTGGACCGGCAAACGCGGCTCTTGGCCGATACGACGGTCTTCTGGCTGCAATTCCAAACAAACACGTACTTCTGTCTCCCCTGATGACACAGGAAGCTATTCTGTCTTCCAGAGTTGAAGGCACTGTCGTTACCATGGGGGAGGTACTTGAGATTGAAGCTGCCGGAGCATCAAGCGAGTTCACCCGGTCAAAACGTGAAGACGCGGAAGTAGTTCTGAACTACAGGAAAACAATGCTGCGCTGCATCGCGGATTGACTCACCGGAGAATGTCACAGAGCCTTCTTCGCACTGCGCATCAGATGCTTCTTGATGGTGTCCGCGGCAGGGACAAGTCGCCGGGTCAGTATCGAAGCGCCCAGAGCTGGATTGGCCCCTCCGGTTGTTCAATAGACGAAGCAAGCTATGTTCCGGTTCGTCAGGAACAACTCCAGAACGGGATGGATCGTTGGGAAGAGTACATTGACCAGACTGCAGAGGTGGATGTTCTTGTTCAACTTGCGGTTCTGCATGCTGAGTTCGAGGCTCTCCACCCGTTCGAAGATGGTAACGGAAGGCTTGGAAGAATACTGATCCCCTTGTTTCTGTTTCAGCGGAAACTCCTTGCCAGCCCCGATTTCTACATGAGTTCCTATCTGGAGAGTAACCGGGAAGTTTATGTGGAAAAACTGCGCGGGATCTCCAGAGATAACGATTGGACCGGATGGATCATGTTCTTTTTGGAGGGAATCCGCCGGCAATCCTTCAGCAACGAAAGCAAGGCCAAAAGCATTCTTCTTCTTTACGATAGGTTGAAGATGGAATTGGTTGAGAACATGCGGTCTCAGTATTCGATTCGCGCGTTGGGCTTTCTTTTTCAGACCCCGGTGTTCACTTCAACCACCTTTGTCAAGCAATCAGGAATACCCAAACCCACGACTACTCGTCTGCTTGGTCTTCTAAGAGAACTGAGCGTCCTAACGCCCATCAGAATGGGAAGAGGACGCAGAGCAGGTATTTTTGCTTTTCGTGAGTTGGTGAACCTTGCGGAAGGGAAAGAGATTCTTTGAGCCTCATCGGTGATTCATTCCTTGCTTTGTGTCTCACAAAAGGCAAATAGTGAGACACTAAACGTGCAGCTTGTAACGAATGAAACTCAAACCCGAGTGAACGAATGAACCAAGCCGAAACCCGCGCGAGTACATTGATCCTGCACCTGCGGATGCTGGCTGGGGCGTTGTTGAAGGCAGCATTGGCAGCTTCTCAACCCTGAAGATCCGTGGGGGTGCAGCTTCCTGCCCCGGAACACTTGGCGGGAGCGTTTCTCTTCGATTCCCTTTGAGAACAAGGGCAAGCCAGTGAGTGGGATCCTGAATATCTTGATTACTGCATGTATTTCAATTCCTCAGAGTAATGAGAAGATGTTGAGACCGCTTCAGTCTTGCAGCAAAGCCATGCCCGGCGTCATATTCCCGCATCCATTTTTTGCCATGGAATGAGGTTTTTCCGATGTCCCGGCCCAAAGAGAAGAAAGCCGATAGAACAAGCCTGAAGCTTATCTACGGCAGGATACTCAAGCATAAAAAGGCGCTCTTTCTGGGGATCCTTGCGCTGGTGGGCGTTGACGGCCTTCAGCTCGTGGTCCCGCTCATCTTCCGCAGGGTGATTGACGCCCTGGCCGCGGGCGACGTGACCGAGGGCTTCATCTGGAAGATGGGGCTTGCCGTTGTGGCGGTCTCGCTGGGCATGGCGGTCTGCAGGTTCTTCTGGCGGTGGTTCATCGTGGGCGCCAGCCACAGGATCGACCGCGACCTTAGAAGCGAGTTCTACACCCATCTTCAAACCCTTCCCGCCGATTACTTCGACAAGACCAAGGTGGGTGACGTCATGGCCCACGCCACCAACGACATCAACGCTGTTCGCATGGCGTGCGGAATGGCAACCATTGCAAGCTTCGACGCCATATTCATGAGCGCCGCCAGCATAATCATGCTTGTCACCATCGACTGGAGACTGACACTGGTCACAATGATCCCCCTGCCCATCATTGCACTCCTCGTAACCCGTTTCTCGGGCATGATCCACGACCGGTTCGACAAGGTTCAGATGGCGTTCAGCGAGCTTTCCGACAAGGCCCAGGAGGCTTTCAGCGGGATCAGGGTCGTGAAGGCCTATGGCGACGAGGAGTCCGAGAACGGTCTGTTCGATGCCAAAGCCAGGCTGAACATGGATCAGAACATCCACCTGGCAAGGGTCTGGGGGTTCTTTCAGCCCCTGGTGGCGACACTGGCACTTGCAGGCAGCGCCATTCTCCTCTCCGCGGGCGGTCGGATGGTCATCGGCGGTTCCATAAGCCTTGGCCAGTTCGTGGCCTTTTCGAGCTATCTCGCCATGCTCACCTGGCCCATGATGGCAATAGGTTTCGTGGTGAACATGCTTCAGCGGGGTGCCGCAAGCATGGCCAGGCTCATGCGCATAATCAATACGGTTCCGTCCATTAGTGACGGCGGCGACCCTGCTGTTCCCGAACCCCTCATCGAGGTTCGCGGCCTGACCTTCGCCTATCCCGAAACGGACACGAACGTGCTGGAAGAAGTGGGTTTCACGATTGAGAGCGGAAGGACGCTTGGCATCGTGGGGCGCACCGGGAGCGGAAAGACCACCCTTGTCGAGCTTCTGATGCGGCTTTACGACCCTCCCCGGGGGACCGTATTCGTTGGCGGCAGGGATGTGGCGGACCTAAAACTCCACAACCTCAGGGGTCTTTTCGGCTACGTTCCGCAGGAGACCTTCCTCTTTGCCATGACCATCGGCGAGAACATCTCGTTCGGTGCCGGGTCCCTTCCGGCGGAGAGGGTCCGCGAACTCGCCGAAACCGTTGACATCGCGTCTGAGATAGAGAGCTTCCCCCTGGGCTTCGACACCGTTGTGGGGGAACGGGGCGTAACGCTTTCGGGCGGTCAGAAGCAGCGGGTGGCGATCGCCAGGGCTCTTGCGACCAATCCCGGCATCCTGGTTCTCGACGACAGCCTCAGCGCGGTCGACACCGAGACCGAGGACGTGATACTGAAGGCAGTCAAGCGAAAGACCCGGAACATCACGACCATCATCATCTCCCACAGGATTAGCACCGTTCAGCACGCAGACCTGGTGCTGGTGATGGAGCGGGGACGCATCGTGGAAAAGGGTACACACGAACAGCTGCTCTCGAAGGACGGTTTCTACACCGAGCTCTACAGGATGCAGCAGCTCGAAGCCGAGGCCCAGAAGACCTCCGGGGGGGGTGACAACTGATGCCACCGCACGGAAACCCTTTTGTAGACGATGCTATGGAGGGCAAGGCATACGACGGCGCCATGGTGAAACGTCTGATGCGCTACGTGAAACCCCACAGGAAGCTTGTCTTTCTTGCCCTGTTGTTCATGCTGGTGTCATCCGCGGTCGACCTTCTGCTTCCCTACCTGACCAAGACCGCCATCGACAAATACCTTGCAAAGCTCTACCAGGTCTATACGGCTGAGTCGGCGGCATGTGACAGCGTTGCCGCGCTGGGTTCCAACCCCGGTGACTTCATAAGGGTAACCCCCGATACTGTCCTGGTAAGAAAAGCCGCACTGGATGGCCTTGACCCGGATGTTTCAATTGATGTACGGAGTGATCCAAGACTTCTTCAAGAGACCTACTACATTTTCAACTCGGCCGATTTTACGGGCGACGCGGGCTTTGTAAGCGGGCAATGGTGGCTGGTGAGGGAGACCGATCTTCGCCGGGTCCCCCCCAGCGTACTGTTCGACCTTCGGGACGATGACCTGAAGGGAATCGCCCGGCTCACCTGGATACTGGGCGGACTGATCCTTGTCAGCCTGGTGTGTGGCTACGGTCACATGATGACGCTCGTCATAGCTGGCCAGAGGGCGATGTACGACCTTCGCAGCAGCCTGTTCAAACACATACAGACCCTAAGCCTCGACTTTTTCACGGGCAACCCCACGGGTCGTCTCGTCACCAGGGTGGCAAACGATATCGAGGCGCTCAACGAGATGTTCAGCTCGGTGCTGGTGAACTTCTTCAAGGACGTCCTCCTGCTTTTCGGGACAGCTGCCATCCTTTTCTTCATGAACTGGCGGCTGGCGCTTCTTTCGCTTCTTGTGATGCCCCTGTTCACCCTGGTCAGCTTTTTCTTCAGACGGATGACCCGGAAGGCCTATCGCGATGTGCGAAAGTATCTTGCCAAACTCAATTCCCACCTGGCCGAAGACCTCAGCGGCGTCAAGGTGGTGCAGGTGTTCCGTCAGGAGAAGGCCCGCAGGGACCTGTTCCTCGACACCAACGAAAAGTATTTCCAGTCCAACATGAAACAGCTCGTTGTGTTCGGGGTGTTCAGACCCATGATCGAGGTCATCGCCCAGCTCGGTACCACCATTGTGCTTGTCTATGGCGGGCTCAGCGTCATGCAGGGCGCACTCACCCTCGGAGCCCTTGTGGCCTTCCTCAGCTATGTGCGCCAGATGTTCCGCCCCCTGCAGGACATGAGCGAGAAGTACAACATCATGCAGAGCGCCATGGCCGCCAGCGAGAGGGTTTTCGGCATACTCGACACGGTTCCCGCGATCGTTGACGCTCCCGATGCCGCCCCCCCCCGCGCCCTCACTGGTCTTGTCGAGTTCCGTGACGTCACCTTTGGCTACAACCCCGACCAGCCCGTCCTGAGGAATGTTGGTTTTGCCGTCAGGCCGGGAGAAAGTGTGGCCCTGGTGGGTCCCACAGGCGCCGGAAAGACTTCGGTCATCAGCCTTCTGACAAGGTTCTGGGATGTGAACCATGGCAGTATCCTTCTCGACGGCGTGGAGATCCGAAAGCACTCCGTGGAGACACTGAGGAAGAACATCGCCATAGTCCTGCAGGACGCGTTCATTTTCAGCCGCAGCGTTGCAGACAACATCAGACTGGGATCGGACATCGGCATTGACCGGATCAGGGAAGCAGCGGACATGGTTCAGGCCGCCGATTTCATCGAGAAGCTTCCGGATGGATACGACACGGTAATGGCCGAACGTGGTGCCACGCTTTCAACGGGTCAGAAACAGCTGATCTGTTTCGCCAGGGCCCTTGTCCATGATCCGAAGATACTGGTGCTGGACGAAGCCACAAGCAATGTGGACCCCTCGACCGAGAAACTCATCCAGAGAGCCATCGAAGTGCTCATGAGGGGCCGCACCAGCCTGATCGTGGCACACCGGCTGAGCACAGTGCAGCAGTGCGGGAACATACTCGTGTTCGACAACGGAAGGGTCCTTGAAAGGGGCAGTCACCAGGAGCTTCTCGCAAAGAGGGGTTTCTATTACAACCTTTACCTTCTTCAGTGGGGCAGGATGAACAGCGATGACTCCACCCCCGCAAGTGTCCACCGGAGGCATTAAGCATGAAAAGAACCGTGGAAGCATTACTTGCCGCGCTTGCCGTAACCGGCTGCAACTCTGCCGGAACCGCGTCACCCGAACCCCGGCATGGCTCGAACATCAGTGAGATCGATCTTTCGGGGGGGGCGTCGGTCCTTGTCATCGAGGATCACACGACCTCCACGACAGTGTTTGCCCTGGAGGGTCTTTCTCTGGAAACCGATGGCATGAGCCTTGTGTTCCAACCCGAGGTTACATGGAACAGCGGGGGCCAGCCCTCGGCCCGGATCAGGTTCGAAGGCACCGTATACGGCCCCCGCTGGTCCGGTACGATCCCGCAGGACCAGACGCTCCTTCCCGTGATCACCGGAACAGGTTTCATCCGTCTGATAGGAGACAGGGCTTCGGTGTCCTTTTTTCGTGAGCATGCCCTCGAGTTTTCCGACAACGGGCCGGGCTCGGTGGACCCATACCGCTTTGCGGCCCTTTTCAGCCTTGAACCCCCGGTGCTTGCGAACATCCTCTCAGCCGACGAGTTCATCCTGGTGGGAGAAAACCCCGATTGGCGTCTTCAGCTCGGCGATTCCCAGAAGGAAGCCTGCAGGCGGTTCCTCGACATTTCCCTGGACAGCCATGCTCTGATGGCCCATCAAACCGTCAGATGAAACGACTGGCGGCACTTCTTCCAGTTCTGCTGCTTTCCGGGTGCGGGAACGACCCTGCGGGGGTTCTGCCTCCCACTCCATCGGGGCTTTCCGCAACCGTTCTTGAAAGCGGGGCCGTTCACCTGAGCTGGAGCCAGTGCCCCGACCCCGACTTCGAATCCTACACGCTCTGGAGGTCAGGTAACCCCGGTATTGCGGGAAACCCGGCTCAGGCCATGGCGGTCTTTTCCGTTATGGACGTGCTGTCAATGGTCTTTGCCGACTCAACGGCCAGCCCGGGTCAACACTCTTACTACGCCCTCGAAACCAGGAACGCATCCGGGCTGAAAGCCTGGAGCAACGAGGTTGAGGTGTTTGTTCCCGAGACCGACCCCCTGCTGACCGTGTTCTTCATCGACCCCACATGGGGAAGCCTCTCCGGCGACGCGATCCTGGTGAGGACCCCCGGCGGGAGGAACTACCTGATCGACGGCGGAAGCTCGGTGCCGCAGTGGAGCTGTGGAACCGATGTCATCATTCCCCTGCTTGACAGCCTGGGCGTAAGCCATCTCGACGGCATCGTGGCGACACACCCGCACTCCGACCACATAGGCGGCCTTATCGACATTCTCGGAACGGTTCCCGTTGACAGGGTGTGGGATTGCGGCTGGCCCGGCGAAGCCAGCTGGCTGTACGAGCAGTTTCTGGATGAGGTTAGCGCCTGCGGAGCCCAGTACATAGTGGCCCGCAGGGGCATGAGCCTCGACTGGGGACAGGAGCTGACGGTTCGGGTCCTTCACCCCACCAGCAGCCTAGGAAGCGGATCGATGAACAACGCCTCCATTGTGCTTATGCTGTCTTTCGGCGAGGTGAGTTTCCTTCTCGCCGGCGATCTCGAGACCGAGGGCGGCGAGGAGAGCGTCATGTCGGCCTTCAGCCCGTCCGAACTCATGGCCTGTGTTCTCAAAGTCGGCCACCACGGCTCCGGCGACGCCACGGGGTACCAGTGGCTCGGGGCCGTACAGCCGCAGTACGGGGTCATCGAGGTCGGAGCCGGCAACCCCTACGGGCACCCGCACCCTGAAGTCCTGAACAGACTTTCCGCTTCCGGCAGCACAGTATACAGAACAGACCTGAACGGAACCGTCAGGATCGAAACCGACGGCCAGACAGTGATCGTCTTCCCCTGAACCTCCCTCCGGACGTATAATCGCGAAGACAACTCGGAGAGGCGGGATCTGTTGAAGCTTCGGGGCAACCACTTCGGAAGGCTTCTCGCGACACTTCCCGCATATCTTCCCGTTCTTCCCTTCATCGTGGTCATGGTTACGATCCTTTCGCGGGGCGTTCCCGACCACCCCACTTCGGGCGACGCTTCCCTCCTCGAGATCTCCACACGGTGGCTATTCTCACACCGGATACTTCTCGGCCCCTACTCCCGTTTCGTCTTTTTCCATCCCGGCCCCCTGTACTTCCTTGTCAGGTTCCCGCTTTACGCGATCTTCCAGTGGAGTTCCTCGAGCTTCCTCATTACCACGGCCATCCTGGGCGGGCTTTCACTGATCGGTGCCCTTACCGTGTTCCGGCGGTGCGCAGCTCCTGGCGGGGCGCTTCTTTTCAGCGCCGTCATGGGTGGTTTTCTTGCGGTAACCGGGCCGGCCCTCTGGCTTTCGGAATGGAACCCCATGGTGATAGCCCTTCCCCTTCTCTTCTTCTTCACCTGCTCTGCCGCCGTCGGAGCCGGATGCCGGGGGTTTGTCCTGCCAGCGGTGATCGCGGGCTCCTTCGCCGCCCAGACCCACATGGGCTCCATACCTGCCGTCGTTCTGGCGGGCGCCGCGGCAATTGCGCTTCGCCGCTTTCCCGCGATCGCCTGCAGGAACCGTCCCGCGCTGGCAGCAACCCGAGGGAAATGGCTGGTTCCTGCCCTGGCGCTGCTTCTTCTATGGGCACCGCCCCTCTACGAAGAGATCGCCTCGGCGCCACAGGGCAACATCACCCGGATCGTTTCGTTCATGATCGAAACACTTCCCGAACACGACTTCGCAGCGGTCTATAGCGACTGGAGCCGTGCCGTGACGGGTCTTGAGCTCGATCTGCTTCGTGCCCCCCTTCACGCGCTGGGCGCCCTTGATGCCGCCGTAACGGCCCTGCCCATGCTCAGAGCCGTGCTGCTTGCTTTTGCCTTTTTCGCCATGAGGAAGAGGGAAGGAGGACGGTTCGCCGCAACATTCTCCCTGCTCTGCCTGGTCCTCCACGCTGGTTCCCTGTACTCAGGCACTCAGATCAGGGGGGAGAGGCTGGTTTACCTGTTCGAGTGGATGCGGGTTCTGTCTCCCCTTTCCATCGCAGCCCTTCTGCTTTCACTCATCCAATGCAGGCGCTGGGGAGCAACGGCCCGAAGGTTCGCCGTGTTGTTCGCCACGGGCCTGACGCTGTACACATCCGTGCTTGCGGTTGCCCATGCCAGGGGCTTCTTGACCCCCCCCGCGGAGCAGCCCGGTGACAACGATGTTGCGGTGCGTGAGCTGTCCGGTCAATTGCTGACCTGGCTCTCAGGTCAGCCCGAAGCGTACAACTCGCTGTTACTGCGAACCTCGAGTCTGTGGCCCGTTCTGACCGGGCTTGCGAACAGCCTTGATAAAAGCGGCTACATGACCGCAATGGAGGGGATTTACGCGGTCAGGATGCCGCCACCGCCCGACGGGGTTCCTGTGAGGGTTGTCCTGTTCGGCAGATCCACCGATCCCGAATACGAGATTCCGGGAACGATCGCTTCATACGAGGGCATGGTGCTGGTTATCCAGCCCGAGTGATCGATCCGTCAGGTGGTTGTCCTGCTGCGCTTCTCTTCGTACATCATACGGTCTGCCCGGGAGATGGCCTCGTCGATGGACGACCCGAGGTCCGGTTCCCACTGTGAGTGCCCCATTGAAACGGTAACCTTGAAACCGGGAAAAACCTCTTTTCCCAGCATCTTGCGGATACGGGCCTCGACCATTTCGGTCATGGAGTCGACCCTGGAAAGGATGATCAGGAATTCGTCGCCGCCGTAGCGTATCACGGTGTCGGCCTTGCGAACAGCCCTCTGAAGCACAGCGGCGACCTCCCGCAGCACCGTGTCGCCGGTCTGGTGGCCCCTTGTGTCGTTGATGGCCTTGAAATTGTCTATGTCCACCATGATGAAGCCCAGGGTCGTGCCGTCCCGGCGCGCCCTGTTCTCTTCAAGCTCCACCAGTCTGTTGAAATGGTTGCGGTTGTAGGTCCCGGTGAGGGGGTCGTGGATGGCCTGGTCTATAAGTCTGCGCTGAAGCGCTATGCGGCGCAGGGACTGTTCGGCGTAGCCCAGAAGAAGGTCGGTGACCCCGACGAGTGATTCCGTGAAGGCGTCGTCTCGGTGCGACAGGGCAAGAAAGACCGAGTTCTCGGTCAGCGGACGGCACACGCCGTTCCTTGCGAAGGAGCAGTTCGTGATGTGAGTGTCGCGGCTGTTGAATGACATTTGCTTGCCGGTCTCCATGACCATGACCGCCAGATCGCGGTAGCAGTTCTCCGGACAGTTGAAGTTGGAAGTTCGTGCCCTGTGCGATATCTGAACCGATCCGTCGTGGCAGGTCAGTATCATGCCGCAATCGGCGTCGAGAAGTGTGCACGCCGACTCAGCACAGATCCTGTGTATCTCCGACTCGGTGGCGCTTCGCTGCAGAAGGCTGGCAATGCCATGAAGGTCTTCGAGGCGTTTCCTGGCCTTTGCCACCATCTCCTCCACCCTTTTTGACGCAGTAATGTCGACGATGTATCCTTCGAAACCCAGCCTGTCATCGTCGGGGCACCCCTGTTCGAGCACCCACCGCTCTCCCGAGGGGGTGTTGACCCGGTAGGTCACCTGGTAAGGTCCTCCGGTTTCCAGGGACTCCTGCAGGACCGATCTGAGATTCCCGGAATCGTCCGGGTGTACCCCGGTCGAAAGGCCGTTCTCGACCGGGAAAAGGTCGTTCCGGCCATCTGTGGCGGTGGGGCGGCTTATGAAATCTATGGTTCGGCAGATATCGTTCCGCACCCTGAAGAACAGACCGGGAAGGTGCCTGAATGGAGGGGGCTGGAACCGGTTTCGGCCCTTTACCGCCATGAAGTCGGCGGCAGGGAGGTCGGTTGGGTTGTACGCCCGGTACGAGCCTATCGCTCCGTCCCCAAGCGACACCGGAACCGCAAGCATGCCGGTGCGGCGTCTGGCTCCGTAGGCATCGAGCAGCGCGGTTTCGGTCTTGATGATGGTCCCGGTTACGATTCGGTTCAGAACCCGGGACTCCTCGTCATGAAGATCGTGGGGGACAAGCATGTCAGTGACCGATTCGCCCACGAGCTCTTCGGGTTTCCATCCGAACTGCCTGCAGAAGGAGTGGTTGACTGCGGTCACCCTGTTGCGGGAGTCTGTGAAGAGCCCCGGTTCGTCGGCGTCATGGAACAGCGAGGTGAGAAACCCCGAATCGGTGGTCTCGCCCTTTCTGCGCCTGCGCCACTCCTGGCGGGCAAGCACCCGGTATATGGCGTAGTAGGAACACATCTCCCATGAGGTGGAGCACCTGGAGGCCAGGACAGAGACCGCAAGCGGCGAACCGTCCGATCTGGTCCTGACCGTTTCCATCGAAACGGGCCTTCCACCTGAAACGGCCACGGTGATCTCCGCCGCCTCCAGCGCAAGCTGGGGGGGGACTATCAGGTTGTCTATGCATTTTCCAAGGGCATCCCGCTCGGAGTAGCCGAACATTTTCTGGAACCTGTGATTCAGCGCGACGATCGTGTGGTTGCCATCGCACAGGACAACGCCTTCAGTGTCGGAGTTCAGAAGCTCGCGGGTGAACCCGGTCCGGGACGGATCACCGTCGGCGTCGCGTTCAACATCACTGCTCAGTGTGCACCTCCCCCGCGTTTGCCTGCGGACGCGGAGCATAGAGTTCAACACCCTCGAGGCCTTTTGCGGGAGGTTTGGGTTCTCCCGTCAAAAGAAGCCTGATGCCGCCCTCAATATACGCGACGAAGTATCTGCGGGGAACGCCGAGAAACCCTGGCATCTCGCCGGGGTGATTCAATTGATCATCGGCTTTGAATCTCTGCAGCCCCGCCAGCGTCAACCAGCCCTGAATGACCAGTTCACCGGTCCCGGCGATGCGGTTGACCACGGCTGTTATCCCGCAGCGGGCCCCGGCGGCTTCATCCATCGTTGCCGGCGTTACGAGGGGAACGACCAGGATGCGCGTTCCGTCCCGGGTCACCAGACTGTACCTGTGAGACGTTCCGGGCAGGGACGGTGCAGTCCAGCAGGGAACGCCCCGAAGCGCCAGCCACTTCCTCAGCCATGCCTCGGATGTCAGTGTTTCCCTTGTGCAGGGGTCGCCGGTTTCGCGGCCGATCCTCTTGAGTGCCCGCTTTGTGAGAGTGCAGTGCATGGGAACGATCCCCCCTTTCCCCTGACCCGAGGAATGATACGGAGCGGGCGCGAACCCGGTCAACCGTTGCGTAATCCCGTTTTGTTGAATACATTTGCGTGTGTTTTTTTCTTTTCTTTCGGGAAGGTTTCAGTGCCTCCCATCCGCTCGAACAGAAGGGTATGGCCCATGGAGAAGAAAACTCCCCTCTTTGAGAAGCACAAGGCTCTGGGTGCCGATATTCAGCCCTTCGCCGGTTATCTGATGCCCATCAGGTACGACGGGGTAACAAGTGAGCATATGGCCGTCAGAAAGTCCGTTGGCGCGTTCGACCTCAGCCATATGGGCGAGTTCAGGGTCAATGGCCCGGGCGCCACGGCGTTTCTCGATCACCTGCTTACGAACGACGCCGATGTTCAGCCCGGCAAGGCGTACTACAGCACCATGTGCTATCCCGACGGCGGGATCGTCGACGACCTGATCGTCTACAGGGTATCCGGGCAGGAATACCTCATGGTGGTGAACGCCTCCAACATCGAGAAGGACTGGGCATGGGTCGAGAGCCACATGACCGGTTTCGACGTGACCATCGAGGACGAAAGCGATGAAACAGCACTGGTGGCCATTCAGGGGCCCAGGGCCCAGGCCGTGGCCGCGAAGCTCACCGACGCACCGCTGGACACCGTGGGTTACTACGAGCATTTCTCGGGAACCTTCGCGGGTGTGCCCGCACTTGTGGCACGTACAGGCTATACCGGTGAGGACGGTTTCGAGATCTATACACGTTCAGAAAACGCCGAAACCGTGTGGGACGCGATAATGGCCGAGGGGAAGGAATTCGGTATTGTTCCCGTGGGTCTCGGCGCTCGTGACACCCTCAGGCTCGAGGTCGGCTACCCCCTTTACGGCAACGACATTGACCACAGCGTCACCCCCATCGAAGCCAAACTTGGGTGGGTCGTGAAATTGAAGACCGACAAGGAGTTCATCGGCAGGGAGATCCTGGAGAGACAGAGGGACGAGAAACCGGCACGCAACCTTGTGGGCCTCTCGGTGACCGGAAAGGGCTTTCCCCGTCACGGCACGCCTCTCTTTCAGGGAGACAGACAGGTCGGCACAGTCACCAGCGGAAGCATTGCCCCAGCCCTGAACGAAGGCGTGTGCCTCGGACTCGTTGAGTACGGGGTCAGGAAGAACGGCACCGAGATGGAAGCGGAAGTCAGGGGGAAGAGGATAGCCGTGAAGGTTGTGAGCATTCCATTTTACAGCAACGGCAGCAGGAAGAGCTGACGAACATTTGAACCGGGAGATGCAGAAATGAGCAGAATCGACGAAGGAATCCGCTACACCGAGAGCCACGAATGGGTGAAGAAGAACGGCGACGAATACACCATGGGCATCACCGACCACGCCCAGCACGAGATGGGTGAGATAGTGATGGTCGAGCTTCCCGCACAGGGAGCACAGGCTGTCCGCGGAGAAGCCCTTGGCGCCATCGAGGCCGTCAAGACCGCAGAGGACTTTTACGCACCCCTCGACGGCAAGGTCGTGAAGGTTAACGGCGAACTCGACGGCAACCCCGGTCTTGTGAACGAAGACCCTTACGGTGAAGGCTGGCTTGCAGTCATCAAGGGGGCCGATCCGGCCCAGTACGACGAACTGCTCTCGCCCGACCAGTACCGCGCCCTTGCCGGGGAGTAGCGGCGACACATGAACAGGTTCGTCCCAAACTGCAAGACCCTCAGAAACCGGATGCTCTCGGAGATCGGTGTGAAGAAGGTCGAAGACCTCTTCACCCACATTCCCGAGCAAGTCCGGATGAAGGGGCTTCTCAACCTTCCAGCAGCCATGTCGGAGATGGAACTCGTCCGAGAGTATTCTAGGCTCGCCTGCACCAACACCTCAGCTGGGCTGGTGTGTTTCCGGGGGGCGGGTTCGTACGATCACTTCATTCCCGCGGCGGTTGACAGCATCCTCACCCGCAGCGAGTTCTTCACCGCGTACACACCTTACCAGGCCGAGGTCAGCCAGGGCACGCTTCAGGCAATCTTCGAGTATCAGACCATGATCGCCCGTCTCTGCGGCACCGAGGCCGCCAACGCAGGCATGTACGACGGCGCCAGCGCCACGGCTGAAGCTGCCCTGATGGCCATGCGGGTTACCGGCGTGGACAGGGTGCTCGTTGCCGGAAGCCTCAATCCGTCCTACCGTGAGGTCATCGAGACGTACCTTGTACCAGGCGGATTCCAGATCAACGAGATACCCTTCGGCCCCGACGGCCTTCTCGACCCCGACGCCGCACGTGCCCTGATGCAGGGAGGCGCCGCGGCGATAATGCTGCAGAGCCCAAACTATTTCGGCCTCGTCGAGAACATCGCCCTGGCATCGGAAACCGCCCGCGCGGGCAACGCCCTTCTCGTGGTTGTCGCCGATCCGATAAGCCTTGGCGTCATAAAGGCTCCCGGCGCCCTCGGTGCCGACATAGTGGTGGGCGATGGCCAGCCCCTCGGGATCCCCATGGGGTATGGCGGCCCGTACGCGGGCTTCCTTGCCACGTCAACCGCACACCTGCGCAAAATGCCTGGCCGAATAATCGGGCGTACCGAAGACAGGGCCGGCAACGTGGGTTTTGTCATGACGCTGCAGACCCGTGAACAGCACATCCGTCGCGAGAAGGCGACGAGCAACATCTGCACCAACCAGGCCCTGATGGCTCTTGCGAACGCGGTTTACCTGTCACTGACAGGTGAGGCGGGGTTCAGGGAGATCGCAAGCCAATGCTATCACAAGGCCCACTACCTCGAAGCCGGTCTCGTGAAGGCGGGGGCACGGCGGATATTCAGCGCCCCGTTCGTAAGGGAGTTCGCCCTGCGGCTTCCCGGCGACGCCTTCGAGATCGAGGCCCGACTTGTCTCGGCCGGGTTCCTTCCGGGCCTTCCCGTCCCCGGTCTGGGCAACGACGCCATGCTTTTCGCCGTTACTGAGAAGAGGACCCGGGAGGAGATGGACGCCTTCATCGGGGCCGTCTCAAAGGCATGCGGGGAGGTGCGCTGATGGAGAAGACGCTTTTCAGCACCAGTTGTCCCGGCAGGATAGGGGTCTCGCTGCCAGTGTGCGACGTCCCCGAGACCGTGATCCCCGCGGAGCTGGCCAGAACAGGCGAGATAGGCCTTCCCCAGGTCACCGAGGGCCAGGTCATGAGGCACTTCGTAAGGCTCTCCAACAAGAACTACAACATTGAGAAGGGCATCTATCCCCTGGGGTCCTGCACCATGAAGTACAATCCCAGGCTTCACGAAGCCCTTGCCAGGATACCGGGGCTCGCGGCTGTCCACCCCCTCTCTCCCGATCGCACGGTACAGGGAACGCTTGAGCTCATGCACGCCCTGGGAACCTGCCTTTGCGAGATAACCGGGTTCAGCGGAGTGACCCTTCAGCCTGCCGCGGGCGCCCAGGGCGAGTTCACGGGTCTCATGCTCATCAGAAGCGCGCACCTCGCAGCGGGAGAACCGGGGCGGGACAAGGTGCTCATGCCTGACAGCGCTCACGGGACCAACCCTGCCACCAGCACAATGGCCGGGATGAAGGTCGTGCCCGTGAAGTCCAACGATCACGGCATGGTCGACGTTCAGGACGTCAAGGCAAAGGTGGGTCCCGATACTGCCGCTCTGATGCTCACCAACCCCAACACACTGGGGCTCTTCGAAAGCGACATCCTCGAGATAACCGATGCCGTTCACAGGGCCGGCGGTCTCAACTACATGGATGGCGCCAACATGAACGCCATGCTGGGCATCGCCCGTCCGGGCGACATGGGCTTCGACGTCTGTCACCTTAACCTTCACAAGACCTTCAGCACCCCTCACGGGGGGGGGAGGCCCCGGTTCGGGGCCGGTGTGCTGCAACGCAAGGCTTGAGCCCCACCTTCCCAACCCCGTCGTCGTGAAGAACAATGACGGCTACGCGCTCTCCGGAAAGGGCAACACATCGTTCGGCAGGCTCATGGCCTTTCACGGAAACATCGGCGTTCTCTACAGGGCTTACGCCTACATCATGACGCTGGGCGCCGCCGGGCTGCGCGAGGTCACCGAGGGCGCCGTGGTGAACGCCAATTACCTCAAGGCAAGGCTCAGGGGGCATTACCCCGTTCCCTTCGACAACGGCCCGTGCATGCACGAGTTCGTGGTGGGGGGACCCGAGATGGCCGGTCTTGGCCTCAAGACGCTCGATGTGGCCAAGAGGCTGCTTGACTACGGTTTCCACGCTCCCACGGTCTACTTCCCGCTTATAGTGAAGGAAGCCCTCATGATGGAGCCCACCGAAACCGAAACAATGGAGAGCATAGACGAATTCGCCGACGCTCTCATCGCCATCGCCAGGGAAGCCCGCGAGAAGCCCCATCTTCTCACCGACGCCCCGGTGAACACACCTGTGCTCAGGCTTGACGAGGTCAAGGCCGCCAAGGAGCTCGTGGTGGTGGAGCCCCGGGAGGAATCCTGACCGGCGGGGCGGAAATGACAGAGGGAGGGGAGGTCCTCCGCTGGACCTCCCACCCCGCACGGGAAAGACCATGGGGAACCGTGGCGCTCGTGGCCATAATCCTTGTCACCGGACTGGCCGCGGCGCGTTTCATGGAGAACCTGTGGTGGGGTCTTGTCGGATGCGGGCTTCTCTTTCTGGCGATGTGGAACTGGTTTCTGCCCGCTTCGTACACGCTCGACGAAAGGGGCGCCGGCAAGAAGTCGGTTTTCGGAACCGAGAGCAGGGGCTGGAGCCAGGTG
>Ga0351973_1110_pt1 | contig 21704 bp, 13 predicted proteins | sample BONcelFGM3001E14_FD_206745 | JGI IMG/M metagenome (GOLD analysis project Ga0351973, IMG submission 206745) | Enriched cells from coal bed in the Powder River Basin, Montana, United States - BONCAT cells FGM rep3 HSBNCT.FGM.300.1.E14 ...
CCCAGGATTCATTGATGGGGACCCAGGTGATGATGCACGGATGGTTGCGGTCGCGGCGGATGACCTCGGCCCACTGCGTGCGCAGGGCGTGGCGCATGCGGCCCGACCACAGGAACGCAGACGGCATTTCCTCCCACACCAGCAGGCCCAGCACATCGGCCCAGAACAGGAATCTGGGATTCTCCACTTTCTGGTGCATGCGCACGCCGTTGAAGCCCATATCCAGAGCCTGCTGCACGTCGGTGCGGAAATCGTCCCACTGCGGGGGCGTGTAGTGCCCTTTGGAAAAGTAGCCCTGGTTGAGCAGAAGCTTCTGATAAAGGGGTTCTCCGTTGAGCAAAATCTGTTTGCCGCTGACCTTGACGGTGCGGAATCCGAAGTAGGTTTCGATGGCGTCGTGCTGGCGCCCGTCTGCGTCGAGCAGGGACAGGCGCGCGCGGTACAGGGCCGGATCCTTGGGCGACCAGGGCCTGGGGCGCGGCACGGATGCGTGCAGGGCTGCGGGCCGCGCGCCGCCGATGTGCGCGAAGTCGCGGTTTTCCTCGTACTGGTTGCCGCGCGGGCCCACGATTTCCACCTCAAGCCGGTACGCGCCCGGCTCGCCGTTGATCTCGCAATCAAACGCCACGCCCCCGGTGTCCGGGTCCGCGTCCACGCGCAGATCGCCGATGCTGGCGTGGCCCACGGTTTCCAGGTACACGCTCTGCCAGATGCCGGACACCGGGGTGTAAAAAATGGAGAACGGCGCGCCGGTCACGGATTGCTTGCCGCGTGGGATGCGCGGGTCCAGGGAGTCGCGCACGCGGATGACCAGATGGTTGGCGCCGTTGCGCATGGCCCCGGTGGCGTCCATTGTGAAGGGCGTGTATCCGCCCTGGTGCTGTCCGATGATGTTGCCGTTAAGCCACACCTGCGCGCTGTAGTCCGCGGCGCCCACGGTGAGCAGGGCGCGCCGCCCATTGGCCAGGTCCGCTGGTTTTTCAAATGCGGTGTGGTACCACATCACAGCGGGCAGGCGGCCCGCATTCACGCCGGACAATTCCGCTTCCACGCAGAACGGCGCGCGGATTTTTTGCGCGCCCCACTTAATCCGGTTGGGCCAGCCTATGGTGCGGCCGGTGTTGAAACGGTCAAACGCGAAATCCCATTGGCCGTCAAGCACCAGGGTTCCCTTGCGGACACGGTCCGGCCTGGGCTGTGCTGCGGCGTGGGCGATCCAGTCATTCATGGGGCGAATCCTCGGGCGTGAGTTTTTTGATTTAAACGATGCGAAACAAAAGCCTGTGGGCGCCCTGGCGCCCGGCATATCTTAGCATGAAATGCAGTTGTCCTGTCATGGAGTGCATTAAACTTTTCCGGGTCCCACATACGTGGTCAGTTTCTTGTCCACGTTGGCGCAGTTGTGGCATTCCAGGGCGCCGTTGTGCAGGCGCGTGAAACATTTATGCAGGCAGTCGGTGCAGACCTTGAAATCACAGACCGGGCAATAATAAATGAGGGGCGCGTTGCGGCACTTGTGGCACAGCAGGTCCTCGAAGTCGCATACGTTGATGCCCTGGGCGTCGATTTCCACGGTGTGTGTTTGTCTCCCCGCGTTGCGGCATTTCCGGCGGAGCCTGTGCACGGCGCCGCTCTCTCACAGTTTACCGCTGATATTGCATGAAATGCAAGCGCGCGGTTATGAGGATCCCTGGTCAATGAGGGGTATGAGCTCCTGCACTTTTTCGCGGGCCACGTGCGCCCAGAAATTGCCCGGGTCCAGGTCGAGCAGGCGCTGGTACGTGCGCAGGGCGTCGCGCGGGCGGCCCAGTTGGGACTGAATTTCCGCGGCCTGGAGCAGGGCCGGGGCGAACAGTTCGCTGTCGGGCCCGGCATCCGCGATTTGCAGGCACAGGGTTTCCGCATCCGTGGCGCGGCCCTGGGCGCGGCGCGCGCCGGCCAGCTCGAACAGGGCGTGCGGGGCAAGGGACGTGCCGGCCATGGTGAGGGACAGGCCCTCGAACAATGTGGCCGCGCTCTCCGTGTCTCCAAAACGCATCTCGCGCTCCGCTTCCATAAACGCCTGCACCGCGATGGTGTCCACACCGTCCGCGGCTGTGATGAACAGCAGGCGCGTGAGCGCGTTATTCACAAACCGGCTCTCGGGAAACGACTCGGCGATGCGGCGGTAGTATTTTTCGGCTTCATCGAATATGCCGCGCAGAAACCGGCTTTCGCCCTGCATGTACAGGATTTCATCGAACCAGCGGCTGGCGTTGGGCATATTCCACAGTGTGGTGAGGTCCGTTTCGGCCTCGTTGTAGCGCCCCATGCTGATGAGGCAGCGGCTGCGGCCGAGCAGGGCCTCGGCTGCGTACGGCCCATCCGGGTTGCTTTCAAGCAATTTTGAAAACAGGTCCGAAGCCTGTGCGCACGCGCCCTTTTCCGCATAGATGCCCGCGAGGCGGAATGCGGCCTCGGGCGCGTCAGGGGTGTCGGAGAAGTCCCGCGCCACGCGCTCCAGGTACGCAGTTGCGGTATCGGGACTGTTGGCCCAGAGCCATGCGTTGGCCGCGCCCATGAGCGCGGCGCTCTGCTGGGTGCGGGGCAGAGGCCTGTCCGCGGCTGTGGCGAACAGGCTAGCGGCGCCCGCGTATTGGCCGACGTCCAACAGGGCGCGGGCCGTGTCGTAAAAGATGTCCGGCTCATCAGGATGCGCCGCGGCGTAGGCGTCCAGGGCCGCATGCGCCCTGTCCATGCGGTCCAAGGCTGCGGCGGCCTGCGCGAAGAAGCCGAGCAGTTCGCGGGAGTCCGGGGCGCGGCTGAGCCACGGCTGCATGATTTCGAAGGCGCTGTTCCTCAACTCTTCGCCCGTGATGGATGCGAGCATGTTCGCGGCCAGGGACGGGGGCGCCTGGCCCGCGGTGAGCATGCGCAGGAACTCATTAACCGCGTCCCGGGGCCGCATCTGCAGGTTGTACAGGCTGATGAGTTCCTGGGTAAACAGCATGTCATTGCCCAGGGCGGCGCGGCCCTGCTCATAGAGGCCGGATGCTTCGTTGAACAATTGTTTGCCCATGAGCAAACTGCCCAGGCGCAGATATGAGGGCAGGTCCGCGGGGTTGAACTGCACGGATTTTTCCCACGCCGCGCGCGCCTGGTCCGCGCGGCCTTCGGCGTGGTGGATGTCGCCCAACTGGCGCCACGCATCCACGTGGTTGGGATTCTTTTCCAGCACGCGCTCCAGGGTCTGGCGCGCCTTGTCCTTCCACTGGTTTTCATAGTACAGGCGCGCCAGGGTCACGGCGTATTCGGGCATGCCGGGCTCGGCTTTGACAAGGGTCTCGAACTGCACGAGCGCGTCCAGGGAATTGCCCTGCCACAGGTACAGTCGCGCAAGCTTACGCACGGCTTCCATGTCGGGCGGTGTTTTATCCGCGCGTTTTTTAAGGGCCGCGATTCTCTGGTCCAGCACCCCGGCCTGCTCGTAGGCCTTGAACAGGGCGTTTTCATAATACCCGTTGTTGGGATTCCGCACATATAAATTTTCGTACACATCCAGCGCCTTTTCATATTCGCCCTGAGCCTCGAAGATGCGCGCCAGCAGTTCGCTGTAGTAATCATTGTTGGATTCCGCGGCCAGCACTTTGTCGATTTCCGCCTCGGCCTCGTACCAGCGTTCGAGCTGGAAATAGATGTCAGCCAGGCTGCGGCTCGCCTGCAGCACATCGTTTTTAATGTCGGATCTGAGCAGGGGTTTCAGCAACTGGATAGCTTCATCGGGCCGGCTCAGAGACCTCAAAATCGCGGATGATTGGAACCGCGCGTTGACTGCGTTGGGATGAGCCGGAAATTTTTCCAGGAGCAGTGTGAAAACCAACACCGCTTCCTCGCGGCGGCCCGCGTTACCCAGCAGGCGCGCTCGGTTGTACAGCGCCTGCGCGGCCATGGGCCCGTCCGGGGCTTCTTCGTACAACTGCTGCAATGCGCCCGCGGCCTCCACGGGCCGGTTCATTAGTTCGTATGCGCGGCTCAGTTCCTGCAGGGCGTCGGGCCGCAGGGGCGAGCCCGGGTCGTTGCTGATAATCTCCAGCAGCGTTTGCTCGGCCGCGGCATACTGGCTGGCCGCAATCTGACCGCGCGCCTGGTTCAGCATCGCCGCCGCGTCCTGCTGCGCCGAGGCGGTTGCAGTAAAGAAAAAACAAATGATTAACGCCAGGGCCGCAAAGGAAAAGACAAAGAACGCAAAGGATTCTGGCAACACAAAGCGCAGCATCCCCTGTAGGGCGGGGTCACCGCACCCCGCCGGCTTTTCGCCGGACTCTTTGTATCTGTTATGATTTCCGTTCATCAACATTTCACAACGCGGCCGCGTATTTTCTTTAATCAAAATAAATTTCCCAAAACCTGCATCGCGGGCTGGCAACAGGTAGCGGTATCAGGACAAGGCCTCTCACGCTGTCATTGCGAGGAACGAAGTGACGTGGCAATCTCATGAAGCAACGCCGGGCATCTGAGTGTCTCAGTTGCATAAAAGAAACTTTCCGGATTGCCACGCCGGCCCTCCCGGCCTCCTCGCAATAACACCCGAGGGGGTAAGGTTTCAATAAGATACCCCATAGCTTGCTGCGGGGTTGTTCATTTCATTTCATCTTCATCAATTCCCGGTAATAGGAGTCGATGGCGTTTTCAAAGCCCGGCAGCCTGGTTTCGCGCTTGAGCCGTTCAATTTCTTTTCTGATTTCCTCGGGCAGTTGCGGGCCTGTCTGTAACTCCACGGGGCCGGGCGCCGCGGGTGTGTATTTGCCCGCAGTTTCGGCCTTGCGATTTTCCTCGTACACTTCTTTGCGCAGGGACAGGGTGGCGTCCTTGAGGCGGCGCAGCACATCGGACTGGCGGCGCTGCAGGCCCGGGTTGGCCTTGGCCTCGAACAACTGGCGCTCGATCTCTTCCATCTCTTTTTCGATTTGCCCCAGGCGCCCGCCCATTTCGCCCATGCCTTCCATGTTCTGCATGAGTTCGCCCATGCCCTTGCGGATCATCTTCTGCTGCGCGGCCAGAGCCTGCATGCCGCTGCTCATCTGCGGAATGGGCAGCCCGCTCTGCATGAGCTGCTGCGTCTGCGCGTTCAGGCTCTGCTGGGACCCGGCCATTTTTTCGAGCTGGTCCATGAGTTGCTGCATGGCGTCGCCCTCGCCCGGGTTTTCGCCCCCGCTCTTGGCGTCCAGGAGCGCGAGCATGATGCGGTTCACGGTGGTGTACGCGCCCTGCAGGCGGAAGTGGATGTCCGCGGGCGGCTTGTTCTGTTTCATATCTTCGAGCGCCAGGTCCAGGTTGCGCGCGGCCAACAGGGCGTCCGACGCCAGGCCCGGAGACACGAGCATGGTGGCGTTGGCAAGCGCGGCCAGGTCCCCGGACAATTCATTGAGCACATCGCGCTGGAACCGCGCGCCCGCGCGCAGGCCGTCCTCTTCTTTGGCGGTCATGGCGCTGTTTGGGCGTTTAACCAGGCGCTCGGTTTCGGCCAGGGTTTTCTCCTGGGACTGCGACAGGTTCAGGCTTTTGCGCAGGGTGCGCATGAGCATGGCGCGCATGGCCGCAGTCATCTGCATGGAGAAATCCGCCTTGAGCTGCTGCGCGCCCCCGGACAGCATGAGCATGGTTTCGAGCGCCTGCTTCTCGCGCTGCACGGCCCGCGGCATGCTTTCGCTGCGCAGGGACTCGCCCGCGTCCTGAAGGTTCTGCCCAAGCTCCTGCTCGCGGCTCTGCTCCTGCATCTGGCGCAGCTTGTCCGCGGCCCCGGGGTCCAGGGCCTGCAAGTCCTTTTGCAGGGACTCCATGCGGCTCATCTCTTCTTCGATTTCCTGTTTGATGCGCTCCTCTTCGCGGGCCAGTTGGTCCAGGCGCCGCTTGTCTCCGCTGTTGAGGCCGCTCTTGTCTTTTTTGCTCTTCAGCTCCTGGGTCTGTTTCAGCACCTGCTCCTGGCGATCCGCAAGCTGCTGCAAGTGCTCGTTGAGCGCGTTCAGTTTCTGCTCGGCCTGGATGCGTTTCAGGCGTTCGAGCGTGTTCTCCAGGTTGCGCAGCATCTGCTCCTGGTCCTGCAAAGACTCCAGCAGCTCGCGGTCCATTTTCGAGATGTCCACGTTCTCGATATTCTTCTGGATTTTCTCAATGAGTTTCTTCATGTCCTCGGTGAGAATGTTGTCCATGATGGACTGGATCTGCTGCATTTTCTCCAGCGTGTCCAGGGAAACGAATTCATTGGTCTGCATGCGCTCGGCCGCGCGTTCCATGCGGTCGGATATTTCCGACAGTTCCTGCTCGAGCGCCTGCTGGCGGTCCAGGGCGCGTTGCACATCCGCACTTTTTTTCCATTCCGTGGCGTTCTTTTCCGAAAGATTCTGGGACAGGGATTTGAATGTTTCGGCCACATCTTCGGCCTCGCGCACCGTGGAGCTGAGGCTGCTGATAATCTCGTCGGCCTCGCGCTCCACATCCCGGTATTCCTCGTACGAGGACATGATGGTGATGCTGCGCGTGGGCGTGCGCGCGGATTTGGGGCCGGTGAGCGCGTCGTTGTCCGCGGCCGTGAGCCAGTACTGGATGGTGTCGCCCGGGAACGCCTGGACGCGGGTGAGGTCCCACGCCAGCTCCCACGCCACATCCGGGCCCGTGGATATGGGCACGCGCACGTCGCCCCGGTGCTCGGTGTCAACCACCTTGTAATGCAGGGTCACGGACGCGATGCCGTAATCGTCGCGCGCCGCGCCCTTGAGCAGCACCGTGGCCGCGCCCGGAATCTCCAGGTCATTTTCCGGCCGCTCCAGGGTAATCTCGGGATCCGCGTCGGGCAGGGATCGGATCGAATACTCGGGCGGCAGCCGGTTCTCGAACCCGTGCGCATCCACAAGGTGTACGGTATAGCGCGCATCGCGGTCCACGGTGAGCGTGCCGGACGCGGTTTTCACATTATGCCCCGCTGCCAGGGCCAGGGGCGTTTTTTGCCCGTCAAGCAACAGGTAAGCCTGGCGCAGCGGGGTCGAGGAATTTACGGTAAGCGCCACGCGCGTGCCGAACGGCGCGGCGATGTCCCCGGCGTTCTCGCGCGACTCGGCCGGGATGCCCGTGTGCGCCGGATATGTAAGGTGCGTTTTGATGAACTCCACGCGCGGCGGCTCCACGGTGATGATGCGGTATTGTTTGGACTGTTTATCGCGGAAAGCCACAGTGTAGGTTGTATCGCCGTCCACGGCCGGCAGGTGCAGGGCGAACGTGCGGGGCTCGGCCGCGGGGCTCATAACCCGGCGCTGCGGGTCCAGGCCCTCGCGCATAAGCAGCACATCCGGGGCGCCTGTCACATCCCCGCTCAGCCGCGCGCGGATCGTGACCTCGCCGCCCACGGGAATGGTAACATCACCGCTCACCCACTCGATGCCGTACACCAGGGGCGCGGGCATATACGGGGGCAGCACATAAGCGGGCAGTTTGGCAAGCGCCCCGGGCCGGGCCGCGAACCCCCCGGCCACAGCCGCGGCCACAATCGCGAAAAACACGGCCGCGCGCGCCGTGGCGCGCAGGTTGAGCACGCGTTTGAGGGACACCCCGCGCGCGGCCTCGGCCGCCTCGCCAAGCAGGGCGCGCAGCATCACAGGCCCGAAGCGCGGCTGGTCCGCGCCCAGTTCAGGCCACAGCTCCACCGCGCTCGTGAGTCGCTCCTGCAGGGCCGGGTCCCGGCGCTCGATAAAGCGCGACACATCGGTCCAGCCCAGGGGCCGCGCCAGGGGCCACGCCACGCGCCACGCCAGCAGCACCGCGCCCGCCGCCGCAGCCAGTGCCAGCAGCGCGGGCCGCACATAACCGCCCGCGCCCCCCCAGCAAACCCGCGGCCACAGGCAGCGCCATCACCGCCGCGCACATCAGCAGCCCCTGCGCCGCGGCATTCCACCGCCACGCCCGCCGCACCCGCGCCAGCCCCCGCCTCAGGTTTTTATAATCCCGTATCTGCGCTTCCATAGTCACTCAGGATCAATTATAGAGGGAATGGGATGTGTGGCAATCGGGGCAGAACACACAGAGTCATCCATGGCTTCATTGTGCCGCGTTCTTCTTTATGAGTTGTGTTTAAAGAGTCGTCATTCCGAACAAACAGGAACAAACAGGGACTTACCGTTAAATCCATAAAAAATTTACATGTGTTTTTGAGAGAGCCTAAGTGGAAAGGGACAGTCTGGAAAACCCGGGGACAGCCGCCATTTTTTGCGCCTTGCGTGCGTGAAAACAGAGGACAGGCGCGCTGTGATGCGCGAACCCAGGCCCGTGTGCGCGCCCGCCCTCAATCGCCCAGGGGAGATTCACGCCGCATCATTTGCAATCTGTCCTGGGCAGTCGCGCGCGCACCTAGGCCTGCGCCTGGCATGTGTTCAGGCGCCGCTATATCTTGTACATACCCACTCGTTTCCAGGTTGCTCCTGGTTTGTTTTGCGGCGCTGCGGATAATGGAAACAGTTATGATACTATAATGCAGCGGTGCTGACCGCGCGAATTCTGAAAAGGGAAGCCGGGCGAATAGGAACCGGGAGAGATTATGAACAAAAAACAAGAAACCGGCGGCAGGCGCGCCGTGTCATTGGGAGCGGCCGCGGGCCGGGCCCTGCTGGATTCGTGGCGCGCGGATTTTCGCATGTGCGCAACAGACGTGGACGGCACGCTCACGATTGAGGCGCCGCGCGCGCCCGCGCATGAGCGCGGGCGCCTGCACGCGGATGCGTTCGCGCAGATTCAACGCATGACGGCCGCGGGCATTCCCGTGGTGCTGGTCACGGGCCGGCCCTTTGCCACTGTGGAGGGTCTGGCCCTGTACATGGGCCTGGCGGACCGCGGCCGCACCCAGGACGGGCCGGCGATTATTGCGGAGAACGGGGCCGTAGTAAAAATGGACGGCCGCGTGACGCGCCTGGCGCGCGTGTCGCGCCGCCGCGCGCAGGCGGCTGTGGATGACTTGCTGAAAAGAAAACCGTTCAAGGGCGCGTGCGAGCCCACGTTCGATAACATGCACCGTATCTGCGACGTGGGCATTCACACGCCGCCCGGGCTGCTGGCCGAGGTGCGCGCGCACTTCGCCAAACGGCCCGGGCTCGGCCTGCAGGCTGTGACCAGCAACATCATGTCCCACGTGATGTGCGCAAGCGTGAGCAAGGCGCGCGCCCTGGAATGGGTGCTGGAGCGCATGGGCCTTGGCAAAGACAATGTGGTGGTGTTCGGAGATTCGGACACGGACATTCCGCTGTTCGAGGAATTCCCGCGGTCCGTGGCCGTGGCCAATTATTTCGGGGCCGGGCGCGACGAGACCCTGCCCGCGGCGCGCGCGCCTCTGCCCGGGGGCGCGGGTTTCGCAGCCGCGTGCGCGCGCCTCATGGAGTAACGCATGTTTCTGCCGTTCGGCAAAGACAACCCGGTGCGCACGTTCCCCCTGGTTACGGCGTGCCTCATTGCGGTGAATGTCATCGTGTTCATCGCCATGTACGGGGACCCGCTGCTGTTCGACGAGTTTACGTTTCGCTTTGGCCTCACCCCGGGACAGCCCACGGCGATCACCGCGTTTTCCTATTTGTTCCTGCATGCGGATCCGGGACACCTGGGATTCAACATGCTGTTTCTTTGGGTGTTCGGTCCAAACGTGGAAGACCTCATGGGCCGCCCGTTTTATCTGGTGTTCTATCTGGCGTGCGGGCTGGCCGCGGCGTTTCTGCACCTGGCGTCCGTGTCCGGGGGCGCCAATCAGATCGGCCTGCTCGTAGGCGCCTCGGGCGCCATCTCCGGGCTCATGGGCGCGTACTTCGTGCTGTTCCCCCTGTCGCGCATCATGGTCTTCCCGTTCTTTATTTCCATTCACGCGTTCTGGTTTATTCTCATCTGGATATACATGCAACTGCGCTCGCAGGTGCTGTTTGCGGACGAGTCCAATGTGGCGTTCATGGCGCACCTGGGCGGATTCGCGTTTGGCGCCGGGTTCGTGTTTTTGCTCATGCGCACCGGCATCGTGGTGGTGCCCAACTTCGAGCAGGTCAGGCGCGGGCGCTATGCGGACCTGGGCCCGGGCGATGAGCTGGACGAGTTGCTGCGCGAGGCTGCGCGCACCGGGGATGTGTCGCGCGCCGTGGCTGCATTCGGCGCGCTCATGCGCACCGCGCCGGGCACGCGCCTGGGCCCCGACGCCCTGCTGGCCGCGGCCGCCGCATGTGTGCGCGCCGGCGACCCGGCCCTGGCCGTGGCCGCGTACCGCAAGGCCATGACCAATCATCCGGACACGACCCAGGCCCTGCACGCGGGTTTGGCCATCGCGCAGATTTCCCTCAACATCTACCGCGACACCGCAGCCGCGCAGGGCTACCTCAACTGGGTCATCGCCGCCGCCCCGGCCTCGCCCGACGCCGACCAGGCGCGCGCCCTGCTCCGCGCCATTTCCGGTTATTGAATTGTTTGCGGTTTTATTTCAGGAGAAAACCACCGGTAAAGCCGGTGGATGAAATCGTGCTGCAGGCACGTACCGTTATCACCAACAAAGTTGGTGGAATTGTAGGGCGGGGTCACCGCACCCCGCCGTAATCTGTAACCAGGATTCAAAGATTATATCAAAAAGAGCCAAGTAACAGATATCTCGAATAGAGATGAACGGCTTTTATAAGGGAACAAATCGCCGGAAGCAACATGGTTCCGGCGGGGTGCGGTGACCCCGCCCTACAGTTTAATTGTAACTTATCGGCAGCTTACCGCCGGTTTGCATGCGAATCAGTTTATAGGACGAAGTCCGTCCCACAAAAACCACCGACAAGGTCGGTGGTCGTTTATTATTGCTCGCAAAATTCATGCGTCTTCCACGACTCAGGGAGCCCTATTGAAAGATGGGTATCCACTTGGCATTGGGAATAATACGGCGTTTGCGAGCGTTCAAAAGCCTTTTCTGGACAACAGCGCGCAGCCGCGCAATCGACAATCCGCCGCGGCCCGGTATAATGAAACACGGCGCGCCGCGCACAGCGCGCATGGATAAACGACATGAACATTCTGAAACGCATCATCGCCGCATTCTCATTCCTCACCATCGCGCCCATACCGCGCGGCATCACCCTGGACGCCGGGGCCATCGGCCGCTCGCGCGCATTCTTTGCTCTGCCCGGCCTGGCCCTGGGCGCGGCCTACGCGGCCCTGGCGTGGCTCGCCGCGCGCCACACAGCCCTGCCCCCGGCGTTTACAACGCTCATTATCACAACAGCCATGTGCGCGCTCACGCGCTGCCTGCACGTGGACGGCCTGGCCGACCTGACCGACGCCTGGGGCAGCGCCGCGCCCCGCGAGCGCGCCCTGGAAATCATGCGCGACAGCCGCATCGGCACCTTCGGCGTGGCCGCCATCGCGCTCCTGCTCGGCGCCAAAGCCGTTGCTGTTTTTCAACTCTGCTCTATTTACAATGAATCGAATCCCGTGCGTGTGCTCTACGCCCTGGCCCTGGCCCCGGTCATCGGGCGCTTCACCGCAGCCTGGCTCATCCAGTGGTTCCCCTACGCGCGCCCTGAGGGCAAAGGCTCATACTTCCTCGAACAAAAACCCCTGGGCGACCTGCTCATCGCCGCCCTGCTCACCGCATCCGCCGCCTGGCTCCTGGCCGGCGCGCGCGGCCTCATCCTGCTCGCCGCAGCCACCCTGGCCGCGCACATCTTCGGCCTGTACTGGAACCGCAAATACAACGGCCTCACCGGCGACATCTACGGCGCCGCCATCGAACTCACCGAAACCGCCGCGCTCCTGGCCGTGGCTCTGTGGTGATGGAAATCCGACACAAAATCATTCTGTTAATTGAGAAATATATTCTTTCTGTGAAAATCCAAGAATTCATTGTCGGGAATGAATCTCGAAGGCATTTCAATTTTTTTATCTTCAAACTTCAAAAAGAAATCAAAACTTGTTGACTGAGAAACGCTTTGTTTCAGATTGTCAGAGATCATAACTCGATAATCCACACTAATTGAAATAAAACCTTTGTCAAAAGCCATATCATGCAAAGCATTTAAACAAAGTCCATTTCTTGGATTCATTCGATTCTTCTCATTCATTGACCAAGGAATTATATGGCTCGCAATTAGAAGCTCAGGAACCGCCAAACCTGTAATACAACAACTGTTGTTATATGAAGATAATATCATTCTGCGAAAAAACGACTGATTAACTCTCGCTTTGTATTGAATTGATTTATTAATACCCTGAACCTGCTGCCAATGGAAATCAACGCCGTCTGGTTCTCTAATTTTGTAATCAAAAACCATCTGTTCACTTTTGAAAATCAGTTTTTCCCAGTCATTAAAAAATTCATTCCAAACTTCAATATCCAATTTACTTACATTTGCGGCTCCCTTTCTCGGTAGTGAAGGATCAATGCTTGCAAAATTAGCCAACTTGTAGCTTATAGAGCCAGGAGTTCGTCCAAGCGTCTTTGCCAATTCAATTATTTCTGGATTTCTTACGTGAATTCTACCAAATGGTGTTCTGCAATATAGATTAATTGCGAGAATGAGTTCTTCTCTAGTCCACGCCTTTCCTCTACTCATAAAATACCTTTCCTTGCAAAAACCTTTTCCTCATCCCATTGTCTTGAATGCGCTTCTTTAAACCGCCTTAACAAAGTTTGTGCATCAATATTAACCGTGGCGTCATCCTCTGTTTGTGTCAAAGACTCAACCTCATGCCAAATATGATCATCACATGAAAATGGCTCGGGTTGAATATCGTCAAGTCCGACTACTGAAGGAATGAAATAAACCCTACGATCAAGAGATGGAAGGATTATTTCAAATGATAAAATACCAGATATGACAATCTCATTAAAAACCTTGTAATTACAGGCATCTCTATATAGATATGCAAATCGTGTATTCTGGCTTTTGCTCATTGACTATTATTTTATTTCAAGATGCCAAAAAGTAAAGCCTTAACCCTAATTTTTCATAAATTACGCTGTTTGTCAATGGCGGGCGGGGGTTGCAAAAGTGCGGCATTGGTGAAAAAGCCTGTTGCGGCACTGAAATTTCCGCGCTGCGGCAAGGTGTGAGTATAGGCGGGTGAGGTTTTATTTTGTTGGAAAAATAATGGCGATCAGGCGGTGCGACGGGCGCAGGAGCGATTGTTTGTCACAACGTCGAGGATGCGGGTCAGGTCGCGCTGAACGGCGGTGTTGGGCGAAAGAGTCAACGTGAGGCGTCCACCGGGACGGGTGAGACGTCCGGCGCGTGCGATAAGTCGGTTGCGCACAGTGCCCAGGTGTTCGAACACCCAACGCGCGGCGCGTTTTTCGGTTGTGCCGCGCACGGCTTGAGATACGCTCATCTGCAACTCGCGTGTGAGGTTGTGGGCGAGGATGCCAGCCATCATGAACAACTGGTTGCCAGCTTTTGCGTGCGTGGGAATGACTCCGAGAGATGCGTGGGTTTTGGCTTCGGCGAAGATGCCCTCCTGCGCGCCGCGGCCGTTGTGAAAGCGCAACACTTTCCTGGCGCTCACCCGCTTGTTCGTGGCCACGACTTTGTATTCGTACTCATAGGTGTCGGGAAGGAAGAGATCGAGTTGAATCGGAGCTTTGTGGATTTGTTTGCTTTTGCGGCGATAGAACAGGAAACGGAATTTCCATTCCTGCGGCCAACTCTTCGGTTTCCAGTCGGCCTCGAAGTACGACCACGTGGCGTCGATGCGGCGCCAGCGGTTTCGCCTGTCGATGATCTGTTTGAGTTCGGCAAACCGCTCGAAGGGAACACTTGCGGTGAACTCCGCTTCCTGGTCTTCGAATATGATGGCGATGTTCTGGCTGAAGAACGCGCTGTCGACCCTGCTCTCGATGACCGCGCCGGGGGCTGCGGCGCGCGCCGCCTCAAGGCATTCGGGGATGAACGCGTCGGCGCCGTTGCTGTCGTGTACGTTGCCGGGCCGGTGCAGGGCGTCGAAGAATTGTCCTGTTTGAGCAACCGTGCAGAACAGCGGATAGTAGCATCTCGCGCCCTTGCGCCGCTTGTTCATGCTCACCGCCGTGCCCTCGGCGTGTGTGCGCGTGGAGAACACCGAGCCGTCGAAGTCCAACGCGAGGCGCGCTGGGGCGAGCGCCTCCAGCCGCTCGCACACAAGGGAACGCGACATGGCGCGAACCTGTTCGTACTCCGCGCCCGCCGTGCCGCGCAGCGCGCGCGACAGTGTCGCCACACTCGGCGCGCGCCGCAGCCCCAGCACTCGCAACACCATGGGGTCGTCCCCGTAGTAATCCACATCACGCAGCCGCCGGAAACCGATAAGTATGTGGACTATCAGCGCCATCATTATCATCGCCATGCCGCACATCGGCGCTCCTTTGCGCAGACTGAAACATCCCTTCAGCCGCTCCTTCAGCCCAATCCGCTCGAAAAGCGCCTGAAAGATCACCAATCCGGAATAATATGTCAGGCTGACATCAGCGAAATTAATTTTCGGCAAACGATAGACACGCGTGAATATCTGTGCTTTACTGGATTTCACTTTCAGTGGCCTCCTGTTTTTTGTTATTTTTCGATCTCTCAATCAAAAAATATGATAAACAGGAGGCTTTTCAATGCTTGTCCGATTAAATCGCCGAGTTTATGAAACTATGGGGTTAATGAACCACCCCGGACTGAAGTCCGAGGAAATCTTCTTCGATTGATCCCTTTCGCCTTAATGCGCACACCTAATGTTGTTCATAACTAACATACAGGTATATCACCCTACAATCAGCAAGCTTCACTTCTTCAACTCCACGGCCTGGGTCAGGCGGATGTCCGCGGACGAGGCGCCGGCCTGGACTTCGATGGAGTCGGCCATGAGCTCGAAAGCCTTTTCCTGCTCGTTCCAGAGCTTGATGGTTTCAAGCTTCACGGGGATGGATACGGTCTGTGTTTCGCCTTTTTTGAGGTGGACGCGCTTGAAGCCAGAGAGTTGCTTTTGCGGGATTTTGCGGTCCGTGGAGGCGTCCTGCTTGATGTAAATCTGCACCACTTCGTCGCCCTCGCGCGCGCCGGTGTTGGTCACGTCCAGGGCCACGTCCAGAGTGTCGCCATTCTGGTCAACTTTCATATTTGCGTACGCGAATGAGGTGTAGCTCAGGCCGTAGCCGAACGGATACAGGGGCTGGCCCGTGAAATACATGTATGTGCGGTTGTTGGTGATGTCGTAATCGTCGAACGCGGGCAGATCGTCCATGGATTTATAGAACGTGAGGGGCAGGCGGCCGCCGGGGTTATAGTCTCCGAACAGCACATCGGCGATGGCGTTGCCGCCCTGCTCGCCCGGGTACCAGGCTTCAAGCACGGCCGGGGCGTTGGCGTCGATCCAGTTGACGGCCAGGGACGAGCCGCCCACGATTACGACCACGGTGTTGGGGTTGGCTTCCAGGAGCTGTTTCACGTAATCGGTCTGGCCGAAGGGAAGGTCCAGGTTGTCGCGGTCCTTGCCCTCGCGCTCGTGTTCGAGGCCGATGCCCATGACCGCGATGACCGCATCACTGTCGCGCGCGGCCTGCATTTCTTTGGCGTGCGCCGCGGACAAATCGCCCACGGGAGGAATCCACTCCAGGCGGCACAGGGCGTTGCCGTCCTTGTGCGCGTATTCCAGCATGATTTCGTACTCTTTGCCGGCTTCGAGCATGACCGGCGCTTCCATGCGCATGTCCTCATACTGCTGCGCGGCGTACAGGTCCAGGGTCTGGCCCGCGCTGAATTTGGGCTTGGACTTGGCGTCGCGCTGGAAAACGGCTTTGCCGTCCAGCACCAGGCGCACGCGCCCGTCCGTGTTCAGGGACAGCTTGTACTCGCCCGTGACAGCGGGAACCAGTGTGCCGCTCCACCGCACCGCGAAGCGCCCGCCCGGAATGGCCGGGTCCGGGGGCTTGTTCTGCGTGTCCACATCCACGCCCGCGTCCGTGCGCACGGTTTCGGGCGCGCCCTCGAATTTGGGGCTCAGGAAATACTCGGCCCTGAGGCCCTGGTTCGCGCCGCTGCGCAGGGCCGCGCCCGGCACAAGCTGGTAATCCTCCTGCGCCAGGGGCGTCCAGGGCACAAACCGCACCACGGCTTTGCCCGCCAGCTTGTTGCGGATCCCGTCCACGGGCGACACCGCCGGGTTCATGGGCGTTCCGCTGTAGTCTCCGAAACGCGCCTCGCCCGCGTTGGGCCCCACCACGGCCACGCTCTTGATCGCGCCCGCATCCAGGGGCAGCAGGGGCGCGCCGTTCTTGTTATTCTTGAGCAACACCATGGACTCCCGCGCAATGCGCAGGGCCAGTTCCTGGTGCTCTTTGCTTCCGATGATTTCCGGGCTCAGGCTGTTGTAGGGCACCATGTCCGCGGGGTCGAAGAACCCCAGGCGGAAGCGCCCGCGCAGCACGCGGTACGCGGCCTCGGTGATCGTGCCCTCGCTCACCAGGCCCTTTTCCACGGCAGTGCCCAGGTGCTTCAAAAATATCTCCGCGCCCCCGCATTCCAGGTCCACGCCCGCATTGATGGCCGCGGCAGCGGCCTCGGGGCCGGAGTTCACATAATGGTGCGAATTGATCAGATTTGAAAGCGCGCCGCAGTCCGTGACCACGTACCCGTCGAAGCCCCAGTCCCCGCGCAGCACCGTGGTCAGCAGCCACGGGTTGGCGTTGCACGGCACGCCGTTGAGCGCATTGTACGCGCCCATGATGGACTGGGCGTTGGCCTCCTGCACGCACGCCTTGTAAGGCCTCAGATAATAGTCCCGCAGATCCCGCTCCGACACCTGCACCGGGCACCGGTCCCGGTTATGCTCCTCATTGTTCACCGCGAAATGCTTGGGCGTGGACACGACCTTGATATAGTGCGGATCATCGCCCTGCAGGCCTGAAACAAACGCCACGCCGATGCGGCTCGTGAGCAGGGGATCCTCGCCATACGTCTCGGGCGTGCGGCCCCAGCGCGGGTCCCGCGCCATATTCACCGTGGGCGACCAGAACGTGAGCAGGCCGCTGGACTTGAGATCAATGACCCGGCCCATCTCATTGTTGCGCGCGCGCGCCTCATCCGACGCCGCCGACGCCATGTCATGAATCAGTTCCGGGTTCCACGTGGCGGCCAGGGCGATGGCCTGGGGAAAAACCGTAAACCTGCCCGGCCGAACAATGCCGTGCAGGGCCTCGTTGCCATGGTAATAAAGAGGAATGCCCAGGCGCGGCACGCCCTGGGACGAATAGGTCAGCAGCCCGATCTTCTCATCCAGGGTGAGCCGCCCCACCAGGTCCCGCGCCCGCACCTCGGCAGTCAGCGTGGGATCCTGCCACGCATCCCCGGCCCCGCGCGCCGCGCCCGCCGCAACCACAGCCAGCAGCATAACAAAAACCACATTCCTCATCCGCGATAAGTTCACAGTAAATTTCCTCCGGAAAATTAAAAACTTACGAAAAGCATTATAGCATGCATGCTCCATATAAAGCATTTGCTCTTTGCTTAATGAACGACACCGCACTCAAGTCTGAAATGTCTACATGATGAACCAGGATTTTGAAATTGTCATTGATAAGGACAATCGGTGAAATTCGGGGACAGCCCCTATGCCGGCCCGCTTCGGGGTCACAACCCGCCCGCAAAGATTGAGTTAATCCTCCCGCAACCCCGCGCAGCACACATCCTGCATCGCCCATCCACTCATGTAGACATATCGTGACATCAGGATTCACATAACGTTACGCATGATGTCACAGATATACGATATCCCGGGCCATGCGCCCGTGATACTCTTTGGTATGCGAAGAAATCAAACTGTTCCAAGCAAGCAGAAATGACTCACATGAGAATTTTGAAACTGCTGGTCATAGATACAAATAAAACGGTTCGCGAAAAAATTGCGGGCATCCTGTCGGGGCACGAAAAGGTGCGGGCCGTGTGCCAGATGGCGGAATTCGTGGATGTGGGGGGCATTGTGCGCGAGTTCCGGCCCCACGCGGTTTTGATTGATTTGTCCCTGGCCGCAGCCCATGCGCACAGCCTGGGCGTGCTGCGCAACAAGAACAGCGATGTTGAATTCATCGTGATTTGTGAAGACGGCTGGGACCTTTTTCAGGACAGCGAAGCCGCGTCCCGGCTGCATGCGGACCACATTATTGACAAGGCCCGGCTCTGGCGCGACATGGACCCCGTGCTTGAAAATCTCGCAGCCGCTACCAGCCGGGGTTGAGCAGCAAACACACAGTTTCGATGGAAAACTTCGCCCGCAAAAGCGGGGGAGGCGCAGGCCGCTCACAAGAGAGGTGACCAAAATGGAAATGGAAACGAACAATGCACCTGTGGAAGAACTTATTGAAAGGGAAAAAACGTTCCTGTGGACTCAGGCCAGGGTGCTTACAAACCGCAACGAGGACGCCGAGGATCTGTTTCAGGACACGGTGATGAAAGCGTACAAATCTTACGGCAGTTTCAAGCCCGACACCAATTTCCGCGCCTGGGCGCGCAAGATCATGGTCAACACCCACATCAACAAATTACGCCGCAAGGAAACCGGAAACATTCTTATTGATAATTTCTCAAGCGGTGAATATGACCACACCCAGTTCAATCTGCCCTACGACCCCATGGTGTCCAACACGGACAGCCCCGAAAAAATATTCTTCCAGAACCACATCGACGAGAAGCTCATGAGCGCGGTGAACAGTCTGCCCCCGCCATTCCACCTGGTGTTCAAGCTGTACCACTTCGAGGGTTACACGTACGAGGACATCAGCCGGGCCCTGGGCCTGCCCGTGGGCACGGTCAAGTCGCGCATCTTCCGCGCGCGCCAGTGCCTCACACAGGAAATCGAAACCATCAGCAAGATTAAAGCCAAACACTGAATACAAGCGTGGCGCAATGCGCCGCACTCCGCGCCATGCATGCGGGCGCGGCCTGCTTTATGTCCCAGATGATTTGAGGGTGCGCTTCATGATTGGCATCACGGAAAACAAACGGATCCTCGTGGTTGAAGACGACGCGGACCTGCGCGACATCATAATAGAAGTGCTGGAATCGAATGGCTACGATGTGTATGCCGCGGAGTGTGGGGAACAGGCGCGCCGCATGCTGCACGTGCATTTGCCGGACCTGGTGGTTATTGACCTGGGCCTGCCCGATGTGGACGGCCTGGAAATCTGCACCTGGATGCAGGGCGAGCGCGCGCTGCGCCGCATGCCCATTGTGGTGATCTCGGGCCGCACCAACCTGTCGGACCGATTGCGCGGCTTTCTCAAAGGCGCGGCGCGCTATTTATGCAAACCGTTTGAGCTGGACCACCTGGTGCGCGAAGTCCGCGGCCTGGCCGGGCCTTCAACCCACCCGTTCAACTGAGGAATAATTTTTTAAGGTCAAAGCCCTTGCCGGTCATCACGTCGTCGCCCACCAGGGGCACGTCGCCGCTCTCGGGCAGCACCACTGTCATGGGGCATGCGTCGATGATGTCTTTCTGGATATCCACGCCCGGGGTGACCCGGATAAGTTCCATGCCGCGCTCTGTGAGCTTGAACACACCCACGTTGGTGCAGAAGAAAACTATCTTGCCGGCCTTGAGCGCTTCGGGGCCGCTGAACGTGATTTCATCCACTTTATCCACGAATTTGGGTGTGCCGGGCTTGACGATGTTCAGCTTGCCGCCCTTGATTTCCATTTTGGCGTGCGCCATCCAGGTGCCCACGAACACGATCATTTTCGTGGCTACGGTGAGGTCGATGAACCCGCCCGGGCCCACGTAGTTGATGGCGCCCTTGCCGCGGTTTGACACATTCACGTTGCCCTGGCTGTCGGCCTGGAGCACGCCCAGGCACGTGACGTCGAGCTTCTCGTAGCACAGCTTAAACATCTGCGGGGAGGTGATGATGCGGGTGGGGCTGAGGCCTGCGCCGAAGAACACGCCGGGCGCGGGCAGGCCGCCCATGACCCCGCTCTCGGTGAGCAGGGTGATGTCATTGAACAGGCCGCCGTCGAACATGAGGCGGCACACTTCCTCGGGCAGGCCCACGCCGATATTCACGTACATGCCTTTGTGGCCGTTTTCCGCGAATGTTCTGGCGGCCAGGCGCGCGAGCACATTGTCCACCTCATAGCGCCGCGGGGTGATGCCCAGGGTCTGGTTGGAGAATTTCAGCAGGTCGATGCTTTTGTCGATGGGGGTTTTGCTGTTGGTGGTGAACATGTCCCAGTATTTGCGGTGGCTGATGCTGCCGGTCTGCTCGGTGCCCGGATAAACAACCACCGCGTCCACCATATCCGCGGGCATGAAGATTTCATCATAGCCTTCATCCACGAGCAGGCCCACGTTGGCGATGACCTTGCCGCCGTTCCTTTTGGCGGCCACGGAGATTTCATAGCTCTCGCCCACCATCACGCAGTTCTTGACATAGATGTTGCCTTTGCGGTCCGCGGCGGGCGCGTTGAAGAAAGCCACATCGATTTTGGGGCAGGTGTAGCGGAGCATATCGTCTTCCACGGTCACGTACTGTTGGGTGCTGGTTCCGGCCAATGGCGTGCCGCGTCCCACGCGCGGATCGATGAACGTGCCCACGCCGGTTTTGGTGAGCAGGGAATCCTCGCCGCGCGCCATGGCGTCCCACAGCAAACCCAGGGTGCCCTGGGGTATCACCTGCAGCTCGCACTTGCCTTCATCGCCCAGTTTGAGCTGGGCCTTGTGTGTTTCCCAGTGGCCTGTGAAGTAACGCGTGCACAGGCCCTCGATGCCCACTTCTTCCACGGTGCCCGGGGTTTTGCCGCGCCCGCCCAGGGCGCCAACAGACATGAATGTGAGGTCGCGCGGATGCCCGGTTTCCTCGAACACCTCGCGGATGGCCCAGTACATGATGCACGCGCGCTGGTTTCCGGCAAGCCCGGAACTGGCCAGCACATCGCCGTCCTGGATCAGCTTGACCGCGTCGCGCGCGCCCATGAATTTGGGGTTGTCCGGCAGGGTGAACCGGTAATGCGTATTGCGCCGGCTCCATGTGAGCCGCCACTTAATCAGGTGCAGAAGCACCCTTGCTTTTTCAAATGCGTTTGCGCCCATGATACTGCTCCCATGTCCGTCAGATAATAACCCAAGAAATTATATTTATTTAAATGCGCGCTTTAAAGGAAATGTGCGAACCGGGTGCGGTGCGCCGAAGAAGCAAAATGAAAAAATCATGGATTTGGCGTGCGGGATTTACAGATCCAGGTATGTATCTTTGACGCGCGCGTACTTTTGCGCCCAGTAGCGGATTTTGTCTTCCTGGTCCGGGCCCAGGGTTTTGGCCACCTTGCCGGGCACGCCCAGGACCAGGGAATAGGGGGGGATGTCCGCGCCCTCGGTGACCACGCTGCCCGCGCCCACAATGCTGTGGCTGCCGATGCGCGCGCCGTTGAGGATAATGGCGCCGATGCCGATGAGGCAGTTGTCCTCCACCGTGCATCCGTGGATGCGCACGCCGTGCCCCGCGGTCACGTAGCTGCCCACCACGCACGGAAAATCATCGCCCACGTGCAGGACGCCGCCGTCCTGTATGTTTGAGTACTCGCCCACGTCGATGCGGTTGATGTCCGCGCGCAGCACCGAGTGGAACCACACGCTGGCGTGCTGGCGCAATGTCACGCGCCCCACCAGCACGGCGTGGTCCGCAACAAACGCGGTTTCATGGATGCTCGGCGTGTTGCCCTGGTATGTGATGA
>Ga0351973_1107_pt2 | contig 21410 bp, 18 predicted proteins | sample BONcelFGM3001E14_FD_206745 | JGI IMG/M metagenome (GOLD analysis project Ga0351973, IMG submission 206745) | Enriched cells from coal bed in the Powder River Basin, Montana, United States - BONCAT cells FGM rep3 HSBNCT.FGM.300.1.E14 ...
CATCGGCTCTGGCAACTGGGGCTCGGCCGTGGCGCGCCACATCGCACGCAACATCCTGCTCAATGAAAATCTGCAGCAGGATTACGTCAAAGAAGTGGATATGTGGGTGTTCGAGGAAACTCTCAAGGACGGCCGCAAACTCACCGAGGTCATCAACCAGGACCACGTGAACGTCAAATACCTGCCGGACGCGTCCCTGCCCGAGAACCTCGTGGCCCGGCCCGAGCTGGCCGACGCCGTGCATGGCGCCACCGTGTTTATCCTCATCCCCCCGCACCAGTTTGTGCGCCGCCTCAGCAAGCAAATCGCGGGCATGCTCACCCCGGATCAAAAGAAAAACCTGGTGTGCGTGAATTTCGCCAAGGGAATCGAGTTCGACAAGGAAAGCAAAATTATCCGCCGCATGAGCCAGGTGTTTCAGGACGAAACCGGCGTACGCGACGACCAGCTCGCAGCCCTCAGCGGCCCCAACATCGCCAACGAAGTGGCTGCGGATATGTACTGCGAAACCTCCATCGCATCCCCGTCCCCGGACGTGCGCGAGGACCTGTACCGCCTGTTCCACACCGACAATTTTTCAGTGGAACTGACTGCGGACGTGGCGGGTGTGGAACTGGGCGGTGCGCTCAAAAACATCGTGGCCATCGCCGCGGGCCTGGTGGATGGCCTGGGCTTCGGCAACAACACCAAGGCCACGGTCGTGCGCACCGGGCTCATGGAAATGATCAAATTCGGCTCCTACAAGCGCCTGGGCCACCTGTCCGAGCAGGGCACATTCTTCGGCCCGGCGGGCCTGGCCGATCTGATCACCACATGCTTCGGCGGCCGCAACCGCATGTTCGGCGAAGCCCTGGGCCGCATGTGGATCCAGGACCCCGAAAAAGCAAAAAATGTGGACCTGTCCGCGCTTGAGGCCGAACTGCTCAACGGCCAGAAAGTGCAGGGCGCTCACACATCCGATGAAGTGTACGCCGTGCTCAAGGATTACGATCTGGTCAACGAGTTCCCGGTGTTCAAATCCGTATATGAAGTGTGCTTTGAAAAACGCGACCCGCGCGACGTGTACCGCCGGTTCCGCGAGGTGTCCCGCGAAGTCATCGACCTGGCCGCATTCATGGCCGATGAAATCGGACCCTATGCACAGGAACTATCCAAAACGTGCGGCATACCTTTTAAAATGGTTATCTCCACAGACCGCGAAGCTTTGGCCACGTTTGACCGCTATTTGCTCAAAAGCGTGTTGACGCGCATCCTCGGCAAAGCCTTCCGCCACACGCAAGAGGGCGGCGAAGTCATAGCCAGCGTGCAGGAAACCGAACAGCGGCATCTCATCAACGTGCGCAACCAGGGCAAAGGCATTGCCCGCACAGATCTGGACGACGCGTACTTGAAGATGAAAAAGACAATGGACATCCTCAAGCGCTTCCGCGGCGAATTTTTCATCAAATCCCAGGACGGCGTCGTCGACATGGGTTTCCGACTGCCCCGGGCATAACAAACGCAAAGCAGAGATAACCGACAGGGGCGCGAAGCCCGATGAGCCAATAGCAAGGCAATACCGCCGCCCCGCTGCAAGCAGCGGGGCGGCTTAATTCCAACGATCCGCAAAATTTATATTTCAATTACTCAAACTTATCGGGCAAGAGAGGTTTGATTTTGGAGTGCGGCGATTTATCACCGCATTCGCGGTGCGAGATCTTCCGTGATACGCCGACGTATACCGGGAATTAATTCCCGGCATTAAAAGCGGCATTAAAATGTCGCACTCCAAAGGGGAAACAGTTTAAGTTGAGAATATTTTCATTGGATAAATAAGGCGAATCCGCTCAGTTTGAGTCAATTATTGTGTAATCGGGTTTTCTGTCCCCTGGTTTTTCCTGAAATCAATCTGCCCGTTTTTCGTTGGCAACACGGCGCCGCGCGGTGCGTAGCCCATGACCAGGGTATCCTTGAGCCCGGTTTCGATGATGCCGGTTTGCAGGAAGCCGCCGGAGCGCTGCACGGTGATGTGCGCGATCTGGAAGAAATGCTCGCTGACCATGTGGGGCACGATTTTAAAGCCCAGCACGTGCAGCTCCACATTGCGGCGGCGCACAATGACCTGCACGGGCGGGTACCGCTGCTGGTCCTCGGCCGTGGCGCCTATCAGGAACGCGCCCGTGTCACGGCCCAGGGCTACGGCGTCCCCTTTCAGCTCTTTGACCATTTCATGCTCGTCGTAGACCTGCACGCCGTTGGCGTAGAAGTTCATGACCGGGTGGTAACTGCCGTAGATTACAGGCGAAGCGATCACGATGTGGGGGTAGGGCTGGGTGCTGACTGTTTTCATGAGTACTTTATACTCGTCTGTTTCGTACTTGAGGGAGCAGAGCATGGCCAGGGACATGATGATGGCCAGGGCCGCGGCCGCGCCGCCCGCCAGGGCCGCGGCCGCGGCGCGGGGGATGTCCTGCAGCAGGGCGCCGGCGGCCAGGGCCAGGAACGGCAGGCAGAACAGCATATAGTAGCTGTGCCCGTGCCAGAAGAAAAAGAAGCCGTTGAACGCCAGGGCCGCGGCCCACACCAGCCCGGACCCGGGCCTGCGGCGCACCAGCAGCCACGCCATGCCGCCCAGGCACAGCGCCGCCAGCAGCGGGGACAGGCCCCAGTAGTATTCGCTCGCAAGCAACCGCGCCGTGCGCCAGCCAACCCCGGTTTCCTGGGACGCCAGGATGTACGACTGCGCGCCCACCACCGAGCCCGCGCTGTGCGCCATGTGGTACCCGTAGAACGGCGCAACGGGCAGGAGCGCGGCCAGGCCGAACAGGATGTGCTCTTTGGTAATCCACCGCAGGCCGCGCGCGCCGCCGCACTCCCACAAAAAGATCGCGGGCAGCAGAATCACCGCGAACTGCTTGGTGAGAAACGCCGCGCCGTACACCAGGCCCGCGGCCGCCATGCGCACGGCGCGCGCGCGCCCCGCGGCCTGCCGCGCGTCCAGGTACAGCAACAGGGATGCGAGCATGAAGAACACGTACACGGCGTCGGTCTGGATGTTGCGGCCCACAATCATGGACACGGGCGCGAACGCGTAAAACGCGGCTGCGGCCACACCCGCGCGGCGCCCGAACAGGCGCGCGCCCAGCGCATAAAGCACGGGCAAGGTGGCCACGCTGAACAGGATTGGCACAAGCCGCAGGGTGAACTCGCTGAAGCCGGCCATGCGCGTGAAAGCCCACGCAATCCACGTCATGAGCGGGGGCACGTTGAAGTCCGGCTTGCCCTGCACCATGGGGTGCAGCAGGTCGCGCACCGAGTGGTAGTTGCGCACAATGGTCGCGTACCACGCGGAATTGAAGGAGTGGAAGCCGCCGATGGGCTCGTGTGCGCGGATGAGGCGCAGGCCCAGGGACGCAGCCGCGATCACAGCCACGGCCAGGGCCGCGCGGCGGTTCGCGCGCGGGGCACTGGCTGCGGCGGGCTGTTTGTCCATGAGGGAATTATACAGGGAAAACCGTTTAAACTGGTTTTGACGACTCAAGGAAACCTTTTGAAAAAGATTGCTTGAGAATCCTCCCAAAACTTTCCCCGGACAATCCTGCGGCAAAAATACGCCGGGGAAATGCCGCATTGAATTTTTGCGAAGCATTCAATGAAAAACGCAATTGCACAACAACCGTATCCCGGCCTTGCCGCAAGCGGTTACTGCTGCGGACTCATGGGCGGCAGGTTCTTTTTGACTTCTTCGGCCCACTTGGCTGCCACTTCGGCCACGGCCGCCTCGTTCACTTTTACATCCATTTCGCGGCGTGTGGCTTCGATGAGTTCCATGAAGCTGGCGCGCCGCTTTTCGGTGAGTAGGCGCGCGCTGATCTGTTCCTTGAGTTCATCGGTATAGGGCATGTAATCGTCCTTGGGGTCGGACGCGGCCGTGACCAGGAAGATGTGCCAGCCGAACTGTGTTTGCACGGGAGCGGACATTTTTCCCACGGGTGTAGAGAACACGGCTTGCTCGGCTTCGGGCACGAACTGGCCCTTGCTGATGCGGCCCAGGGCGCCGCCCTGGCCCTTGTTGCCGGGGTCTATGGAATTTTCGTTGGCAAGCTCTGCGAATTTTTCAGGGTTCTTTTGCAGTTTTGCGTAGAGTTCGTCGATTTTTTCTTTGGATTCCACCAGGATGTGGCTGGCTTCGCGCCACCCGGCATACAGGTGCTTTTCCTTGTTCTGGTCGTACCATGTTTTGACATCGGCTTCGGCAACTGTGAGCTTGTCCAGTTCAGGGTTCACGAACTGCTCGAAGTACATGGTGGCGAGCAGGCTGTCCTTCTTGACCTTGAGCACGTTCTGGAAGTCAGGGGCCTGGTCCAGTTTCTGTTCGCGGGTGAGGTGGGACAGGGCCGCGACCTCGATCCAGCGGTCCAGGAACGCGCGCTGCCAGTTCTGCTGGGTAATGAGCTGGGACTTGAAATTGTCGTTCATTTCCTGAGTCCAGGCCAGGTCAAGTTCGGCCAGGGTGATTTGGATGCCGGGCTTGCCCAGGGTGGCGACCACGGTTTTGGGGTCCGGTTTTTTGCCGTCATCGGGGGTGTCCCCGTCGCCGGTCATTTTCTTCATTTCGTTGATCCAGTCTCTGGCGATATCGGGCACGGCCTTGTCGTCCACCGTCACATTAAGTTTGGCGAGCTGTTCGGTGATGGCGGCCAGGGCCGCGGCCTGCTGCTTTTCGGCGTTGGCCAAGGGGCGTATGGTTTCGATGAGTTTGTCGTCCAGGGGCTGGTAATCCTCTTCGGGTTTGGACGCGGCGGTGACGAGCACCAGGTGCCAGCCGAAGCGGCTGCGCGCGGGCTCGCAGACTTTGCCCACGGGCGTCTTGATATATGCGGGCATCACTTCCGGGGGGAACCGTTCGTCGCTGCCGGTGATGCGGCCCACGGCGCCGCCGTCCTGCTTGGTGCTTTCGTCCAGGGAGTTCTCTTTGGCGGCGTCTGCGAATTTGGACGGGTCCTTGCTGAGTTCGGCGTACAGCTTGTCGGCCAGGTCCTTGTCGGTCACGATAATGTGCGATGCCTCGCGCCACCCGGTGAAGTACGCGGTGTCTTTGTTCTTTTCATAGTACGCTTTGATGTCCTCGTCGGATGCCTTGACCTTGGCCAGTTCCGGGGCGATGACTTTTTCAAAAAAACGGCCCGCGGTCAGGCTGGCCTCGCGGATGTGCCAGGTCTGCTTGAATTTTTCGGATTCCTGGATTTTGTTCTGCCGTCCCTTTTCAGCCATGATCGAGACCTGGATCCAGTTATCCACGAACCGGCTTTGCCAGTCCTGCTGGGTCAGGTATTGGAATTTGGTCTGTTCGGGGATCTCGGTGCGCCAGGCCGTGCTGAGCTGGTCCACAGTATAAGCGGCGGTTTTGCCCACGGTGTAGACCGTGTCGCCGTCCGCGGCTGCGCACGGGGCGCACAGGGCCGCGCACACCAGGGCCGCGGCAAGCAGTGTAAGCAGGGGGTTGTGTTTAGTAGACAAGACTGGAATCACTCCTTTTGATAAAGTCTTAAAGATCACAGTATTTTATAACCTGCGGCATGTTTTTGCACTTCCTGTTAAATAAAAGGGCTTGCCGCAAGCACACTCTTGAGCGGGCGCGGGGTCTGGAGCAGCCCCGGGCTGAAGGCCTGGATTTCGGCCAGGGCCGCCACAGCGCCCACGAGCTTGTGGCTCTCCTTATAGTTTTTAAAAACAAAGGCGCGGTCATTGAGGCGCCCGGTGATGGCCTCCGTGGTCTTTGCCAGGGCCGCCTGCACATCCGCATTGCGGTATCCCCCCGGGATCTGCTTGTGCGCCTCAATGAGCGCGAACACGCCGTCCAGGTCGATGCAGTAAGGCAGGTCCGCGTCCCACAAGCCGTTGGGGTTCTGGATAGACAGCGTGGCGTCGATGATTTTTTCAGGATAGGGCAGGGGCCGGCCCGTGAACGTGTAGAGGAAATAGAAGTGGAACGCGCCGCCCATTTCCTCTTTGGTGAACGCGCCCTTTTGCGCGGCGGCGCCGCGAATCCAGTAACCCGTGTCCGGGTCGGCCTCGCGGTCCAGCCAGGTGAAGAGCCAATCCAGCCATTCGCCGGAAGCCTGGCCCGTGTTGATAAGCGCCGAGGCCATGCCTGTGGGGATGTGTGACCCGGACCAGATACCCTCCCAGGGCACATCGTTTTCCAGCATGCCGTAAAGCGCCTGCCGTGTGTCCAGGCGGTCCCTGAACGCCAGGGGGTAGCGCGGCGCGCGGTTCACGAGCAGCTTGATTGCGCCCACGGCATAGGCTGTGGCGTGTTCTTTGGGGTGCAGGGTGGAGCGCTCGATGAACCAGCCGGTTTTTTTATCCTGGAATTTGGCTAGGGTTGTGGCCCACTCCGCGCGTTCCGGGTCCGTGAGGTCGAGCATGTCCAGGGTGTAGAGCAGGAAAAACACATCTGCGGACCCGTATAAGTCGGTGCGGGCCATGCGGGGCAGGTACGCGAAATCCCCGGGCCCGGGCCCGGTGCTGAACTGGGCGATCCACTCGGGAACCATTTCCAGGAACGCATCGATGTTATAAGTGTGGGGCGCGGCGGGCTGGGCGCGCGCCGCGGAAGCAGCCGCAAGCAGCACAAGGCCCACCACGGTAAGCCGCGCAATCGCAATCTTTTTCATGGCAAGCTGTCCTTTCACGCTTTTGCCGCCGCCATATGATAATGGCCCATAACCCATAATTCTTACGCAAAAGAGCGCAGCATGCAAAACCGTGGAACCGGGGCTGTTCGGGCAAGTTTTTTTTGAAGCGCATGATCTTGGAACCTGCAAACACGGTACAATAAACCGGATTAGAACAGGATAATAACAATGCGGAGTGTTTGTTTTGAGGGTTGAGGGATTATGAAAACGCTCACAAAGCACAGGCGGCCTGGTTCGGGGCATGTCAAAAAGAAGAAGATTGCCGTGGCCGTTGTCAGAGATTTGAAGCAGGAGCGGCGCCGCGCGGCCCAGGGCCTGCTGGCCGCATGCGTGGCTATTATCTTGTTCGTTATTGTCCTGTTCCTGCTGGCCCCGCTTCTCACCCGTGAAAAAGTTATCACCGTGGACATGGACGGGCGCGTGGCCATCACCGACCACGCGGAGAAGTATTCCCGGGTTCTGGAATAAGACGTTTCAAAATTTCACTTAATGGTTAAAATAATTTTATGTTTTGCAACGTTAATCGAGTGCGGCTTTATGCATTGCTGGGGGTCGTGTGTGCGTTCATGCTGAGCAGCGCCGCGTGTGCCGGGGATGATGCCCCGGATGCAGACCGCAGCGCGCGCCTGCGCGCAGTGCGGAATCTGGCGCCTGTGGCGGGCATGGCGTCGGCCGCGCTTCTGTCACTTGAGAAAAGCGGCGGCGGCGATTACGCCAATGCCTTTGATTTGCGTTTCGACCTGGGCGCGGACACATCCCTGCGCCTGTACCGCCAGCACGCCCTGCGCAAGACCATGTACCAGGGGGCGTCTCTGACCCGCAACATGGGCGGGGGGCGGTCCGTGCTGTGGGAAGCGGCCACCCTGGAAACCACGCCCCTGCTTGAGGGATCGTTTGGCGTCAAGCACAGCGTGCGCACCCCGCGCAAGCACACGGCCGCAGCCCTGGTGCACCTGCCGCACATCGGCGCGGGCGCGCCCATTGAAGAGGCGAGCAAGCACCTGCTCATGTGGACCCGCGAAACGCAGGGCCGGGAACACCGGTTTCTCAAAGAAAATGTATTTCAGGGCCGCTGGGGTTGGCGGCGCAAAATGTCCCTGGCGTTTTTGGGCGAATCGCCCGTGGTGGACGGGCTCAGCGGCCTGGCCCAGGCCTATGATGTGCGCGTGGAATTGCCGCTTGGCAATACCAGACCCTACGTTTCCTACACGCACAATATCGATGTGGCGCACCTGGGCGGCATGCTGCCCGACGCCGAGTATCTGGATACAGGCGACTGGTGGGAGATGCTGAGCATGGACCGCAGCGCCGGCGCCGGGTTCACCGTGTCCCTGCCCGGGGGCGCGGCCCTGCGCTACGGCCTGGACACGGACCGGCATTTCGACATCGTGCGCGAAAGCATTTCTTTCAGCCGCAACCTGGGTCATGACCTGGAACTGTCCGCGGCGTGGACACATGACCGGGGCGTATCCATATTCACCGAGCCGTGGCAGGAGCACTGCACCCGCGTGCAGCTCATGCGCCGGCGCGCGAACGGACTGTCCTGGGGCGCGTTCACCGAGTTCCGGCCCGGCGAAACCATCGCGGGCCTGGCCCTCATGCGCGGCGCGGCGCCCGGCGACCCGCTTCCCTTCCTGCCCGAAAGCCGGTATCGCGAACCTTTCACCAACCCGGACGCGCGCTGGGACTTCAACACCGGCAGCATCACCTGCGGCGACTTCGCCTCGTATGCCGATCTGGCCTCCACGCTTGTAACCCCTGAACTTGTGTCCCAGTACAGCAAGTGCTTGGACTATGGGGACTACGACAACAACGGCCCCCTGAATTCGCCCGAAGAAGTCTTTGCCGGCGCCGAGGCCACATGCCAGTCCGCCTCATGGCTCCAGGCCGACATCCTCACCCGCAATGGATACGACGCCTATGTGGTCGCGTTCCAGAGCAGCCAGTCCGTGATGGGCGCGGAAACCGACCGCCGCTTCTCCATCAACCACGCGGTCACCGCGTACCGCGACCCCGAAACCGGCGCGTGGAACCTCATCGACTACGAGCGCATCATCCGCACCGGCGCGCCCACCATCCAGCAGGCCATGGACATCTACAGCCCCAACTACCTGTACCTGCGTGTGGAAGAACCCGACAAACTGCTTCCCATCGGCATCTACGACAGCCGCACCGTGCAGACCCTCAAAGACTGGGTCGAGGCCGGGCACTGATCCTCATATACTGAACTCATGGACCCCTTTTTCGACCAGGGCTACACTGAAATGCCGTGCGCCATCTGCGGCAGGGAGTTTACGCCTACCCGGGATCACCGGTGCCGGAAATGCGCCCGGTTCGTATGCCGCGACTGCCTCAAGGTGCATTACTACTTCGATATGCAGGGCTGCGAAATTCCCACGCAAACCCTGTGTTACGACTGCTTTCACGCCATGTATGATAAACCCTGGCAGGATGATGATTGACCCAGCCGTTCTCTGGATTCCTGGTCTCGGCACGGAGTGACGGCGTAAGTGAGTGGCATTGGGTTCTGTTCCCATCCGCTCGCAAACGCCGTATTTCTCACAACTCTGAATGTTTACAAAAGAGCCAGGTAACAGATATCTTGAATAGAGAGGAACGGAAATCTTTATAAGAGGGCGCAAAGCGCCGGAAGCAACATGCTTCCGGCGGGGGTGCGGTGACCCCGCCTTACAGTTCAATTGCAGCTAATTGGCAATGTGCCGACGGTTTGCACGCGATTCAGTTTTAGGGCGAAATCCGCACCCGTATAAATACCACCGGCAGTGTCGGCGCCCATTTATTTGAACAGAGCCTTGAATTCCCCGTAACCTTCTTTTTCCAAATCTTCCTTGGGAATAAAGCGCATGGCCGCCGAGTTCATGCAGTAGCGCAGGCCCGTGGGCGCGGGTCCGTCGTTGAACACGTGGCCCAGGTGCGAGTCCGCGTGGCGGCTGCGCACTTCGGTGCGGGCCGCTCCCAGGCTCGTGTCGGTTCTGGTCACCACATTGTCCGGGTCCAGGGGCCGGGTGAAACTGGGCCAGCCCGTGCCGCTGTCGAATTTATCCGTGCTCGCGAACAGGGGCTCGCCGCTCACGATGTCCACGTAGATGCCGGGTTTCTTGTTGTCCCAGTATGTGTTTTTAAATGCGGGTTCCGTGCCGTTCTTGCGGGTCACTTTATATTGCAGGTCTGTGAGGCTCTTGCGCAGGTCCGTGTCCGACGGCTTTTTGAAATTGTCTCCCTTTTCCGCGAACGGGGACTTTTTCACCCCGCCCCACGCGCTCTTGATGAACTGGTCGCGGCCCGAGCCGCTGCGGTAGGATTTGTAACGGTGCGGGTCCTTCTTGTAAAAATCCTGGTGGTAGTCCTCGGCTTCGTAGAATGCGTTGAGGGGCAGGATTCTGGTGACGACGGGCTTGCTGAAAATCCCGGAATCGCCGAGTTGCTTTTTGGATATTTCAGCCAGGCGCTTCTGCTCGTCGTTGTGGTAGAAGATCGCGGACGAGTACTGGGCGCCGCGGTCCACGAACTGCCCGCCCGAATCCGTGGGGTCGATCTGTTTCCAGTAGACTTCCAGGAGTTTTTCGTACGTGATTTTGTTGGGATCATACAGAACCTGAATGGATTCCCGGTGCCCGGTTTTGCCCGATGCAACTTCCTGATATGTGGGGTCCTTTTCCGGCCCCCCGGCGTATCCCGAAATCACTGCGGCCACTCCGTCGAGCTTTTCAAACGGCGGCTCCATGCACCAGAAGCATCCTCCCGCGAATGTGGCTTTTTCATAGTTTCCCGACTTCATGGCTGCGCCCTCTCTTTTCTCGGCCCGGCCCGTGTTGTAACAGCCGGACAGCATAATGATCGTTGCCAGTGCAAGGCTTGTTAAAAAGGTTGTGAATTTCATATTAACCGACCTCCAAACCCCTGTTTGGGGTTCATCAGTTATTAAACACGGAATCGCGGGTTATATGTTTCAAAAAACAAGGCTGTCTGTTTTTTTCACCGTGTTTAACCCTGGCGCGGCGCGCGCGTCCAACAGGCATGAGACAGACAAAAACCACTCTGCTGACAGTTCTTTTTTCTTCAGTCTTTTTGCTGACAACAGCGGCGGCCCAGGGTTTTCCCACGGCCTGGCATGTGGTGTCGCCGGCCCCGGTCGCGTCCATGCCGCGTACCCGGTGCCTGGCCCCGGACGTGCAGCGCCTGGATGACGGCGCGTACCGCATGTATTTCACAGTCACCGGGCGCGGTGTGGGCAGCGCGGTGAGCCGCGACGGCGAGCATTGGACTGTAGAGCCCGGGTTGCGCGTCACGAGCAGGCGCCACGAGGCGGATTACCGGGACGGGCAACTCGGATTCGACCTGGGCCACCCGTGGCTGGTGCGGCTTGATGACGGGCGATGGCGCATGTACATGCAGGCCAACACTGGGCTGGACACGCCCCTGCACATTGTGAGCGCGGTGAGCGATGATGCCTATTCCTTTGAGTTTGAATCCGGAGAGCGCATGCCCCTGGGCGCGGACACCGGCATCCGGTTCGCGGGCCACGGCCGCGCCTGGCTGCAAGCCCCGGACACCTGGGCCATGGTGTTCTCCGGCAACACGTTCCAGGACCGCGGGCCCAGCGACATCATTCTGGCCCTGTCCCGCGACGGCCTGCAATGGGATATCGGGGACGCCATGGTCTACGAGGACGGGCACGACCCCGCGGTGATCCGCATGCCGGACGGCCGCATGGCCATTGTGTACATGTACTTGAAAGAAGGGCTCTTCGCCGGGTTTTCCGCGGACGGCCTGGAATGGTCCGAGCCTGTGGCCCTGAACGTGGTGGATGCGCAGGGCCGCGCCATGAACGAACACATGAGCGACGTGGCCCTGTACCGCCTGCCGGACGGTGCCCTGCGCATGCTCACGAACAATCAGGACGGCATCATCATGCTCGCGCCCGATGAGTGATTCCGGCGTGGCGCCGCACAGAATCTCCCAACCCTGGCCAAACATGGTTTTTCATTTGCCTGTTGAATATTTTTCCATTGATTCTGTAATTATTTATATGGGACGTTGTTTAATGTAATGAGCAAAAACTGCACTTGGCGGAGGTATGGAACGTGAAAAAATCCCGGATTGTGATCTCTGTGGTCGTAATTCTGCTTATCGGCCTTGGCATTGGATTGCTTGTGCCCTGGAAGCTGGAGCTTGTGTCGGACCGGGGCAAAGCGCAGACTCCGGACAAATCCCTGACCGTGCCCACGGTGCAGCCCAACCCCACGGTGCAGCAACTCGAGGATACGTTCGCGAAAATCGCGCAAACCATCGAGCCCACGGTGGTGAACATCAGCACGTCCCGCACCGTGCGCTACCGGGACCCGTATTATGAATTCTTCTACGGCCCGGGGCAGGGCGGGGGCCAGTACGAGCAGAGCAGCCTGGGCTCGGGCTTTGTGGTGCGCTCGGACGGGTATATCATGACCAACAACCATGTGGTGGCCCAGGCCGACCAGATCACCGTGCGCATCACGGACCCGGATGACGGCCAGGACAAGGAATACGAGGCTTCTGTGGTTGGCACGGACCCGGATACGGACCTGGCCATCATCAAGGTGGATGCCAAAAAGCCTCTGCCCGCGGCCCCGCTCGGAGACAGCGAGTCCGTGCGCGTGGGCGACTTCGCCATGGCCGTGGGCAGCCCCTTCGGCCTGGCCAACAGCGTGACCACGGGCATCATCAGCGCCAGGGCGCGCTCCCTGGCAGGGCACAGCCCCTACTACGACTACCTGCAAACCGACGCGGCCATCAACCCGGGCAACAGCGGCGGCCCGCTCATCAACCTGCACGGGCAGGTCATCGGCGTGAACACGGCTATCATCAGCCGCAGCGGCGGGTACATGGGCATCGGGTTCGCCATTCCCATGAACCTGGCCAAGGATGTGATGGATGACATCATACGCACCGGTCACTCGCGCCGGGGCTATCTGGGCGTGACCATCCAGGACATGAATGAAAAACTGGCGCGCAGCCTGGGCCTGGACAGCGCCGAGGGCATCCTGGTGAGCGGCGTGGTGCGCGGCGGGCCCGCGCAGGCCGCGGGCATCCGGCGCGGCGATGTGATCACGGCCGTGGACGGGGAAAAAGTCGCAGCCCCCGGAGACCTGCAGCGCGTGATCGGCCTGCACGAGCCGGGCGACACGGTTACCATCACGGCCATGCGCGACGGCGCAGCCAAATCGTTTAAAGTCAAACTTGCCGAACGGGATACGTGAGCCGCGTTGGCCCTGGATTGCGTTTGTTTTTCATTGTCCCGCAAATGCTGTAAGATGAAATCAGGAAATGTACAGGAACAGAATTGCCGGTAAAAGAGATTCATTTGAAAACAGGTGGATTATCCCTGCGGGGGCGGCGGCCATGAAGAACATTATGAGAATTGCGAATACCGTTGTTCTGGCGGCGGTCATGCTGGCGGCCGCTTGCGCGGGGGCCTGGGCCGGGCCGCAAAAGCCCGCGGCCCTGGTTCTCAAGGTAACCGGAAAAGCCACAGTGCAGCGCGCAAACCGGCGTAAAGCCGCGGAACCGCGCATGGGCCTGCAATGGGGGGACCGCGTAAGCGTATCCCCGGGCGCGAGCGTGCTGGTGCTGTTTCGCAACGGAAAGCAACTGCTGATTGAAAAGGATACGGGCATCACCCGCGCGGCTGCTGATATGGATGACGCCACGGATGCGCCCATGCAGATACCGTCGGCGATAGGCGGGGGCCTGGATGATTTGGACTTGTACGGGGGCGCGGGCGCCGGAACCCGCAACTATGGCGGCGACCTGGCCGGAATCCTGGATTCCGCCACGATCACCGCGCCGCGCCGCACCAAAATTCTGGATACGCGCCCTGTGTTCGCCTGGAGCGTGTCCGAGCCGGGCGCCGTGGCCCTGCTGGTGCTTAACGATGAACGCGGGGATGAAGCCTGGGCAACGGCAACGAGCGCGCTGCAAGCCGCTTATCCCGAAAAAGGCCCGGCCCTGCAGGCTGGCGCCGCGTATTCCGTGTCTCTGACCGCAGTCATCAACGGGCACACATACACCGACGAAACCGAATTCTACATATACCCGGAAAAGCAGGCCCAGGCCATTCGCGCCGAGGCGGATAAGCTCGCGGATCAATTCAAGGGCAGGGATGATGCTTTTGCGCGGCACATGGTGCTGGCCTCGTTTTACAGGGATTATGAACTGTATGCCGACGCGGTGCGCGAACTCGGAATCCTGCTGCGCGCCGAGCCCGCCAATGTGGCGGCGTGGCTGGAACTGGCCGACATGTATCACGCCACCGGCTACGGCGCTGGCCGTGATTTCGCTCTGATCAAGGCGGCAAAGCTTGCTCAGGACAATGGAAACCCATTCGATTTTTAATTAGATAACGGCGCCAGGGGCGGCGGCTTACGCGTTTTTGCCTTGCAGATAAGCTTCCCACTCTTTGAGGGCGTCCAGCGTGCCCACGTCCGAGCTGGGGCCTGCCAGGGGCATGCCGCCCACGCGCAGGCCGCGGCGGATCATGTTGCGGATGGCGTCGGGCACATTGTATTCTCCGCGCGTGTCGGCTTTGAGTTTTGCCAACTCCTCGTAGATAACCGGTTCGAGCACGAAGATGCCGCGGTTGTTGAAGCTGGTTGAAGACGCGCCGCGCGGCGGCTTTTCGATGATGTCCGTAACCGTGCTGCCGTCCATGTACACGGCCGCGCCCTCCCAGGGGTCGTCCACGTGGTTGAGGGTGATGCTGGCTTGAAAATCATGGGCGTCGTGGAACGCGCGCAGGGCCGCGTATTCGCCGGTGTCGCACATGATGTCGGACCAGCACAGCATGAACGGTTCGTTGCCGGTGAAGTCCTGAACCAGGTTCACGGCGTGGCCTGTGCCGAGCTGCTCTGTCTGGCGGCGGTAGGTGATGTTCATGCCCATGGGTTCTCCGCCGCGGTAGTGGCTTTCGATTTTTTCAGCCAGGTATCCGGTGACAAGAATGACATCCGTGACCCCGGCCGAGAGGAACCCGGCGAGCACGTAGTCGAGCATGGGTTTGCCGTCAAGCAACAGCATGGGCTTGGGCGTTTCCAGGGTGAGGGGGCGCAGGCGCGTGCCCTTGCCCGCGGCCAGTATCACGCCTTTCATGTGGGGAATCCTCCCGGGTGCGTGCGCGCATGGCGCGATTTTCAGGTTGACTTGCTTAAACGCCGCAGGGCGTGTGCGAGCTCCTGTTTGGTAAGTTTCCCCGATGCCACAGCTATCATAAGATCATACAGCGTGTCTCCGGGGTCCTCGCAATCAATTCCGTTGAACAAAAGAAATACAAGTGCGGCTGCCAGGGCTGTGCGTTTGTTTCCGTCGTAAAACGGGTGGTTGCTGCAGAGGTGCCAGGCATAGGCTGCAGCCATTTCATAAATGTCTTTGTGGAACCACTCGTTCTGGAACGACGCCACGGGCATGGCCAGCGCCGATTCGAGCAGGCCTATGTCCCGTACTCCGGAATGGCCTCCGTAGCGAGAAATCTGGTCGTTGTGAATTTCGACAACATCGGCCAGTGTGAGAAAGGCAATGGAAGGCATGGTTACTCGGCGAGCCTTTTGAGAACACGGCCATGCCTGTTGTTTATTTTCTCAAGCGCCTTGCCGAGCCGCTTTTCGCGGTTGCTGTCTGAGACCGGGGACACGATGAGGTTTGTGCCGTCCGTGGAAATCTCAAGGGGGGTGTCCAGGTCAATGTTAAGCAGCTCAAGGATGGCCTTGTCGATGATGAGCGCGGCGCTGTTGCCGTGGGCCGTGAGTTTTTTAATCATCGTCAATCACTCCTGTTGGATGATACATTGTATATACATTGTATCACCATCATAATAGGAGATCAACTGGCGCGGCCGCGGGTCAGTACGGATCCTGCACGGGCTGCGCCGCGGGTGCGGGCAGGGGTGCGGGTTTGAATACGAGCGTGTGCCGCGCGGATTTCTTGATCGCGTCCAGGTCCATGGCCATGGGGTTGGTTTGGCCGCTGAGCCACTTGGCGTTCTGGTCAAAGAAGTGGGGGGATCGCGGGTGCCCGCTCTGGCCGGTGTCGATGATCATGCGCGCGCCCTGCACGTCGGCCATGTCCACGACGTGGCGGAAGGCCGGGCCCGAGCGCACCGGGAATGTGCCGTCGTCCGCGAACGCGGAGTATTCGCAGAACACGGTGCCGATGGAGCCGGGCGCGGGCAGGCTGTAGTCTTTAAACAGCAGGTTGAGGGGGAATCCGGCCGCGCCGATGGGGTGGGTGAAGGAGACTTTGTGCACGCGGCCCCAGGTCCATTTGTTCACGTTGGGGCCGAGTTGTTTTTCGAGGCTGCGCACGGCGGCGGCCAGGGCCGCGGCCAGGATCTGGTCGCGGTTTTCCACCGCACCGGGCGTGGCTGTGTTGTCAAAGAAAGAAGACTGGCCCGAGACCATGGCGTTGTTGAGCGCATTGTGCAGCAGGTTGCTGTTGAGCACCTGCCGGTACAGGCGCGCGGGCAGGTCGTCGCGGTACGTGAGCGCCATGGTTTCGCGGTAGGCGGTGTGAAAGATGGTGGCGGCCACGCTGTCCGTGTCGGCGCGCAGGTCCCACTGCTTGAGGATTTTCGCGGCGCGGGCTGTCGCCGCGTCGTTTTTGTCGCCGTATTTTTCCCATGCGGCCAGGAAGAGCGGGACCTGCTGCTCGGCCTGGAGCATGTACACGTCCATCTGGAAACTGCGGTTGTCATCCGCGGTGAGCAGCGGCTTGCTGGCCAGCAATTTTTCAATGCGGCCGGCGCGCCAGCTCATGTAGTCGAAGGAGACCACGAACGGGATTTTGGCTTCGTTCATGACCTGGTTGTTGGCGGAAATAAGGTAGCCCTGTTTGGGGTCCTTGGCCTGGGGGAGCACGCGCTGTGGCAGGAGGCTGAGGCGGTCCTGCGCGGGGTTGTAGGTGCCGATGAAGTCATAGGGGTCGGACACGCTCATCCAGTCGCATGTGGTGATGTCGCCGCGCGCGGGCAGGGTGCCGTCGCAGGCTGTGTTGCGCATGGGGTAGATGCCGCTGGCGAAGAAGCCGATGTGGCCCTGGTCGTCGGCGAACACCCAGTTTTGCACGGGGGTGTCCATGTATTCGAGGATGCCGAACATCTGGTCCACGCTGTTGGCGTGCGCCAGGCCCAGGAACGCGATGTGGCCGCCCACGAACTGCATGCGGCCCTGCATGTCGATGTGCAGGCCGGGCAGCATGCCGGCCCAGGACAGGGCGATGGGGGGCGCGGTGTGGGCCAGTTCGGGGAGGGCGTCGCTGATCACGGGTCCGTGGCGCGTGGTGCGCACGGTGAATTCCACGATTTTGGGGTGTTTCCCGCCGCCCACGCGCAGGGTTTCGGTGTGCTTGCCGTAGTCGCGCCAGGCATTGGTGGTGGGGTCCCAGTACTGCGCGGGGTTATCCGGGTTCTGGCGCTCGATGAACAGGTCCTGAGTGTCGGCGCGCGTGGTGGTGGCGGCCCAGGCCACGTGGCGGTTGTGGCCGAGCACGATGAAGGGCATGCCCGGGAACGTGGCGCCGATGGCGTCGATGCCCTCGCCCTGTCCGGCCAGGCCGGATTTTGTTTTGATGTGCGCCTGGAAGAAGATGGAGGGGAGCATGTGGGACAGGTGGGGGTCGTTGGCCAGGATGGCGGCGCCGCTTTCGCTGCGCTGCGGGGCCACGGCCCAGTTGTTGCTGGCAAAGGGCCAGGTAAAGGGCAGGGTGGAGGCCACGGCCGCCTGGTGCAGGTCCAGGAGCGCGCCGAACAAATCGTCGGGGATGGCGTTCAGGTCCATTTCCGGGGGCAGATAATTGTCCTGGATGGGCTTGTGCGCTTCGGTCATGCCGGCGAAGGGGTTTTCCTCGTCGGGCACGATGTAGGGGCCGTCGTGTTTGTGGCGGGGCAGCAACTCCCAGCCGCGCTCCACGCCCAGGGTTTTGATCGCGTCCAGGCGCATGAGTTCGGCGTCCCAGTTGGCGCTCAGGAACCAGCCGATGAAGCGGCCCATGGCCAGCACGTCGGCCGCGGACCATGGCTCGAGTTTGTAGCCGGATGTTTTCTGCAGCAGGGTTATGTCCGGGGGCAGCTCGTGCGCATTTCTGATATAAGCGTTGATGCCCTCGGTGTATGCGGCGATGTGGCGGAGCTGGTCGGGCTGCATGTGCGGGATGAGGTTGCGGGACATGCGGTGAAAGCCCACGGTGCGGATAAAGCGGTCCAGGTCCACGGTGGTGGCGCCGGGCATGCCGCCCTGGTGGAAGGGTTTGTCGCCCAGAACCTCGGACAGGCGGCCCTGCACCATGAGGCGCGTGAGCGTCATCTGGAACAGGCGCTCCTGCGCGTGCAGGTAGCCCAGGGCGCGGTACGCGTCCAGCTCATTGTCCGCGAAGATGTGCGGCGCGCCGTCTTCATCGCGGTACACCGTGACCTCGGCCTCGAGGCCCGGCAGCAGGGCCTGGCCGTCAACCTGCGGCTTGCCCTGGCTCATGAATTCAAGCACTGCGGCCGCGAGCAAAAACACCACGGCCAGCACGGTAAACAGTCCCCATCTCACTGCGCGTTTCACGTCGGAAATCTCCTTTTCGCAATCGCATGGAAAGCATGCGGCCACGGCAGCCAAAGCCACGGCGCGCCGCCAATGATTGTATCAGCATCCGCGGACCCGCGCAAGAACCGGAAGGTCCCGCAGCATCCTATATTTTAGAATGAATCTACGCGGCTGCGAATATTATTTCCCGGTGCTGCGGCGGGCCCGGCTTTATGCGGCTTTCCAGCCAACGTCCCGGGCGCAGAATCCGGGCCGCGCATAAAATCATGCCGGGCGATCCCGGTTCCGCAACCGCCCGCCTCGCTATGGCCGCGCCACCGGGCTCTCCTGCGTACAGTGCGCATCTCACAGAACGGTGAAATCGCAAGCCCGCCCTTTAAATATATTTTCCATGTCGACATCATGCATAGTGGAACATCTATACAATTATTATTGTTGTTAACTGTGTTTGATTGAGCATGCGGAGGGTTCCATGCCCGGAGCCGCGGAAAATAAAATCGAATCCGGCCTCAAGCAAAGGGTGCTGGTATATACCACAGACACCACTACGCGGTATATGATGGATATTTCCATTGATAAAAATAAATATGCACTGGACTACGCCAACACCACCGAGGATGTACTCAGCGCGGCCCAGAACCGGGCCGCGGACATTTTCGTGATGGACAGCTCGGACGGGCAGCGCGGCGCCGACCTGGTGCGCAACATCGCCGAGGCCAAGTGGAAACACCTGGTGCGCATCGTGCTGCTCATGGACAAGCCGCCCAAGCCGGGCAGCAACCACATGCAGCCCTTTGGCCCCTTTTGCATGCTCGAGGTCTTTTTCACGCGCCAGCGCCTGAACGCCACACTGAACGAGGCCCTCACTATCAAGGACACGGGAAGCCGCGTGCGCGCGGACGACAAGTTCTTCGACGTCACGATTTTCAATAAACGCGGTGCGGACAAAGAACCGGAAAAACCAAACCCATAGAATCCGCGCCGGATAACAGGACTCATGCCCGAGGATAAAAAAGATAAACGCGTCAGAGTTGTGGTAGGCGAAGAGCTGGCCCGGGACATCACGTCCATGGACGGCGCCATGGTCCTGTGCCGCAAGGGCACCATCGTGACCCAGGAACTCATCGAGCGACTGTCCAACTGGATCGTGGAAGAAGAGCCCCGCCTCACCGCGGGCGAGGAGCGCCCCCGCCGCAAGGCCGCGCCCAGCCGCATGCGCGACGAAGTGCTCCGCCGCCTGGAATTCGAGGAGATCGTTTCTAAAAAAACACGGCAGAGCCTGGAAAACGGCGCCGAAGGCTTCTTCGGCGGCGTGACCAGGGACAAGCAGGGCGGGCACATGGATCTGGCCGAACTCGAGGACGCCATCCAGGAACTCGTGCAGGGCACGCCCGACAACCCCGACGTGCCCATCAAACTTTTTGAACTCAAAAAGCATTCCTCATACATGTACCAGCACTCCATAGAATGCGGGGTCATCGCGTCGTACGTGGCCACCACGCTCAACTACCACCCCATGGAAGTGAATAATTTTTCCATGGCCATGATGCTGCACGACACCGGCATCCTGGAAGTGCCCATGGAAGTGCTGGACAGGGCCGGTCCTCTCGGCGATGAAGAATGGACACGCATCCAGGGCCACACCCGCCGCGGGTTCGAAGTGCTCAAGCGCGTGCCAGGCATCGACCCCCTGGCCCTGATCATGGCCATGGGCCACCACACCTACGCCGACGGCTCGGGCTATCCCGCCGAGGTGGACTTCAACGAACTGCCCCCGCTCGTGCATCTCAGCGCGGTCATCAACCATTTTGAAGCCCTCACCTCGGCGCGCCCCTACCGGCCCGCTTTCAGCCTGTTCGACGCCGTGCAGATTATCCTGTCCCAGCGCCAGAAATATCACCCCGCGGCCATCGAAAATTTTGTGCGCGTCATCGGCATATACCCCATCTCCACGTTCGTGCAGCTCAACACCGGCGAGGTGGGCGTGGTGGTGCGCAACAACCAGGACGGCCTGTTCCTGCCCGAAGTCAAACTCGTGCTCGACCAGTCCGCCAAACCCTACCACAAAGAAATCGTCGTTAACCTGCTCGAAGAACAGGAACGCCTCATCACCGGCGTGCGCGATTCCGTATAACGCGCGGCAAATACATCAGAGAGACCGCACAGGACGCACTATGAACCTGGACATGCTCAAAAAGAAACAGGACGCGATCTTCCAGATCGACGCCGCGCCCGTGGCGCCCAAACAGCGCAACTTCCGCGTTCAGGTCACGATCACGGATCACGACATGTCCGCTTACGTGAAAATCATCCCCGTGGGCAAACCCGACGAACACCTGCGTGTCACGGAAATGGATATTCTACTCAAGCTCTACTCCAACGGCGTGCGCCTTGGCATCGCCTACGAGCGCATCGGCGTGATGGTGGCGCGCATGCAGTACAACAAGGACATCCTCGTGGCCGCGGGCGAAGAATCCATTAAGGGCGAATCCGCCACCCTGGAACCCAAAGTCCACCTCGAAGAATTCACCACCGCCGAACTGCTCAAGCAATTCCCGGGCCAGGAAATCCGGCGCGGCGTGCCCGTGGACCTGGACGAGGTTATCGTGGAAAAGAACCCGGCCACCCTGGGCGTGCCCGGCTACACCGTGCGCGGCCGGCGCATCGACCCCGTACCCGGCGGCGATATCGAATTTCAGTTCGGCGAGGGCGCGTGTGTCAACGAGGACGGCACCGCGCTCGTGGCCGCCATGCCCGGCATGGTGGGCCTGTCCAACGGCGTGATCGGCGTCAAGGACCAGGAATACGAACAGTGGAAAACCGACATCAGGCTGCGCCGCGAAAACATGGAAGCCGTGCTCACCATCATCCCCGGCCTCACCAAACAGCCTGACTTCGATGAGTCCTGGTACAAATCATTTCTCGACGATTTCAATATTTCATTCGGCGCGGACCGCGACGGATACCGGTTCATTCCCGGCAAAGTGCGCAGCACCTACGTGCGCACCGTGGCCGAGGGCGAGCCGTCCATGCCCGGTGAAGACGCGCAGATTGTGGAGCGGTTCCGCGACGGAGCGGATTTTGGCCAGCACATTTTTCCGGTGCAGGCCGGGCAGGTCATCGTGGAAAAGACGCCGCCCACAAAAGGCGCGCG
>Ga0351973_1117_pt1 | contig 20776 bp, 17 predicted proteins | sample BONcelFGM3001E14_FD_206745 | JGI IMG/M metagenome (GOLD analysis project Ga0351973, IMG submission 206745) | Enriched cells from coal bed in the Powder River Basin, Montana, United States - BONCAT cells FGM rep3 HSBNCT.FGM.300.1.E14 ...
TTATCCACGACTTGATAGGTATCCGCATTGATTACGAATACATGGCCTGTGAGGTAGCCGGCGGCGAACAGGGCGCGGCGTTCGGGATCAAAGGTGAGATCACGGATGCCCACTTCCAGGGTGATGCGGCGTTTGAATTTATTCTTTTGCGCATCGAACACATACACGGCGCCGTGCATGGGCATGCCCGTAAAAAACTGTTTGCCCGCAGCGTCCGCGGCAATGCCGTTGCCAACGCCCAGGCCCATGAGGAAATTAAACAGGCCGATGGGAACGCCCTTCATCTGCAAGTGCGGGCGTTTGCCCGCGAATACATTCCACGAAAAAATGCCGTTGACCGCGTACAGGGTTTCAAGTTCCTCGCTGTACCAGGTGAGGCCGTGGGACATGGGGAAATCGCCGGTCTGCTCCAGGCCCCAGGCGCGCTGCGCGCCCCAGTCGTAGACCCACACGCGCGCATGAGGCAGGCCGATAAGCCCGCCCCCCACGGCCACGGGCGTACGCACGGCCTTGTGCGGCGGTTTATGCGTGCGCCGCGCCACGGTTTCATCCACCACTTTGACGGACGTGTCCACAAGCCGGCTGTTGTACGGCGGGGTCATAAGCACCTGCTTGCGCCGGTTGTCCAGGCCAAGAAACAGGGGCATATATTTGCGAAGCCGCACTTCGCGCACGATCTGGTTTTCATTGTCGTCGATTTCCAGGAGCCCGCGCTTCATGGGCGAGACCACAAAGCAGCGCCCCGCACCCGGCGCGCACGCGCCGCGAAACGGCGAAAACAGGTAATAGACCTTTTGTATTTCTTTTGATTTACGATCAATTTTCATAAGCGGCTGCTTGTACTCAAGGTCCTGGTACCCCAGGGCGCAGTACACGGACTTGCCGTCGGATGAAGGGAAGATTGTGCGGGGGTCCTGTGCGATTTCCTGTGTGGGCGGCGCGCCGCGCGGCTCGGCTTTGACAATGGTTTCGCGCCAGTGATCCTGGCACAGCGAAAACAGCGGCGTGATACGCTTGTCCTTGAGCATGCGATCACAACTGTCGCCCTCGAAAGCATACTGGCGCACAATGGAGAACGCCACAAGCACCGGGAACAACACCACGGCCCACAGCAGATACTTTTTCTGCGCCAGCCCGGGCGCGCCTTTGCGCACCAGGCGCACGTGTGCGCCGATAAGCAGCGCAGCGGCAATAAGCATGGGCCATTTGTACTGCAGCCACAGGGCGGCCACGAACGGGCGGATGGGGATGAGGCTCAACGCGAGCACAGCATAGGCCGCACGGCGCAGCCAGGGCCTGCGCCGAATGCGCCGCCACAGCTTCACCACCAGGAACACGGCCAGGCACACCGCAATCATGGCCAGGATGCCTGACGTGACAAAATGAATCAAAAACGGGCTGGAACCCCCGTAAGCGTTGGCAAGGCCGCCTGTGATTATGGCCCGAATTGGAATCGTCATACTTTCGATTCTGCCACACGCTCTGTAATATTGCTATTCATTTGGCCGATTGATTTTGAAATTTGTCTTCGGGCGCATTATGCGAAAGACATTGTAATAATTCGTATAATACTCGCTTTCAAAAAATAAATCATTGCCATTACATGACGCATATACTTGATCTGTGACAATATCTTCCAAGTCCCGATAAGTTTCTCCCATATCACAAACGATCGGGTTGTCTGCATCGCTTGAAACGTCCACTTTGTACTCTTGCTGAAACAGGGGGGAGGGGACACAGTATTTTACATCCCAGGCAGGGATCTGCGATTGCACCAGTCCAGTGTAACTGGTGACGGGTTTCTTTGAATATACAACAAGCAACACCGGCTTAATACTGTTCTTTACTATGTGGATACTCGTCGCTTCAACCGATGCTTTGAACTGTTTGCTCATTTTTTTAACCGTGGAAGCAGCGACCGGCAAATCATTAATAACCAATGAGAATTGTGAACCGTGAAAAAGCAACTCCGCGGCAAAATCATTCGCCTCTTTTTCTATTGCGGCCGTTCCGCAATTTTTTTCTGGGTAAGCCCCCGTTTTTCCCGTATCTTCTTGATTTGGCCGGGTAGCAGCAAACCCTCTTTTTCATATTGAAAATTTTCAATTTTTTCATCCAGACCCGGGCTTAAAATAATCTCTCCACAACTGCGGCATTCCTCCCATGTGGAATTTTCAAAAATCATATCGAGGCAATCACCCGCGTCGTAATGGAATGCGCCAGACCGCTGTTCCATCTCTTTTTCTCCACACAATGGGCATAATTTTTTCATTTGCTGTCACCTCCTCTCATTGGGATAATACTCATGAGCAGAAACATTGAATAATTCTATTTGATTATTCGATTGATTTGCACACGAAAAAACCGGCGCCGCGTGGGCGCCGGTTGATTGGCTTAACATGTGTGTTGCGCGCCGCGCGCGGCGGGTTATTCGTCGTCGTTGAGGCGGCCCTCTTCATCCTCTATGTTGTAGAGCATTTCGGGGTCCGCGCGCACGGGCTTGAACTCGGTGCACACCATGGGGTCGGGGTTGCCGACCAGTTTCTTGAACACCACGCGCACCACGTTTTTCTCGGTTTCGGGAATCTCGAAAGTGGTGTTTTCAAAGGGATAGAGCACGGTGATGGCGTCGCGTGTCTGCTTGCCGAAAACCTTGTCGGCGAAAGCATCGTCGGCAAGGGGCGAGGGCAGGCCCGTGAAGTGGTAGTCGCGTGTTTCATCCACTTCGGGATAAAGCAGGGGCATGGAGCCCACATTGAACGTTTCGACTCGGAACAGCAGGGGCACCTGCATGAAGCGCTTGACCTGGTTGCGGGCTTTGGGCGTGACGTCCACGGCCGGGAAGCGGAGCATGAGGCGGTGGGGCCCCAGTTCTTCGTAAATGCTGGGTGTAACAGGTGCGTTGAAAACAAAGGTGATGATTTCCTGTGCGCCGGTGGACTCGAACTTGATTTCTTCGAGCGTGGTGATGGGCGCCAGGCGGGGCTGGGCCGATGCGCCGGGCAGGCGCTGGAACACGGCTTCGACCACGCCGGCGTCTGTAACCACCTGGGCGTCGCAGTCGCTGGGCACGTAGACCACGATGAGGGTGCTGTATTCGGAGAACGTGCGCACGCCGGCCATGTCTCCGATGCCCGTGGCATAGTTGCGCAGGGGCTGCACTTCGAATTTTTCCACACAGTCGCCGTGCTTGCCCTGCACCAGGCTGGTGAGGCTGGCGAGCGGCTGTGTGTTGTCGAAACGCAACACCACGCGCTGGGGAATGGCGTGGCGGAACACCTGCGGCGTGATGCCCACAGGGATGTGCATGCGCAGCACATCCAGGTCGGGTTCGGAGGTGAACGACAGGCCTCCGAGCTGGTAGGGGCCCGAAGGCGGCCCGGCGTATCCCTTGCGGCTGTCGATAGACGTTTGCGCCACGGCGGCGGATGTTGCCAGCAACAAGGCCAGCATCAGGGCCGCGGCGGCGCGCGCCATATGCGCACGAAGTCGCGTCATATCAGGAGTCCTCTTCCTCGGCTTTTCGCTTCTGGTAGGCTTCAATGATGTCCTGCGCAACCTTTTTAGGCACTTCTTCGTAGTGAGCCAACTCCATTGTATACGTTCCGCGGCCGCTTGTCATGGAGTCAAGCTCGGGGGCGTAGCGCAGCATCTCGGACAGGGGCACGGTGGCTTTGACGATTTTCACGCCCAGGCCCTGGTCCATGGTGCTCACTTTGCCGCGTCGGCCATTGATGTCTCCAATTATATCACCCATGCACTCATCTGGACACTCCACTTCAACAGCCATGTGGGGTTCGAGCAGAACAGGGCTTGCGGCCTCGGCGCCTTTTTGCATGGCCAGGGAGCCGGCGATGCGGAACGCCATGTCCGACGAGTCCACGTTGTGGTAGGAGCCGTCGAAGATGGTGGCCTTGATGTCCACCATGGGGTAGCCGGCGATGCAACCGCGGCCCATGCGCTCTGCAATGCCCTTTTCCACGGCCGGGATATAGTTCTTAGGCACGGAGCCGCCGAAAATTTTATTTTCAAAGATAAAGCCGGTGCCGGACGGCTGGGGCTCCAGCTCGATCCACACATCGCCGAACTGGCCGCGGCCGCCGGATTGTTTCTTGTGGCGGCCCTGCACCTTGACGGTTTTGGTGATGGTTTCGCGGTACGGCACTTCGGGGGTGGAGACCACGACATCCACGGCGAACCGTTTTTTGAGGCGGCTGACCACGGAGTCCAGGTGAATCTGGCCTGTGCCCGAAATCATGAGTTCCTGGGTCTGCTCTTCGCGGCTGACCTTGAGCATGGGGTCTTCTTCCACGAGTTTGCTGAGGCCGATGCTGAGCTTGTCCTCGTCGCCGCGCTCCTTGGGGGTGATGGCCAGGGCAAGCACAGGGTCGGGGAACTTGAGGGCCGGCAGGGTCACGGCGTGGACCACATCGCAAATGGTGTCGCCTGTCTGGAATTCGTCGATCTTGACAACGGCGCCGATATCGCCGGCCACGAGCTGGTCCGCCGGTTCCTGTTTTTTGCCGAACACGGTAAAGAGCTGCTGCACCTTGACCTTGCGGTCCTGGTTGGTGTCAATAATCTGGGAGTCGGGCGTGAGCTTGCCGCTGACCACGCGGAACAGGCTGATTTTACCGGCATACTGGTCCACCAGGGTTTTGAACACAAAGGCGGAGAAGGGTTGCGCGGGGTCGGGTTTGCGGGTGGTTTCGCTGCCGTCCTTGTCTGTGCAAATGACCTCGGGCCGGTTGGCCGGGGCCGCAGACAGCTTGAGGAAGCGGTTCATGAACTGGGCCACGCCCACATTCAGAGATGCGGAGCCTGCGTACACGGGCGTGAGAATGGCCTGGGCCACGCCCTTGGTGAGGCCCTGGGTCACTTCTTCTTCGCTCAACTCGCCGCTTTCCAGGTATTTCTCGGTGAGGGTGTCATCCATTTCGGCGACGGCCTCCACGAGTTTTTCCTTGTATTCCTCGGCCAGGTCGGCAAAGTCATCGGGGACAGGGCCCTCGGTGAACTTGCCGCTGCCGTCAGGCGTACAGGTGTAGGCCTTGCCTGTGACCAGATCGATAACGCCAAGCAGGGTGTTGTCCTTGACCATAGGCACCGTGATGGGCACGAACAGGCCGCCGTCGAAGGCCTTGCGCAACTGGTCCAGAACCGCCGCGAAATTCGCCAGTTCTTTATCCATGAAATTGACAAAAATGCTGCGTGATATTTTGAGTTCGTCAAACAGGTTCCAGAACTTGGCGGCCTGGCTTTTGACGCCGTCGGCCGCGTTGATTAACAGCATGGCGTTGTCCACGGCGCGCGCCACGGCGCGGGTTTCGGGCATAAAATCGGGATAGCCCGCGGTGTCCAGAAGGTGTACGCGGGTGTCGCCGCTGTTGAACGTATTCACAGAGGGGAACAGCGTCATGCCGCGTTCAATTTCCTCGGGGTCGAAATCCGAGGCCGTGTTGCCGTCCTCGACCTTGCCGAGGCGCTTGATGATTTTGGCATTGAACAGAATGGCTTCCACCAGGGAAGTCTTGCCGGTGCCTTTGGGGGACATCATCCCCAACGAACGTACGTCCTTGCTCATGGAACTAATTCCTCCTTTATGACTCTGTCCGCGCCGGACCTAAGTGCATGGGCAAGGCGGCACGGGCAGCGGGCGTCGGTCAACTTGACTTTTAATGGCCCAATTGTTATCTTTTGTGTATCATTTAGCCTCATCGCATCTTTTAAAATACTAGGAAAACAAGGGGGTTCCGGACATGTCACACTGGGACGATGTACATATCAAACAGCGGGTGGAGCTTAGCATCGAGGTGCTTAAAAAGCAGTACAATTTCGGCAGCACGGTTGTGCGCAAAAATGATACGGCCATTTTTTTCCCGATGCCGGCGTCTCAGCACTCGAGCGCAGCCATTAAAAAAGGCCAGCCCACCGAGGTCACGATTCACATCGAGGACGGTGTTCTGATATTCAACACCGAGATCGATGTCATCCACCCCGGACAGCCGCCGCAGGTGCAGATTAACCGGCCCGCCGAAGACCAGATTCACAAACGGCCCAGCGCCAGCACCGGCATCAGAGTATCGGTGCCCAGCACCTACCGTGTGATGCGAGACCCGGTTACGCCTATCTCCGACACCAAAAAGGGAGAAACCATTTCCCTCAGTTCCGAAGACTGCACCATCCACACGGTCCAGCAACTCAAGCCCGGAAACTATATAGAGCTGACGCTCACTTTGCCAAAGGACGAAACTCAGGTATCTCTGGTGGGCGTGATCCAGGACTGCATGGAGCAAAAGAGCGGCGCCCAGGTGTCTTACAATTCCTACATCAAATTTGAAGTAATCCGCCCCGGCGAGCAGGACAAGATCGTCAAGTTCGTATTCAACCAGCAGCGCCTCATGCGCAAAAAGGGCTTGTACTGAAGCGGGGTCATTTGCGCACCCCGCCGGCCCCGGGCGCGCGCTTTCCGGGCTCGCCCACCTTCCACAGTTCCTGAATGTCGCTGGCCACCTGCTTGGCCAGGAATTCCTCAAGTATGCTTACCCCGTTGACGCGGGCCATGGGGATGATAAACTCCATGGGCTCTCCGGCCTGGGACAGGCGCATCAGGTTCACCGCAATGGTGGGCTTGTCCATGGGCGATCCCTCGGGCAGCCCCACCACGCGCTCACAACTCAATATGGTGTCCGTGCTTTCCATTTTTTTGCTCAGTTCCACATAGAGAAAAGAACCATCGATGAAGTTCACAAGTACGCGTGCAACTTTCACTGTGTCACCCCTCCGATGCGCATCAGAATTCTCCGGGTTTGGCCAGAATTTCCCGCACTTTCATGTCGAAAAACCGGTTGGACGGCGCCGTGGCGATAACCGCCGCAGTATCCGCGCCCCAGGCCGTGCCGGCCACGGCGATGATGTCTTCGCCCTGCGGAACCAGTCCCGCATCCGTGACCATGGCCGCCATTTCCGCGCACACCTTCATGCCCTGCCCAAAAATCCTCAGGGTTGCCGCAACAACCTGTTCCGCGGAAAAGCCCCCGAATTTTTCCTTGACCGCCGTGCCCAGGCCCCGCGTCACCATGGTGCCTGTGTGAATCACAGCATTGAACCGGCGCATCTCGTCCCGGTTCTCGGGCGTAAGTTCCAGCACACCGTCTTTTGTGAATCCCACGTTGTGCGTGACCACAATGACGAGCGCCGGCGCGTCCGCGAAAAGGCGCGCAGCCTTGACCCCGGTTTCTCCTCGTGTGGACGCCACAACCACATAGCGGATTTCCCGCTCCACCGCGGCCTGCCGGGCTACTTCCAACACCGCGTCCGTATGCTGCTTTCCCGCGTCCTTGAATACCAAAAATCCACACGCTCCAACGGATATAATTTCCGCGTGGATAGTATATCTAGGATCATCTGGCAAGTCAATTAACGCTATTTATAACTACAATTCTTTAATTATATAGTCTGCACGCGGCGAAAATCTCCGTGCTGCGGCAACGGCCCATTTGGCGCTCGCGACATTGTCGGGGTGCAATGGATGAAATAATGGCTTGAAAACCCATTGCCAGGGCGCTGGTGGTCGTTATCAAGGCCTGGGGCTTGGAGGAAATGCTGACCCGGCATAAATTCCCCGGAAGAAAAAAGTGTTTGAAACGTTTTTCAAAGAACCCTTGAGCCTTGCAAGGCATTATCAAAAAATGATTGCCGATAAAATATTTCCCAGCATAGCATGGCGCGGGGCTGTGCCTGTGCCCGCAAGCAGCTTGTTGTTCACTTCGATCTCTATGCCGATATATTGATCTGCGCTGTATTGTTTGCGCAATTGCGTGGGGTGGGACACAGTGTCGCCCCTGTAGGGATAATTGCGGCGCACGCGCAGATTTGGATTAAAGGTGGCTGCGGCGTGTATGAATTGCAGGGCGAAAGCTTTTTCCGCGGATCGTCGATAGTCGTAGAGCAGGCCCACATCGGCATTGCGCTGTTGGCCGTTGAAAACCGGGGTAAAGGAGTGGATGGTGAGATGCAGTGCGGTGCGGCGCGCGCGCGCTGCGCGGGTCACGGCCCGTTCTACGGATGTGCGGTAGGGGGTGTAGAACTGTTCGAGGATGCGTTGTTTTTGCGCGGGGCCAAGGGTGCGCGTGAATTCCGAGAACAGTTCGGGGTGGCGGGGGCCGCGGTTGCAATCCACGATGAGGCGTGAGACGTCTGTGAAAATCAGAGGTGTTTGCAGTCGCAGGGCCAGGGCGCGGGCCAGGGCCAGGGCGCCGATATCGCTGCCGCGGTGAGATGAGAGGACGCCGCGCCCGCCTGCAAAAAGGGTGCGATGCGGAGCGGGGGCGCGCGCGCCGCCGTGCGGGCAGCAGAGGATGATTTCAAATGTCTTTTTCATTGAACATGGCGCCTTGTTCCAGACAGTGGCAGAGCCGGGAATAGATGGCGTGCAGGCGATCCGGAGCTGGTGCGGGGCCCGCGGCGCTGAGGATGCGGCCGGCCAGGGTTCCGTGTTCCAGGATATGCAGTGCGGGTTCGAGTACAGCCTGCATGTGCGGGGGCGCGCTGTCGTAGGTGAATTCGAAGAGGCGGCGCCAGAGTGCGCGCGCACTCATGATATCCGTGTCCAGCACGCCGAACTGGGCCAGGTATTCCTTGTTGCGGATCACGGCGTCCTGGCCGCGGCGCACGCAGTCGTCGAGCAGGGATTTGAGAGGCCACACGGGCCAGCACATTTGCGCTGCCAGGGGCTGCCAGGCCTGGCGCGCCAGGGCGCGCAGGGTTTCGCAGATGAGCGCGGCCACGGCCAGATCCGCGGCCGGGCATTCCTGGATGTCGAGCACGCGGATTTCGATGCTGCCGCGTTCGAAGCGTGCGATGGCGCCGCGCGAATTGAGCCATTCATGCTGCAGGATGCCGCGCGGGTCAAAGGGGGCGATATCCCGGTACAGGCGCTGCAAAAGTTGCTGGTAAGCATCGATTGAAAATACGGGTTCGGGGATCACGTCGCCTGCGATGGTGGGGATGCGGTCGGCGTTGTGCGCGTAGGTTTCGAGGCGGGTGTCGTGGAAGCCGGTGGCGCGGCTGTCCGCGAGGGGAGAGGACGCGGCCAGAGCGGGCATGATGGGCATGAGCAGGCGGATGGCGGCGTGCAGGCGCGCGAATTCTTCATCGCCCTGGAACGGGAGGTTGATGTGCATGCTTTGCAGGTTGGCCCAGCCGTGGCCGCGGCAGTCGAAGATGCGGTTATAGGATTCGTAGATTTCGGAGTAGGCGTGGGGCCAGAGGCGGGCCTGTGTGAAGGGGTCCATCCAGGGGTGCATGGCCGAGGGCATGAGGCGGCCATTGAGGGGGCCGAGCAGATCGTTGGCCTGGCGCACGGCGTCCTGAAACTGTTCGGCAACTCCGTCCAGGGCGGGCGCCGGGCCGTTTGTTTTGAACTCGATCACGTGCAGGATAAGTTCGTTGGACCAGCACAGGGGGCCGCGTTCGATTTCCTCGTCATATGCGCCGCAGGCCGCGCGCAGCAGCTCGTCGGCCACGGGCAGCACGTCCAGGGTGTCCCGGTGCGCAATCATGTATTCCAGCTCAATGCCGTAGCCCTCGAACAAGTGCAGCCCGGGGTTTGGTTCGTCTGCTTCCATACATCTCCCAAAAGAGAAAATGCGGATAGCGCGGCGGGCGCCTATTTCCGATCTTCCCTGGCTTTTTCGATGCGCTGCACGAAGGTGCGCATGATTTCGCGGTACAATTCGTCGCCGAGCACGCCGTCCTCGTATCCGGCGTCGATGCTCGGGTTGTCGTTAATTTCAATGACATAGAAACGGCCGCGGATTTCCTTGAGGTCCACGCCGTACAGGCCGTCGCCGATGAGGTTGGCGGCGCGCAGGGCCGTGTCCACGAGCCTGTGGGGCGCATCGGCAACGGGGATGGAGTCTGCCTCGCCCTCGGTGACGCGGCCGCGTCCGTCGCGCTTGATAATCTGCCAGTGGCGCGGGGCCATAAAGTAGCGGCACACGTAGAGCACGCGGCGGTCCAGCACACCCACGCGCCAGTCAAACTCGGTGGGTGTGTATTCCTGGGCCAGGATGAGGTCCGAAGCTTCGAGCAGGCGCGCGGCCTGGGCCCACAATTCGTCCTCGTTGTCCACCTTGACCACGCCCTGGGAGAACGAGCTGTCCGGCTGCTTGATGATGAGGGGAAAGTCCATGCGACCGGGCAACTGGGCCAGGGTGTCGCGGCTCACGATGACCGTGCGGGGCGCGGGCACGCGGTGGCGTGCGAGCAACTCGGCCAGGAACACCTTATTGGTGCAGCGCAGGATGGAGCGCGGGTCGTCGATAACCACGAGGCCCTCGGCGGCGGCGCGCTGCGCGAAGCGGAAGGTGTAGTGCTGCACGGCCGTGGTTTCGCGGATGAAAAGCGCGTCGTACTCGGCGATGCGGCCGTACTCTTCTTTTTCCACAAGGTACGGCTCCAGGCCGGTGTCGCGGGCCGCGCGCACGAATTTTTTCATGGCGCGGTCATCGCTGGGCGGCATGGGATCTTGCGGGTCGTGGAGGATGGCCAGGTCATAGCGGCCGCGGCGCCGCACGGAAACGTTGAAGCGCGGATGTGCGAAATAAGCGCGCGCGGCCTCGATCACGAAGTCGCGGTGGTTATCGGGGATATCCCGCGCGCCCATGGGCGTGACCCGCCGCAGGTGCCAGTGGCCCTTGGCGTCGCGCCCGAAACTGGCGCGCAGCAGGGGGGTGCGGAAGATATTGAACAGTTGGCGCGCCAGGCGGTTGTAGCGCTCGGCCATGTTGCGCCCGAAGTAGATGCTGAGCACGAAATGGTCCGACTGCAGGGGCTTGAGGTTGCGCTGGATGAGCGCCTCCATGTCCTCGGACGCCTGGCGGATCACGGGTGCGGACTTCATGCCCTGGATCACGCGCATGCCGGGCATGCGGCGGTGGTCGCGCGCCGCGGCCAGCAGGGACACATAGTATCCCGTGCTCTGGTAGCGGTAGGACCGGCACAGGTTGAACACCATGGCGCGTTTCAGCCCCGAATATTCAGGGTCCGTAAGGTACGCGCGCGCCGCCACCACGTCCACGCCTTCTATATTCAGAGGCCAGTCCCCTGGCTCATTCACCACAATCAGGGTTCTCATGCGCGGCGCTTCCTCTCCGGACCCGGGCGCAGAATCAGCATGTTCGCGTCATACGTGAGCACGCCCAGCAGAATCGCGTTAATGAGCCGGTCCATATCCACATTGTAGTAGCCGGAGCGGGACACGGGGTTGCGGAAAAACGGATCGGCCACGGCCACGGATCGCTCGGTGCGGTCGTATCCGCACAGCACCACAAAATGGCCCGTGGGCACGCCGCGGATATCATCGTACACTGCGTCCTCGTCGCGTTCGCGCCGGTCCTTGTACAGATGCGTGGAGCTGAGCCCGGTGAGGATGGGCACGCCTTTGTTCAAATAGCGGCGTATGAGGGGCGGCGTGAGATCCTCGTAGCGCAGCTCGCCGCCCAGGTTCAGGAATTTCACATACGCGCGCGTGGCCGAAGTCACGCGGCGGCGTCCCTTTTTGGCTTCGCGCTGTTCGTCCAGCTTGCGCAGCATTCCGGCCTTGTCCAGATCGAACCACGTGGGATCGAACACTTGCAGATTGAACGTGAAAATCGTGGCGCGGTACCCGCGCTGCAGGGCGTGAATGGCCAGGTTCACGGCCAGGGTGCCGCCGTTTTCCAGGCGCGGCGACTCCTCGATCACCCGCGCCAGCGGCTGCGCGTCTCCGAAATAGTTGTACACCGCATGCAGGGCCGTGGGCCCGCACGTGAAATCATCGGGCTGGGGCAGAATCTCTAACCGCAGTCTTTTCTTCATAGCCGCATGGTCCCCGGGTAAAGAGTGTTCGCCGACTCACAAAAATCTGATGTCACACTGTGTTCTCCTGGCCGTCTTCGTAATAAAGGATTTTATACAAATCCTTGCGGCGGTCATTCCAGTTCTGCACGGTGCCGGTGAGGCGGTGGCGGCGCAGCAATTGCAGGTCCACATCGTGGATGACCACGGTCTCGATATTGGGATTGCACTCGGCCACCACGCCGTCGCGCGCGAACTGGAAATCCGAGGGCGAGAAGATGCCGGACTGGGCGTAGTGCACATCGGCATGGTCCACAAAAGGCAGGTTGCCTGTGCAGCCCGCGATGGCCGTGAAAATATGGTTTTCCACGCAGCGGGCCAGGGCGCAGTGGCGCACGCGCAGATAGCCGTGGCGCTCATCCGTGTTGAAGGGCACAAAAATGATGCGCGCGCCCTTGGACGCGGCGATGCGCGCGGCTTCGGGAAACTCGATATCGTAGCATATGAGGATCGCGATGCGCCCGCAGTCCGTGTCGAACACCTCCACGCCGGGGCCCGGCTGCACGCCCCACCAGCGCCGCTCCGCGGGCGTCACATGCAGCTTGTACTGCTTGCCCACGGTGCCGTCGCGCTTGAACAGGTACGCGATATTGTACAGGCTGTCATCCTCGATCACGAATGTGGAGCCGCCGATGATATTAATATTGTACGACACGGCCATGCGCGTAAAAAAATCCAGGTACTGCGGCGTGAACTCGGCCAGCTTGCGCGCGGCCTGCTCGGGGCGGCGGATTTTGAATGTGCTCAAAAGCTGTGTGGTGAACAGTTCCGGGAACAGAATAAAATCGGACTTGTAATCCGCGGCCGTATCGATAAAGAATTCGCACTGCTGCTCGAATTCATCGAACGAATCAATGCCGCGCATCTCGTATTGCATCACGCAGATGCGGGCCGGGACCACGGAGTGCAGGCGCTGCTGGCCCCCGGCCACGTGGTCGAGATTGGTCCATTCCAGGAACGTGGCGTAGCCCCGCGACGCCGAGTCCGCGGGCATATATCCGGGAATCAGGCGCTTGAGCACAAACCCGTTGGCCGTCTGCACTGTGAGCACGGGGTCGAACAGGTTCTTGGCCATGACCTGCTCCACATACTCGCGCGCGGACATTTCGTCCGCACGCTTGCCGTAGCCCGGGATGCGGCCGCCCACGATAATGCGCGCCAGGTTGCGCTCGCGCACTATCTGCTTGCGCGCGTCATACAGGCGCCGCGCCAGGCGCAGGCCCCGGAACTCCGGGTGCACCATGACCTCGATGCCGTACATGGTGTCCCCGTCGTCCAGGTGGTTGCGGATGAACCCGCTGTCCGCGATTTCCTTCCAGTTGTGCCAGTCCGAATACAGATCGAAATCCACAATCAAAGAACAGCACGACGCCACCACCCGGCCCTGGTATTCCACCACCATCTGCCCGTCAGGGAAAATCGCGGTCATGCTTTCAAGCTGCTCCGTGGACCACGTTTCCATGCCCGGAAAGCACAACTCCTGCATGGCCACCACAGCTTCAAAATCTCCGGCCGCCATGGGCCGCACCCGAATCCGCGTCTCAAAATCCTTCAAATCCAACTCTTCCATTGACTCCGCCTCACTCTTTCATTATCGCCACAAAGTCAATTGTAAATAACGCCTAAATCAAATGAATAGTTCAGGAGAAAAATAAACGGCAACAAAGCGGCTTAACGAAACCGGAGTTTCCACATACACAACGGTGCGCTCGAAACAGCCGCAGCATCCCAAAAGCCAACAGCAAGCCGGGGCGCTGTGGCGCGCGCGCCTTGCGGGGCCGCATGCGCGGGAATTACAATATGGCGGGAACCCTGTGCGTTCGGTTCCAATTTTGTATGGTGTTGAAATTCATAGCGCCCCAAAGCGGGCGCCGAGGCGGTTAAGCCCAATGAAATGGTTTCGCAGGGCTCTGCGCGAGAACAAGCCCGAAGAGAGCGCCGAGGCGCTCAATGAAATCCGCGACAAGTTCACCACGTTCTACGCGGTGCTGGACCGCAATAACCATGTGCTCAAGAACATGAGCGACATGGAGGTCATCGCGCGCAGCGGGTGCCCCGTGGAAACCAGCGAGATCCGCTACAGCGTGGACCGCATCCGCCGCGGGGTGCGCGACATCGTGCGCAATCTCATCACCCTGGGCGGCGACGGGTACAAGCCCCTGGACGAACGCCTGCGCGAAATCAACCGCGCCATCAATAAAAAGATGCCGGGGCACCGGCCCATCGAGCAGGATGTGTTTACCGCTCCGTTCGACGCCCTGACCCGGGACGACGTGTGGCGCGTGGGCTGCAAGAACGCGCACCTCGGGGAAATGAAGTCGCGCCTGGGACTGCCCGTGCCCGAGGGGTTCGCCATCACAGCCTGGGCGTACAAGGTGTTCATGGACGCCAACAACCTGCAGGAGCGGGTCACGCAATTCATTCACGGCGTGGACATCGGCAGTTTCGAGGACCTGGCCGTTGCGGCCGAAAAAATACAGGACATGGTGCTTGGCAGCACCGTGCCCCCGGACGTGGCCCGGGCCATTGAGTCCGAGGTGGAAAGCCTGCGCGCGCGGTGCGGCGGCGCGTCCCTGGCCGTGCGCTCCAGCGCCATCGGCGAGGACACCTTCTACAGCTTCGCGGGCCAGTACGCATCGTTTCTCAATGTGCGGGCCGAAGACGTGCTGGCGCGCTACCGCGAGGTGCTGGCGAGCAAATTCAGCGCCAAAGCCATCTATTACTTCCTGAGCCATTCCATGAGCGAAGCCGACCTGGCCATGAGCGCCGGGGTCATGGCCATGTGCGACGCGTCCGTGAGCGGCGTGCTGTACACGCGGGATCCTGTGCGGCCCCACGACGGGTCGCTGCTGGTCAATGCCGTGCCCGGCCTGGGCAAGCCGCTCATGGACGGCGAATCGCCCCCGGACGTGTTCAAGATCTCCCGGCATGATAATTCCTACCAGGTGGAATGCGTGGCCGAAAAACGCAAACAACTGGTTATGAACGGCGATATGGTCAGCATCGAACCCGTGCCGCGCGCCGCGCGCAAGCAGCCGTGCCTGAACGAGGATCAGTTGCGGCGCCTCGCAGAGAACGCCATGAAAATCGAGGCGCACTACGGCAGCCCCCAGGACGTGGAATGGGCCATGGACAAACAGAATCATCTGGCCATTCTGCAAACGCGGCCCCTGCGCATCATGGAGGAATCCGCGCCCCTAAACGAGGCGCTCACCCGCGGCATCACCCTGCTGCTGGACGAGGGCAGCACCATCTGCCCGGGCGCGGGCGCCGGGCCCGTGTTCCACGCCATATCGAACAGGGACCTGCCCGCCATCCCCGATGCCGCGGTGCTGGTGTCCCCGCAGCCTTTTCCCGCCCTGGTCACCGTGCTCAACAAGATCAGCGCGCTCATCATCGCCGAACCGGGCATCGCCAGCCACACAGCCACCCTGGCCCGCGAACACGCCACGCCCACCATCTGCGGCCTGGACCGCGCCCTGGCCCTGCCCGCCGGCCAACTGGTCACCGTGGACGCCACCGCGGGACGCGTGTACGAGGGCATCCAGGACAAGCTCGTCAAAACCCGCCAGACGCAATGCAGCTTCTGCTCAGAAGACGCGTCCCGCGAATTGCTGCTCGACCTCATGTCTCACATCACACCCCTCAACCTGCTGCACCCCAACGATGAAAATTTCAGGCCCCACGCCTGCGAAACCCTGCACGACATCACCCGCTACGCGCATCAGATGGCCATCGACGAAATGTTTACAGGCGCGCGCGAACTGCGCCACAAGGACAGCATCAGCCTGCGCCTCAAAAGCGACATCCCCCTGGAAATGAACATTATCTACATCGACCAGGACCTGTCGCGCTATCCCAGCCGGGACATCCCCGAAACCGATATCGCATCCCTGCCCATGGCCGCATTCTGGGAAGGGCTGCGCAGCGAGCGCTGGCCCGTGCACCTGGCCGACAGCCAGCGCCGCCCCCTGGCCACAAGCTCCACACACCGCGGCGGATCTTCTTTCTCACAAAACAGTTTCGCGGTGCTCAGCAGCGAATTCATGATGCTCAGCCTGCGCATGGGCTACCACTTCTCCACCATCGAAGCCATGTGCGCGGACCAGCCCAACAAAAACTTTATCCGCATGCAGCTCAAACAGGGCGGCGCCTCGCCCGACCGCCGCGCGCGCCGCGTGCGCCTGCTCACCAGCATCCTGTCCGCCATGGGCTTCGACGACCACAGCAAGGGCGACTTTCTGGACGTGGAAACCGACTACCACAGCGCCGAAGCCATCCAGCACAAACTGCGCCTCATCGGCCGCCTCACCGTGATGACCAAACAACTCGACATGGCCCTGTCCAATGACGCCATCACCGACTGGTACATCAGCGACTTCCTGAAAAACCTCGGCCTGGCGCCACCCGCACCGCCCCCCGAATCCCGCTCTGGAAATACTTGATAATTCACCGGCTGCATACATATAGTTTTCTTTGCCGCAACCGCGCGGGACATTGACAGGCCGCGCACGCGTGATCAACAATAAAAAAAGGCGTTCGGCCGCATAACCAGGAAACATTCGGCGCCGGCAGCCGTGTTTAATAAAAGACAGGACGCGCACGGCCCAGGGCCCGCGCCCAACGCCCACTCACAGTCCGTTTCAAAGGAGCACGCCATGCAACAGAAAACCGCCGGCGACATCATGATTCCGCTCGATGAATATCCGCACATACCCTACTGGCTCACCCTGCGCCAGGCCATCGCAGAATTCGACAAATCCGAAATCGTTACAAGCGGCAAAGTGTCGCGCACGCGGTTTGTACTCGTGTTCGACGAAGAATACCAACTGCTCGGCACCGTGCGCCGCCGCGATATCCTGCGCGGCCTTGAACCCGATTTCCTCAAGGACAAGCCCCTGCGCGACCGCAAAATGCTGTTCAACAAGGACGTGTTCGCTATCTATTCCTTCGACAAACTCGTGGACGGCGTGCGCAAACAGGCGGACATGCCCGTCAAAGATGTGATGATGCCCATCGTCGTGACCGTGGACAGCAAGGACCACATCATCAAAGCCATGTACGAAATGGTGGACCACAACGTATCCATCATCCCCGTGGTCGACGAAGAAAAAGTCGTGGGCGTGCTGCGCTCCAACGACGTATTCCATGAGCTGGCCCGCATGCTGCTGTAAGGCTGCAAAAATTTCTGAAAAAACACACCGCGCGCCGGGCCGCCGCACAGGGGCCCGGCGTTTTCTATTCACACATATGCTCTTAGTCTTTCACTATCATTCCTTGCGGCGACTGTCCGCCATAGTTCTGCTGGGGTTCCTTGAGCCGCCGGAAACTCTTTAACGCCGGGAACAGTTACAATAACACGAAATGCTCACCCGCGGGAAGGAGACCAATCCATGATTAAATTCAACGGCATCAACCACCTGGCCATGGCCACCGGGGACATGGACGCCACCATCCGGTTCTGGCGCGACCTCTTGGGCTGCCGCCTCATCGCGGGCCTGGGCCGCCCCGGCTACAGGCACTACTTTTTCGAACTGTCACCCACAGACGCCATCGCATTCTTTGAATGGAGCGGCGTAACTCCCATAGAGGAACGCCCGCACGGCGCGCCCCGCAAAGGCCCCATTGCATTCGACCACATATCGTTCGGCGTGGAAACCATGGCCGATCTCTGGGAAATCAATGACCTCCTCACAGCCGCGGACCTGTACGTGACCGAAGCTATCGACCACGGCTTCCTCATTTCCATCTACGCCTACGACCCCAACGGCATTCCCATCGAGTTCAGTTGGAACAAAGATACAGAAAATATTCGCGAACGGCCCGCCATGCACGACCCCGAACCCTGCGCCCAGGCGCGCCTGGGCCCCGAGCCGCAGCCCGGCGCCTGGCCCATGGCCACAAAACCCACCCCCGACACGGAAAAAACCATTTTCCCGGGCGCGGGCAGCGAATTCTTTCACGGAAAACAATAGCCCGGCGGCCATCTATCCCGCATCCGTCTCCGAAATAGATAAAATTCCGGCAACGCAATACTGTCATCGGACAATTGCCTCACGCGGGCAATGATTACTTCTACAACTTCGTTTTCAAATCTTGTTTTTCACTTCTATCATGGTGTTCATGGCCGGAGGCCCGGCCCTTTTGTTATGTTTTGGGCGGCAGTGCTGTTAGAATACCTTTATGGACAACCGGGAAAGCCGCACACCCGCACAGAATCTGGACATGTTCGCCGCAGACCCGGCGCGCGAGGAGCACGGCGTGCTGCTGCGCGAGCGCGCGTGCCGCACCCTTATCGGCGCATGCGGCATCCCGGGCGTGGACTACGCGGCCAATCCCTACGCGGGCTGCGCGCACGGCTGCGTGTACTGCTACGCCAGGCACATGGCCGGCAACAGCGCGCGCACCCGGGCCTGGGGCGCGTGGGCGGACGCACGCGTGAATGCCGCGGACATTGCCGCAAAGCAACTCGCCTCGGGCCTGTTCGACCGCGGCCACCTCTTGCTCGGCTCGGTCACAGACGCGTACCAGCCCGCCGAAGAAACCTACAAGCTCGCCCGCTCCCTGCTGGGCCTGTTCGCGCGCCGCAGCGGCAGCCTGGGCATCCTCACCAAGTCACCGCTCATAACACGTGACATGGATATTCTCAATGATATCCCCGGCGTATCCGTGGGCATAACCATTACAGGCGTGGACGAACGCGCGCGCGCTGCGTTCGAGCCCGGCGCACCGCCCTATGCGGACCGCCTGGCAGCCCTGGAAAAGCTGTCCGCGGCCGGGCTTGACACCTGGGCGTTCGTGGCGCCGGTCCTGCCAGGCGTCACGGATCATGATCTGCCCGACCTGCTCCAGGCCCTGCGCAGCTCGGGCGTGCGCAGAATCGTGTTCGACAAGCTCAACCATGTGCAACACTATATGCAGGAGCTTGTGCGCGCGGCCCGCATCGCCTGCCCCGAGGCCCTGCCCCAGTACCGTGTAAACCCCGGCGCGGCCGCCGCGCGCCTCAAACACCGCATCCGCTCCTTTGAATCCGAGTCCGGCATTCCCTGCAAAATGTATTTCTGATGTTGGCAGCGGGAAGAAAAGCAAAGAATTAAAGCGCGGAAACCCTTTTGGAAAAAGGGTTTCCACACCTTCCCAAAGACTTTGGCGGGCAATGCCGCTGTGCGGCATTGCCTCACTATGGCTTTTACATTGCAATGATTTTATGAGGCAATTGTCCGGCACATATTTTGCCGGGCGATTGCCCGCCGAAAAGTTTGGGGAGGATTCGCAAGGAACCCTTTTTCAAAAGGGTTCCTTGCGGCGTCGAAGACGCTTTTGATTTCGCCTTTTAGATCACGGCGCGGCGTGCATCCAGGGTGCTGCGGATGTGGTCTTCCATTTGTTTGTCGATGGGGTAGAAGCGGAGAATTATGTATCCAATGAGCACCAGGAAGCCCGCGCACAGGGCGCACAGGTCCACGCCCAGATGGTGGCCCACGGTGTAACCGAAGGTGTGGAACAGCGCGCCCATGAGCAGGGTGGAAAGGCCGATACCGATTTTCATGGCCACCCCGTTGATGCCGAAGTACAGGGCTTCGCGGCGCAGGCCCGTGTTCACTTCGTCCTGGTCGATGATATCGCCCATGAGCGGGGCCTGCAGAATCATGAGCGTGGCGATGGGGAACCCGAGCAGGAAGAACAGGCCCGCGCTCATCCAGGCCTCGGGCACAAAAACATGCGCGCCGGCTATATTGACGTTCAGTGACAGGTCGAGCCGTCCGAACAGGAACACGCAGGGCAGCAGAAACCCCAGGGCCAGCAGGGCCGCGCCCTGGCCGGCTTTTTTGCCCCGGGCCACGGCGTAGCGGCGCATGGGCCTGAACGTGAGCGCCGCGGCCGCGGCCGTGCCAGCCAGCAGCACGCCCACGAATTTATCCCCGCGCCCGATGATAGTGGGCACCACGTAGGGGATGGTCATGATTACGATCTGGAACCCGATTTGCGCAAAAACCTTGCTGACCAGATAAATAATGAAGCTGCGGTTGCGCACGGCTTCGGTGAAAGACGCCGCGAATCCGGGCATGCTCGCCGCCGGGTCCAGCGCGCCGCAGAATGTTTCGCGCACGGTAAGCGGCAGGGACAGCAGGCACACCATGGCCAGGCCCGTAAAAAGCACACCCACGAGCGGGAACCCGAATGAGTGCAGGAGAAAAGGAACGCCGATCATCACGAGCCCTGTGCTGAGCAGCGTGAACGCGGTCTGGTACGTGGCCAGGGCGATGCGCGCCTCGCTGGTCACGGCCAGCTCGGGCAGGAGCGAGAACAGAGGGATTTGTACGGTAACGAACGCGATCCAAAATACGGCGGCGCTCAGGGTGAAGAACACATACAGGCCCGTGGACTGCGCGGGCAGCCAGCGCAGGGGCGGGAGCCAGAGCACCAGGAATGACAGGCCCAGGGGCAGAGCGCCGGCGGCGATGAAGGGCATGCGCCGCCCCCAGCGCGTGCGCGTGTGGTCGCTCCAGTGGCCCACGGTAAACCCGGTGAAAGACTCCACGATTTTGAGTCCGAACAGCAGCATACTGACCGTGCCGATATCCAGCAGGGCCGCGGAGGCGCTGTCCGGGGGGCAGTAGCGGCGGTAGATCCACATGGTCACAAGCATGGTCATGATATTAAGGCCCATGTTGCCGAAGCCGAAGGCCAGGCCCAGCCTGCGCGCGGAAGTGGAAGCCGGATTTTGCATGGGACATATCTTACAACCGCAGGGCGATAAATGCGATTGCAAAACCAAATGGCGGCGAAACGCCTGCGATTTTAAATGTTGCGGTTTGGCTATGTGGCGCGCGCGCTCCGGGCCAGGGCGCTGCGCACGGCCTCGATGAGCGAT
>Ga0351973_1119_pt1 | contig 20225 bp, 19 predicted proteins | sample BONcelFGM3001E14_FD_206745 | JGI IMG/M metagenome (GOLD analysis project Ga0351973, IMG submission 206745) | Enriched cells from coal bed in the Powder River Basin, Montana, United States - BONCAT cells FGM rep3 HSBNCT.FGM.300.1.E14 ...
GCCGGGTCCCAGGTGCAGCCGGTAGCTGGCACTCTCCTGCCGCTTGTTCACCATGCGAAGCTGGAACTGGTTGCGCACTTCGCCGTTCCCTACAAAATAAGGCGCGCCCGAAATCCGGTTAATGGAAATAAAGACCGGCTTCACTGTGGAGAGCGCAAAAGCGAACACCCCGGCGCCCAGCAGCAGGAGGGCCGTATAAAATACGGTCCTGGGCCGGATCCACCGGGTCTTCCCGCCCGCGAGGGCAACCAGCGAATCATGACGGATGAGGCCCGGCGGCCGCCCCACCCGGGCCATGATGGTGTCGCAGGCGTCCACGCAGGCGGCACAGCCCACGCACTCCAGTTGCAGCCCGTTGCGGATGTCAATCCCCGTCGGGCAAACTTGGACGCAGCGGTTGCAGTTGATGCAGTCTCCCGCCCCGGGATCGGTGGCCTTGCCGCGCGGCTCTCCCCGCACCCGGTCATAACCCACATTGACGGTGTGATCATCCGTAAGCGCAGACTGAAGCCTGCCATACGGGCAGAGAATGATGCAGAATTGCTCCCGAAACCAGCTAAAGGCGAAGTAGAGCCCGCCGGTCAGGAAAGCGACCACGCCAAAGGCGAACCAATGCTGCGACGGAGGCCCTTGCATCCACGTGTAGAGTTGCCGGAGGGAGACAAAATAAGAGAGGAAGATGTGGGCAATGGTGGCAGACAGCACCAGGTAGATCCCATGCTTGAGACCCCTGCGGGCCGCTTTGGCCAGGCTCCAGGGGGCCTCCTCAAGCCGCCGACGGGCCGGCGCATCCCCATCAATGAGCCGCTCCACCCGGCGATAGACGTGCTCCAGAAAGACGGTGTAGGGGCAGGTCCAACCACACCACACCCGGCCAAAGAAGGCGGAAACGTAGTAGAGACTAAATGCCAGCCCGGTTACGAGAAAGAACGCCAGCCACAAATCCTGCGCGGCCAGGGTGAGACCGAAGAAGTGAAACCTCCGGTGCGCCACATCCATGAACACCGCCGGGGCACCGCCCACGGGGATCCACGGGAGAAGCACATACACCGCGAGGAGAACAACCGCCACCAGCCGCCGCCACCGGGTGAAGGGGCCTTTGACATCCGCCGGATGGACGGAACGACGGGAGCCATCAGCCGCGATCGTGGTAACGCTGACAAGGTTGGGCAGGCGACGGCTCATGGGGCGGAGGTGGCGGACACACTGGGCGGCGGAGCCAGCGCCCGCATCCAGGCAGGTTTGTCATCCGGATCGACCTGGAAGGGTTCCCCTTCCCGGTGATGACTCAGCACAAAGGCGAGGACTTCGAGCACCCGGGGCAGTCCCAGTTGAGGTTCCCAGGCCGGCATGCCTTTGGTGATATCGGGAGCCCCTTTGCGGATGATCTTCAGCACCTCCGTGGGATTCCCCCCATGTTTCCAGATTTTGTCCGACAAGGCCACCCCAGGGAGGCCGGGGCCGCCGGCCAGATCAGGTCCGTGGCACGCCATACAGGTGGACATATAGGTGGTCTTGCCTGCGGCCACGACGGTCGCATCCTGGGACATGGCCCAGAGCTTGGCGTCGTCCAGAGATTCGAGCTGCTGGAGCCGCGACGCCTCAATCTTCGCCATAGCGGCCTGCATGCGCTCCTCGTCCGTGGGGATCAGTTGAAACTGGTAGTAAGCCAGCCAGTAAACCACGAAGGCGGCAATGGCGATGTAGAAGGTGAAAAGCCACCAGTTGGGGAGTTTTTGGTCATACTCCTGGATCCCGTCATACACATGAGGACGCAGTTCCGGGGTGGGGTCAGGCGAAGAAGAGGCGGACATGTCAATCGAGGCTAGAGGTGAACGTGGGCGGCTTCGCCCTGATGGCGGCAGGCGACACAACGGCTGCAGGTCTTGGAGCAGGCGGCGCCGGAGCCGTCATCGTCATCATCATCATCGGCACCCTTGCCGGCGTCGGTGTCCCTTGTGGCATTAATGTCCGTGCCGCCCTCCACCGACCCTGATGGTCTGGGTGGCCGTGCAGCAGGAGCTGCGGCGGCCTCCGGACCGTGGCTGGGGTAAACTGGCATCACTTCATCCAGGGGCAGCGTGGCCATGTGGGCCACGGACTCCTTTTTGAGCAACATGGCCCGAACAAAGGCAACGATGAATACGCCGAAAGTGAGCAGGAACGCCAGCACGGGAACCCAGTCCTGCCAGGGCTCATGAATAAGACGTCGGAACATGAGAGTGAGAGTCTATGAAATAAAGTTCAAGGCGAGACCGCACGGGAAGATCAGGGCGAGTCGGACGGTGGGGCCTGGTCCTCGCGAAGCCGGTCCGGGAGCCCCGGCACCACGGGGAAGGGTTTTTGATTCCAGGGCTCTTTAGGAGCCAACTCCTCTGGACTCTCCGACTGGCCCACCTTTTGGAGATAGGCGATGAGGGCGACCATCTGGGAGTCCGGCAGCGCGAAGGCTCCCGCATTCTTCAAGTCCGTGGCGATCGCAATGCCCTGCTCAATGGCCCCCTGTTCGATTTCATCACGCGTCATCGCGGGATACGGCACCCCCAAAGTCCGCTGGACCGCAATCTTTTTGGGAAGGGCTTTGATGTCGGTCTTGAGGTCGGAGAGCCAGTCGTATTTGGGCATGTTGGAACCGGGGCTCACGGCACGGGGGTCCTTCATGTGGTTGAAATGCCAGATATTGGGGTATTTGCCCCCGATGCGGGCCAGATCCGGGCCGGTGCGCTTGCTGCCCCACTGGAACGGGTAGTCATAGATGGACTCCCCAAGACGGGAGTGTTCCCCGTAGCGGAGGACATCCGGCACCATGGTGCGGATCATCTGCGAGTGGCAGTTGTAGCAGCCCTCGCTGACGTAGATGTCCCGGCCGGCGAGCTCCAGCGGGGTGTACATCTTCTGAAGACGGTCCTCCACATTCTTTGCCCGGTTCACGGTAATGGTGGGGATGATCTGGACCATCCCGCCCACGGCCACGGCAATGAGGGTGAGCACGCTGAAGGGCAGGTAGTTCTCCAGAAGCTTGTCATACCATGAACCCCAGGATCCGCCCCCGGCCTTGAAGCGGCGGACGCCGAGCCAGCAGAGGACGATCCCGCTGCCCAGGGCCGCCAGATCGGCGTATGAGGGCAGGAAGAACCAGGCGCACATGAACCCAAGCCCCGCAAAAGTGAGGATGACGGGGTCATTGTGGAAGGTCTGCCGCCAGGTCATGACATCCTGGTTGGGCGATGCTTCGACATAGACCTCTCTCGTCTCCACCACCGGACGGCCGCTCCAGATGGTGCGGCACAGGTTGTAAATCATGACGAGGAATCCGACCAGGTAGAAAACCCCGCCGAGCACCCGCAACAGCATGAGCGGACGGATGGCGTTGAGAGTCTCTACAAAGTTCGGGTAGGCGAGCACGTCCCCGGCCGGGCTGGTGGCATTGAGCATCAACCCCTGCATGATTCCTGAAACCCACATCGAAGCCACGTAGAAGAGGATGCCCACCAGACCGATCCAGAAGTGGAAATTGGCGAGGGCGATGGAGTGGAGCTTGGTGCCCCAGAGGCGCGGAGCCATCCAGTAGAACATGCCCGCCGCCATGAACCCGTTCCAGCCGAGAGTGCCGCTGTGGACGTGCCCGATGGTCCAGTCAGAATAGTGCGACAGGGCGTTGACCGCTCGGATGGAGAGCAGCGGACCCTCAAAGGTGGCCATGCCGTAGAAGGTCACTGCCGCCACGAAGAACTTGATGACGGGATCCGTGCGCAGCTTGTCCCAGGCACCCCGCAGGGTGAGCAGGCCGTTGAGCATGCCGCCCCAGGAGGGGGCCCAGAGCATGAGGCTGAAAAGCATGCCCAGCATCTGCAGCCAGTGGGGCAGAGAGGTGTTGAGCATGTGGTGGGGGCCCGCCCAAATGTAGATGAACACCAGCGACCAGAAGTGGATGATGCTGAGCCGGTAGGAGTACACGGGCCGCTCTGCCGCTTTGGGCAGGAAGTAGTACATGATCCCCAGGATCGGAGTGGTGAGGAAGAACGCGACGGCGTTGTGCCCGTACCACCACTGCACCAGCCCGTCCTGCACCCCGGCAAAGATCGGGTACGCATGGGTCCATGAGGTGGGGATCTGCAAATGGTTCACCACGTAGAGCATGGTCACCGTGATGATCGTGGCGATGTAGAACCACAGGGCGACATAGAGCGAGGGCTCATTCCGCCGCTTCAGGGTCCAGAAAAAGTTCACCGCAAACACCACCCAGATCAGCGCGACGGCGATGTTGAGCGGCCAGATGAGCTCCGCGTACTCTTTGCTCCGGGAGTAGCCCAGAGGCAGCGTGATGGCAGCGCCGAGGATGATGAGCTGCCAGCCCCAGAAGTGGATTCGCGAAAGCAGGTCTGAAGCGGTGCGCGTCTTGCAGAGCCGCTGGGTGGAGTAGTAGATGCCGGCGAACATCATGTTCCCCACAAACGCAAAAATGGCGGCATTCGTGTGCAGCGGCCGGAGGCGGCCAAAGGTGAGCCAGGGCAGGTCGAAATTGAGCTGCCAGAAGTTGAGCTGCGAGGCGACCAGCACCCCCACGAGAAGCGCGACCGCCCCCCAGATGACTGAGGCCAGCATGAAGTGCCGCACGGTGCGGTCTTCGTATTCAATGACGATTTTGTTTTGGGAGGGGCCCGGGGAGCTCATGAGAGAGGGAGGAGACGGTAAAACGGTAGGAAAAGGAGGTTGGGGAATCGGGTCAGTCAGGTTTTCGGGACGGTTGACGCTCCCCGTCATCCAGGGGCATCAGGGCATCTTGCTCGACACTGCGGCGGGAGCCCCGGTGGCTGCCGAGGAACAGCACCACGAAAAACCCGGCCAAGAGCAGGCTGAGAAAGATGGTGACGGCGAGCACTTCCATGACCCGCCCAGCCTCCGCCACGGGGGCGCGGGATGCTCCGCGCATCTTGGCGTTGCAGTTCCGCATCTTGTTTGTCACTGGCGGGGAACCTCTTCCGGGGGTAAGGACCCGTCATGAAAGCAGCGGTCTTCAGCACCAAGAGCTACGACGAAGAGTTCCTCACCCGGGCCAACGAGGCCCACTCGCACGGTCATGAGCTGACGTTTCTCAACCCCCGGCTCGACGAGTCCACGGTGGATCTGGCCACGGGCCACGATGCGATCTGCGTCTTTGTGAATGACGTGGTGAACCGCGCGGTGCTGGACCGGCTGAAAGAGCTGGGGGTCAAGGTCGTCGCCCTGCGCTGCGCGGGCTACAACAATGTGGACCTCCCCCATGCCAAGTCCCTGGGACTGGTGGTCGCCCGCGTGCCCGCCTATTCGCCCCACGCCGTGGCCGAACATGCGGCCGCGATGCTGCTGGCGCTCAACCGCCATCTCCACAAAGCGTACAACCGGGTCCGGGAAGGCAACTTTGAGCTCCGGGGCCTGCTGGGATTTGATCTAAACGGGAAGACCGTGACCGTGGTGGGCACCGGCAAGATCGGAGCGATCTTCGCCCGGATCATGCATGGATTTGGCTGCCGGGTGCTGGCCGTGGACCAATACCGGAATGCGGAGGTGGAAAAGCTGGGCGCGACCTACGTTTCGCTGGAGGAAGCCCTGCCCCAAAGTGAGGTGGTCAGCCTCCACTGTCCCTTGACTCCCGAAACCCGGCACCTCGTGAACCACGCCACTCTGGACCAGCTCAAACCCGGCATGCTCCTTGTCAATACGGGCCGGGGAGCCCTGGTGGACACCCGGGCGCTCATCGTCGGACTGAAGCGGGGCATCATCGGCGGCCTGGCCCTGGATGTGTACGAAGAGGAGGACAAGCTGTTCTTCTCCGACCACTCCGGGGAAGTCATTCCTGATGATGTGTTCATGCGCCTCACCACGTTTCCCAATGTGCTGATCACCGGCCACCAGGCCTTTTTCACCTACGAAGCTTTGACAGGAATCGCCGAGACGACCCTCGGCAATCTGACAGCGCTGGAGGGGGCAGGTAGCTGTGACAACTGCGTCTGAGCCCGGGAGCAGCGGGAGCCGCCTCCGGCTTCACCCCGGGGGAAGCGTGAGCTGGAGAAGGCGCTCTCTCACTTGCGCCTGCCACTTGATGACATAGGCAAACCGGGCTTGGAGGCCGGCGATCTCCTTCCAGAGGCCCGCACCGGCCTCTCCCGTGGACTCACCGGCGGCCAGCGCTTCATCCAGCGCGGGCAGGCCATCTTCCATGCTTTGCAGCCGCTCAGCGAGGGCGTTCCCCAGGTCTTCCATCCGTTCCCGCTGCTCCAGTTCCTCGCCGGCCAAGAGCGCCCGGGCCAGGGCACTGCGCGCTGCCGCCCGCTTTTCCAAATACTTGGCCGAGGTGTCCAGCGCAGCGCCGACCGCGGAAAAGAGGGCCATCATCGACTCGTCCAAGGGCACCGCACGCCACGCTTTGGCGTCCGGGGGGGCAGCGATTTCCAACAGATGTTTGATCCGTTTTTCCGGCGAGCGCAGGAGTTCATACGCCGCATTCACCCCGGCGGCCTCCTCCGCACTGCCCCCATGATCGGGGTGGGCCGTGCGGCTCAGGGCAGCATAGGCCTGGTGCAGAACCCGCTCCTCCAGGGTGAGTTGACGAGGCAGTTGAAGAAGGGCAAAAGCATCCATAGGGGGAGACGGGAGACAGCGGGCGGCAGGGCGCAAGCGGTACCATGAGCGGCCCGGCTCCAAAGGCAAGCAGGTCTCGGGATGCAGGACGGGCTTTGCTATTCCGGGTGGACCAGTCGCCGAAAGGGCTGGAATCTGCCCACTCAAAATAGCGAAGGGCTAATTCGCGGTCTAAGAAACAGGGGAATGAATTCTTGCGGAACTTGTCTGCTTTTTGATGAGGAGAAGATCGCGCACTTGGGAGTCGTGCATGGCAGTGCCTCTAAAACTTCCACCCAAGGGACACCTTGCCATAGTGGGCGCTGTACCCGCTGTCCAAAAACACGCCTTCGTAGTCAAGCAGGATATTGAAGTGCCGACCGACTTCTACGTAAAGACCCGCTCCAGCCGTGAGGAAGTCCTTCTGCCGGTCATACCCTGGCACGGTCACTTCAAAGTCGCCCCCTGCACTGCGAATGCTCCTGCCCTGTACCAGGTAGTAGGGAGAGTCGAGCAGGCCCACGGTGATGTCATCGTCCCCATCCAAGTTTTCCCTTTCCCAGCCCACCCGTAACTGTGGGGTGATGGAGCCCCAAGACTTGTCTAGACGGTAGCTTGCCTGCCACCCTAGCCGGGTTACCAATGAGTCGATGGACTGCTCCGAAACGCGCGTGTTGGCTGTCTCGCCCCCGCGCTCTGTGTATCCGTCCACGTTGGCATGCGAGTAATCTACTCCCACGGTGGGGCCTGTGGTCCACTTGCCAAGATAGAAGTTGTAGCCGGTGTTGAAGTTCACTGCATGGCTGGTGCTGTCTGGGTCAGCATGGGCAGTGGTGCCCACCCCTGTCTTGCGGTCTATATCGTGTTCGAGCAGGGTCACCCCGTAGAGAATATCCGCATAGGCTCCGCCCCAGGCACCCGAAAGATAGGTGGCAAAGGTTTCGCCTTCAACGTCCGCGCCCTCCTTGGAGTTGGATTGGATAAACGATGCCCCTGCTCCAAGCACAAGGTGGCTGCTAAGAGCCCGTTCGATTCCAAGCGTCTCGACATACGTGTCTGAGCGGAGACCCAGGAAGTCTTTGTTGGCGTCGATGTCGTGATTGCCGTAGTCGAAGGTGGTGAACACCTCCCACTTGAGTGCTTCGCGCTTCACTGTGCCATAGACTACCTTGGCGCCTTTGCCGCCCTCCACTCCATCGCCTTCACCGATGGTCACGGTGTGGTACTCGGTGCCGTCGCCTTCACCTGTGGAGGTCTGGTTGTCGAAACCACTCGAGGTCCCCGCCCGTGCGCGGAAGAGGCGGCTATTGAAGTCGCGCAAGGCGGTGTGCATCGCACTGAAAGCCGCCTCCCTCTGGGCGAATGCCGTGGGAACGGAGGAGACGAGCGCCGAGCCAATCGCGCCCACATCCGAGACGAGGAGGATGGGCTCGGGTGCCACGGAACCGCCGCTACTGGGCACTGCCTCCACGGGCGGTTGGAGAATTCCGCCGATGATGAGGGTCAATATGGCGTTGCTAGAAAAGCCCATTCCAGGGTCCAAAATCGAATCACCACTGATAAAGGTCCCTTTGGTGAGATCACCATAGGTGAAGGAATCTGGCGCTCCTGAAGCGAGGCTAAAGAGAAAAGTGCCCGTGGGCAGGGTAATCGTGGAACCCGGTGCGATGTCGTCGGGGGAGGCCGACGTTCCGAATGCAAAAAGTGACCCGCCCGCACCAGTCACAAAAATAAAAGCATCGATCGGCGCTGACTGCAACGTAGACGTGGTGGCAATCCCCGGCGCATTTGCAAGATAAATCAGTGCTGCATCTGATGAGGATGCCAATGATGGGAATGTCCAGCCGCCTGCAAATCCGTTGGAGCTGCCCAAACCAGATGTGAAGAGGGTTTCTCCATAAAATGAGACCCATATTTCGTTCGGGTTCTCAGTGCTGTTGAGTTGGACGGTCACCTGGCCCGGAGGCGCATCCGCTGCGACATCACTTGCCGTAGCACAGAACAACAGAAGGAGAAGACAGGCAGTCGCGAGTGTTTTCCAGGTACTGAGGAGTGTCATAATGGCTGTTGGCAGAGGTGATGGCAATGATGATGTCCCGTGTTTTCAATAACCAACCTGGGGCAATGGGAGTTGTTTCAAGCGTTTGTTGTGTCTCGAGCCGGAGTCCAGCACTGGAAGGTCAACCAGGGGCACCTGCATCTGATAGCGTTTTCCGTAACCACTGCAACAGTAATTTTTTATCAAGTTCTCGAAAAACCTCTTGCCGTCCCCGGTCGGTTGGCTTTTGAGGAGTGGTTGCTGCTGAGGGTATTATATAAGCGATTCTCTGCGACGTGGCTTTTGCCTGCCGTGGGCATTAATCCCGGTGCGCTCAATCAATTGCTTGCTGGTGAAGGCTAGGTACGACTACGGAATTTTGGGGTTTAGGTTCGCATTTTGAAGCTTGAGGTATGCGAAAGCTCCGACCTTGGGAAAAATCATTTCTCGGCCCCGGGAGAATCTGTGGTCAATCAATGTCCTCCCAGATTGTCTTTTACCACACTTCCTTCCGCTGTCTCCAGTTTGAACCATGCTGCCCCTGGAGGAAGTTCTCGTCCGGAGTCAGTGGCGACGTTTGCGGTGACGATGATGCCTTTGCAGTAATATGAGGAGACAGGCTTTACACGAATCCGCAGTAATATGAGGAGACAGGCTTTACACGAATCCAGAAAGAAGAAACCGCAATTCATATCATCATTCGAGGCATGCCACCAACCTCGGTCGTGTTTCACACCTCTTCTGCGTACTTGCACCCTGCGTCTCAGGCAGCAATCCAACACTCTTCCTGGATGCGAGTCCAAAGCCTCACGGAGGCTCGCTGCCCCACGATCCCATTTCGTTTATACCAGCCACCCTCCTTTGCGGCCACCTTCAATGCCCTCACACCACTCCGACTCGCGGAGCTCGAAACGCAAACATTCCGGCAAAACTCCCACCCTTCATGGGGCGGGCACCTCGTTTGCGCCGGGGATCAAACTGTTCTCGCCGCACCGCAAAGAATTCATCCACAAACGCCCGGCTTCCCACCGCCACTCCCTGCGTGAAATAGGTCACCCGATGACGCAGGGTTTCCGCCAGGGTGAGCTTTCCTTCTTCGGTGCGCACCTGCTCCACGACTTCGCGCTTGACTCCCTTGCGCAGGACTTGGCTGTCGGAACCGTGCCCATCCCGCACCTCCTCACCCTGCCCGAAAAGCCAGACCCGGTAGCCGGCAAGGACTTTTTCCGCACTCGGGACCCGTTGTGAGCCTCCTGACTGATAGCGCTCATGCGCCCGGTGCTCGCTCGTGATCGTGTACAGCGCTAACAACGCCTTGCGCCCTCCCGCCAACGCCTCCGCATAACTGCACCACCTGTATTGCACCAACCCCGCACGCACGGGATTGAGATCGATGTACGCACTCATGACGGAAAGCGTCGCCAGTTCCCCCTCCAGCAGGACGCTGGTAAACCGCTCTTCCCAGAGCGTTCCCTTGCGGTTTTCTGTCCTTTTGCACTCCGTCCTTTTGCACTCCTACACCACTTGGATGGTCTTGGAGGCCACCCTTTGGGCCGCCGCTTTTGTAGAGCACGCCGATAGGGGAGGCTGCAATGCTCACACGGACGGGTATTAGACAGGGTGCAAAATTGGTTGCGTCGCGAGGAGGAGGTGGAATGGTGACAGCTGGAGCCGCAAGGGGGACATCGCCCCGCCAAACTACGATATTGGGCGAGAATATGCGTGATCGCGTTATCCCGTTTGCTCATGCCACAGATGCCCGAGTGTTGCCGTGGGGGACGACTCCCGGACGATGGGCGCAGATGACACCTCAGCAACGCTGGAAGCTCAATGATGGAGCACTCGGCGCCCGCACCAATGAAGGTGACAGCTTCCGCTACATTGGCATTGATCCTGGAAGGCCGATGGCTGAACGGCTTCGATTTGACCTAGCGCGCTCTGAACTGCTGCGATTGAATGATCGAGCAATACCTTACCAGACTGTCACTCCGCAGGAAGTGATCTCAACCATTGGACGGCCATGAGCACAAACGGATGGGAGCAACTAGACTGCCTCTTCTTCGCTGAAACCTCCCGAGAAGTCTTGGGTGATTACCTTGAGAAGCATGGCTTCAAGGAGAAACGATTAACCAACGGCGGCGGCATTGTCTACGAACGCTTTGATATCTTTCTTGAAGTCAGCTACGACACCAATCTCTTTCCAAAATACACCACTCGTGTTGTTGTTGGAATCGGCGATGGAGCTTACAACAAGCAAGGTGGCTTCACTGGCGTTCCCATGTGGTATATCATCCCGCAATGTCATCCCTATCGAACAAAAGTGCATTGGACATTCAGCAACGGTGACGAACTAGCCAAAGTGCTCGGAGAGGTGAAATCGGAGTTCCTTGAAACTATTTTGCTTCCGCTGCTCCTCAACCGTGACAAACTGGAGAGTATCGTTGACAGCTTCCGGTCCGAGTTCTGTTGCTGAGCTCCGTCGGATATTCGGGCATCGAGCCGCTGTCGCGCATAGCGACGAACGCCAAAACCTCCTCCAACGCCGATGAACCGCTCCGTCACGCCTCCTGCTCTATGGGAGATTCGTCAAGACAGCCTATTCGCAAGATTGGCCTTGGCACAATCAAATCAAATTTGCGGGTCCGCTTTCAGTCAGGTGACCAGGACTCGTCCGACCGGCGCTGGAGACGTCTTTGCCACCCCGAGTGGGTTGTCACTACGGCGACGGCCTCGTTTCAGGTGTTTTGAGGAGATCTGGGCAGCACAGATCACTCCCACACTGGATGTCCGTTTTTCGGCTCACACGACTCCCACCCTCGGGGCGCGGAAGGTGCACAGGCCTGCGAAGGTTCCGCCTTTCATGGGTCTCGCTCCCTGCTTCCTGCGCGGATCAAACTGTTCTCGTCGGGCTTCAAAGAACGAATCCACGAACACCCTCCGGCCCAACGCCACTCCGGCGGTGAAGTAGGTCACCCGATGCCGGAGATTCGTCAAGACAGCCTATTCGCAGATTCGTCATCTTCCAACGACGCTGGACGACCGGCTCTGGCAGTTGGGTCAAAGCAGGCATGGGGACTCCAAGGTACTTGAACTCTGCCAACTCTGTCAAGTCACCATCGTGCACCGATTGCACCCGGTTGAGAACGTCATCGGTACTGCCTTCGCGCCGTACTCGTAGTTGAGCGTGCGGCCGTCGGGGTAGGTGACGCCAGTACGCCGCTGGCCACCAGCGCTTCGACACGGCGCAATTCTCCCGACAATCTCTTCCGGGGTGTGTTTCTTGCGTTTCATTTTGTTTGGGCTTTAGCACGCCAAAACTCTCAATCCACCTGGACAATTTCAGGGGGAAAACACCTCGAACCATACAACAGCAACGACTAAGACTACAACGATGACTAATAGACTCAATTTTGCAATCAGGCAACCCTTGGGTCTTCCACTCTCGTATAACACGAGACCCACCACTACACCAACCAGCCCGAGAGCAACAATCACCTCAATTGGAGTAATCATTGTCATTCCCTCCTTTTATCACAGCAAGTTGTTCCCCAAACTGGCCACTTGGCACACGTCACGCGCTCCGCCCCTTCTGGTCCTCCTCTTGCACCCAAGGCTTGCATGAGCGTCGCGTTATAATATGGATGTGAAATGAAGGCATCGGGACTGTTTCCTGTGTCGTCCACGAGATTAAGCGCACCTTCCCACCTGAAACACTGTTCCATTGCTCTGCTGCCCCCCATCTAGTGCGCTCAATTGCTTGAAGAATCAAATCTGGTCGAATGCATCGCCGCCATGTTAAGATTATTGTTTATAATCCACACAAAATTCACACCGTCAATCCTGGTTTTCACAGGGCTAGCGAAGAGCCAATCCGTCGGTGATTCAACCTTTACATTGAATAGCCATTTCATCTTGGAGCCATCATTGAAATGCAAATACTGCATTTCCGGATCAGCTATAAAGAAGTGATCGAATTCTGTAAATTCAGCTAAATCTTCCTGTTGATATAGTTCGGTCAAATAGTATTTTAGATCGTGAAGCTGGTTGGTCACACTCGGATCCGGATGCTTCTTCAGAGAAACCACAGCCAATAAGCTGCCTGCGAGCAAGATTGCTACGATGATCAATTTGCGCTTCATACTGCTTTGGCTAGCGATGTTGCGGCCCTCTAATGGGCATCTAGTCTCCGGCCGTCATAGGAGTTCATCATCGCCGGTTCCCCGCTGATCGGGGGCCGGTTCCACGCACCGCACTACCGAATAGGACCCCGCTAGAACCTCCTCAAGCATGGACACCCGTGTCATGCTTCCGTTGGGATCATTGCTCACCCCAGTACTTGCCCCTTCAATTTGTGTGACTTGGTTGCTGCCTTTATTCTGGCAGGTCCGATCAATGTCCAACGCACCATCGTTACCCTGTTTGCATGTGACCCAGTGGCCGGTTTCGTCGTTCCCGAACTCCTTCACCTGGGCCGGAGTGCCGCCCACCGCCGTGGTACTGATGTTCAACCCTCCGCGGAGCCGCGCCGTAAGCTGGTAGAGGCCATCGTGACCAAAGCGCTGATCGTGCCCGGTTGCAGAAGGCGCAAGCAAATCCCTGCGCCACGTCTTGAGCGACGCCCGGTTGTAGCCCCATTGCACCCTCACCAGCGGGTCATCGCTTTCGCCATCCACCTTGTACCAACGCATCTGTTCCGTCCGGCCAAACCGGTCGTAGCCTGTGTACGGCTCCCCGCCGTCCCCAATAGGTTCTCCCGCCAGTTTCTTCCAACGACGCTGCACGCTGGGCTCTGGATGCAGGATTGAAGCAGGCATGGCGAGTCAAATGTACTGGAATTCTGCCAACACCGTCAAGTCATCATCGTGGACCGATTGCACCCGGTTGAGCACATCATCGATACTGCCTTCGGCTCCGTACTCGTTATTCTTCCTAATAGCCTGTCTCCTTGCACTATTCTTCCTAATAGCCTGTCTCCTTGCACTGGTCTCCTTGCACTGGTCTCCTTGCACTGGTCTCCTTGCACTGGTCTCCTTGCACTGAAGTCCCCATCACGACCCTGAACCGGAAAAGTGGGCAGGTTCCAGATCGCTGACAAGCCTGCCCACCACCTTTCCGCAACCCACCCGGAACAGCGAAGAGCCCTATTTCTTTGGCTTTTCGAAGGGATCAGAGGGTGCCCCGTCGCTCCCTAAACTGCTAAGCACAGGACGCTTGTTTTCCAGAAGAATCAAAAAATCCGCCTCCACCTGCAGGCCAAAGCTACTTAGTCCTTGGTGTATATATTCCAGTCCTGATCGAACGTTCAGACTTACAAAGTCATCAGGTTTTGAGAACACAGGGGAATACGCCTGCAGCAGACCCAGTATGATGGTCTCCGCCCCGGTGCCTTCACCCTAATGTTTCATTAGGTCGCGAACCCGAGGCGTTCGAAAGCCGTTTTGATCGCCGGAATCTCGGGGAGAGTCAGGGTCCAACGCCCCTGGGGGCGGGTTAGGCGTCCTGCGTGATGGATCACGGTGCGGCGGATCGTCCCCAGACCTTTAAATATCCAGCGGGCCGTGCGTTTGGCACCCAACGTCCGGGAGGCCGGGGCCGTTGCCATCTGCAACTCCCGCGCAAGGTTGTGCGCCAGGATGCTCCCCAGCAGCCAGGTCTGGTTGGCGTGGAGCCGTTTGCAGGGCACGTAGCCGAGGTGAACCTGGGTCTTGAGCTCGCCAAACACCTTTTCCTGGCAGCCCCGGCCCTCGTGATAGGTCACCACCTTGCCGGCGCTCATCGTGTGGTTGGTGATGATGACTTTGAAATCCACCCCAAGCTCCACCGGACGAAACAGGTCCAACTGGATGGGTTCCTTGTTCTGAATCCCCACATCCTTGCCAACAAACAGGAAGCGCCGCCTGCGTGACCAGCTTTTGGGCTTCCACTTTTGCTCAAAGTAGTAGCTGCCTTTGAGCCCTTCAGCCATCTTCCAGTGCTTGCGGCACATGAACTTCTCTTTGAGTTCGCAGAAGCGTTCAAAAGGCACGCTGATGGAATAGAGCAGGCCCAGAGCCTCAAACTCCTCCACCAGTTCATCGCTGAAGAAGGCGCTGTCCAAACGGATTTCCAGCCTGACACGGTGGCCCAGGTGCTCGCGCACATGGCTGACACACTGGCGCACGAAGTCGCGGGCTCCGTTGGAGTCGTGAATGTTGCCGCTGCGATGGTGCACATCGAAGACCTGACCGGTCTGGGCCACATGGCAAAAGAGAGGATAGTAGCTGCGAGCCCCTTTCTTCTGCTTGTTGAAGCCCACGGCGGTGCCCTGGGCGTGGCGGGAGGTGGAGAGAACACTGCCGTCAAAGTCCAGGGTCACGGTGGGCCAGTGCTCCAGCTTGAGGCGGTTGAGAACCAGCTCGCGGTTCAAGGAGCGAACTTGCGTGATGCTGTGCGCATCCACTGAAGCCAGCAGCCTGCTGAGGGTTGGCGCACTGGGCATCTGGCGCAGGCCAAGGGCTTGCAGGACCATGGGGTCGTGAGCGTAGAAGTCGCGCTCGCGGAGCCTGCGGAAGCCCAAAATGAGGTGCACCACCAGGCAGCGGAGCATGAGGCCATAGGAGTATCCGCCAGGCTGGGACTGGTGGGCGAAGCACTTGTCGAACCTGTCCCAGAGGCTGAGACGTTGGAAGAGCTGCATGAAAACCACCAGCCCGCCAAAGGAGGTAAGATTTTCGACGGGAGCGAATTTGACGCTTGGAATGTCGCGGCTGCGGGTGTAAATGGACCTGCGGGAAACTTTCACTATTGGTGGCCTTTTGTTTGGGGTTTGCGATGCTTGGTAACAACGCTGTATCCCTTGCAGGAGGCCGCCGCCAGCGCCTTTTAACCGTTTTTCGGTCTAGATCTAATGAAACTGGGGAGTGATCCTTGCATTGCTAGTTCCCTGGAGGGGTGGAGGGCGCATCATTCTTCGGACCGAACAGCAGGGTCATGGTCTCGGAGACGGAGGACCCATTCAGCGTTATGGTAAACCTTTCTAGTTTGTATTTCTCAGATGCGAGTGTGAAGCTAACAGCTTGCCCGTAGTGGAACATCACAATGCCCTTAGCAAGCGGACTCCACCCGAAGTTCCCGTCAGGTGGTTTGATCTCCGACATCTCGAATTTATCAGAATTCGCCGCCTGTAGAAATTGCTCGAAGACATATTGGGAGTCAATCCTGGAGATCCGCTCCGTAAATATTACTCTTGCTACGGACTCTTTATGAAAACGTTTCAGCACGTCTGCACCTGACGGCATCTTCTCATGCGGAGCCTTTTTCAGCCCACAATATTCGTGTTCAATCGCCCCCAGAGCGGAGGCGTTAGGGGCCGGGGTGGAGAGAGCTTTATCTTTGGAGGCGAAAAGCATCGTATGGTACTCGTGGGCAAACGAGCCAAACACCGCTACCTCAAATCTATCCAGTTCTCCCGTCGGAGACCTAATCGAGAATTTTATCGGCCGCCCCTCGCGGAGCATCACAATGCCCCCGGCAAGCTTACCCCAACTGAGATCCCGGTCAGAGGTTTTAAGCTCTGACATTTCGAATTTTTCAGAATTCAGACCTTGCCAGAATTGCTCAATGACTTCTCTTGAGTCAACTTTGTCTATTCGGCTCGTGAATGTCACTTTGGTGATTGCCTCTTTCTGAAAACGTTTCAGGACTTCCCTGGCTGACGGGAGTTTTTGAAACAGATTAGTTTCTAAGGCTGCGTATTCGTAGTCTACCGCTCTGAGAGGAGAAGCGCCAACAATGCACATGAGAAAGACTGCAAGTGTATATTTCATAACGCGATCTAGTCGACACGATGGCTTTACACCGACATTTCTACGCCTGCAGAAGTTGTTCTTGTGCCAGGTATGGTTGACGTTCAGCACCCGGACAGTTTTCTTCAGAAGGGTGAACTTATCACTATTTTCCAGCAGGGTTGGAGGGCGCAACATTCTTCGGACCGAACAGCAGGGTCATGGTTTCGGAGACGGAGGACCCATTCAGCGTTACGGTAAACCTTTCTAGTTTGTATTTCTCCGATGCGAGTGTGAAACTCACCGCTACCCCGTCGTGGAACACCACAATGCCCTTAGCAAGCGGACTCCACCCGAAGTTCCCGCCAGGTGGTTTGATCTCCGACATCTCGAATTTATCAGAATTCGCCGCCTGTAGAAATTGCTCGAAGACATATTGGGAGTCGATTCGAATGAACCGCTGTGTGAATACTATCTTTGATATGGACTTTTCCTGAAAGCGCTTCATCACGTCTGCACCTGACGGCATCTTCTGAAGCGGATCCTCTTTCAGCCCTAGGTATTCGCACCCTATCTCCTCCAGAGTGGATGCACTAGGGGCCTGGGTAGAAAGGGGTTTAGCTTTGGAAGCGAGAAGCAACGTATAGTGGTCGAGGGCAGACGTACCACACAACCCTACCTCAAAATTATCCAGTTTTCCCGTTGGAGACCTGATCGAGAACATGATGGGCCGCCCCTCGCCGAGCATCACGATGCCCCCGGCAAGCTTACCCCAACTGAAATCCCGGTCAGAGTTTTTAAGCTCCGACATTTCGAATTTTTCAGAGTTCAGACCTTGCAAGAATTGCTCAAAGACTTCTCTTGAGTCAACTTTGTCTATTCGGCTCGTGAATATCACTTTGGTGATTGAACCTTGCTGAAGACGCTTCAGCACTTCCGTGGGTGACGGGAGCTCCTCAAGCGGAGTTTGTGTCAGGCCCGTCCTTTCGTATTCTACCGCTCTCACAGGAGAAGCGTTAGCTATCGAGATAAGAATGACGGCGAGAGTGTATTTCATGGTGATAATGAGGTCTCTTCGATGGTGTTAGTTTTTCACCGCATCTTCGGTTTCGGCTGAAGCATTACGCAATAGGATTGATTTCATGGGTGAGACCTTCTGCCTTTCGATCTGCCCACGACAGGCGTCTTGTGTGCATTAGGTATAGAAATTTATCGTACCGCACTACGTTCAGCGGGACATCATTGGCGTTTTCAGACGCAGTATTCCCTCAGTTACCCTGCATCAAACCAGTCCCGCATCCACTCCAGCGCACCGTTTACGGCATCGGCTGCCGACGCAGCTACCAAAGCCTCCAATTTCATGGTCAGAAAGTCGTCAACCACGAGCACTTGGACATCGGCACCCTCTTGATTCCCGCCGAATGATGGCATGAATCGATAGGATTCCAGTCGCCACACTTTGACCGAGTAACTTTCTACTCCCCACTTTTTCCACACCTCCAGCCGCAGTTGCTGCTCACCAATGGTGGGGTCAGAAGGACTGATGGGGTTCAGTCCATAAGTCGCAATCAGTTCACCAGCCACTTGCATGACCCTATATCACCTGGTTTTTTGCCTGCACACAATCAAATACGTTTTCGCGGACGTAAATTTCGCCACCACGCCAAGCCTGGGACACCCCTCAACCCACCCATGGAAATTCCAAGCCAGCCTTGACTACGGCTTTCTTGCGCGTCTGCTCGGGGCAACTCCAGATGGCGTACTTGCCTGCCTCCACTCCTGTCTGTTTTCCCCAATGTCCGACGCCTCCTTCACCGTCTTCATCAGTCCGAAAGACCGCACCTGTGCCACCTGCAAGAGCCCCATCCTGACCGGTGCCCTTTACTGCGCGCGTGCGGGGCAAAAGGACGTAAGCTGCACAGGGTGTGAGGGGCTGGGCGACCATTTGCTCCTGCCTAGCGGCAATGTGGCCCTGACCCGCCGGGCGACGAAACACTCTGCCGTAGCCCATCCTGTGTTCTGGGGCGTGAAGCGGCGCAACCGCTTCGAACGGCGCGGCACGCTCGTGGAAGCGCGGGCGCTGCAGCTTGCCGAAGCGGAGTGCGAGGCCGACGAGGCGGAGCGCGCGGTGAAGCGGGCCAAAGACGCCGTCCGGAGAGAAATCCAGGATCAGGCCTATACCGCTCATTTTGCCGGGCGGATAAAAGAGCTTTACCCCTCGATCCCCGAGGGAAAGCACGAGGTAATCGCCCTCCACGCCTGCCAAAAACACTCCGGCCGGGTGGGCCGGCGGGCCACGGCCCGGGAGGAGGCCGATGACGAGTCCATCTGCCTGGCCGTGCGCGCCCACATCCGCCACACGGAGACCCCCTACGACAATCTGCTCGCCAAGAAGCACGCGAAGGAAGACGCCCGCGCCGCCGTGCTGAGCACCGTGAACCGGGTCGAGGCGCAGTGGCAACGACGACGCCTCTGAACGGACCCGGCGCGGGGGAGGGCGGCAAGGGAGTCAAGGGCGACGACCGATTCGGCACAAAAGTTGTCCGCTACAAGGCCATCACGGTCACGTAGCCTCAACTCGCACGCTTTTCCCTCCTCCGCCCTATGAAGTACCATTTCCTCCAGGCAGCTTCGCGCTACGTCCTCTGTCTCGGCCTGTGTTTTTCCTCCACGGCACCGGGACTTGCCAAAGAAATCGGAGGGGAGCGGGCTCCGGCCAATACGGAGTGTCCCACGCCTGCGGAGGCCCAGAAAAAGATGGCCGTGCCACCGGGCTATGAAGTGCGCTGCTTTGCCCACGAACCGATGGTGCAGAATCCTGTGGCCATGACTTGGGATCCCCGGGGACGGCTCTGGGTGGTGGAGCTGTATGAATATCCGGACGGCTCCCGCCACCCGGCCCCCTTTGGCGGGGAGGCCAAGGACGATCTCTACCGCCCCATGCCCGACCTCAAGGCCAAAGGCCAGATTCCCCGGGACCGGGTGGTCATCCTGGAGGACACGGACAACGACGGCGTGGCGGACAAGCGCACCGTGTTCGTTGAGGGCTTGAACCTCGCCTGCGGCATCCTGTACGGAGACAATGGGATCTACGTCGGCCAGCAGCCGCACTTGCTCCATTTCCGGGACAAGGATGGCGATGACAAACCCGACGACTGGCGCGTGGTGCTGACCGGATTCGGCCGGGAGGACACCCATGAGCTGTTGAACTCGTTTTCCTGGGGGCCGGACGGCTGGCTCTACATGACCCACGGCGTCTTCACCCACTCCAAAGTACGGCGGCCGGGGGAGCCTAAAGACCAAGGCGTGGTCTTTAATGCCGGGATCGGCCGCTGCAAGCCCATGGAGGGCTGGGGCACCGCGGCCCATCGGGAGGCCGGTGTCCATCCCTGGAAGTTCGAGGTATTCTCAGACGGCACGAGCAACCCCTGGGGCTGCGACTTTGACGCTGCAGGAAATTACTTCGTGAGCGCCTGCGTGATCGACCACCTCTTCCACATGTCCCCCGGCGGGCTTTATGTCCGGCAGGGCGGTGCTCCGGAAAACCCGTACTCCTACGGGCTCTTGCCCAGCATCGTGGACTTCAAGCACTTCCGCGCCGCGTATGCCGGCGTGCAGATTTACCAGGGCGGCCGCTACCCGACGGACACGCACGGCCATCTTTTCATCGGCAACATCCATGACAACGCCATCCACGAGGAGCAGGTGGCTCCGGCCGGGGCCAGCTACAAAGCCGCACCGGTGCGGGATTTCCTCCGCGCCAACGACGGGTGGTTCCGGCCTGTGAGCACGCAGACCGGGCCGGACGGCTTTCTCTGGGTGAT
>Ga0351973_1120_pt1 | contig 20142 bp, 21 predicted proteins | sample BONcelFGM3001E14_FD_206745 | JGI IMG/M metagenome (GOLD analysis project Ga0351973, IMG submission 206745) | Enriched cells from coal bed in the Powder River Basin, Montana, United States - BONCAT cells FGM rep3 HSBNCT.FGM.300.1.E14 ...
CTGCGCTGCCTGGAGCCAGGTGAAAACCGCGGTCCCCGCCGGGGAACCGACCAACGCGGAAGAGGCTGCCGCGAAAAAAGCGGCGGAAGCCGAGGAACTGGACCGCAAGTTCTCGGCCTGGAAAGCCGGACTCCTACCCCGGCAGCAGGCCTGGGAAACCGTGCTGGAAGCCAATCTGGGCAACTTCTACCTGCCGCTCTACAAGAAGGACAAGGTCAAAACCCCTCCCGTCCCCACGGCCTGGGACTTTTTGGAAGATGACCCCAAGCTGCCCCGGGTCCTGCTCATCGGGGATTCCGTGTCGCGTGGCTACACCCTTGCCACCCGGGCGGCCCTTCAGGGAAAAATGAACGTCCACCGCGCGCCGGAGAACTGCGGGCCCACGGCCAATGCGCTGAAAAAGCTCGATATCTGGTTGGGCGAGGGAAAGTGGGATGTGATCCACTTTAACTTCGGCATCCATGACCGGGCCACTCCCCTGGCGGACTACCTCGCGAGGCTGGAGCAGATTGTGGAGCGCCTCAAAAAGACCGGAGCCAAGATCGTGTGGGCCAGCAGCACCCCCATTCCCCCGGACACCAAAGACGGCCCTCAGGCGGCTGCGGCCATCCTGGAGAAGAACGCTGCGGCGCAGGAACTGATGACGAAACTCGGCGTGGCCGTGAATGATTTGGGTGGTTTCATCACCCCTCATCTGGCCCGGGTGCAGAATCCTAAAGACGTGCACTTCACCAATGACGGGTACAACCTCCTCGGTGGCCAGGTCGCGGCCTCGCTCTTGCAGCAGCTCCCGTGAAGTGGCACATCATCTCCAGTCCCGGCGGGACTCTCCATTTACAAATTGATTCTATGAAACGCACATTCTTCCTCTTCCCACTCGTGGCCGCCTTTGGTTTCGGAGCGGCGTTGCTGGCTACCGCAGCCTCGGCCTCGGCGGCGGCCCCGCTCAAGTACCAGGACCCCAAGCCGCAGCGCTATGATCTCACCGCCCGGGCCAGCGAGATCGACCCGCAGGCGAAGGAGCATCCGGAGATTGATTTTGTCTTCTTGAAGAAAGACAAACCGGCCGATACGCAGCGCGCCATGGTGGACACCCGCGTGGCCCCCCAGGGCAAGCTGGTGATCTGGCTCATGGGCTACAACGGAGGACTCTTTGAGCGGCTCTCCGGCTATGGCTACCACGCCATACAGGTGCACTATGCCAACGGCTGGTTCGGCAAGCTGGCCAAACTTGCCCCCAAAGATGATGACCAGTATCTGGGCAAGATCCGGCTGGAGGCCGCGACGGGGGAAGATGTGAGCCCGGCTGTGGCGATACCCAAAGCAGACAGCATCCAGGAGCGCGCCTTTCAGTTCGTGAAGTGGCTGAGCAAAGAAAACCCCCAGGGGAAGTGGGAAACGTTTCTCAGTGAAGACGGCAAGGGGCTGCGCTGGGATCGCGTGACGCTGTCGGGCGCCTCCCACGGGGCGACCACGGCGGCCCGTTTCGCCAAACACCAGGCCGTGGACCGGGTGGTGATGTTCTGCGGTCCACGGGACCAGCATGAGGCCTGGCAGGGGCTGCCCTCCGCCACGGCAGAGAACCGCTACTTCGGCTTCAGCCATGTGCTCGACGGCGGGTGGAAGGGCGACCACTACTGCCGCTCCTGGGAGATGATCGGGCTTCATCAGTTCGGCCCGATGGTGAATGTGGACCAGGTGAAGCCGCCCTACGGCAACTCCCGCCGCCTCATCACGGATGCCGATGTGAAAAACGATGAGAAAAAAGCCCATAGCTGCGTGACTCCCGGAGGCTCTGCGGTGAAGGACGCCTCGGGAGCGCTGATCCATGAGGACGTCTGGCGCTACCTCTTTAACCATCCCGTCGATGCCGTGGGTGCGGCCGTGCCCCAGGACGCGGATTGCGAGAAGGATCTGCGAAACAAGCCGTGAGCATGACGGGGTGAATTGACGCCCTCTGCACCGTGATGCTCCTCCCCCTTGCATGACACCGCCTGAACTTCTGCTGCAGGAAACGGAAACCTTTCTTCACGACCAGATCCCCCTGGCCAAGGCCATGGGGGTGAAGGTGGAGAGTTTTACGGAGGAGGCGTTGACGATTTCCGCTCCCCTGGAGCCGAATCACAATCATTTGGGGACGGCCTTTGGAGGGAGCCTCAGTGTCCTGGCGACCTTGGCCGGCTACAGCGTGCTCTGGCTGGAAATGGGGGACCGCGAGGCCCACATCGTCATCCGCAGCAGCAGCATTCAGTATCTGCACCCTGTACGAGGTGTGCTGCGGGCAGTGTGCCGCCGCCCCGGCCCGGAGGAGTTGGACCGCTTTCGGAAGCAGTATGAGAAATCGGGCAAGGCCCGGATGGTGCTGCACGTGACCCTTTCCGAGGAGGGGCGTGAGTGCGTCCTGTTTGAAGGCATCTACGTGGCCCTGCGGTGAAAGGGAAAGGGCCGTGGTCCGCCCGCAGATTTTCTCGCCGGACTACGGTTCGCAGTTCACACACGGGGCGGGGCTGAGACCCTTTTCGCCGTTTTCCTTCCCGGGATGCTTGACCCGTCCTGTTGGCGGCATGCGGGTGAGCACCAGGGTCAGCGCCAAAGCCAAGCCGATGACGACGGATCCGGCGATGCCTACCTTTTCCAGGCCATAGGCTTTCATGACCCAGCCCCCGAGCATGGCCCCCAGGCCGATACCGATGTTGGCTCCGGAGATATTCAGCGAGGCCCCCAGGGCAGGGGATTCTGATGCCGCTTTCATGACCCGCACATGGGAGCCGGTGAAAAGTCCCGCCTGGCAAATGCCCCACACGGCCAGCACGCTGGCCAGGGGCAGGTAGGTGTGGACCAGCGGGATGAGGATGAGCATGGCCACCACCATGGGGGTGCCAAAGAGCAGGGTGATGCCCAGGGGACGCTTGTCCACGAGGCGGCCGCAGACCCAGTTGCCCAGCAGGCCCACGGCCCCAAAGCCCATCAGGCACCAGCCCACAGTGGTGCCATCGTATCCGGCGAGCCGCTCCAGGATGTCCGCCAAATAGGTATAGGTGGTGAACATGCCGCCAAACACCAGGGTGGAGAGGAGCACGTGACCAAGGATGACCGGATTCCGCAGGATGGCCATCTGCCGCGTCACCGTCACGGGATTTCCCGGGAGGGAAATGACCGGAAGGAACCGATAGAGCAGCAGGGCTTTGGCCAGGGAGAGCACGGCCAAAGCCCCGAAGGCCGTGCGCCAGCCGAAGGCGTCCGAGACAAGCGTGCCCACAGGAATGCCGAAGATGGTGGCCACCACGATGCCAAATGAGACGAGGAAAATCGCCTGACCGGACTTGGCCGGGCCGGTGATGTTCACGGCCGTCTCACTCGCCAGCGCCCAGAAGACGGGTAGCATGACCGCCGGGATGAAGCGGGCCAGGGACATGACCCCGATATTGGGCGCCGCCGCCGCGAGGCCATTGGCCAGGGCAAAAAGCAGCAGGGTGATGACAAAAAGCCGCCGACGTTCGAACCGGGCGAGATACGCGGTGAGGGGCGGGCCGACCACGGCGACGGTAAAGGCGAACAGCGTCACCAGCAGACCCGCCTGGGGAATGGTCACCTGGAGATCCCGGGCCATGGCAGGCAGGAGCCCCACGATGATAAACTCAGTGGTAAGAATGGTGAACCCTGCGGCCGACAGCAGCAAGATAGGCAGAAGCGAGGGACGGGGGGCGGCGGCAGAACGGGACATGAAGCAAAGGGGCAGCCCCTCCATACTCCCATTCCGGCCAGATTGCCCGGATTTGGCACCCCTTATTTGAGGGCTGGCGATCCCGCCGGGGTGGGTCAGGCCTCTCCCGGAGGGGCAGGAGACTCACTCAACCTCTCACAGTGAACACGGCATAACCACTGCGCCTGGGAACCGCCTTCCATGGGGATTGCCACTTGTCCCGAAGGCCGTTGCAGGCGATCTCCATGCAGGAACCCAGTGGAGGGAAAGGCGACGCGACCGCCGCGTAGTCTCTCCTGCCTGCCGTGCAAAGTCTGGCAAATCGCAACGAATGATGACTTGGCTGCTCTATATCGCAATTGGAACCGTGATCACGACCATGGTGGGTTTCACCGGGCTCTTCATCTACGTCAATCTGAAAACGGTTCAGTTGCGGCGTGTCGCCCGGAAAAGTCAACCCGACTTTGCGGACCACCTGTTTGGTCCTCGCGGGAAGTTCTTGTACTTCTACTCGCCCACGCGGTTTTTGATCGTGTGGTCAGCCGCGACCACCGAGAGATGCAAAGAGGATGCGGAGTTTGGCAACGCTTTACGGGAAGCGAGAAAGGCGTGGGAATATCTGTTGATCAGTATGCCCCTGCTCATTCTGCTGAATCTGGGAGTCTTCACTCTTCTCATTAAGACGGAGAATAGTCGTGTCGCCTCGAAGAGTGCGGAACAGATCATCCAGCCGGGTGGTGGCTGAAATCGGGCTTGTCGCGACTTCGAGTACGTACCCTGGGTCGGCGGGTGCCGTGTCGGTGCTCCTGACGGATCACGCCCTCCGGATCTCGGACGTGTCAAAAAGCGATGTGCTCGCCATGGCCAAACTCGAATTCTACGTTCGTGAATTTATTCCCGTTGGAAACATCGGTTTGAATTGGAGAGGATACTTGCGATGCACCGAGGACTCGAAGGCATCGTGGCTGCATACAAAGCGGTTCGGATGTGGTAGGCTCAGGAGCGACTCTTGAATGGTGACTACTACCCACACACGCCCCTGGGCGGACTCCATCGCAATCATTGAAACGCCCTGCGAGTCGCTCCGAGCTGCTGCTGCCGGGAACCTGACCGGTTCGGCAAGCCCCTACGGCGAAGAGTCTGGAGGTTGCAATTCGGGCAGACCGGCAGCAAGGAAGGGTTGCCAATGGTAGGCCACTCCACTCTATGAATCTCACAGTCCGGCAAAGGGCGACTCGCCCCCCGTGATTTCAGAGGACGGTGGTGCAGCAAGGCAGCCTTTTGAAAAAGTAGAAGAGCAACCGAGACCTTAGCCAAGCAAGATAGTGCTGATGAACATGAAGATAATTTTATCTACCCTGTTCGGCTGTGGCACCTTTGCTTCAGTTCATTTGCAGCAAATCCCCGCACTCCGCCACCAAATGCAACAACACATCGCTAGCCACCAGCGTCTGCTCTGACGCCGTTACAGTCGTAGGAGCCAGTTGGCCTGGCATACCTACCTTCCTATGGACATACTGCAATACGCCAAACGGGTTCTGGAGTCGCATCGAAAAGAACAGGGCAGAGAATCGGCCAAATAATTTTTATGAAAATGGTGCTTTCACTACTATGCATTGTAACAACCTCGATCCTGCTTTATAGTCTGTGGCGGGATGGAACAGTTGTGGCGGTCCAGAATTTTGACGGCTTTGTGATTCAGGTTCGCGAAGTTCCTCAAGTAAGTGGTAGTATTCTTGCATCACCTCCGGGCGTTGCCGATAGTGCCTACGTAATTGAAGTCGGTGGAAATCCTCCGCAGGCAACCTTCCGCGTCTATGCTGGCAGCGAAGATTTTAAGCCAGTGGCGATAGTTCAATCTGGGCAGCCGGGTGAGAGCACATACAAAGTGCAGTTCAGCAACAAACGCCAGATTGGAATTAGGTATGCTAATGGGCAAACTTCATTGATCGAATGGTTCCGTCCGGTGGTCGTCAGGTAGTCAGTTATGAAACTCTTCATTTCAAGTGACGCACATTGGGAGTCGAGGCTTGGTCAAGTGCTCGACGAGTTGACTGACCACAAGTTCCGCCAACACTTTGAAGGACAGGATTACGGCACTGGCTTAGCTGGTGTCTCTGTGATCTTCATGTGTCGCGACCCATCTTACAGCTTTATGCGTCGTGTTAGGTTCACGAAAAAGGATAAGAACCTTCACTTGGACATCATGCTCGACCTGCCTACGATGAAAGCGGCCTCGCCAGAGGACCGGAAACGGGTGGTGGCGCAACCCCTTTTCGATGAAGTGCCCGAGGTGTTGGTCAGCTACAAAATCCCCGACTTCAACAAGGATGCATTTGCGGTCGATCTTCGAAGATGGATCGACGGGATGGGATGGCGCCGACCCGTCGCCATTAGGCTCAGGAATGGGTACGGAGGTGAAACAGCAAATCGCGGAAGATGATAATAGAAGAGATTCGAAACCTCCTGAGGGACCCATCGGATGATGGGGAGCGGCTCAATGAGATCGTTGACGAATTTAGAAGAGGGAGAAATCCTGAGGAAATTCTTGACCTGCTGGATTGTCAGGATGGGAATCTGATATCGATCGGCGCTTGGATCCTTGGAGAGTTGCCCCTGAAGATCTACATTGGGGTACCCTTCATCTTGCGTCTGGAGCATCTCACCAGCCATGAGGATCCCATTGTTCGTTTTAATTCACTGGGTGCACTTTATCCGGCTCTTGACGGTGCGAGTGCAAGGACAAAAAGTTGTTGGAGCGGGTGTCCAAGGACCAGGATGAGGGTGTTTCCATTCCGGCCTGCGCCGCTCTCAAAAGAATTAAGCAACGGTGATCTGCTTTGGCCAGCCCATCAACCCCCAAACACCGCTCGATGCCCATCATTGAACTGTCGCTCACAATTATGAGCGAAAACTTAGCTCCTGAGGTGATCACAAGCTTAGTTGGATGCTCGCCGACTTCTAGTCAGACCAAGGGACATCGTCGGACAAGTCTCGCGCCGCCCTTTGCCAGGAACAGTTGGACGCTCGAGTTTGGAGAATCTTCGGATGTGGAAATCGATAGATTGAAAGAACGATGTCTTCGATTTGTTTCCCGTTATCACACGAGTCTCAAGGAAATCACAGCAAGGGAAGGGGTGATGGCCTTTTTGACTTTCTATATCAGAACAGGGGTGCACCATACTGGCTTCGAACTTTCAGTGGATGAGATGCAACTTCTGGCGGCGGCTCGGATCTTCACGACGTTCAGCATTTATCCGATCGACTAGGGCCTGCCAGGGCGCTTCGGTTCCAGGCAACTGCTTCTCCGTCCCTGTCCCCCAAGGTCTGTTCCCACGTAAGGCAAACAGAAGCGCTGGCAGCCAGGCAATTGCGCTGGTTAAGCGGGGTGGCAGAATCCACTTTTTTCATTTGTAGGACAGTCCCATGTTGATTCTCACGTCCATGAAAACACCCGTTTATTCCAAGGCCTTGATGCTGGGGCTTCTATTTCTTCTTGGCTGGGCTGCTTCCTTTTCCCTTGTAGCATCAGCATCTGAGGTGATGGGGGTCGACTTGGAGAGGCTCGCAAGTGACGTGAGGCAAGAGGAGGAGATCGCAGGGTCCATTACTCAAGCTCTGGTCGCCCAAGGTATGGTGCAGGCACCCTACAAGTCTGCGAAATTTGACTTCAGTCCCCTGAGCCCAAGCTCAGGCTACTATCAGAGGATGCGCACATCCGCCTCATTGACGGGAACGATCACAATCTCTGTCTATACAGGCCGAACCATACGAGAGGTTCGTGTGAATATGCAAGGGATTCGCAGTCGCCTCCCGCCACAAGCATCGTTTTCGCATGATTGGGACGCCGTCCATGTCACCAACGGGAGCATGCAGATGCGAGGAGGCGCGCTGGGTATATCTGTCGGAGGGCCCATGGAACCCCAAGTGAGAAAAAAATTCTGCGCGGCTGTGTATCGAGCTGCCTTGGAGCATCCTATCGCTCGTGCGCGCCTCGAGATTGTCTCGCCAGGTTTTTCCCCTCGGCTGTTGCAAGGCGTCGGCAATGACAACGGCCATTTTGACTTTCGCACCGACACGGAGGCAGTCACCAAGGTGGCAGTGAGCAAAGCGTTGGAGGTGATGGGTTACTGGAATCCGCGAACCCGGCCTTGGTTCTACGCGGGAGTGCTCATTTTGCTGGCTGCTTGTGCTTGGTGTGCGGTGAAAGTGGGGCGCTGTGCAGTGCTTTGGCTGAAAAAGCGAGCCCAGATTTGAGTGTTCGGCAGTGGAAGCTGAAGGGATTTCACAGATTGTTCGCGACACAGCCGCAGAACATAGGCGCTTTTTGCTATGTCCTCACCAAAGTGAGACGGCGACTCCTGCTCAATCCAATCAAGGTTGCGAGAATCTAACCCTGCTGGCTCCTGTAGGTTCGTGAGACTCGATGCGCTATGGTATCGGTATCATTAGGCTTTTACGCTCGGACTGAGAATTCGTCTTGGGCCACTCCTAGGGGGCAAAATACGGGCAAAGCCCACATTTCAGCGCACTTCTTCTGAAGGGTCAAGGGAAGGGGTGGGTGACAAGACCACCTCTACAGGAGCGATTTTGACCGCAACTTCCTCCGGGTTATCTGGAAGTACCGTCCATAGCGAATCTAGGTCCACACTACGGGGACCAACCAAAGTGGCTACTTTGTTGCCCCGTTTCATGAGCCCATTGACCAACTCACCTTCCTTGGTGCGATCCTCTAGATTCATAGCATCAAGGAGCGCCATTGTGACCGCCTCTGTGTGTAGATCGAGATTCTGAGAAGTCAGTCGCTCAACCTCAGCAGTGAAGTCCCTGGCCACTGCCACCTGTGTTTCTGTATCTCTTTTCCGCTTTGCAGCATGATACTTTCGAATTAAATCGAAACTTTTGGCTACAGCGGGAAGATTTCTACTCAAGGTCTCAGACCCGGCTAGCAAATGGTACGCCTGGAGAGGGTCAGCCTTGTAGAGATAGGCCACGAGACCCAAGGGAAGGTTCGCACGGTTTTTGTAGTGCTTCTGATAACGGGAAAAGCTGCATTGACCATCTGGGTCTTTTGAGTCGCGAATGACATCATTCGCCATCAGATACCAAAATGCAATGGATGCTCCACTTTTGTCGTCACTGCTAATTACTTCCACTGGAGCATCGATTTGCTCCGGACTTTCTGGCAAGTAGGGCCAAATGCTCCATGCGAGGGCGACTCTGCCGAGACCCTCCTCGGAATTTTTCGAATTCCTCGGGAAGTCAATCAACGCCTTGTAAAATTCCCTATCCGAAGGATACGGGGCACGTATCTCTTTTGCCAGAGATTGAAGCACACCCGCTCTGACACTTTCATCTTTCGTGGCACCGAGTCGCTTGCTGTCGCTATTCAGAAACCGTTGGTATATTTGTTCGGGGTGATTGTCGGCAGAGGAGAGCGGCTGTAACGAAGCCAGCAATGCCAGACAAACTTGAAAGCCGAATTTGAGATGGATCGTCATAAAATTACGGGGTCATATTTGCCGAAAGCCAGGTGATGATGGTATTGATGTCAGCGGCCACTCAAAGTGCACCACTTTGGGGGCGTGTCCAACGTCCTCAAAGTCTCCATGCAAAACACAGTTGCCGCCCTGCACTCGCTGGGGCACTCCGCTCGCCACATCGCCCGCCAGTTGGGGCTCAACCGGCGCACGGTGCGCCGTTACACCGGCGCTGCTGACGCCCACGCGGAACGTTCAAAGTGCACCACCCCTGAGCCCAAAGTGGCCACCGGGTCCGGGACTCCCGAGCCGCCAAAGTGCACCACCCATGATGCCATGGACTCCTCTAGATAGATGCCACTGCAGCGCGGCAGCGCAAGACTATCCAGGGCAATTGACGGGGAGGATCCGCTGCAATACATCGGCCAGTTGTGATTCAGTAAAGGGTTTGTCGAGGCGCTCAGTCACGCCTAATGCCTTTAACTTTTTGGAAGTGGCGTCGTCAAGCATTCCACTTGCAATCACGACGGGGATTTCAGGCAGCAAGCGTCGCAGGGCCTGCACGAATGCCACTCCATCCATATGAGGCATGTGGAGATCCGTGATGATGGCTGCCAATTGGTTCCGACTTTCCGCCAACTTTATCAGAGCATCTACACCATCGCTGGCGGTCAGGGGGGTCAGGTGAAGGTTGTTCAACACGTTAGAGGACATCGTGCGAATGATTTCTTCGTCGTCCACGACAAGAATCAACTCACCAGCGCCCTGGAAGCGTCTTGGCACGTCTTCGGAGACCAGGGAGGGGGTTGCGGAGGGTTCGGCAGGTAAATAGACGGAAAAAGTTGAACCTAGACCTACCTGCGAATAGGCATGCAGGAATCCTCCATGTCCTTTAACGATGCCCCTTACGGTAGAAAGGCCAAGCCCCGAGCCCTGTTCTGGACCTTTCGTGGTGAAGAAGGGATCAAAGATCCTGTCCAGGATTTCAGGAGGCATCCCAGTGCCCGTGTCCGTCACCTTGAACATCACGAAGTCACCCGGTCTGCCATCCGGAATATGACTTGCAAATGCAGCATCCACGCAAAGGCGCACCGCTTCTAATGTAAGTGTCCCACCCTGCGACATGGCATCGCGAGCATTGACGCAAAGATTGAGAAGGACTTGGTGCAATTGCGTGGCATCACCTAGAACGGCGGGCACGTCTGGATGCGAAGAAGTAACAATGGTGAGATTTTTTGGGAAGCTGCTTCTCATGATGTGGTCCAGCTCCATGACCAGGCGTGAGATTTCTACAGGTGCCCGCTCACCTTCAGAACCTTTTGCAAAAGTTAGCAATTGCCTGACCATGTCCGCAGCCCGCTGGGCGCATATCCCAAAGATGTTTACAATCTCGGATTCACCAGGGTAGCTCTTTTTGAGAAGATCCACGCCCAACAAAATCGGTGCCAGAGCGTTGTTTAGATCGTGCGCTACCCCTCCTGCAAGCGTGCCCAATGACTCCAGACGTTGAGAGCGTAGAGCCAGACGTTCATTTTTTATCCGTTCAGTGATGTCGCGTTGGATGGCCACGAAATGGGTGATCACACCTGATTCATTTCGAATGGGTGCGATCTGCCATTCAAGTGTGAACTGGGTTCCATCTTTTCTATAATTGATCGCTTGGGCCTCTGCAGTTTCGCCTGCTTCAAGGCTCTGGCGAAGGCGACTCATGACCTGCTTATCGGTGCGTGGACCTTGCAAAACTCTTGGAGACTTGCCCAACACCTCGTCCGCTTCATAGCCCGTCATCTTGGTGAATGCCGGATTCACGAAGACGATGGCTGGTCCGGGCAGGTCGAGTTGAGCGTCAGTGATAACGACGGATTCCGTTGACTGTTCCACGGCGGAGCCAAGCAGCCTGAGCCTCTCCTCAGTCTCCTTACGTTCTGTTATGTCCATGTGAATGCCGACCCATTCATGGATGCTTCCATCTTCCGAAAGGATGGGGACTGCACGCACAAGCATATCCCGATACGATTGATCGCGTCTTCTCAGGCGATGCTCCACTTTGTAGGTAGTCCGGTTGGCAACCGCTTCTGCCCAGATTCTCGCCGTTTGCGGCCGGTCATCGGGATGAATCGCGTTGAGCCATCCCCAGCCCTGGAGTTGTTCGAAGCTTTGTCCCGTGAAAGCAGTCCAGCCTGGTTGCTCCACCTCAAATTCTCCTGACGCAGGGGTATCCCACACAATCGCTGTCGTAGCTTCCACCAGAGAGCGGTATCGTTTCTCGCTATGGACAACCTCAGTTTCCGCATGCTTTCGGGCCGAGATGTCCCTGGCGACTTTGGAGGCTCCGATGAATTCACCGTTCTTTCCTATGACAGGGGAAATGGTGAGGGACAGATCTACGAGTTCTCCATTTTTTCGGCATCGCTGTGTCTCAAAATGATCCACCCGCACACCGCTGCGCAGGCGGGTCATGATCATCGCTTCTTCCTCCTGGCGGTCTCGAGGAATCAACAACAGGATGTTTTGCCCGATGATCTCGGAGGCCGTATACCCGAAGATGCGCTCAGCACTACGGTTCCAGCTAGTTATTACCCCAGTCAGGTTTTTTGAAATGATGGCATCGTCTGACGAATCGACAATGGCGGCGAGAAGGCTCTCGGCACCTTGAAAGTCATCTAGAAGAGGATTGGATTGAACGCTCATTGCAGGGAAGCGGCTGAAAATGCGTGATATGGTTTCATCAAATGCGTGGCATATCGTTCAATGGATTGCAAAGAGCGTATGTTTGACATTATTCTTCTCAAATCGTTGAAAATGAACTTCATCCCCGGGAGATGGTCGGAGAAGTCGTTTCAAAATAACCCTGGCAACTACGCTGCCTTCATGCCCTTCACTTCGAAGCGAAGCGCCATTCCCGCGTGATCGACAGACTACCAAGTTGCCTCGAGCTTGTGAGTGAACGGTTTCAAACCATGCTGCTATGCGGGGGCGGTGACCGGTGAGCGCTTGGCTCTCGCGGCGTTGGATGCGATCTCCGCCGAATACCGCGCCCACGGGCGCACTCGGCTTGGGATGCGAGCAGGGGTAGTGAAACGTCTCCCAAGCGCAGAAACTCTGCCATGCAAAATGGAGGAGCCTTTACCCCCAAAAGCGCCCGCCCTCCAGTCTTGCACCAGCAGCACTTCCGTCCGCTACCTTGAGTTCCCCGCGCTACCCGAACGCGTGCGTTTCTGTGGAGGCCTTGCATGAGCGCACTCATGGGCGAGGTCATCCAGACGCTTGCCCGACGCTCTGCCGGATCTCAAACGCCGTTATCTCGGGGCGTTCTCTTCGGTTTGGAGTCAACGACAAAGCGAATGAGTCCCTGCACCGTGCAGTGCGATTCAACCGGGTGCCGAAGTGGGAGTTTTCCGTGAATGGTGTAAACGTTGCGTCTCCCCTCGCGGGCGCGTTCTAGGACGCCACCGGCTTCAAGCTCCGAAACGACCTTGTGGGTTGCCCGCTCTGTGATTCCAACGGCCGCCGCAAGATCACGCAAGCGCATGTGCGGGTCAGCGGCAAGGCAGAGCAGGACATGGGCATGATTCGTGAAAAAGGTCCATCCACCCGGTTCTGAACGCTGGGGTACAGTTTTTTTCATTTTTCAAATTGACGCTAAAAGGATGAACGACAATACATGAACTGTAGTTCATGTATTACGAAGCATGTAATTAAACACCGAAACACTAATCCCTGCAAGTGACCTACCCTGTATGGAAGTTCTCCAATCCCTCACTTCCAGCCTTCTCTCACCAGTAATCCTTGCATTTGCGCTCGGAATCTTCGCCACCTTGGTCAAAAGTGACCTGAAGTTCCCGGATGAATTGCAGTCGGCTCTCACCATCTATTTGCTATTCGCCATCGGCCTCAAAGGAGGGATGAAGCTGGAAGGTTTGAGTCTCGACGTTGTTGGTGCCCCCCTCCTCGGCGCGGTTTTGCTGAGTCTTGTGATTCCGGTGTGGAGCTTCTTCCTGCTTAAAGGATTTGTCCGCCTCGACTCTACGAATGCCGGGGCTGTGGCAGCTCACTACGGCTCAGTCTCAGCGGTGACATTCGGGGCGGTGATGGCATTCCTCGAAACGGCCAAAGTTCCGGTGGAGGGTTACGTTCCTGCACTCCTGGCCGTCATGGAAGCGCCAGCGATCATCGTCGCGGTCTTTCTGGCGAAACGCTATGAGGGAGCTGTTCGAGCGGAGCCAGGAAAATTCAAGCATCTGCTGCATGATCTGCTCACGGGTAAAGGCATCATTTTGCTGATGGGGGGGCTGGTGATTGGTCTGCTTTCAGGGCAAACGGGATTCAACCAGGTCGCCCCTCTGTTCGACGCCCCCTTCAAAGGGGTGCTCACGCTGTTTCTTCTGGAAGTAGGCCTCGTCACCGGAAGGCGGTTGCGCGACTTGAACGCAGTCGGTTGGCGGCTGGCGGCATTCGCGATTTTCATGCCGGTGCTGCACGGATTGATTGGCGCACTCGTGGGCAAATGGTGTGGACTCGGCGTTGGCGGTGCCACCGTTCTGGCAACCCTGGCAGCGAGCGCATCCTACATCGCGGCTCCGGCCGCCGTCAGGATTGCCCTCCCAAATGCAAGTCCTGCGCTTTACTTCACTTCATCATTGGCTATTACGTTCCCCTTCAACATCGTGATCGGCATTCCTCTCTACCACATTTTTGCAAACTACCTTCTTTCTTGACAGTGGGCAGAGGCTGGATCCCCAACCAAAATCTATGAGCATTGAACCTCACGGCGGCATTCATCACCTGGGCACGAGAAGTGTGCAAATTTTGACAATCGTCGCTTAGTCGCCATGCGTCCCATCTCCCTTGGCTCAGACAAAAACAGCCCTCCGGTTATCGGCATACTCGGCGGCGGACAGCTCGCTCTCATGCTGGTACGGTCCGCGTCCCAGTTGGGGATGCGCGTCCATGTGATGGACCCCGCACCGGTGTGCCCGGCCAAAGATGCTGCAGCCGAATTTACTCAGGGCACGTGGTCGGATCCGGAAACGCTCGAGGCTTTCGCAAAAAAAGTGGATGTGATCACCGTGGAAAACGAGTTCGTTGAAGCGGACAGGCTTGAGGCACTTGAACAGCAGGGCCACACCGTTTTGCCCTCGTCACGAACCATGAGGCTGGTCCAGGATAAGCTGGTCCAGAAGCAAATGCTTTGCAGAGCTGGCATTCCCGTGGTGGATTTTAGAGCGGTAGCTGACGAACACGAACTGGAAGATGCCGCCGCAGGTTTTGGTTTTCCCTTTGTCCTGAAAAAACGCACCTTGGGATATGACGGCCAGGGAAATTTCACCGTCAATTCTCACGCCGATCTGCACTTGGGTGTGAAGGCCCTCGGAGGATTCCAGGCGGGTCTCTATGCTGAAAAATGGTGCCCGTTTACGATGGAACTGGCTGTCATCGTCACACGAGGCCGCACAGGGATGACGGAAGTCTATCCCGTGGCTGAATCCCGGCAACTCCATCATGTTTGCAGCAGTGTCCTTGTCCCGGCCCCCATCACACCGCAGCAAGGAGCTGCCGCCTGCCAAATGGCAGTCGGGGCAGTAGAGGCCGTTTCGGGCGTGGGCAGCTTCGGCATTGAACTGTTCATGCTGGAAGATGGCTCACTCCAATTGAATGAGATGGCTCCCCGCGTTCACAATTCCGGACATTACACGATAGAAGCCTGCGATTGTTCGCAATTTGAAAACCATCTCCGCGCAATCTGTGGACTCCCTCTGGGAAGTTCATCATTGAGAAGCGGAGCGGCTATGGTCAACATTCTCGCTGAAACTTCGGGTAGTGGTACACCTGTCGGTCTCGCTGAAGCCTTGGCTGTATCAGGCGCCTGCCTTCATCTGTACGGCAAACTTGGTGCTAAACCACGCAGGAAAATGGGGCATGTCACCGCCCTTGCCGAAACACCGCTTGCAGCGCTGAACATCGCAGAACTTGCAGCACGGCAAATTCAATTTCACTCTTGAAACTATGACAGAAGGCACCATTCCCCTCATCGGCATCATCATGGGAAGCGACTCCGACTGGCCCACCATGAGGGGTGCGGCGGAAGTTTGTCGTGAGTTTGACGTGCCATTCGAATCCCTGGTGATTTCCGCCCACCGCACCCCGGACGATATGGCCAACTATGCCCGCACCGCGATCGAACGGGGCTTGCAAGTGATCATCGCCGGAGCGGGAGGTGCGGCACATCTGCCAGTTTCTGGTTACAGACGGGGAGACCTTTTTTCACGAAGAGCGGCGGGACTTGATGCACGAGATCTCCTATCCCGAAAAGGACTGCCCCCTGTACCGGATCACCAACACCGCGCGCGATGGCCGCTACCGGCTCATCAAGCACGTCCTGACGGATCCCTACCGCTCGGTGCTGCTCATGCACACGCGCCTGGAGGTGATGGATGAAAGCCTGAAGGGCAAGCTCCGTCTCTACGTCCTGCTCGCCCCCCACATCGCCTGCCGGGGGGCGGAGAACTCCGGCTGGGTGAGCGACCGGGCCGGGGCGGAGTTGTTTCATGCCGAAAGGGCGGGCACCCACCTGGTGCTGGGGTGCAGCACCGGCTTCACCAAGCGCTCTGTCGGCTATGTGGGCTCCAGTGACGGGTGGCAGGACCTCTCAGACAATTTCCAGATGGACTGGGAATTCCCCGCGGCGGAGCAGGGCAACATCGCCCTCACCGGCGAAGTCCGGCTGGACGGGTCCGGGGAGTTCACTGTGGCGGTGGCGCTAGGCGGCAGCTCCCAGAGCACGACCGCGAAACTCCTCCAATCCCTCGCCACCCCCTTTCCCCGGCACTGTGAGCGCTATGTGCGCCAGTGGCAGCGGGCCGTCATCGACCCCGAGTACGACTTCAGCCACCACACCACGGACAGCGGCGGCATGTACCGCCTGAGCCGCTGCGTCCTGCTGGCCCACGAGGACAAGATCTTCCAAGGGGCGCTGGTGGCCTCCATGAGCATCCCTTGGGGGGATTCAAAAGGGGACGACGATCTGGGCGGCTACCACCTCGTGTGGACGCGGGATCTCGTCCAGAGCGCCAGCGCCCTCCTGGCGACCGGGCAGTACAACACCCCGCTCAGGGCGCTCGTCTGGCTCAGCACCATCCAAAGCAAGGACGGCAGTTTCCCGCAGAACTCGTGGATCAACGGGAATGCCTACTGGCCGGGCATGCAGATGGATGAAGTGGCGGCCCCCATCCTCCTGGCGTGGCGGCTCCTCCACAAAGGGAAAGGCCTCGGCCTGCACAACCCTTGGAACATGATCCGCCGGGCCGCCGGGCACCTCGTGCACAATGGCCCCGTCACCATGCAGGAACGCTGGGAGGAGAATGCGGGCTACTCCCCCTCCACCCTGGCCACCGTCATCGCCGGCCTGGTCGCAGCGGCCGATTTCGCAAAAGAGGGATCCTCCCCGGATGCCGGAGCCGGGACGGCTGATTTCATCCTCGCCTATGCCGACTGGCTCTCCGACCACCTCGAGGAGTGGACCAGCACCCACCAGGGGAATCTGGTGCCCGGCTACCCGCACCACTATATCCGGATCACTCCCACCGATGCCTCCTCCCCGGACCCGCATGCGGATCCAGACGAGGCCATGCTCCAGCTCGCCAATGGCGGCGGCTACCACCCGGCACGAAATGTGGTGGGGGGAGATTTCCTCCACCTTGTCCGCCTGGGCATCCGGCCGCCGGACGATCCCCTCATTCTCGCCTCGCTGGAGGTGATCGACCACGTCATCAAACGTGAACTCCCCCAAGGCCCCTGCTGGCGCCGCTACAACCACGACGGATATGGCCAGAAGGCAGATGGCAGCGCCTTCGACGGCACAGGCATCGGCCGGTGCTGGCCCATCCTCACGGGAGAGAGGGGGCACTATGAGCTGGCTGCCGGCCGGGATCCCCTGCCCTACATCACGGCCATGGAGCACTTCGCCAATATCGGGGGCATGATCAGCGAGCAGCTCTGGGACGAGGCAACGTCCTCCAAGGGCCACTTCCATCCCGGCGACCCCACCGGGGCCGCCATGCCTCTATGCTGGTCTCATGCTGAGTACGTCTCCCTGGTCCGGAGCCGGAATGACGGCGTCTGCTTCGACCTCGTCCCGGCCGTGCATGAGCGCTACGTCATCCAGCGCACCCGGGGCAGCCATGAGTTCTGGAGCTTTCGCCACCCGGTACGGCACATGCGCGCAGAACACACCCTGCGGATCATCCTGCCGACCGAGGCGCGCGTCACCTGGTCCACCAACGCCTGGCAGGACACTCACGAAGCCAAGGCGGAAAAGCAGCTAGCGCTGGATCTGTGGTACGCCGACCTTCCCACTACCGGTCTTCCCACCGGGGCGGCGGTGGAATTTACCTTCTACTGGACTGAGGCCGCCCGCTGGGAGGGCCGCAATTTTAAGATTTTGGTCGATCCCTGAGCATCTTCTGCGACCCTGTCCTGCCCTGAGTTGCCCCATTTCCCCCGGCTTCAATGCCCCCTTCTCATGAATACCCGCATCTTTCTCATCCGCCACGGAGCCACCGTGCTCACCGCAGAGGACCGCTTTGCCGGCTCGATCAACGTGCAGCTCTCGGACGAAGGCCGCGGGCAGGCCCGCCGGCTCGCCACCCGGCTGGCCACGGAGAAGATCGCCGCCGTCTATGCCTCCCCGCTGGACCGCACCATGGAGACGGCCCGCATCCTCGCCACCTCCCACGGCTTGGAGGTGCAGCCCAAGGACGGCCTGCGGGAGATCTCCCATGGCCACTGGGAACAAATGACCCGGTTGGAGGTGGAAGCCGCGTACCCCGAGGAAGCCGCCTCTTGGGAGGAGGACCCCTACACCTTCGCCCCCGCCGGAGGCGAAAGCGGTCTGGCCGTCACGGCCCGGTCTTTGCCTGTCCTGATGGAGATTCTCCAGGCCCACCCTTCGGGCAACGTGGTCGTGGTCTCGCACAAGGCCACCATCCGCCTGCTTCTGAGTTCCCTGCTCGGCTTTGACCCGCGCCGTTACCGGGACAATCTGGACCAGAGCCCCGCAGCTCTGAACATCGTGGACTTCAAAAGTCCCGTCCGGGCCCGGCTCACCCTCTTCAACGACACCTCGCATTACGAGACCGCAGGTCTGGCCATCCCCCCTTTCCCTGGCTCGCGGCTTTCCGGATGGTGGGGTGGCGTGGATCCGGGCAGGCCCATGTGACAGCTTCGCTTGCTCCTCCCGGGCGAAACCCCTAGCATGGCGGCATTCGCCATGAATGCTTCGTCTCTCCCCACCCAGTCCCGTCGCTCGTTCCTGTCCCAAGCCGGCCTCGCCCTCGGCGCGGCTTCACTGCCCGCGTTCGGGCAGACCGGCAAAGGTAAAACGGTCCTGCTGAAGTCCGCCTGGGACACCATCAACATCGGCGACATCGGCCACACGCCGGGCACGCTCCGCATCCTGGAGCAACACCTCCCGGATGCCCATGTCATTCTCTGGGCGTCCAAGCTGGACGACCGGGTGGAGGCCCTGCTCCGCCGCCGCTTCCCCAAAGTGGAGATCCTTCAGGGCAATCTGACCAAGAAAGACAAAAAGGGAGAGGCTCTCGTGGAGGCCTTCTCCAGGGCGGACGTGGCCATCCACAACTCCGGCATGGGCACCGACACGTCCTTCATGGCATACTGCAAGAAGATCGGGAAACCGTACGGCCTCTACGGCCAGTCCTACTTCCCCAACTTCGTCGAAGGCGACGCCGCAGCCAGCCGAATCGACCTCCTCAACCACGCCGCCTTCGTTTACTGCCGGGAGGGAAAGACCTTGGAAATCCTGAAGAACGCGGGGGTGAAAACGCCGGTGCTGGAGTTCGCTCCGGACGGTTGCTTCGGCATCGATGTCCGCGACGAGGAACGGGCTCAGGCGTTCATGAAACAAGCCGGGCTGGACGACCGCAAGTTCATCACCATCCAACTGCGCACCCACTCTGCCAAACACCCGGGGGTGCACAATCCCCCGCTCAACCCCCTGCACCCTACCCCGGAGCAGGTGGCCGATGACGAACGCCGGGCCGGCATCTACCGGGAGCTCATTACGATGTGGGTCAAGGAGACCGGCCACAAGGTCCTGATCTCCCCGGAAGTGAAGAAGGAAATGGTGCACAACAAGCGCCTCCTCTACGACCGGCTCCCCGCGGACATCCAAAAGAACATGGTGAATATGGACCACTTCTGGAATGCCGATGAGGCCGCCTCGGTCTTTGCCCGGGCCCACACCGTGGTCTGCCATGAGCCCCATTCCCCCATCATCGCCCTGGCCAACGGTACGCCGATCATTCACAACTACTCGGAGTTCCACAGCCCGAAGTGCTGGATGTTCAAAGACATCGGCCTCTCCGAGTGGCTCCTTGAGTTCGACTCCACCCCGCCTCGCAAGACCATGGATACCCTGCTCGCCATCGACTCGGACTATCCGGCAGCCTTGGCCAAGGTGAAGAAGGCCATGGATTTCGTACACGAGCGGCAGGCTGCTACGATGCAGGTCATTCGCAAAATCATCGGTGCCTAAGTCGGCATCGCGGACCCGCCGTAGCCGCACTCAGAACCGGGCCAGAAACGCCAGCAACTCTTCCGGATTCGTTTCCGAAAAGTTGCGGGCCAGGCAATCTTCGCGGTCAATGCCAAAGGCGTAGTCTGAGCGGGGCAGCCCACAGGCATCCCTGCAGTCCGGAGGGTAGTACACCGCTACCGGGACCTTCTGAAACCACGCCGCCTGGCAGAGGCTGGAGAAGCTGCAGATGAGCGCTGCCGCAGACTTCACCAGATTGAGCGTGGCCGGCACGGACAGGTTCTCAAGCACGGTGAGGTTTCCCCCTGCCCATTGCCGGGCGTCCTCCACATCATGCAGCGTGCCGTCGCCTCCTTTGCCGGGCGAGCGCAGGTAGTTCCGTGTGACCAGAAAGACCCGGCGGG
>Ga0351973_1122_pt1 | contig 19811 bp, 19 predicted proteins | sample BONcelFGM3001E14_FD_206745 | JGI IMG/M metagenome (GOLD analysis project Ga0351973, IMG submission 206745) | Enriched cells from coal bed in the Powder River Basin, Montana, United States - BONCAT cells FGM rep3 HSBNCT.FGM.300.1.E14 ...
TACGGCTTCTGCTGGATCGGCCTGCTGAAGGATGACAGGATTCAGACCATATACAGCTCGGACGATGTCGAAAAATACCTGGCCGATCCCCCCTATGCTGTCGCCGTCCCGGAAGTTTCATTTTTTCACAGCCCGACAGCCAGATGTATCCGCGAAGACACCACGGTGATCAACGACCGCCAGCAAGACCAGGATTTTACCCCCTGGCGCGATCAGCTCGAAATGAAAGGATTTCAATCGGTGATCGCTCTGCCCCTGCGGGCCAGGCAATCCGCGCAACCGCTTGGTGCCCTCACGGTCTACACCTGGCTGCAGGAAGGGTTTGAACAGGAAGAAATCGCCATGCTCGAAGAACTTGCCGGGGATCTTGGCTTCGCCATCAGCTCCTTTCGCCACCGGGAGGAAGTAGCCAGACTTACGATCGAACGCACCGCCAACTATGAAGAAACGATCTTCACCTTTGTGGACATGATCGAACAACGGGATACCTATACGGCGGGACATACCGAACGCGTGGCCAGGTATTGCCAGCAGATCGCCAGGGAAATGGGCGTACCGCAGCAGGAGACGGCGAAACTTTACAAGGCGGCCATCCTCCATGATATCGGCAAGATAGCCACCCCGGACTCGGTTCTTCTCAAACCGGGAAAACTCAGCAACCTGGACTATGACCTGATCAAGCTCCATGCCGCTGCCGGCCACGAAATGCTCTCCAACATCGAAATGTACAAGGAACTGGCCGAGATCATCCTCCACCACCATGAACGGCATGACGGCCACGGCTACCCCGACGGACTGCAAGGCAACGACATCCCCTCGCTCTCCAGCATCCTGACCGTTGCCGATGCCTTTGACGCCATGACCACCAACCGCATCTATAAACCGCGAAAAAAAATCCAGGAAGCCCTGGACGAGCTTACATCTCTCAGCGGCAGCCAGTTTCATCCCAAAGTTGTCGCGGCGGCCATCACCGCGCTCAAAGAGACGGCGAGTCCCGTGGCCATCACCCAGGCACCGGTCACGGATATTGAGAAAAAAAGATTTTCGTACTTCTTCAATGACAAACTGACCGGATTGTACAACGAGGACTACCTGCGCATCTTTTTGCAGAATAACCGGAATCTCCAGGAATACAGTTGCCTCCATGTTCTGCATCTGACGAATGTCCTGGAATACAACAAGCAACAGGGATGGGAGCGCGGTAATCGATTTTTCCAGGAATTCGCGGCCGAGCTCCAGGCACAGTATCCCGAGGCCCTGCTTTTCAGGGCGTACGGCAGTGATTTCGCCGTCCTCGCCAAACACCATTTTGACATGGAAGGCACCGCCTTCGCCGGCTTTGCCAGCCTGGCAGGCTCAGGAATAACGGTTGACCCCCAACATATCGATCTGCGGCAAGACACGACCTACACTTTTGACAAACTTGAAAAAATGGTGATTTCCTCCCCACCCCCCAGTGGCACGGGGATTGCCGGGTAGTCCCAACCTGCAAGCGATTTCCAGAGGGGCTTCACAACATGCGGCATCGGTTGCCCGGCCCGTCCCCTTTCCTCCGCGCCAGGAAAAAACGTCCCCGCCGTTGTTATTTCCACCCATCTACAGTATAATACGCGGTTTACGCCAGCCGACGCCCCTCATCCCCGCCGAGGGTCCCGGAATCACCCATGCCTATTCATCGCACCCAAGGAACCATATGATCACCGCAGTCAATATCGCCCTCTCCTACGGGAAAAGGATTATCTTCAAGGACGTCAACATCAAGTTCGCCCCCGGCAACTGCTACGGGCTCATCGGCGCCAACGGCTCCGGCAAATCCACCTTCCTCAAGATCCTGGCCGGAGAAAAAGAGGCGGACAAGGGAGAGATCGTGGTCGGCCCCAAGGAGCGGATCGCCATGCTGCGCCAGGACCACTTCGCCTTTGACGAGGAAACCGTGTTCAACACGGTGGTTATGGGCCACAAAAGGCTGTATGAGCTGATGCACGAGCGGGAGGCGCTCTACGCCAAGCCGGAGCTCACCGAGGCGGACGGCATCCGGGCCGGGGATCTGGAGGCGGAGTTTGCCGAGATGAACGGCTACGAGGTGGAGTCCGAGGCGGCCGTCCTGCTCAAGGGCCTCGGCATCCCCGAGGAATTCCGCGAAAAAAAGATGAAGGAGCTGGAGGGCGGCGACAAGGTGCGGGTGCTCCTCGCCCAGGCCCTGTTCGGCAACCCCGACGTGCTGCTGCTGGACGAACCCACCAACCATCTGGACCTCAAGTCCATCGCCTGGCTGGAGGATTTTCTCTTCCGCTTCCAGAACACAGTGATCATCGTCTCCCATGACCGCCACTTCCTTAATCAGGCCTGCACCCATATCGCGGACATCGACTTCGGCGAGATCCGCGTTTACGTGGGCAACTACGATTTCTGGTACCAGGCCAGCCAGCTCTTCGTGAAGCAAAAACAGGACGAAAACAAGAAGACCACGGCCAAGGCCAAGGAACTCACCGATTTCATCCAGCGCTTCTCCTCCAACGCCTCCAAGGCCAAGCAGGCCACCTCGCGCAAAAAGCTGCTGGACAAACTCACCATCGAAGACATGCCCTCCTCGTCGCGCAAATACCCCTTTGTGGTTTTCAAACCCGAACGGCCCTGCGGCGACATCATTCTGGAGGTTATCGGGCTGGGCAAGGAATTCGACGGGGTCACGGTCCTGAACGACTTCAACCTCACGGTCCACAAGGGCGACAAGATCGCCTTCATCGGCGCCAACTCCGTGCCCAAGACCGCCCTTTTTGAGATTCTCACCGAGGGGATGGCCCCGGATCGCGGCAGCTTCCGCTGGGGGATCACCATGTCCACTTCTTACTTCCCCAAGGAAAACAGTGCATTCTTCGACAAGGAGATGACCCTGGTGGAGTGGCTGAGCCAGTACACCCCGCCCAGCGAAGGGGAAAACTTCGCCCGGGGTTTCCTGGGCAAGATGCTGTTCTCCGGGGAAGAGGCCCTGAAAAAAACCAGCGTGCTCTCGGGCGGCGAGAAGGTGCGCTGCATGCTCTCCCGGATGATGCTCACCGGGGCCAACGCCCTGATCCTGGACGAGCCCACCAACCATCTGGACCTGGAATCGATCACCGCCCTGAACAACGGCCTCATCGCCTTTCCGGAGGTGATCCTTTTCGCCACCCACGACCACCAGATGGTGTCCTCCACCGCAAACCGGATCATCGAGATTCTCCCCAACGGGATCATCGACAAGAGAATGGATTTTGATGATTATCTGGAAAGTGCGGAAGTAGCGGAGCTGCGGGAATCGCTGAGCAACGGAGAGGTGTCGTTGAGTCTGTAACGGGGAAAAAGAAAATCTTGTTGGTGGTTCGACAGGGCTCTCCTGAACTTGACGAAGGGCTCACCGCGAGCGGAAAAAGGGCTCTGATTTAAACGTAACTACCGCTCGCCCTGAGCTTGTCGAAGGGTGCCTTTTTGTTTTTTTGGGCAAGCGAAAAAATGAACGAAGCCTATTTCCCAGCGCCCGCAACCGCCTCCCGAGCCAGTTGAGTAATGCGCCCCCAATCGCCCTGGGCCACCGCCTCGGCGGGCGCGACCCAGGAGCCGCCCACGCAGGCCACATTGGCCAACGCCAGATAGTCGCGGTAATTTCCCAGGCCAATCCCGCCGGTGGGGCAAAAAACCACCTTGGGAAACGGCCCTCCAATGGCCTTGAGCATGGGGATGCCCCCCGCCGCCTCGGCGGGAAAAAACTTAAAATGGTCATAGCCCCGCTGCAACCCGGCCATCAGTTCGGAAACCGTGGCAATCCCTGGGATCAGGGCAATATCCCCCTGGTTGGCAGCGTCCAGCAGCTCCGGGGTAAGCCCAGGGCTGATGGCAAAAACCGCCCCCGCAGCGCTCACCGCCGCAAGGTCATCGACAGAGGTCACAGTCCCGGCCCCCACCACCGCCTCCGGCACCGCACGGGCAATCTCCCGGATAGCCTCAACCGCAACAGGAGTCCGCAGGGTGATCTCCAGCACCCTGATCCCGCCAGCCACCAGAGCGCGGGCCAAGTCCACCGCCCGGTCAAAATCCTTGATCACCATGACCGGCACCACCGGACCGTGGGCAAAAACCTCACCAGGCTCCATCTTCCATTTTCTTATCAACGCCATTCTCGATTTCCCCGCAACATGTCACATCGTGAAAATGTTTTAAGTACGTTTCCGTGCTGTTCCCCTCAGCCGAGGATAGAGAGAACGACAACCGGCACCAGATTGAATAAAATGACTCCTATTTTGAAGACGCTCATCCCTGCGTAGTGAACGGCATCGAACTGGTCACGGGAGAGATGAAACCATTTGCCATGGATGCGCTGAATCCAATCGTGCGCGAACACGAAGACCAGGAACCACACCAGCAATATTCCGTAGTTGATGGCCGTACACCATAAAAGAAAATTTCGGATGAACTCGATATTCATTTTCTTCTCCCTTCAGGGAAACCAAGAAATCAGGGGAGTGTTCCTTGATTCTTACTTACTTGAAATCACTGAAGAAAACAGGGTCGATATCGTAGGTTATTCTTGATTTTAACCCAAGCTCTAATTGCTCGAACATATTGAGCAACATTTCTCCATCTACCAATTCAATTGGTGGCACACCATCACGGACAGCTTCACGTTTTGCATCTGCCGTAAAGGTTCCAATTGTTATAATGATTCCTTTGTCAGCCCTTCCCATCATAGCCCCTCGAAAGTCTCTGACTTGGGGAGAACTGACAGAACCAGAATAACGCTTGCTTTGAAATAAGGCCTTGAAGCTGACGAATGGATTAATTTGTAAAATTCCAATACCGTCTATTCCTCCGTCGCCACTTCTGCCGGTTACTGTGACCTCTTGGAAGCCTGATTCCCTCAAAAGCCTTTGGCAAAGTCGCTCAAAACCGTCAGGCGGTAAGGCCATGATTATGTCTAACAACTGCCCCCTGTAATTTAATTCTTCAGGCGGTGGAGGCTCCTCGGCTTGTTCCTCTCCGGGTTCAGTAGTTCTTTTTCTTACTATTACTGTTGGGGAGGGTTGGGTTGGCCGTAAGGTTGGAAGAGATTGTGCTTGTACTTCTCTGATAAGTTCTTGTATTTCTTTGTCGTTTAATTTTGTTATTTTCCGACCCTTGTCAGTTAGCGACCAAACGCCATGGCGAGAAGAATCAATTATGCCTGCTTTGGCCAGATAGAATCTCGCCCAAGCAACCTGATTTTCAAACTTTGAGCCTCCGCTTTTCTTTTCTTCATTCAATACTTGATCTGGGAGATTCAACGTACCGGCAATGTGCTTATAAACTTCTTGGGGACGAGCCGACCCACCTAAGGCGTTAGTTGCTTCAATCACTGGATTGATATAATTCGCAAATCTTGTGTCAGCCAACTCGATGCTCCTTTGGTTTTATTGCAGCACAACGCCAAATTTACGCTGCGGCGGCCCTTTTTTCCGGCTGGATGGTTATTTTCAGCCCCATGCCGTGCAGGATGGCCAGAAGATTGGACAAGGCAGGATTGCCCCGGAGCGAAAGCGCCCGGTAGAGGCTTTCCCGCGGCACCTGGGCTTTTTCCGCAACCGAGGCCATCCCTCCCTGGGCTTGGGCTATCCGGCGCAAGGCCAGCAGCATGGCGTCTTTATCCCCCTCCTCAATGGAGGCCGTAAGGTACTCGGCGGCATTATCGGGGTCTTTCAGCCATTCACTCAGGTCTTTTTCATAATGCGTCATTTCTCTCATGATATTTTCTCCCTGTGGCTGGCCCAGTACGATTTTGCCGTTTCAATATCCTTGGCCTGGGTTGACTTGTCACCACCAAGGAGCAACAGGACAACGGTCTTGCCGCTGATGGCGTAGTAAACGCGATACCAGGGCCATAATCGATCTTCAACTCGAACACGCCATTGCCGACGCTTTTACAGAAACCACAATTCCCGAGCTCCACCCGGTCAAGACGGACGGTAATCCGGGCAAAGGCTGCACGATCACGAAGCCCGTAAAGCCAGTCCCGGAAAGGTTCTTTTCCCTTCTCGTCGGCATAGTATTCAAGATAGTATGTCGTTTCCGGCATGGCTCATTGTAGATTATATGTTACATTGTGTCAATCTGAGCTTCTTGCAAAAGGAAAAACCACCCTTCGACACGCTCAGGGCGAACGGTAGCCATCTTGAAATCAGTATAGTTTCTTCCGTTCATGCTGAGCCTGTCGAAGCACAATAAAGTTTTTTTGCAAAAGCCTCAATCTTATACAAATTATCAAAAAACCGGAAACATCCGTCCCCCCTACTATTCCACCGCAAAATTCACCGTACATTTCTCCCGCACATAGGTGAACAACGAACTCGCGCCTTCCTCGGCCCCCAGCATATCGCTGCGAAGAGCGGCAAATATCTGCCTGCCCACGCCGCAGCGCTGTTCGCCAAGCTCGGCCTCGGCATACTCCCGTTTGGCAAGCTCCACAGCACTCACCAGCAACTCCAGACTCCCGGCTCCCACATCGATCCGGATCAGGTCCCCGTCCCGCACCTTGGCCAGCAAGCCGCCGCACAACGCCTCCGGGGTCACATGGATGGCGGCCGGCACCTTGCCGGAGGCCCCGGAAAGCCTGCCGTCGGTGAGCATGGCCACCCGAAAGCCCCGGCCCATGACCACGGCCAGCGGGGTGATCAGCTTGTGCAGCTCTGGCATGCCCGTGGCCTGCGGGCCTTGAAAACGAATGACCGCCACGAGATCCCGGTCCAGCTTGCCTGCCCGGAAGGCCTCTTCCAACGCGGCCTGGGTGTGGAAGACCATGGCCGGGGCCTCGATTGTGGTATCCGCCCCGTCCGCCAGGGCCGAGACCTTGATCACCGCCCTCCCGAGATTGCCGTCCAGCACCTTGAGTCCGCCGGTGGGGGAAAACGGCTGGGCCAGCGAGGCAATGACCTCTTTTTCCCGCGATTGCCTCGGCTCCTCGGACCATTGGATCTTGCCGTCCACCAGAGTGGGGGTCCGGGTGTATCGCTCCAACCCCTCCCCGGCCACGGTCATCACCTCATTGTGCAGGAAGCCTCCCTCCAGCAGCTCGCCGATCAGCACCGCCATGCCGCCCGCGGCCTGGAAGCTGTTGATGTCGCCGGGGCCGTTGGGGTAGATCCGCACCAACAGGGGCACCGCATCGGAGATCTCGGAAAAATCGTCCCAGTTGATCCGGATGCCTGCAGCCCTGGCAATGGCCACCAGATGCATGGTCTGGTTGGTGGAGCCGCCGGTGGCCACGAGCCCGACGATGCCGTTGACCACGGCCCGTTCGCTGACCACCTGGCCGATGGGGGTATAATTGCCGCCCAGATGGGTCAGCTCGCACACCCTCGCCGCTGCGGCACTGGTCAGGGGTCCGCGCAGCGGGTCGTCCGGGTTGACAAAGGAAGCGCCGGGCAGGTGCAGCCCCATGATCTCGGCGATCAACTGGTTGCTGTTGGCAGTGCCGTAAAAGGTGCAGGTTCCGGCCCCGTGGTAGGAGGCGCACTCCACCGCCAGCATCTCCTCCTTGCTGATCTTGCCCTGGGCGAACTGTTCCCGGGCTAAAGCCTTTTCCCGGTTGGGGAGCCCGGTGCGCATGGGCCCGCCCGGCACCAGAATCATGGGCAGGTGGCCGAACTGCAACCCCCCCATCAGCAGGCCCGGCATGATCTTGTCGCAGATCCCCAGGAGCAGGGCGCCGTCAAAGACGTTATGGGACAAGCCGATCACCGTGGACATGGCGATGACGTCCCGGCTGATCAGGCTGAGGTCCATGCCCGGCTCGCCCTGCGTAACCCCGTCGCACATGGCCGGCACCCCTGCGGCCACCTGGGCCGTGCCGCCCGCCGCAGCCACCGCCTTCTTGATCATGGCCGGGTAATGCTCGTAGGTGTGGTGGGCCGAAAGCATGTCGTTGTATGAGGTGACGATGCCGATATTGGGGCCCTGACCGACGCGCAAGGCCTGGCATTCGCCGCCCTGGCAGACCGCCAGGCCATGGGCCAGATTGCTGCCGGGCAGCCGGTGGCGAAACGGCCCGGTCACCCTGGCCGCCTCCATATTGCGCAGATATCCCTCACGATTAGTCCGGCTGCGCTCGATGATCCGCTGGGTGACTTTTGCTACAACGCTGTTCATGGCTGCTCCTTTTATGATGGACACCAGAAAACCGTGACCGGAGAAATCGTCTGATTCAGCACCGCCCGGATGGGCATCTGGGCGACCGGCCCTTCGGTGAGCGCCTTTTCGTACACTGCCCGCTTTTCCGACCCGACGAGATGCAGGATAATCTGCCGGCTTTGCAACAGGGTGGGCAGGGTCAGGGTCATCCGCTCATGGGGCGCGGTCGGCGGAGTGATCGCCATGCAGAGTTGGCCGGAGTCCAGGGCAAGCGCGCTTTTCAGGCGGATCGCCTCCGGAAACAGCGAGGCGGTATGGCCGTCGTTGCCCATGCCCAGGATGAGGGCATCAAAAGGCCGGGGCACTTCGGCAAAATGGTCGGCACACTCGCTTTCTCCCTCGGCCGCCGTGGCGGCTCCGGTTTTGAGCCCTACGAAACGGGCCAAGGCCGCCCGGTTCTGCAAAAGATGGTTCCGCACCAGACGTTCATTGCTGGCCGCATCGCTCGGCTCGACCCAGCGTTCGTCCGCCAGGGTGATTATCACATCTTCCCAGTCAAGCGGCAGATCCGAAAGGGCAACGAAAAACGGCACCGGGGTGGAACCGCCGGACACCACCAGACTGGCTCTTTCCCGCGCCCTGATTCCGGCCCGCAGCAGATCGGCAACTTGCGCGGCCAGCGCCGTCACCAGCGCGGCGGAATCCTTAAACTCCTTAAATTCAGGCATGATATGCCCCCTTATTTATCATGACCATTCCACCGGCAACCCCAAAAAACTGTTTCATTCTTTAAGGACCTTGCAACGTGCTGCAAACTGGTGCTTCGACAGGCTCAGCACGAACGGAAGGCCACTGTATTACGACGATATCCGTTCGTGCTGAGCCTGTCGAAGCACTAATCCAGAGAAAAACCAACACACGCTCGAAAAAGTAACCGGTCAACCGTGACACAGATGCTAGGAAGAGGCGTGCGAAGTGTGCTATTGCACATGAGTACGCCGAAGACGACGCAGATGCGTTGCGGCTGACCGGTTACTCATCCCAGGCTCTCCCATCGCGCGCCATCAGCGCCACCGAGGCCACCGGCCCCCAGGTTCCTGCCGGATAGGGCATGGGCGCATCGTTGCTGGCCTGCCACGCATCCTGAATGGAATCCACCCAGGTCCAGGCCTGCTCCACCTCGTCCCGCCGGACAAAAAGGGACTGGCTCCCCTCCATGGCCGCCAGAAGCAAGCGCTCGTAGGCATCGGCGACATGGGCCGACTCGAAGGCCTCGGAAAAACTCAAATCGAGGGTGGTCCGCTGCAGCTTGACCCCCGAGCCGATGCCAGGCACCTTGTTCAGCATCTCGATCTCCACCCCCTCGTTGGGCTGGAGGCGGATGATCAGCTTGTTGGAAGGCAGATTCTTGTAGCTTTCCCGGAAGATGTTATGGGGCAGCCTTTTAAAATAGATCACCACCTCGGAGAGCTTTTTGGTCATGCGCTTGCCGGTGCGCAGATAGAAAGGCACCCCGGCCCAGCGCCAGTTGTCGATATCCACCCGGAGGGCGACAAAGGTTTCCGTGAAACTCCGGGGGTTGCCGGCATCCTCCTCGTGGTAGCCCGGCACCGGCGCGCCCTTGAGAAACCCGGCGGTGTACTGGCCCCGGACGGTTTTTTCCTCGATATTGTCACGGGTAATGGGCCGCAGAGCCTTGAGCACTTTAAGCTTTTCATTGCGGATGCTCTCGCTGCCCAGGGTAACCGGCGGCTCCATGGCCACCAGGGAAAGGATCTGCAAAAGGTGGTTCTGCACCATGTCGCGGAGCTGGCCGGACTTGTCGAAATACCCCCAGCGGCCTTCGATCCCCACCTCCTCGGCCACGGTGATCTGCACATGGTCGATGGTGGTGTTGTCCCAGTTGGTGGTGAAGATGGAATTGGCGAAACGGAGGGCCACCAGGTTGAGCACCGTTTCCTTGCCCAGGTAATGGTCGATCCGGTAAACCTGTTGCTCCTTGAAAAACTCGGCCACAGCATCGTTGATGACCTTTGAGGAGGCAAGATCGGTGCCCAGGGGTTTTTCCAGAACCACCCTGGTCTGATCCGTGATCAGCCCGGCCTGGGCCAAGCCCTTGCAGATGTCGCCATAGATGGAGGGCGGCACGGCGCAGTAGTTGACCATGACCCGTTTGGCCGGATCGATGATCTCGCAGAGCTTGCGGTACTGGTCGTGGGCGGCAAGATCGAGCTGCACGTACCGGAGACGCCGGGCAAACCGTTCCCAAACCGCGCCGTCCACCTCTTCCTTCATGAAGGTTGCCAGGCTTTCCCCGGCGAGGGCGGTATATTCGTCCGCACCCATCTCCCGGCGCGCCACCCCCACAATCCGCAGCTCCGGCTCCAGAAGCCCGGCCTTGTCCAACTGGTAGAGCGCGGGCACCAGCTTGCGGGTGGCCAGATCGCCATGGGCTCCGAACAAAACAAAATCACATGGTTGCATTTTTTTCTCCCTGATCTTCCCGGCTCTGTGGTGCGGAACATCCCGCTGCTTCTCTTAAGAGGCTACGGCGGTTTCAAAAATGAAGTCAAGGAAAATATGGCCCCCTTCTATCGCCGGCGTCTTTCCGCGTGGCAGAAGCCGGAGAGCCATTGCAGGCCCGCGCATAAAAAACCTTCCCAAACCGGCAACGGTTCCCGTATATAGACTCCATGCACACCGCCGACCCCCGCCCGGGCTTTGCCCAGAGGATGACCAAGGAAGAAATCAACGCCTGCCCCATCCGCAGATGGGAGGGGGTGGTTCGCGTGGTTCGCACCAAAGAGGAGTTAAGCCAGGCGGTCCGAGCCCTGGCGGCGGAAACCATCCTCGGCTTTGACACGGAAACCCGGCCCGCCTACCACAAGGGAGAAAGCTATCTGCCCTCGCTCCTGCAACTGGCCGGGGAAAAAGAGGTCTACCTCTTTCAGTTGAAGCATCTCGGCCTGCCCGGCCCCTTGCGGGAAATCCTGGCCGACCCAAAGGTGGTCAAGGCCGGGGTTGCCCTGGCCTATGATCTTCAGGAACTGCACAAACTGGCGCGATTCAAGCCGGCGGGTTTTGTGGATCTCGGCGCCCTCGCCAAGAAAGCCGAAATAAAAAACCACGGGTTGCGGGGGCTGGCTGCGGTGTTGCTGGGATTTCGCATCGCCAAGGGGGCGCAGACCTCGAACTGGGCCAGGGATGTCCTGGCCCCGGCCCAGATCCAGTATGCGGCCACCGACGCCTGGGTGGGAAGGAAGTTGTATCTGAAATTACGGCAGGACGGGGAGGATTCCTGCCGCTAGAGCCGTCCTGGAGGCAGGGCGCAATCAGAAATCGAACAGCTCGCCCAGCAGGCTCTTATGCTTCTGTTTTTTATGGTACCCGTGGCCATGCTGGTCGTAGCCGCCCTGAGGCTGCGGCGCAGCCTGAGGCGGATGCGAGGCCGGCGCCGCGGTGCGCTCGATGATCTTATCCAACTCCCCCCTGTCCAGCCAGATACCGCGGCATTGCGGGCAATAATCGATCTCCACTCCCTGCCGATCCGTCATCATCAGGTCCACCTGCGTACATACCGGACATTTCATCCTCTCGCTCCTTGGTTATTTTTCTTCGTCTTTTTCTGCCTCCGAGTCTTTGCTCGACCCGGCGTCTTTCTTGGTGTCCTGCTCCCCGCCGTTGATCGCCTCAGCAATCCCGGAAACCACATCCTGCTTCGCTTTTTCCGCCGTCTCGGTGGCCAGGTCCTTGACCTGATCGCAACCGCTCAGCCCCACGGCCGAGAGAAGCAACAGAACGATGATTGTTTGAAGCTGCTTCACTGTAGGACTCCTTTTTTGTTGTCGCGTAATGATTCATCAGACACGAATCGGTTTCTTTTTGTGCTCCAGCAACTCTTTTCGATCCCGGCCAGCACAAAAACACCCCCCCTCCAGACGTCTGGAGGGGGGAAAAAGAGTTGTGCCTGAAGGGAAGGGGTCGTTACACAATTCTAGCCAGTTACGACCTCAACCCCTCCGCCGTTTTCAGCGGCAGGCGTCACCTGGCCCCCTGACCGACGATTGCGTTTGCCTGTGACCCGCCAGCCCTACTCACGGACCCTCTTGAGGGTTCCATTGTTGAGCATTGCATGGAACTGGGCAAGCAGAACCTGTTCTTCTTTGTCTATATGGCCATCGTCGTGTGCGTGGTCCATGATCTGCTGATATTCGCTCGGCGTGATCTCAAGATCGCTGATGGCGTGGTTGATGAGTTCTTTCAGGCTGGTTGCGGAGCTGCTTGGCTTTTTCATTGTTGTTCTCCTTGGTGTGGTGTGATTGGTTGTTTGTGCAAGGTCTCGGTTCCATCTGCCGCGGGCATCTCACCCCATGGTTTTGCGCGCCTCTTTTTCTGCCAATACAGATAACAGGCCAGCAACAGCACACAGCCACCGATCATCCAGACGCTTGCCTGCCGCGACAGGCTCATGATCAATTGCTGGTTGTTGCCGATGGCATACCCTATCCAGGCAAGTACAGCGCACCAGATGGTAGCGCCCAGGCTGGTATACAAAGCAAACCTGAAGGGATTCATCCGGCCAAGTCCTGCGGGGATGGAAATCAGTTGCCGGATGACCGGCAGCAGCCTGCCGATGAAGGTGGAAATTTCGCCATGCTGCCGGAAAAAATCCTCGGTTTTTTCGAGTTTTCCCTCGGCAAGGCCGACAAACTTGCCATACTGGAGCAACAGGGGCCGTCCCAGATACAGGGCGCCATAGTAGTTTGCATAGGCGCCTGCCAGCGAACCGAGACCGCCCGCCAGCACCACCAGCCAGGGATTCATCCGGCCTTGGAAGACCAGATACCCGGCAGGGGGCATGACCAATTCGCTGGGAAAAGGGAGTGCTGAACTTTCAACCATCATCAATAGAAAGATGCCTGGGTACCCCAAGACACCTATGGTTTCCACCAGCCAAACGGTTATGCTTTCAAGCATGCCTTTTCTCCCTCTTGGCCAACTGCGAACATGACTTCATGGAACGGGGCTGAAACCACCGCTCATCCAAGACCAGAAGCGGTCCTTGCCGTTTCTTGCCGAAAACGATCCGGAATGCTCGGCAGAGGGCTTTTTTTTCATACCCAACTGTATCTTCCTCTCCGTGACCGGAACAATCACGCCCGCCCGGTTCCTGCTTTTCTCCACAACCTTTTTTCGATTTCAATAATCACGAAAATCACCAACCCCGCCGCCACTGTTCGCCCCCAAACACCCGGACCAACCGGTGCGCTCTGAAAGAGCCGGTTCATCACCGGCAGATAGGTGTAGGCAATCTGCACCAAGGACATGGCGACCACGCCGCCAAGCACCCAGAGGTTGGAGAAAAAACCGAGCTGAAAAACGGACTTGTCCAGGGAGCGACAGTTGAACAGGTAGAACAGCTCCACCATGACAAAGGCGTTGACCGCGGCGGTGCGCGCCTGGGCAAGGGTGGCGCCGCCGGAAAGTTCCCAGGAAAAAATCCCGAAGGCCGCGCCCAGCATCAAAAAGCTCACCAGGGTAATCCGGAAAATCATGCTGCGGCTGAGGATCGGCGCGTTGGGTTGCCGGGGGGGCCGCAGCATGATGCCCGGCTCCTTGGGTTCAAAGGCCAGGGCCAGACCGAGAAACCCGGCGGTGGTCATGTTGATCCAAAGAATCTGCACCGGCAGGATGGGCAGGGTGACACCGAGGAAGATGGCGGTCAGGATGACCAGCCCTTCGCCCAGGTTGGTGGGCAGGGTCCAGGTAATGAACTTGACCAGGTTGTCGAACACCCCGCGCCCCTCTTCCACCGCCGCCTCGATGGAGCTGAAATTATCATCGGTGAGGACCATGTCCGCCGCTTCCTTGGCCACCTCGGTGCCGGTGATGCCCATGGCCACGCCGATATCCGCCCGCTTCAGGGCCGGGGCGTCGTTGACCCCGTCGCCGGTCATGGCCACCACCTGGCCCCTGGCCTGGAGCGCCTCCACCAGGCGGAGCTTCTGTTCCGGGGTTGCCCGGGCAAAGACCACGGTGTCTTCGGCCCGGTCGATGAATTCGCTGTCCGAGAGCTTTTCCAGTTCCGCGCCGGTGAGCACCGGAACCCCATTCCCCTTGGTTGAGCCCAGGTTGTAGAGCCCGACCTGTTTGGCAATGGCCGCGGCGGTAACGGGATGATCGCCGGTGATCATCTTGACCCGGATCCCGGCGCCCTGGCAGATCTTGACCGCGGCCACCGCTTCCGGCCGCGGCGGATCGATCATCCCCTGCAACCCGAGAAAGACCAGGCCGGTGGTCAGATCTTCATGGTGAATCTCCGAGGTTTCCGGCCCCACCTCCTTGCTGGCCATGGCCAGCACCCGCAGTCCCTTGGCAGCCATAGCCTCCACCGCCCCCTGAATCTCGGAGCTTTGCAGGGAAACCGGGTTGCCCAGCGCGTCAAGCTGGCTGTCGCATCGAGCCAGAACCGCCTCCACCGCACCCTTGAGATAGACCCGGCTGGTCGCCGCACCGGGCCCTGTCCCGTGCAGACTGGCCATGTATTGATGTTCCGATTCAAAGGGCACCGTGTCCAAACGGGGGCTTGCGGCCACGGTTTCCGGGCCGAGGCCGCCTTTGCGGGCCGAGGTCAGCAGCGCCCCCTCGGTGGGATCGCCATGCACCTGCCAGACCCCCTCCTCTTCAACAAGCTGGCTGTCATTGCAGAGAAGCCCGGCCCGCAGACATTCCAGCAACGCCGGCGAGGTGCTGCCGGAAACAGCTTCCGGCGCCTCGATCCTGCCCTGCGTGGGGTTGTACCCGGTGCCGGTCACCGCGTACGCCAGGCCGCCGGCCACGATCTCCTGCACGGTCATCTGGTTTTCGGTGAGGGTGCCGGTTTTATCGGTGCAGATCACCGTGGTGGAGCCCAGGGTCTCCACTGCGGGCAGCTTGCGGATAATGGCCCGTTTTTGCGCCATGCGCGACACACCTATGGCCAGGGTGATGGTGACCGCGGCAGGCAGACCTTCGGGGATGGCGCCAACGGCAAGGGCCACCGCGGCCATGAAAATCTCGACAAAGGTCTGGCCCCGGAGAAGCCCGATCATAATGGTCAAGCTGGCCAGCCCCAGGATCACGTAGAGCAGGACATTGCTGAATTCGCTGATCTTGCGGGTGAGCGGGGTGGCCAGCGCCTCGGCCGTTGAAATCAACTGGGAGATCCGCCCCACCTCGGTTGCATCCCCGGTGGCCGTGACAATACCCCTGCCCTGACCGTAAGTGACCAGGGTCGAGGCATAGGCCATGTTCCGCCGGTCGGCCAGGACGGTGTCGCGGCCATGGAGCCCATGATCCTTGACCACGGGGGCCGACTCGCCGGTAAGCGCCGCTTCGGCGACCTGCAGGTCGCGCACCTGAAAGAGCCGCAGGTCGGCGGGAACCTTGTCGCCGCTTTGCAGAAAAACGATGTCGCCTGGCACCAGCTCCGTGGCCGGGATGCGCCTCTTCTCCCCTTGTCGCAGGACCGTGGCCTCGGTGGTCATGGTCCGGGCCAGGGCGGCCAGGGCGTTGACCGCCTTGGCCTCCTGAAGGTAGCCGATAACGGCGTTGACCAGCACCACCCCGAAGATGACCCCGGAATCCACCCACTCCCCGAGAAAAGCGGTGATCAGGCCGGAGGCGATGAGGATATAGATCAGGGGCTGATGGAACTGGAGCAGAAACCGGATCAGCGGCCCCTGCCCTTTCTGGGCGGTGATGGCATTGGGGCCGAACGCTTCCAGCCGGTGCTCGACCGCGAACCGGTCAAGCCCCCGCTCCCGGTCCGATTCCAGCAGCACCGCAACTTCGTCGATGGGCAGGTGGTGCCAGTGGCGGGCGATCAAATTCACATCTTCCATGGTCTCTCCTTATCTATTGCTACGGTCCGGCCCGATATCCCGGCCGACCTGATCTGCTTCCAATCCAAAAATGATACCACAGGAATATAGTTTGAACAATTAGAAAATATGGCTACAATAGTTCGAAATAAACGAATCGGAGGCTCACCATGGAATGGCTCAACTACCACCATCTTTTCTACTTCTGGACCGTGATGCGCGAAGGCAGCCTGACCGCCGCCAGCGCCCGGCTCAGCCTGGCTCCCTCCACGGTCAGCGCCCAGTTGGGGAAACTGGAAGAATCCCTGGGCGGCAAGCTCTTTCAGCGGGCGGGCCGCAATCTGGAGCCCACCGACCTGGGCCGCCTGGTGTTCCGTTATGCCGACGAAATCTTCTCCCTGGGCCGCGAGATGATGGACACCATCCGGGGCAGACCCGCGGCAGGCCCCCTGTCCCTCAAGGCCGGGGTGGTGGACGTGCTGCCGAAGCTCATTGTCCGCCGGCTGCTGGAACCGGCCCTGCAACTGCCGGAGCGGGTGAAGCTGGTCTGTCTGGAAGACAAGGAGGATGCCCTGCTGGCGGAACTGGCCATGCACTCCCTGGATGTGGTGCTGAGCGATGCGCCCTTGCGGGCGGGATTGAGCGTCAAGGCGTACAGCCATCTGCTCGGCGAGTGCGGTATCACCTTTTTCGCGGTGGAGAAGCTGGCCGGAAATCTGCGGGAAAAATTTCCCCTTTCGCTCCACGAAGCACCCATGCTGCTGCCCATGAAGATGACCGCACTCAGGGGCGCGTTGGAGCGGTGGTTTACCACCCTCTCCATCCGGCCGGCCATTGCCGGGGAATTTGACGACAGCGCCCTGCTCAATGTCTTCGGCCAGGAAGGCGACGGCGTCTTTGTGGCGCCCACGGTCATTGAGCCCGAGATGTTGCGCCAGCACAATGTGCAGGTTGTTGGCCGGACCCAGGCGGTGAAGGAACGCTACTACGCCATCTCGGTGGAACGGATCATCAAGCATCCGGCCGTAGCGGCAATTTTAGAAGCTGCCCGCCACAACCTCTTCATGACGAAATAAGCAACTCCCCAAACTGGGCCAGACTTTTACTCCGTTTAAGCTGCCGCGCCAGGGGCGCCACCTCGGGGTCGTGGACATGGCAGAGCACCTCCTTCATCTTGCAGAGGATCTGGTGCTCGCCGCAGAAAAGGGGCTGATAGCGACCCAGCAGCTCTTGCAGATAGTCGCGCAGCTCATTAACCTTGGCGGCCGGGGTCGATTCGCTGGGGCATCTGCCCCGCAGCCGTTCAAAAAGCAGGGGGTCGGCAATGGCGCCCCTCCCCAGCATCAATCCGGCCGCCCCGGTCTCGGCCAAAACCCGCCGGCCAATGGCCGCGCTGAAGATATCTCCGTTGGCGATCACCGGCAAGGAGGTCTGCCGCACCACCTCCCCGGTGATCCCATGGTCCGCCGCCCCGCTGTACATCTGCTTCACGGTGCGCGGATGGACCACGAGAAAATCGATACCGCTCTCGGCAAAGAGCGTCAGCAGGGAAAAAATCTGGGCCGGGTCGTCAAAGCCGGAGCGCACCTTGACGGAAAAACTGCCCCGGATCTCCCGGCGCAAGGCTTCGAGCATCCGCGCCAGGGCCAGCGGCTCGCGCAACAGGGCGCCGCCCGCGGTCTGGCTGGTCATCCGGCCATAGGGGCAGCCGAGATTGATATTGAGATGTTCGGCCCCCAGCTCCTGCACGGTGTTGGCCGCAGCCAGCAACGCCTCGGTGTCGGTGCCGATGAGCTGCACCACCAGCGGCACCCCGCCAACCGTGCTGACCACCTCCCGCCGGTCGTTGGCGGTGATATTCTTCTTGGTGCTGGCCTTGACCCGGACAAATTCGGTAAAAACCACATCGGGCCTGACCCGCTCGATGAACAGGGAACGCAAGGCCCGGTTGGTAAGACCCTGCATCGGAGCCAGCATCAGAGGCAGGCTCCCCTCCGCCCATGGCAGTTTGGTATTGGTATGCATCTCGCCCATCAACAATGACCCCCGCAGTGTAAAAATCTCAGAATCTCGGTGCATACCCTGTCGGGGTCTGGCCGTCAAGACCGGCCTTGCCCTGGGCGCCGCCGAGATCATCCGTGGCAGCATGAATAAAAAATCCCTGCCCGGGCATGACCGGACAGGGATTTTCGCTATCGCCAAGGTCGTTACTGCTATTTCTTATACCAGCGCCCGTTTGCATCCTGCAGCCAATGGGTGGGCAGGGCAATCTCCGTAATCTGCTGGGCCCGCCGCCGTCCTACCAGATCGGCGGTGGTGCCCTGCTGCTTGGCAATGGCCTGGTAAACCTGCAGGCGGTCATCGTTTTCCGCCTGCACCAGCTCCGCCTTTTCCTTGGTTGCCCCAACAAACTGCAGATAGCCCAGATTGTCTTCGCCGATTACGCCCTTGTCCTTCAGGCCCACGATCTCCGGCAGCCTTGCGGCCATGCGTTCCTTGATGCCGTTGGCAGCGGCGCTTGCCACGGAGCAGAAAACCAGGAGAAAAATCAAACCTAAGAGCAGGGAAAAAACCCGTTGTCTTTGCATCTTCATCACCACTGTGTCTATTTTTTTATTTCTGCTGCTCCGTGGCAGCCTTGTCCAGATCGCCGAAGAAATCATCCAGGGCCCGATCCACCTTGATGTTGACATCGATGGTGATGTGGATGGGTTTTATCTCGATGGGCGCCACCTGCACCGCATGGCGGGTGCAGCCCGACAGCAGCAAAAGGGCCAACGCCCCCAGCAGTGCCAATCTTCTTTTTCTCTTCATCACTACTCCTCTTTCCTCACTGGGTCATTTTATACAACTTCTGCATGCCGCCACCGTACTCCAGGATCTTCTCAAATGGCAACCGCAGGTTCAGATCAAGACGAATGGGATGGGTGACTCCCCCGGCTTCCCCCTCCGGCAGACGGGTGAAGCCGCCGAGCTGGCTATTGTACCTGAAAGGTATAGGCTGGGCCGGCTGACCGTCAAGTTTTATTTGCAGCAGAAGCGCATCACCCTCGCTGTTCAGCCGCACCTTGGCCCAATTGTAACGGAAATTTTTCAGGGCCTCACCGGCAAAATCAAGCTGGGAAAACTGCGGCGTCTCCTTGGGAATCCCCGCGGTCAACAGACCGCTATCCCTCATTCGGATAGTGCCGCCCTCACCTGGGGGGGGAGTTGAGAAAACCATCGACAAACCGCACCCTGCCGTCGACAACCGAAAGGGGAATCCTGCCGTTCAGGGTGCCTTCCCCCTCCGCCCCCTTCATGCCAAACTGGGCAAGGAGGCTGGCAAGACTCAGACGGTCACAGAACAAGGTCAGCGCATAATCGTTGCGGGCTGTACTCAATCGCACTCCCCGGGAGGAAACATGGCCGCCGCACCAGGCAAAGCGGCCGCTCTCCAGCAGGAGAGCGGTGGGGGATTCTATCTGGAAGGCAAATTTCCCATCGGTAAGGGCAAGATCACCAACCTTGGCTGCGGCAAAGGTAAGGGGCTGGGCCGGCAGGCTCTTTTTCAGGAAAAGATCAGGCATTACCAGCGAAAGGCTGAGGCCGGAAACCGCAATCCCACGCTTGGGCAGTTCCAGGCGCGCATTGTCAAGCTGCAGGCGCAGGTTCCCGCTCTGTCCGCCCTTTTTGAAGGATCCCCCAGCCTGCAGTCCGAACTCGCCGGCAAGGGTTATCTCCTGCTTTGCCTTGACAAACCTCCCCAGATTAAAGGCCGTGAACTTCTGCCGGGGTGCGGAAAGGCGCAGGGCGCCGTGCAGTCCGCCCACGGTC
>Ga0351973_1123_pt1 | contig 19659 bp, 19 predicted proteins | sample BONcelFGM3001E14_FD_206745 | JGI IMG/M metagenome (GOLD analysis project Ga0351973, IMG submission 206745) | Enriched cells from coal bed in the Powder River Basin, Montana, United States - BONCAT cells FGM rep3 HSBNCT.FGM.300.1.E14 ...
GAAGCTCTTGAAAATCAGGAAATGCCTTCCCGCTCACCGTTCCTCCAGTCCTAATGCACGGCACGGAAATGTCGAATGCCGAAAGGGAGTCTGTATCTCATTCGAGATGGCAAGTGTGTATTGGTAAATCATTCGAATTGATTCGGCAAGGCAAAATAGCCTGCTGCAATAACCGTCGGACAGCGGCTTGTTCCTTGTTCTTTCCATGGTTATTTCTTTGTTGAGTTGATTTTAACTCGAGAGAGAGGGGATATCATGGATGAACATTGTCGGAAGACCTTACAGTATCTGGCTGGGAATGTTGACGGCGAATTTGCCGACGGCAGTTGCAGGATCGACAACGGAGATGCCACCGAGGTTGAATTGCTTGACTCCTATTCCCGAGCGGTCATTACCGTGGTGGATACGGTGGGACCGGCGGTCCTGATGGTTTCGCGCAGAAAAGCAGGCGGTGGCAACGCTTCCGAACCGGACGGGGCGGGCTCCGGGGTTATTATCGCGCCGGATGGCTACATTCTCACCAACAATCACGTTGTTCAGGGAGCGGAAGCGTTGTCGGTCACCATGCAGGATGGTACTACCCATGATGCGGTGCCGATCGGCACCGACCCGGCAACGGATCTGGCGGTTATCAGGGCGAGTGGTTCCGCTTTACCTTATGCGGTGCTCGGGGACTCGAGCAAGTTGAAGGCCGGCCAGCTGGTAATCGCCATCGGCAACCCCTTCGGCTTCAATTCCACTGTCTCCACGGGTGTGGTGAGCGCCCTCGGCCGTGCCCTTCGCAGCAGGGAGGGGCGGCTCATCGAAAACATCATTCAGCATACGGCGCCCCTCAATCCCGGTAATTCCGGGGGGCCTCTCGTCGATTCGAGGGGCAGGGTGGTTGGTATAAATACAGCGATAATCGCCGTGGCGCAGGGGATCGGTTTTTCCGTTCCCGCCGATACCGCCACCTGGGTGATCTCGGAAATACTGGTCCACGGCCGGGTGCGACGCGGTTTTCTCGGGCTTGCGGCTCAGCAAAGGCAGCTTTTTCGCCGTCTGGCAAGGTGGCATAATCTGGAGAATCATTATGGCGTCGAGGTCGTGGGCATCAATGCGGACGGACCCTCGGCGCGAGCCGGAATCAGGAAAGGGGATATCATCGTCTCCATCGCCGGAGTCAAGACGGAAACTGTCGACGACCTGCACCGCACGCTTTCCGACCGGGCTGTTGGCGAACCGATCGAGCTCGTCATCCTCAGAGGTCAGGAGCGCATGGCTGTGAGTGTAATACCGGTTGAAGCAGTCCAATAAGACAAGGCACGGTTTAACCGGACGTATGGAAGAGATTGCCTCTTTCCCCCTGCGATTTTCGATGTTCAAACCTTCGATGAATTTTTGATATTGACTTTCGAACCCGGGGTATTGTTATGTTACAGACATCTGTTGCGGAGAACGCGGAGGTGATCATCAAAGCAATATCAAGGTTGACTGGCGATTTTAAACCGCAGTCTTTGTCTCTCTTCCAAACACAATCCCAAAAAAAACCAATCTAACTGATCGGAATCATAAATTAATCGATCGAAAAAGGAATGGCTCGCCTTGTCACCTTCGTCGTTTAACAGCCGCCTGGTCTGGATGCTTTGCATACCGGCAGGTATAACCGTGCTGCTTCTGCCAGCCATATGGAATGGTTTCCCTCTGGTTTTTTTCGACACGGGGGGATACGTCCGGAGAGTTTTGGAGATGGAACTTACCGCCGGGCGCTCTCTGTTCTATGGTCTGTTTCTCTGGATCTTTTCTTTTGGCTGGAGTTTTTTTTACGGACCTGTCCTGATGCAGGTGTCGGCGAGTGTCTGGCTGATCTATCTGATGCTGCGCTGCCATGATGTAGTGCCTTCGTGGACTGCCCTCTACTGTGTCGGACTTGGTCTGCTGACGGGCATAGCCTGGTCGGCTGATCAGTTGATGCCCGATGCGCTGGTCCCCCTTATGGTGCTGGCCCTCTGGCTGCTGGGTTTTCGTTTGCAAAGACTGGGGCCACTTGAGCGGGCGGGCCTGATAGCGGTCGCTTTGCTCGCATTGCTGTCGCATATGTCGGCCATGGCTCTTGCCATCGGTTTGCTGATGGTCACTTTGATGATAAGGTTGTTCGTGTTCATCCGAGGCTGGTCGCTCTCGGTTAATGTGGTTTTTCCGGTAACGGTGGTAGTGGGCGGCCTGGTGCTCATGCCGATGCTCCATCTGTTCCTGGTAGGGAAGGCGACCTATACGCCCGGAGGACCGGAATATATTTTCGGACGGCTGGTGCAGGCCGGTATAGCGCAGCGTTGGCTGGCCGAGCATTGCCCCGATCCAGGCGTTAAGTTGTGCGACATGCAGGACCGACTTCCAGATACGGGAGATGAATTCCTCTGGGGGGAAAACTCGCCGTTTCGAGAGCTTGGCGAATGGAGTGGGGCTGCCGATGCCGAATTGGGGTTTCTGGTGAAAATGTGCCTCAAAACCTATCCTGTCGATGTTGTATGGACATCCTTAAAAGCCACCGCCGAGCAGATGGTCATGGTGAAAACCGGCGACCAGTTGACAGAAATTCATAATGACACCAGAGATGTTTTCACTCATTTGCTGCCAGCCCGCGCTGCCGCGGCTTTCAATGCAGCGCAACAGCAGCAGGGTGGAATGACTCTGTCGCTGTTTGCCGCCATAAACCGGGTGCATGTTCCGGTTGCGCACCTGATGGTCCTGTGTCTGCTGCCGATTGTCGGCTGGGGCCTGCGATCCGGAAGGCACGACCTCGCAGCCGCGGCGGGATACATGTTTCTGGCCCTTCTTGGCAATGCCTTTATCTGCGGGGCACTTTCCAACCCTCATGATCGTTATCAAAGCCGTATCGTCTGGCTTGCTCCCCTGGTTGTGGGCGTGGCGGCCGTTCACATATGGCGATTCAATGTGGCAAGAAAGGTTGCTCAAGAGAGTGGATCCGCCGACAAACCATTATCACCCTGAAATTGCTTATGAACGATCTTACAGTAGTCATCCCTGCCTACAATGAGGAGCAGGCTCTGGAGCGTTTTCTTCCTGAGCTTCTCGAATTCTGTCGGACAAACGGTTGTAAACTCATCATCGTCAACGATGGCTCCAGAGACGGCACAAAGGAGTTGTTGAGCCGATTTACCGATCCGGACTTCTTTGTCGCCATTCATCATAAGGTTAATCGGGGTTACGGTGGGGCCATCAAAACAGGCATACATGCCACAACGACTCCCTATGTCATAACAATTGATGCAGATGGCCAGCACCGGCTGGAGGATGTTGCCGCCCTGTATGCCGTAATGCGGAAAAATGATGCCGAACTGGTGATAGGCAATCGAAAAAAATACAAGGAAAGTCTCTACAGGAGAACCGGAAAGGCACTGATCCGTTGTATTGCCGGCCTTCTCATGCCCATCTCCATCCACGATCTCAATTCGGGGATGAAGATTTACCATACCGATCTGGCCAGACAATATATGCAGATGTGTCCGGACGATATGGCCTTCAGCAATATTATCAGCCTGATATTTATCAATAAACGGCATCTGGTTCTTGAACACCCGATTACTGTGGTTGCCAGGACGACAGGCCGTTCGACCATCGGCATCAAAACGGCTTTTGATACGATATTGGAACTTTTCCATATTGCGATGATGTTTGATCCGATGCGCATTCTTTTTCCGCCAGCGCTCTTTTTCATGCTGTTCAGCGCCGTATGGGGCATCCCGATTCTGTTGCGCGGAGAAGGCGTGTCAGTCGGTACGCTGTTTCTCTTTGTTACCGGCTTGATCTGTTTCTTCCTTGGCCTTCTTGCTGAACAGCTGGCCCTGATCAGAACAACAATGCTCAGTCAGGCGCCTTGCAAAGAACCGCCTCGAGATTCTTGACATATTCTACGTATGGTTGAAAGGGAAACGACCGGTGCAGCGTTTCCAGCCGGCTCAGTACCTTGCCGCGGCCGATATACATGAGCATGTTCAGGTGTTTCTTCTCCCCGAGATCCGGGTGCATGAACCTTTCCTGTTGGGTATCGATGTCATATGGATGAAAATATGTGACAACGGGCAGACCGTTGGCGAGGCTTTGGGTGATTGCCCACCTGGTAAGAAAAAAAGGCAGCACTCGAAAGTAGACTCCCCCGGCAATGGGGAGCGGCAGTCCGGGGATGGTGTGCAGGGTGACCGGCAGTTCCCACAATCCTCCTGCCGTCTTTCTCGCTTTTCTGCCGAACTCGGGCCAGCCGTAAAGCGGATTTGCGGCCGGCAGCACCGAGCTTGAATAGGTGAAGCCCAGATCGGCCAGTACTTCGTGGGCCCATGAAGTTCGCTCTGTCAGTGAAAAAGTCGGTGCCCTGAATCCTTTAATGCCTTTTCCCCCGGCATTCTCCAGCGCAGCCAGATTCCGGAGGATATCGGCCTGAAATTCCCGCGGCGTCAGTTTATCGAGCTGGAGATGGACATCTCCATGACATGCCAGCTCATGCCCTGCTTCGACAATTTCTGCGATGAGCCATGGATACCGGCGTGCTACCTCACCGACCGTGAAAAAGGTTGCCTTCACCCCCCATTGCTTGAACTGCGAGAGGTATTTTCGGGTGTTGTCGGGCACTGCCTCGCGATAACCGGCACCGCCCTTGACCCAGTCGCGGACATCCTCCAGATCGACACTGAGAAGGAGAGAACTCATTGGTATATTTCTCGGCAATTCAAACCATAATTAACAACGAAGGAAATACTGTCACTGAACCTGTCTCGGTCCGCCTATCGGCTGCTGATCGTCCCGATAGATCGACGATTGGCAAAGCGGTTGGGACAGCATCAAACGTTCCGGACCGAAAGCGGGCGGATGAGGATAGCCCCTGTCCCTGTGATATAAGACAAAATAGCGGCAAAAGGAACAGGTTATTAATGTGTATGACTCTTGTCCAGGACTGTCGCGGTGCATACGGTATGGCCGTGGATAATGCCTGCACAGTGGTTCATATGGTGAAGCCAGGACCATCGCGGTCCCAACTTATAACTTTCAACTGATAGCGACATCCCATGAGTAAGCTCTTTTCACCGCTTCAATTACGGTCCATCATTTTTCGCAATCGGATTTTCGTTTCTCCCATGTGCCAGTATTCGAGTCAAGACGGAGTGGCCAACGACTGGCATCTCGTCCATCTCGGGAGCCGCGCCGTCGGCGGTGCCGGCCTGGTTATGGTTGAAGCCACTGCAGTCAGTCCTGAAGGTCGAATCAGCCTGAACGATACCGGCATATGGAATGAATTGCAGGTGGAGGCATTTTCGCCAATTTCTCGATTCATAACCGAACAGGGGGCAGTGCCGGGAATTCAGCTTGCCCATGCCGGCCGCAAAGGGTCCTGCCAGGTTCCCTGGCAGGGTGGTGCCCCGGTGGGCTTTGAAAATGGTGGCTGGCAGCCACTCGCGCCAAGCGCCATTCCCTTTGACGATGGGTACCCTTTCCCGCACGCCTTGACGCTGGACGAAATGGATGGGGTCGAGGCGCAATTCCGCGCTGCCGCACGCAGGGCGCATGGTGCGGGATTCAAAGTGATGGAACTGCACATGGCTCATGGGTACCTTCTTCATGAGTTTCTCTCGCCTCTGGCCAATCAACGTACCGACGAATATGGCGGCAGTCTGGAGAACAGGCTCAGATTCCCTTTACGTGTCACCCGGGCCGTGCGAGAGGAGTGGCCGGAGGAATTGCCGATGTTTGTGCGGATTCCTTCCACTGATTGGCTTCCCGGCGGATGGAATATGGAACAGTCGATCGTCCTGGCCGGACTGCTGGGCAAGGACGGAGTCGACCTCGTCGACTGCTCGTCGGGGTTTGCCGTGCCGGGGGAGCCGGTTCCTTTCGGCCCTGGTTTTCAGGTCCCTTTCGCGGCAAGGATCCGAGCCGAGACGGGAATTCCCACCGGAGCCGTAGGTTTCATTACGGAACCTGCGCAGGCCGAACAAATAGTAGCCAACGGTCAGGCCGATGCAGTGTTTCTTGCCCGACAGATGCTTCGAGATCCCTATTGGCCTCTCCATGCGGCGCAGGCCTTGCATGTGGATTTGTCCTGGCCGGATCAGTATCTGCGGGCAAAATGATTAAAGTTCACCTATGGCAAAAAACAGTCCATTCCCAATCCCATCTGGACAGGACGGTTTTGTCAACAGAACGACGATGATACTTTACGATCCCCATATTCCGGCGAGCCTTGCGGAGTTCGGCATTCAGATCCCCATCAGGGATAGCCGCTCTATCAGGACTTTTCAGGCGCTTCTCAAGCTCACCCTGGCGCAGATGTTCGAGCGCGACCGGCTGCTCTACACCTGGCTCAATGAGCGCAATGTACCGGCGGTCTTTTTGATGGCCGGTGGTTACGGCGACGAGGTCTGGCGGGTCTATGCCCAGTTTTTACGCTGGGTGTTGCCCCGGCGATACTTGGATTTAGTCTGAGTCCTGTGCAGCATGAGTACAAGTATGCGTTGTCATTTCGACCAGCGGCAGCTATCTCCTGCATGAGTTTGCCGGTGCTGGCGACCTCCGCGGTGCTGTTACACCAGAACCAGACGCATCCTCCTCATGTCATCCTGTTTGCCGATCGCGACAATAACGTCATTGGCCTCGATAAGGGAGAGCGGACCGGGGTTGAATACCATCTCGTTACTGGCTTTCTTGATGGCGACGATAATCACTCCGAAATCGCGACGCAGATTGCTGTTGACAAGCGTTTGGCCGACAAGAGAAGAGGTCGGCTGAACCAGGGCCTCTTCCAGTTTCAGTCCCAGGTCTCCGCTCATCATGGCCGTGTCGAGAAAATCGACGACGGTAGGTTTTTTCAGAATCTGAGCCATCTTGGTTCCACCCATATTATAGGGGCATATCACCCTGGAGGCTCCGGCGCGAAGCAGTTTCGATTCGTTTTTCAGGTCGGCGGCTCTGGAAAGCACAAAAATATCGGGCCGGAGGCCTTTTGCCGTGAGGGTGATGAAGACGTTATCGGCATCACTGGAGACCGCTGTAGCCAATCCTTTGGCTTTCATCAGCCCTGCCTGCAGAAGTACTTCATCCGCGGTCGCATCGCCAACGATATAGAGATATTGTAACTTTTCCAGAAATTCAATCTTGTCCCCCTTTTCAATGACCAGAAAAGGGATGTTTTCATCCGCGAGTTCCTTGCAGATGACCTCTCCGATCCTGCCGAATCCGCAAACGATAAAGTGTCCAGCCAGCTCAGAAATCTGTTTTCCCAATTTTCTTCTCCCCAGGAGGTTGCGTAGTTCCCCTTCGATAAAAACTTTTGCTATCTGACCGAGCGTATAGGTCAGCAGACTTATTCCCGAAACAATAATGAAAATAGTGAGGACTCTGCCCGCGGCGGATAATGGCGCTATTTCCGAGAAGCCGACGGTGCTGATGGTGATCAGCGTCATATAGAAAGCATCGAAGACCGGCATATGCTCTATCGACGTATACCCGACGGTGCCGGATATGAGAATGATAACAAGCAATAATAACGATATCCGTAACTTCACAAATTCCATAAGGATCCAGATCGGTCAGGGTTAAAGCAACGGGTTGACGGGTATATCGAGTGAAGGAAATGCAATTTGAGATATCGCCCGACAGAGTGTCTATTTCTGCAATGCCTGTCCTCTCGACGTAAATGAGATGCCAAGCTGGGACTGAGTGCCGATCATTATTGTTTCAATGATCGGTGGATTGGTGGGCGCTTCAGCCTGCCAGACGACGATGAAATTCGCACCCGAACCTCCGGAAGCGTCGTTTTGCGGGATGATATATCGGTCCGAACCGAGCGGACCCAGGGTTACCGGTGTACTGATAAAGCGTTTCAGGAGCTTGCCCGCGGTTTCATAATAATCGACCACGGAAATGGAAATGGAGTTTTCCGGATCGATATTGCGAATACTGAGCGTTACCGACAGCAGCAGTTTTGCTTCCCTGTTACCATGATAGATATGGGAATACGCAGGAACATAAACGGTCTGACCGGTTTTCTTCACGGATAAATCCGTTGCCATGCCATCGGTTGCGGACAAGACGGTCAAAAGGGACAGAAGGACGGTATATAAAATATGCGTATGTCGGAATCGCATGATAGTCCTTGGCTGAGAGGTGTGGTGTGATGCCATTTCCCGGGTGAGAAGCGACAGCCTTGCCAGGATAATATCTAGAGTATTGGCAGGCTGTCCGTCAATCATTTTCTTATTCTCCGGAAATCTCGCACCTTAAAACAAGAGATTTTCCCCGATCACTGGAAGGCCGGTTGTTTCAATGCCTTATGGGAAGATCACCGGTAAGGGGAGGGGAGGGAGCGTGGAGAATAAAAGAGGGTGCTGTTGTTCTCTTTCGCTCAGCAATTTCACCGTGTATAATCCCGCTATTACCCATGTCTGCGGACTCGGTGCCTTCGGCTCATCCGATCGATTGATCACAACTCCTGGAAAAGCATTCGCAGCAAGACTGAAGAGGGCGTTATATGATGAAATTTATTATTCCTGTCGTGCTCATCCTGGCCGCCATACCGGTCCGGGCATCGGAGTCACTGCAAATCGGACTGCTGCAGATTGAAGACTCGGTCCCCTTTTATGTGGCCGAACGGGAAGGGTACTATGCCGGACAGAATCTTGAGGTCAAGCTTATACCTTTTCTCAGCGCGCTCGAGCGCGACAGTGCCCTTGCCGCCGGGGCGATCGATGGGGCGATTGACGATCCGGTCGGGGCGATTCTGTTCGATCAGGGCAGGGGATCGCTCAAAATAACCTCACTGTGCCTGGGCGCCGAGCCTTCAGAAGGAATTTTTGCCATCCTCGCCGCTCCGGGCTCCACGATTAAGGATCTCGACGGGCTGAAGAACACCGAGATAGCGGTTTCCGGTTCGACGATCATCGAATACGTTACCGACCGCCTGCTCGAACAGCGCGGCTTCGAAGCGAAAGAAATCAAAAAGCTTGAAGTAAGGCAGATGCCCATACGCATGCAGATGCTGCTCTCCGGTTCGGTGCCGGCGGCGACTCTGCCCGAACCCCTCGCCTCCATTGCCGTCAGCAAGGGGGCCAGGGTTCTGCTGAGCGATGCCGACAGTGATGAAAGCCTGTCGCAGACGGTTATCGTCTTCCGTTCCGAGACCCTCATAAAAAGGAAGGCCGAGGTCGCCGCCTTTTTCAAGGCCTATGGCCAGGCGGTGCGGGCTCTGAACGCGGAACCTGAAAAATATCGCGAACTCTTTGTCGACAAAGGGCGGATACCGCCACAGCTGGCCGCCAGCTATCCAATCCCGACCTACCCGCTGCCGGCTCCGTTCAGCCGGGCCCTGTACGAGCCGGTGATAGACTGGCTGGCGGCAAAAAAACTGGTTGGCCCGCTTGCCTACGAGACCATGGTCGACACCGATTTCCTGGAAGGATCCAACGGAAAATGATCAACGTCAGAGACGTGAGTCTCAGCTTCGATCATGACGGAACATCGAGGCCGGTCCTGCGGGAGATCTCATTCCGCCTCGAGCAGCGTGAGAGTTGCGCCATCATCGGGCCGTCCGGCTGCGGCAAGACCTCCCTGCTTTTTCTTTTGATCGGTCTGTTGCAACCGGATTCGGGTGTGGTCGAGATTGCCGACGGTTTCAGGAGCGGCACGATTTTGCAGAACTACGGATTGTTTCCCTGGAAGACCGTTTACCAGAATGTCGGTCTGGGGCTCGTGCTCAAGGGCGAAGAACAGGGTCTGATTCGCAGCCGGGTCGATTGCCTGCTTGCCGAAATGGGACTGGCCGGATTCCACTCTCATTTTCCCGGCCAGCTGTCCGGTGGGATGCAGCAGCGGGTGGCGCTGGCTCGGGCCCTGGCGATTGAACCCGAGATCCTTTATATGGACGAGCCCCTTTCCTCCCTTGACGCCCTCACTCGTGAGAGGCTGCAGAACCTGCTTCTCGAAATCTGGCGGAAAAAGAAAATCACTACGGTCCTTGTCACCCATTCGATCGAGGAGGCCGTTTTTCTCGGCTGCAAGATCATCGTCCTCAGCAGGCGGCCCGGCAGGATCCTGCAAATTGTCGACAACCCGGATGCCGGAGAGACAGGATACCGCCGGAGTGAACTGTTCTTCCATCGCTGTATCTATCTTCGCGAACTGTTGAAAGGAGAAGGTGATGGGCAGGAAACGTGATACTCTCATAGCTGCTGCAATTCTCCTGCTGCTTTGGCAGCTCGCCGCGGTGTCGATGAACGCTGACGCCCTGCCCAGGCCCGGGGAGGTATTGGCCGATGTCGGCAGGAAATTTCTGGACGGAAGTCTGCTCGACGATCTGGCGATAAGCTGCATCCGGGCGCTGCTCGGGATCGTTCTCGCCCTGATCGCGGCGGTCCCCCTCGGGCTCGTCGTTGGAGCGGAAGAGCCGTTGCGAAGACGGCTGAGCCCGTTCATCTATCTGCTCTATCCGATTCCGCACGTGGTGCTGCTGCCGCTGATCATCATCCTGTTCGGGATCGGCAACCTGTCCAAGATTTTCCTCATTTCGCTGATCGTCTTTTTCCAGATCCTCGTTACCACTCGGGACGCTGCCAAGGAAATCCATCGCAACTACTTCTATTCGATGCAGACCCTCGGCGCCACAAGAATGCAGATATACCGGCACGTCATCCTGCCGGCCGCCATGCCCAAGGTCCTCACCGCCCTGCGAATCTCCGTCGGCACCGCGGTCGCTATCCTTTTCTTTGTCGAATCGTTCGCCACGACACGGGGTCTTGGTTACATCATCATGGACTCCTGGGGGCGGGCCGATTATGTCTCCCTGTATACCGGCATCACCTGCATGGGCATGCTCGGCTTCAGCCTCTACATGCTCCTCGATCGGCTTGAGCGGCGCATCTGCAAGTGGAACCGGACGAATTGATCTCCGGAATCAGGCTCGATCGGGATTGCGAGGAATACAGTTGTCTCGATTTTCCACCCAGGATGATGTCACTTATCGGACCATGAGTGCCGAGGTAATCATCGATTTCAGTTCCTTATAATTTTTCGCCACCGGTATCCGGGGATACTCGGTGATCAACGAATCGGGCGGATTGAAAAAAAGTCCCTGATCCGCTGCCAGAATCATGCCGACGTCGTTATAGGAATCGCCAAAGGCAATCACGTGATAGTTCAGTCCTTTTAAGGCGTTGACGGCTTTAGCTTTCTGATTTTCGATCCTGATGTTGTAGCCGGTAATATTGCCCTGGCCATCTATGGTTAAATTGTGGCAAAACAATGTCGGAAAATTCAGTTTTGCCATCAACGGCTTGGCAAATTCCTCAAATGTATCCGACAGAATGATAATCTGCGACTCTTCCCTGATCCAGGTGAGGATATCCAGCGCGCCGTCAAGAGGCTCCAGCGTCGAGATAACGTTGTGAATGTCTTGGATCTTTAAATTGTTTTCCCTGACTATGGACAACCTCCTGGTCATGAGTACGTCATAGTCGCTGATGTCCCTGGTGGTAAGCTTCAGATCCTCGATTCCTGTTTTTTCCGCTACACTGACCCAGATTTCCGGCAGAAAAACACCTTCCAGGTCGGCTACCATTATTTTCATTTTTGTTTAACTCCTGGTAAACGTTGAGAGGAGATACATGACCTTGTCTGGTTCGTATATACACCAGTCACAATGATTTATTAAGGTACAAATATTCTCCGTCACCCGCCGGTACAACTTTCCGCATGATAGTTTCGTCAGGGATCGGAATACGGACAAAACTGTGAGTTCACCGGCCCGATGCGGCTGAACAAAGGAATTGACACTGGACAAACGGTATCATACAGTTGGAGTGGTGATTTGTCATGAGAAGCCATAAAATCAGGGCTGGATATGCGAATTGTCTGTTATGTGTCAATATGTTGATGTCGTCTCGGAATAGCTCTAACAATATAGAATTGTTTGTCATATTCTGAATGAGCAGGGAAGCCGGTAAAGCGGTCAGGTGCAATCAGGCACTGGCCGAAAAGACCACAAATAAAAGGAGGACGGCAGTATGGACGTGAATCAGATATTGTTGGATCAGGTCACCGCTCTTTTGAAACAGCATGATACGGCCTTTGCCGCGCAAGACATCAAAGGGATAATGAAAACCTATGTGTCCGGGCCTCAAATCTTTTTGATGGGAACCGGCCCCGGCGAAATTTATCGCGGGCCTGAAGGAATTGAGGGTGCCTATAATCAATTTTTTACAAAATTTGAAAAAGGCACAGTGGGATTTGACTACAGTTGGGTTTCTGCTGGTTCCATGGGGGATTTGGCCTGGTTTGCCGCCGAGTACACGATCAGGGGCAATGTGCAGGGTGAAGCCAAAGAAATGGCAATTAATCTTTCAGGAACGTTACAGAAGCTAAAAGACCAATGGCATATCCTGGCCATGCATTTTTCCAGATTAGGTGTCATGGAAGAACCGAATGAACCGCAGCCGAAGTGAGGAGAAGTCTTACTGAACAACGACCTCGAAAGAGGTGCAAACCAAAATATCGTGAAAGTGGCAGTCCTTTATCTTACTGTGACTTTCAACTGGAGGTCAGTTATGACAGATGATAAGGAAGTTCAGAATGCTGAAGATATTGTTACCGATGAAGAAGGAATGTTGAGTCGAAGGAATTTCCTGGACGGTCTCGGCAAATGGTCGAAAATTGTCATTGGCGCCGCGGTTCTTGGCAGTACTGTAGTTACCGCCGATCGTCAGGCGAACGCTGGAGCCGGCTGGGTGAATCGTGGTGGTGGCGGCGGAGCCGGCTGGGTGAATCGCGGTGGTGGCGGTGGTACTGCTGCATGGGCGAATCGGGGGGCAGCCTGGGCCAACCGTGGAGGTGCCTGGGTTAACCGGTATTAATATCAGGTGAGGCGCCTGTGCAATAAAGCCTGTACCAGAGTTGATACCGAATATCCTTATGAATGCTATCTGCTACAATATCCCTGTTTCGTTGATCGCAGCTTATCCTGAGCAAAAAATCATCATTCGTGCAGACGATGCGGCGGATATTGTGGCGAACGTCACCGACAAGGACCTGGCGCGTATCTCATTTATCAAGCTCCTTTCCCTGAATGGCGAAATTGACAGCCTGATACCCTGGGGCCATGGAATCCCGGTGGAGTTGGTTGTTTCAGATCCCTGCCGGGATCTTCCCCTGTTATACCGATACCCCTCCCTGCTTGCCGGTCACCCCGTAAGGGTTTCAGTTCCTCTCGTGGCTGGAATTGGCAATGTGGTGAAACTCGCTGTTGCCCTGAACTTTGAGGTCAAGCTCGAAGGCGGGCAGCCCGATGAAGGGGTGCTGGATGAACTGCAGTGGATTGCCCATTTCTATCTCCATCAGTCGAGGGTTTCCGAGCCTGTCGAGTTTTTCCACAGTCTTTTCCTGGCGTTCTACCGTCTTCAACCCATCAATCTTTGGACTTTACAGGAGGAGGATTCCTCCCTTGTCCGCCACATCACCGACAAAGGAAGAGTGATGATGCCCGGTCGGTTGGCTGGGATGGAAGCAAGAGAAGATTTCTCTGCATTCATCCTGGAAATGCAGAAGGGACTGGCTGCCGAAAAAGGCGAGTGCGTCGATTGCGAATTCCTTAAGTATTGCCAGGGATATTTCAAGTGGCCGAGGAGAGAGTATCGCTGCGATGGGGTTAAGGCGCTGATGAGTACCCTGCGAAGCGCTGGAGAGGAGTTGCGGGCAGATATCGCCTCGTTTCATTCTTCTGGTAAAAATGGATTCACATGACCGCATCGCATTTCTCACTCATCCTGCTCCCTACCTTGAGTTGCAATGCCGATTGCGAGTACTGTTTCGAAAACAAAACCAACCACCATATCACTCTTGATCGTCTCGCAACAGTTATTGAAAAGGTCATGGACTTTCTGGAGCAGAAACACATTGAACGATTGTCCATATACTGGCAGGGGGGAGAGGTTATGACCCTGTCGCCGGAATGGTTCGAACGGGCAAACGGCATCATCCGCAAGAGTGCGGGAGCTCGGGAAGTTGAGGTGACCAATTACATCCAGTCAAACTTGATCGGCTACAGTAAAAAATGGAACAGAATCCTTTTGGAGATGTTTGACAACAGTGTCGGGTCTTCCATGGATTTCCCCAATCTCCATCGCCGGCTGGCTGGCGGCAGGCCTGAGGAATATGAGGCTATCTGGACTCGAAACATGCGGGAGGCGAGGGAGGCGGGGATTGGGGTGAGCGTTATTGCCATTCCCAACGAGAAAACCCTGCAAATGGGCGCGAGGCAGTTTTATTCCCATTTTGTCGATGACCTGGGAATTACCGAGTTCCAGATCAACACACCCTTTCCGGGAGGATCGGCCAACCTGGTGAAGGATGGCTATCCGCTCGATTCCGGGAAGTTGGGGCAGTTCCTCCTCGATGTAGCTGAGATATGGGTAGAAGAAGGCTTCGGCAGAGAAGTGAAGGTCAGTCCTTTTGACAGGCTTATGGAATATTTTGTACACGGCCATAAAAACCTGCTTTGTATCTGGCAGGACAACTGCGTGAACGACTTCGTCTGTATCGATCCCCAGGGATATGTCTCCCAGTGCGACTGCTGGGCAGCAAGCTATCCAGGTTTTCGCTTCGGAAACATTTTCGGCAGCGACAGCCTTTTCACTCTCCTTGGAAACAGCGAAGTGCGCCACCAGTTTAAGGAGCGGCCGGGGATCTTGATCCGGCGTGAAGACTGCATTGACTGCCGGTATTTAGGGATCTGTCACGGAGGTTGCCCTGTGCGCTCTTATACTGTGAAGGGTGATATCAACCAGAAAGATCCGTATTGTTCGGTTTATCTTACGCTTTTCAGGGGGATGGAAAGCCTCGCTGCAACCCGTCTCAAATTGAAGCGTTGAGAGAACATGAGGACCTTCGAGATGGCAATATGAACGCTCCGGTTGAGCGGCGGCACAATGCCGTCCGCTGCAACCGGTTTCTAGCGGGCAAAGATGCTACTTCACCATTTCGATCTCGCTCAGTTTCCAGGTCTTATCAAACCAGGGCTCAAGCGGGCCGTACAGCCGGAACAGCATGTTCCACCCCTTGCCGGGGATGGTCTGAATCCAGTTGTTCTCCATGCCGGGAGGGGCCTTGGGCCCAAAGTAAACGTCGACTGAACCATCCTTGTTGACGACCAGATTCTTGTCCAAACTACTCACCTGTGGAAAGTCTTGATCGGTTTGGAGCATGGAGCGGGTCTGGTTGTCGTAGACGATCGCGGACCAGAAGTCTTTCGCCGGAGCGTTGGGCAACACATGCAGCTGATAAGTTTTGCCACCGTCCAGCGGATTTCCCTTCGAATCGAGGAGTCCGACGGCATACTGGGAGCCTTGGCCCACCATCTTGGCTTCCATGGCGGGGGTTACTCCTGTGGCATAGAAATAGAAGAAGGCGGCCGCATCCAGATAGGCCACGCCGGGCTGCCTCTCGAACTTGTAGCCGCCGAGCCACTGGCGCCAGGTGCTGTTGGGATAGTAGAAGGCCTCTGGGATGCGGCTCTTGAAGGTGATCGTGCGCGCGGTAGCGTCGCCCACCACAGCCGCTTCGGTGAGGATCGCCTTCATGCGGGCATCGGGCGCGAAAGGTTTGCCCTTCTCGATGCCGATCGAGGCAAAGAAACCCAGAGTTACCGGATCAAGCGACTCGACGGGTTCGTTCTGAACGACGTAGTTGAGAAGTTCCCAGAACTGGTAGTCTGCCGGTGCCACTGTGGAGAAAGCCCGGTCGGACACGTTGACGAACGTATTGGCCGGCGGATTGCCGGTCTGCGACAAGGGATAAATGCGCGTGTTCTTGTGCAGACTCTCGATCGCGGGTTTGATGTCACCTTTCACCGGCATGTTGCGCCAGACGAGGATGGACTCGAACGTGGGAACTCGCACGACCATGTACCCCTCAGGCGTTTCGCCTTCGTACCCGGGAGGCAGCAGCAGATACTTGCCGCCCTTGCCTTTGTCCGGACCGACGATGCCGATGTCGGTCACATATCTGAACCAGAAGTCATCAATCATGCCCAGGGTCATGGGGGGCACTTCGACCACAAGCGGACCGTCATGCAGATTGATCCAGATCCATGTGTAGGGCGTGGTTGCGTTTGCCGTGAGAAAGATCGAACGCGCATTCATGTTGGCTTCAAATGTCGGAATGGTGACATTCGCCGGGCCGACTCCCAGCAATCCCTCACGCAGCCCCGCCATGTTCACCGGCGCCAATGCCAGCAGGTAAGCCTGTACCGCGCGCTGAAAGTCGAGGTTGTCGTAGACTTTCTCGACCGTCGCCTCGTCTGGAAATCCATCAAAGAAGTTCAGCGTGCCCAGCCGCGTCTGCACCATATCCGGTGAGGCGATCCCAGCCGGAATGCTTGTAGTCATCTTCAGTGCCGGCAGTGTGCCTGCAAGACCCATGCTTGCAAGCAGTCCGCAAACCACCAGCACAATCAATCGAATTTTCATTTCTTTCTCCTTTCGGTCTCTTAAATAAAACGCCTCTGCAAGGCAAAAAATTCTTGCGGAGGCTCGTTTTTTCTGCAGGCTTGTCTCACTCGTTCAGCGAAATTTTAGAAATCTTGCTGCCCTGAATACCGATGCCGGCCATTAACCCTTTCTGTTCGAAGATAAAAGCGTAGACTCCGGATTGAACTGTGGTGGTCGTAAGTGAACGAGCGACCCCTTCGTCCACGATGACGACGCTCGGACCAACACCAATTTCCCATCCTTCACTCTGATTGAGATAGCGCAGGCTGGCATCATCGAGAAAAAACAAGACGTATCCGAAAGATTGCGCACCCGCCTGCAGGCCGTAAGAGGCGGCGACAGTTTTGTAATAACCTGTGGTCTTGCCTCCGACACGAAGCGCCCCTTCACCGTATTGACCGCCAACGACTAAACCCGCTTTAACGATATTGGGAAAAACGAGCACTCCTTTGGCAACGTTAGCTATTTTTTGGGCAGCGGGAGTGGTCTGGTAGAGATTTTTCAGAGCGCTATCCACATCCTGGTTGATTTCTTTTTTTGTGGCCGCCGCCGAGATTTGGGGAGGGGTTAAGAAATAAACCGTCAGAAATAACGCCATAACAAGAAAAGACACCATTTTTGTTCGCTGTGTTTTCATATATTCTCCTGTGGTTGAGTTTAAGACCAGAAGTGAATCTGGTTCAGTTTCCTGAAACAAGCGTCGAGGAAGGAATTTCTGCTGCTATTAAATCGTGTCTCGTGGAGAAATGCTTTTCTCCGCGAGATCGCAGATAATCAAGAGGATTTCAGATTCGTTAAAACGAAAATGAAAATGTCAGACTGTGCATATTCAAGCTGGCATTGTAATCGTAAATCCCGGCGTTGGACTGGTGATAAAAGAAATATCCGATCTTCCAGTGCTGTCCCAACAAAAACTGAAATCCCAGCTTGGAGGCAAGCAAAAATTCGCCCCCGAGATTGTGTTCTGTGAATTCAGTGTTTCCGACCATAAAACCGGCGCCGAAACCAACCACACAGTCGATGTGTTGATGAAGGCCGAGAATCAACTGCGGCATCACCGAAAACCTGCCCGCAGGATCGTTATCGCTACCCGATTCCTGGAGCATTGCCGCACCGAATTCAATTGCAGAGGTTATCGCCAGACCGGGATCCGTCTCTTTCTTGTAGGGCAATGGCTGTCGGAGATATACCTCATACTGCTCCAAATCAGTATTTCCCCGGAACTCTTTGCCATAGTCAATCCCGAGTTCGATCGCCCTCGCCGTCATGGTCGTGGTAATGCAAAAAAACATGGAAACAACAAAAATCTTAAGCGCCTTCATATCCTCTTCGAATTGTTGAGTGTCTTAAACAAATTATTTTTTCGTTCTTAAAAAACAAGAAAATAAACTGCGATAGGCTCTTGCACCCCCTTGAGGGATGTTAGTAACTAACGGATTGATTTCTTGTTTTTATAAGAAATCAATCCGTCCGGCCAGCCGAATCCTCCCAAATATTCACAGCTTAAGATCCTGACTTTCCTTGTGCCGACTGTTGCTTGAGCTTTTCCTCTTCATCAAATATTTCGCGGGCTGCCGCTCCCGCTGCCTGGGCAATCTTCTGCATCCGGCTGGCAGGCTCATCACCGCTTGCGGGTGCAGGTATATCGACAATCACCTTTCGGTGGGCATACTGGATGCCTTTTGCCTGCATCGCTGCCGTTATTCGTTTGAAGGCCTCTCGCCGGATAACGAACTGAGATCCCGGTTTAGCCGTAAATTTCACCCGAATAGTCATAACCGAATTAGTTATTTCTCGAACTCCCTGAGATTTCATCGGACGGATAAAATCTTTCCCTAATTCAGGATCTTCCAGCATTTGTTGACCGACTTTTTTAATGATTTTCCTGATCTGGTCAATATCCGCGTCATAAGCAAAATCAAGATTGAATTTTTCAATGATTCCTCCACGCATATAATTGGTGATTGTTCCCAGCTCACTGTAGGGAATAATCTGCAGCATGCCTCTATGGTGGCGGAGCATGACATTGCGCAGGCTGATCTTCTCAACGGTGCCCGTAATGCTGCCTGCCGAGAGGTACTCGCCAACCCTGAAGGCGTCATCGAACAAGTAAAAAATACCGGAAAAAATATCCGAAACTATCTTCTGCGCGCCAAAACCTATGGCCAGTCCGACAACTCCGGCACCGGCAAGAAGGGGACCAATGTCGACCCCCATTGAAGACAGAATTGTCAAAGTCACCATAATAACCAGAATCGAGGCGACAAAACTGCGGATTATCGGCAGTAGGGTATATGCCCTCCCCTGGGCAGTATGAGTCCCCCATTCATCATCCGCATCATCCCGTTGTATCGACTCTTCCGGCAACGACTCCTTGATCTTTCGTTCAATCCATGAACTGATGAATTGCCAGAAAAGAAGGGCAACTGCCATTATGATCAGGGAATGGAAAAGAACACCCGACAAATCGGAGACGAAAGGAAGACTATACCCCCAGAGATCGGCAACCCACAGCACGACCGCCACCACCAAGGCCAGACGGGCATAATGCCTGACCTTCAGAAACAGCTCATCCCCCTTATACTGTTCGGAGAGGGTCCCCACTTCCACCATCTGCTGAGAAACATTCGGCTCCTCATACAGTTTCAAACTGAGCATCGCATGTCTTACCAGCCATTGCAGCAGTTGATCGGCCAGCATCCAGATCGGCAGAACAAAAAAGCTGAGAATAAATGCTCCGTTGGCAGGGGTGTCCTGATCGGCAACGCTTGCAATCATCAAGATCCAGAGCGTTACCAGATAGAACAGTGCGAGAAAATGCCAGATAGAGGCAAGGTATTGTTTTCTCCAGGACGGAGCGACATCCTCCTCTCGAGATGACGCCAGAATATAGCCCGAAACCTTGTTTCGATTGAGCAATACCGCTGCCGCGGTCGCTGCAAGTAACACTGTCGCCGCTGAAATTTTTAACAGTGTCAAGGTATCTTCATCGGCACCAAGTCGGTCGAGGACGATAATGCATACCAAAAAGGTGACAATGTATCCCCAGGTCCAGACCAGAAGGCGGTAACTCATCCCGGCAACCGCGCAGCCAAGAGGCAGCAACCGCAACCCGGGGTCAGCCGGCGACAGGACACTT
>Ga0351973_1127_pt1 | contig 19284 bp, 16 predicted proteins | sample BONcelFGM3001E14_FD_206745 | JGI IMG/M metagenome (GOLD analysis project Ga0351973, IMG submission 206745) | Enriched cells from coal bed in the Powder River Basin, Montana, United States - BONCAT cells FGM rep3 HSBNCT.FGM.300.1.E14 ...
ATCTCTCAATTATAGATTTACTATACTTTTGCACTTTTTAAACAAAGCCATATTCTACCTTGCAGGGCACCCGCGAGGGGTGTCCTGCAGGATAACGATTTTTCAAAATTTTGCAAAAGTATAAGCATAATTAAAAATTAAATATTGTCTCCATAGCTATTTCTAAATCAGGGAATATACTCACTTTAATTTTATCATTCTGAGCATATACTTTTGATTTACCGTAAGTTTTGTTTTCCCTTAAAATATAAACTTGAACCGTATTATGGTAAGGATCAATTATCCAGTATTCTTTCACTCCAGCACGTTCATATAAATCTCTCTTATCTTCCATATCTCTTTTGCTGGTAGAAGGTGAAAGTATTTCTACTATTAAATCAGGTGCCCCTCTGCATCCTGCATCATCCAGTTTTTTTTCATCGCATACTATAACAATATCAGGTAATACGGCATCTTTAATATATTCATCCAGTTCATTTTCTAAAGGCAGTCTGACTCCGAATGGAGACGCATATGCTTTACACGTCTTACCTACCAGATAGTTTCCAATTTGTCTGCTTAATTCAAATGATATATCCTGATGTTTCCTTTTAGGCGGAGCCATCTGATAAGCTATTCCGTCTATCAATTCCCAGTAATGGTTATCATTCCAGGTTATATAGTCTTTATAGGTATAACGTTCTTCAATTTTCATTGCTAAATTATGATGCATAACTATCACCTCTTTTTTATATTAGCATAAAATGGGGAGTTGTGGAAGGGTTTTGGGTGCTGGGTCAGGAAGTTTAATTCCTGCTCAGATCCCGGCAAGCAGTTTACCGAACTTTCCGTAATTTACCGGCAGTCAGGAAGGTCTCACAAAAACCTACAACCGTATCAACAAACCTTCAGAAAAATCAAAAGACATAAAAAAACTTCCCTCTCTCCATATGGAAATGGACTATCAGGTAGCAAAAGCCTGCGGATGGGAAGACCTTGATCTTTCCCACGGATTTCATGAAACAAAACAGGGGCTCCGTTACACCATAAGCGAAGAAGCCAGAAGAGAAGTCCTCGACAGGCTCCTTCTCTTAAATCACGAAAGATATGAAGAAGAAGCATGTTTTTTAAGTCACTTCTGAATTTATAATAGCAGAAAATAATTCTTAATTCAATTGACAAAATAATTAGTCTTTCTTTATAATTATAAAGAGTACTTACTCTTCAAAGGAGAAAAAATTATGACAAATCTTAAAGAAATAGAGGAAGCAGTATCAAATTTAAAAGAGAAAGAATTTACCGAATTTCGGGAATGGTTTGAGAAATTTGATGCTTTAGTCTGGGATAAACAATTTAATGAAGATGTGAAATCAGGAAAGTTAGATAAAGTAGCAAAAAGAGCAATAGACGAGTATAACAAAAAAAAAATGTAAAGAATTATGAAACATTTTGCCGGTCCTTCCTTTTGGGAATGTTATGAAAAACTTCCTGTAGATATTAAAAATTTAGCAGATAAAAACTTTGAAATTCTTAAACAAAATCTTCATCATCCTTCCTTACATTTTAAAAAAGTGAATTATTATTGAGAAGTAGGCGAAAAAATATGGAAGAAAATACCTGGCATCTTACCGATGGAGAAGACCCTACTTTTATTGATGATAGAGAAAAATCCACAGAATTAAGCTGCATTTACAGCAGAATAAACAGTGAAAAACTCTGTGTTGAAGAAGCAAAAATTACAGAAGACTGGAACAGAGGCGATATTATTCTTGACCTCTATGAGGTCGAAGGAATACTCGGAGAAGGTGCCTTTGGAAGGGTCTATAAGGTTTACCACAGAGGATGGAACAGTTATCTGGCAGTCAAAACCCTTCACAGTCATCTTGTGTCCAGTGAAGAACATAAAAAATCCTTTATAAAAGAATGCCAGGGATGGGTTAATCTTGGTATTCATCCCAATATTGTGAGCTGTTATTATGTTCGCGACCTGGGTGGACTGCCAAGAATTTTTCTTGAATACATAGACGGAGGTAATCTGTCGGCTGAACTCAAAAAAAACAAAAATCTGAATGAAATACTGGACTATGCAATTCAGTGTCTTGACGGACTGACTTTTGCTCATAATAAAGGACTCATACACAGAGACATCAAACCTCTTAACTGCCTTTTAACCACAGGCGGTGATCTGAAGATTACAGATTTTGGTATTGCCTCTGGCCTTGCAAAATTCGACGGGGAAAAAGGCAATAGAGAAAATTCCATCATAGAAAATCCTGCCGGCACACCTGCCTATATGCCTCCCGAACAGTGGAGCCACGGAACAGCAGGCCCATGGAATGATATATATTCCTTCGGAGTAATGCTTTATGAAATGTGCTGCAGAAGAAGACCTTTTGATGAGGGTTCTGAACCGGTTGTTGTTTTAAAAGCCAGACATCTTACCATGGAGCCTGAAAATCCTCGAAAGATTAATAAAAATATACCACAAAACCTGTCTGACTTTATTTTAAAGTGTCTTGCAAAAAAACCGGAAGAACGTTATAAAAATTGCGAAGATGCCAGAGCGGAACTCATTAAAATTTATGAATTTATTGCCCATAAACCATATGGCCGTAAAAAAGCACAGGAAGCGAGGCTTCTCGCAGACGGATTGAATAACCGTGCTGTTTCTATGATAGATCTCGGGAAAAAAAATGAAGCAGAGAAAATTTTAAATGAAGCACTGAAAACTGCACCTTCCCATCCACAATCATTATACAACAGGGGCATACTTATGTGGCGCAGCGGAAAGATAACAGATGTGGAATTAATAAGACAGATGGAAGAGGCAGGAAAGAGTAATTCTAAAGATTATATTATACTCTATCTCACATCTCTTATACATATGGAAAGAGGTAATAGCTCTCAGGCGATAAAATTATTAAAAGAAGCTTCTCATATGGCAGGCAGTTCAGACAGGGAAGCAGATAAAAAAGAAATAGAAAAAACCCTCAATAAAGCCCTTGAGCAGGTAAATCAGGAAGATTCTGTTAAAATCTTTAAAGGACATACAGGGTGGGTAAATTCTGTATCTATTTCGTCTGATGAAAAGACAGGGATCTCCGGAAGTCAGGATGGAACAATAAAACTGTGGAATCTTTCTGATGGGACATATATAAAAACTCTGAAAGGTCATACCAATTTTATTACTTCTGTAAGTATGTCCTCTGATGGAACAAAGGGCCTTTCAGGGAGCAGAGATAAAACTATTCGTCTATGGAATCTTAAATCAGGAGAGTGTATCAGAACCTTTCAGGGTCATAAGGGGCCTGTAAATTCTGTAAACATTTCTTCAGATGGAACACTTGCCATATCAGGTGCAGATAAAATTATTTATATATGGGACGTAAAGTCGGGACTTCTTATAAAAGAACTGGAAGGCCACAGTGATTCAGTAGAATCCGTATGTATTTCTCCTGACAGAACATGTGCCATATCAGGCAGTAAAGATAAAACTGTCCGTCTCTGGGATCTGAAATCAGGAACATGTATAAAAACCATGGAAGGTCATATGAACAGGGTAAATTCCGTATCTATTTCCTCTGATGGAAATTTTGCTATTTCAGGAAGCGGAAGTGAAATAGGAACGAAAGATAATACTATCCGCCTCTGGGATTTAAGAAATGGCCAATCTGTTAATATGTTCAGAGGACACAGCAACTTTATTTCTTCTTTATCTTTTTCCTGTGACGGAAGATTTATTCTCTCAGGCAGTGAAGACAGGACTATTCGTATATGGAACAGAGAAACAGGTCAGTGTATCAGAACCTTTGATTCTTCCACAGGTATAAGTTCTGTATGTATGTCACAATCGGGAAGATTTGCTCTCTTTGGGAGTAGAAAATTTTCCTCCATGTCTTCTGAAGACATACCTCTTCATCTATGGAATCTCGAACATGGCAACCAGGGAGCCTTTATGGTCGTTAAGCCCCAGAGTTCTGTTAAAGCCATCGAAGATGCAGTAAAATTCGATAATTTTTTAAAAGAAGGTGAAGAACTATTTAAAAAAGGGGCTTACAGTGAAGTTTTGAAGATAATAGATAAAGCACGTAATCTGCCAGGGTATGAACAATCGAAAACTGCCCTTGATTTGAAATATAAAGTATCGGTAAAAGGTATAAGGCAGGGACTCAATACTGCATGGTTTCTAAAAAATTTTGAAGGTCATAAAAATAAAGTAACATCTATATCTATTACCAGTGATGACAGATTTGTTCTTTCCGGGAGTCAGGATAAAACAATAGGTCTATGGGATCTGGAAAAAGGCCAGTTTGTTAAAAACCTTGAAGGTCATAGCAGGTCTGTTACTTCTTTATGTCTTTCTTCCGACGGAGTCTTTGCCCTGTCGGGAAGTGAAGACAATACGTTACGTATGTGGCTTATTGAAAACGGCACATGTCTTAAAGTATTTGAAGGTCATAAATCGGGAGTGACGTCTGTCTGTATCTCCAGAGGAGGAGATTATGCACTCTCAGGAAGCTGGGACAAGACAATCCGTCTGTGGGATCTGGAAAAAGAAAAATGTCTGAAAATCTTCACAGGACATACGGAAAGTGTTACATCTCTGTGCCTTTCTTCTGACGGAGAATTTTTCCTGTCAGGCAGTATGGATAAAACTATTCGTCTATGGAATATAAGGAAGGGAATATGTACTAAAATTCTTGAAGGTCATAATGATATTGTTACTTCTATTTCTATTTCCAGGGACGATAAATTTCTCCTTTCAGGTTCTAAAGACGGCACCATGTGTTTATGGGATTTAGAGAAAGGACTCTGTATAAAAACCTTTAAAGGACAGAGAGGAGCAATAACGTCGTTATCTTTCCTGCCTGACGGAAAATTCTCTATAGCAGGTCAGGATAGTAAATTACTTATATGGGATCTTCAAAAAGGAATCGTTATAAGAACTCTGGAAGGGCATATGAAAGATGTTTCATCCCTTTTTATTACATCAGAAGGAAGATTTGTTCTCTCAGGAAGTGATGATACAACAATCAGAATCTATGAACTTGACTGGGATTATGAATTTCCACAGGGAAAAGATCTGCTTGAAGGCATAAGACCCTATTTGGAAATATTCCTTCATAACAGAGGAGGCGAAAGTGAAGAAGAATTTCAAACATTTCTTGTAACACTGGGTCAGTGTGGATACGGATGGGTAAGTGAGGAAGAAGTAAGGAAAGAAGTGGAAAAACTTAAAGCTACTTTTAAAAGACAGACCCCTTTAATTGAATATGTTACAAAGCCGGTTTTAAGTAAAAGTGATATAGAAAAATTTGATTCTCTTTTAGAAACAAAAAGCAATAAAGTCTTTGAAGTTTTAAAAGAAAAAAACAAATTGATTGTCTTTACCTGTGCAGGCATAATCACTGTTATTCTGTTTATTCTATTAACAAACATATTATCTCCCGGTAACAGAATAAAGACTTTAATAGAAAAACTAAAATCCTCTGATAAAGAGAAACAGAATTATGCCATAAAATCCCTGGTAAAAGCAGGAGAGAGTGCAGTAGATCCACTTATACTGGCATTGAAAGATGAAAATTCCACAACAAGAGAAATGGCAGCCAGAACACTTGGAGAAATAGGAAGTGAAAGAGCAGTAGAACCACTCATAGTTCTCCTTGGGGATCTTTATCCTTCAGTCCAGGAAGCATCTGTTAAAGCACTTGTCAGGACAGGGAAACCTTCCATAGAACCTCTTATAAAAGAGCTGAACAACAAATCTTCCACTGTGAGAAAAAATGCCATAACTGCCCTGGGAGACATAGGAAATTCTTCGGCAGTAAAACCACTAATACCACTTCTCATAGATGAGATATCAGAAGTACGGATAAAAGCAAAGGAAGTAATAAGGAAATTCGATAAAAATGCAGTAATCTTTCTGATTGCATCCCTGGAGAATGAAAAACCTTCCATAAGGGAAATTTCTGCAGAAATACTCGGGGAAATAAAAGATCCGGCATGTGTGGAACCTTTAATTCTGAAACTGAAAGATAAAGAACAGTCAGTAAGAGAAAAATCCTTAAAAGCCATTATAAATACAGGTGAAGCTTCTGTAGAAATTCTGACAGAACACCTTCAGGATAAAGACAATGAAATCAGAAAAAATGTAATTTTTGCCATTGGAGAAATATCTAAAAATGCTGCACCTTTGATTCCGCTGATAAAAGATAAAGACAGTGAGATAAGAAGATATACTGCAGAAGCTCTCGGCAAAACAGGTGATGGCGCTGCAGCAGAAACACTCATAAATCTTTTCCTCTATGATAAAGATGAGAAGGTGAAAGAAAGTGCCCTCAATGCTCTCAGGGTAAAAACCATTACAGAAGGTTCCATTCCTTTAATTTCAAGATACAGAGAAGAAGAAATTAAAAAAATTGCAGAAGCCTTAAAAGATGAGTTAACAGTACCACTTGTAGGCAAACTGTCTCATAACACAGAGGAGAAGATAAAAGCAGTAAAAATACTGGGTCTTACCGGTAATAATCTCTGTATTAATCCACTGATTGAAGTTCTGAAGGATAAAAATCCAAAAGTAAGGAAAGCTGTTATAGAAAGTCTTGGAAAATTTTACAATGAAACAATTGCAGTGAAAGCCATAAAAGCTTCAGAAAAAGATAGAGACATAGAGGTAAGAAACAGTGCAGCAAACATGTTAAAAGAGATGGTAAAAAATTGTATCAAAAGCCTCTCAGAGAGTAATGATACTGCCATATGGAAAAAAGATTTGAGAACCATAGGGGAGTCAGGAGATATTACTGCAGTAAAACCTCTCATTGACTTTGTTCAGAATAAAATTTCCTCTTATGAAGAAGTTGATTTTGCATCAGAAGCTCTGGCTAATATGGGGAAACCTGCAGTAAAGCCTCTCATAGAAATGCTTGAATATGGCAGAAATGATGCAAAAATCTGTGCAATAAATGCTCTTGGAAAAATAAAAGACACAGAAGCAGTAGACCCACTGATAAAGACTTTTTATGATTACGAAGGAGAAAAGGCTCGCATTGAAATCGTAACAGCACTGGGAAAAATTGGCAGTCCTGCCCCGGTTAAAATGTTGATTGAAACCATGAAGGGTTACGGAGGTGTCGGTCTGAGGGTCAGAATAGCCGCAGCAGAAGCTCTTGGAGAAACAGGCAGTGTGGATGCAGTGAAACCTCTGGAAGAGAAAGGCAGTGATGTGAACGAATCAGTTGAATTAAGAGATACTGCACGGAAGGCTCTCGGGAAGATAAAAATGAAAAATAATTAGGAATAGAAATTTATTAATAGTCTCTCTCCTCGCGTCACGCGTTACGCGTCACGATTCACTATTCACTATAAAAGCCTTGCATCAGGCATATGACGCAACACCAGTTCGGCTTTTTCTTTCCACGAATTAAAAGAAGGATATCTCATCAAGATCAGTAAAAGAGCAGGTACTGAAAAACAATAAAACACATCTATTGAATGAAACATCATATACATACCAAGTCCGTATACTGCAATAGTTTCGCGAAAAACCATATTGATTGTAAAAGCACCTGCCAGAGATCTGGCTATACTGTTCATCTGAGGATTGGATTTTATATTTTTTACAATTTTTTCAGCAGCAGAGAGAGTTCTTTCCAGAAAAGCACCTGCCAGAAGCTGTATAACACTCAGAAAAGCAAAACTTATAACAAAAGTATTTTTCATATCTTCTTTTATACCCTCTATTGGCGGTAAAAGGAAGATTTTCTTCTCCCATAAAAATATCAATCCTCCGTAAAAAAATATAGCTATCATAAACATTACCCACATAATAACAATGTTTAAATGAAATCTTTTAAAAGCATTTTCCTGAAGCTGATCCATCATTAAATTCATCACCTTTTTAATAAAATCGTAATGAGTGATGCCTATAAAAAATCTCACCATCACGACATAAGATTTCACCAATCAATTTTCACAACTCACCTTTTACCCTGCCTTAGCATCAGGCATTATCTTTAAAACTTCTTCTGCCGTATCCTGCCATGAATTCCAGTTAGGATAGGATATTAACTGGAATAACAGACCTGTTACTGCAAAATAAAGAAATATATCTGCTGTATGAAACATAAGATATAAAAAAAGGCCGTAAAGTACAATACTCTGCCCGAAAGCCATAGTAATTATCATTGAAGACTGTAAAGACCCGCCTATAGTAGATGTATCAGGAAGGGATTGCAAATTCTTTGCAATTTTTTCCGGATTTGTAATTATTTTTTGAAGATATTTACCTATAAATATTTCTATTAAACTTAGTATAACCAGTCCTGAGATCAATAAGTCCTTTAAATTTTCTTTGCCTTTACCGAGTGTCTCCATTTGAATAATCTTATTTTCAATCAAATAAACAAAAAGTCCGTATAAAAATACCGATATGATATAGGCACTCCATATAATAACAGCCAGGGAATATACTTTTTTAAGTTTATTTTCTTTTTCCTGTTCTATCATTTACCTATTCACCTTCCCCTTAAAAAATAATGGTCAGGGAAAAGCCACTGACCATTATTTACAATGTTACACCTATAATTCTTTAGACTCTTTAATCTTCTGGCTGTTTAAGTGAATTACAATAAACCATGCCATAGCAAGACATATGACACAATTAACCAGAAGCCAGACTTTATCAAGCACAGGGGGAATCCAGAGCATAGAGGCATCATTACTGAGTGCTCCATAGAGAAGATGTCCTGCAACACCTATATTAAATCCAATGATTAATTTATTAATCATTGGAATTCTTCCGAGAAGTAATGATAAAATCAACGGGAAGAGAGCACTGTAAAACAGTGGTGTCATATGATATTCCGCTCCGAAAAAAGCTATTTCCCACTGGGGAAAACCTGCACAGATTATCTGGCTGTACAGAACAGTTATGCCGAAGAAAGGAAGGAAAAAGAGTCCGCTTGATCCGATAATATTTCCTATGAAGAACAGAGGAGATGAAGGAGCAGTTTTTATATTGTATTTATTTTGAAATACATAGAATAACCCTGCCAGAAGGAATAGACCGAGGAGAAGCTTTACAAATCCTCTGAGAAGTCCTGCATGCATAACTGCACTCCTGGCATCTACAATACCTGCACCATAACCAGTATCAAGATCTTTAGGGACATTTTTATTAGCAGAATCTTTAAGTATCTGTTCTACTGCTGCAGGATTAGTAACTCCGAGAGACGCAATCATTGCCGCCACACCTGCCACATGGGGTGATGCCATAGATGTTCCCTGGAACAGATAATAATCATCTGTAGAAGGATTCATTCTTCCGATAGTATTCTGAAGTACTCCGTCCTTTTTACCATCACCGTTCTGATCCACATTGAGATCTCCTCCCGGTGCCGCTATGTCAATATTTTTACCTTTATTGGAATAAAAGGTGATTTCCTTATCATATCTTACGGCAGATACGGCAATACATTCAGGATGTGCGGCAGGGTATCCTATGCGGGTCGAGCTGCTGTTACCTGCAGCACATACAATAGTAACACCTTTTTGATAGGCATAGGTGCAGGCTGAGGCAAGAATCTTACTGTTATAAGGTCCTCCAAGACTCATATTTATAACCTTTGCATGGTGATCTGCTGCATATTTAACAGCATCTGCAATATCTGCAAGGCTTCCGAAACCCTGTGCGCTGAGCACTTTAAGGGGCATTATTTTACAGTTATAGGAAATACCTACCACACCTTTACCGTTATAGGTGGTCTGTGCAATAGTACCTGCCACATGAGTTCCATGACTGTTATCGTCACATGCCTGAGCTCTGTCATTTATGAAATCATAACCTTCTGTAAAGAGGGTATGTTCAAGATCTTCCGCTCTGTGAAATTTATCATAATTCAGATAGGCCACACCTGTATCTATAACTGCTACTATAACCCCTTCACCTGTGTTTATATCCCATGCGTCTCTTACTTTTATCTGATCCATATGCCACTGATATTTATAGAGAGGATCATCTGGAAGAGCACTGTAAGCATAATAAATATAATCAGGTTCTGCATATTCTACCAGTGAGTCATGGGAAAGTGTCTCTACAAGTTCTACTATTTCACTGTCATCTACTTTCACCCTCATAAGTTTTTCATCTTCCGAATATTTACTGTTAAGAGTCAATTCACCTAAATTATATTTTTTTCTGAAATTCTGAATTTCATCTTCAGTAACATTATCCCTGAAATCTACCAGTATTTCACCGGGGATAAAGGATATTTTTTCTTCTTCTCCTGTCTGTCCTGTCTGAGACACATCTGCAGTTTTACTGCATCCGGATAGAAGAAAAAAAGCTATAAATAACATTAAAAGAAAAAAGAGAGAAAACTTTTTCATTTTTTAACCTCCTTATAAATCGTAACGCGTGACGCGTAACGCGTGACGCGTGATGCGTGATGCGTGATGCGTGATATTATATATTCCCCTTCACCCTTCACCCTTCACCCTTCACTGTAATTATATCTTAATCGTATCAATAAAACAATACTACTGACCTGAACTTCAGTTTAATAAATATCTTTCCTCCCGTCACGCGTTACGCGTTACGCGTCACGAATTTTAAATTAATGTAATCCTGAAAGCATGGCTAAAATAAAGAAGAGAATGCCTCCACCCATACTTACCAGGAACAGAACAAGTCCCCATCTATTCCATGCCTTTTCTGTCTCTTCGAAATGCTGCAGATTTCTGAAAGGTTTATAAGTCCATGCCAGTTCATTTCCTTTTGCTCCCAGGTAAAAAGAAGCAATCAAACTCAGAGGACCGAAAAAAAATGAAGCAAGTAAAAGACCTATTCCAAAAGGAACCATATTATGGCAGACAAGCCATATCCAGGTAAAAACAAAGGCACCCCAGTTCCATCCTTCCCTTGCCATGTTTAGAAGTTTTGGATCATTTCCCGAGGGAAGATATGCAGTGCAGACCATGCCATAGGGAGCGCCCCCTCCCCTCCCCTGTGTCTCTCTTTCAGGATAACCTACCCGTTCCGGGTAGCCTGCCTGTTCGGGATAGCCTGCTCGTTCCGGGTAGCCTGCCTGTTCCGGATAGCCTGCCTGTTCCGGATAGCCTGCCTGTTCCGGATAGCCTGCCTGTTCCGGGTAGCCTGCCTGTTCCGGGTAGCCTGATTTTTCATCTGTATCATAGAAATCAGAACTGCTATGTTCAAGGGCACTTCCACATTCAATACAGAATTTAACATTATTGCTGTTTTCAAATCCGCATTTTCGACAAGTCATATTTTGCTCACTCCTAATAGAATTTAAAATCGGAAAAGAGAACTGCCAGTAAGATTACCAGTGCCGGTATGAGCCCTACAAGTATGATAATAGGAATATGTTCGGCAAACAAATGACCGAAGGCAGATATAGTAGAAAGGAATGTAAGACCTGAAATGGCAACGAAAGTAAAAATAGACATACCAATGGCTGTCATAGCTTTTGTCGAAAGTTTAAGAGGCGGGACATCCTGCCTTATGAGAGCACTTATATCCCTTTCTCTTCTATCCACATAGTCATGTCTTTCTTCTCTTACAGAAGGAGGAGAGAAAGATTGCTGATATGGTACTCTGCCGGCAGGAGGAGAGACAGACTGACTGTAGGTGCCTCTGCTGTACATGGACAGAGTATCTCTGAAAGCTGCCATATGCTCATATCTGTCATCAGCTTTTTTCTGAATTGCTTTATTTATGATTCTTTCAAGTTCCGGTGTTATCTGTGGATTAAGGTGTCTGGCAGGTGGAAAATGGAAAGGAGTAACAGTAGGATCATAACCTGTAAGTAATTGAAAGAGTATGACTCCCAGAGCATATATGTCAGATTTAGGTGTTGACTGTCCGAGTCTGGCAGCTTTAAACTGTTCGGGAGCTGCATAGCCTGGCGTTCCAAATCTGAGAGTATCTGTAATTTTGGAAGGATCATATCTTCTGGCAATTCCGAAATCTACAATCCTTGCAGAACCGGCAGGACTGATTATTATATTGGCCGGTTTCAAATCACGGTAAACTATAGGGCCTGAACTCTGAGTATGAAGATAATCCAGAGCTTTTGTTATTTCTATACCCCAGTATATAACATCATCAACAGGAAGAGGGCCTTTTTTATTCTGTATTATACTTTCAAGACTTTCTCCTTCAACAAATTCCATGATAAGATAGTTTCTGTTCCAGTGGGTAAAAGTGCCATAAAATCTCGGCAACTGCGGATGATTTAACTGTCCTAAAAAGGCTATTTCCGTCTGAAAAGTCTGCAAAGCTATCTGTTCCTGTTCAGGATCATTTAAGTTAGCAATAAGTTCCTTGATGGCATATCTGTTCTGAGGACGTCCCATTTCTTCTACGAGATAAACAGTTCCCATTCCGCCTTTACCAAGTAGTTTAATTACTGTATAGGTGTTGTTCAATAAAGTTCCAGGCATTAAGTCAATCATTTTATTACCTGCCTCAGGATCGTGACGCGTGACGCGTGATGCGTGACGCGTGATGCGTAATGCGTAATGCGTGATGCGTAAACTGTATAAAATTAAACATAGAAATATATTAATCGAAAATAGAAGATTAGTCAAATATTTCTCGAAATCTATCTGCTCCTTGTAATTAAAATCACTGATATATAATATAATCTTTATGATATAATAAATTACCGGGCCGGGCATTAGTATTTTATATTTGTTCTCTCCTCCCGTTACGAGAATTAAATATACATTATTTATGATTACCTGGGTAATAATCGTCCCGTCACGCGTTACGCGTTACGCGTTACGCATCAAAGAAAGGTGCATTTTTATGATAGACACAAAAGCAAAAGAATTCTTAAAAGAACTTCTCAAAACCCCGGGACTTCCCGGTTATGAACTGCCTGCTCAAAATGTCTGGAAGAGTTATGTGAAAAATTTTTCAGATGAAGTTTCTACCGATAATTACTACAATGGTATAGCAAAATTAAACGGAGAAGGTTATCCGAAGATTATGCTCATAGCACATATGGATCAGATAGGCCTTATGGTAAATTATATAGATGACAATGGATTTATCTATCTTAAAACCCTTGGCTATAACTATCCTCCGTCACTTCTTGCAAGAGAAGTTTATATTATGACATTAAAACATGGAGATATACCGGGCATTATAACCTTCCCTGAAGAACTTTATAAAGACGAAGGGACTAAATTGACTCTGAACAAACTCTTTGTAGATATTGGAGCACCTTCTCCGGAAGAAGTAAAAGAAAAGGTCAGAGTAGGAGATTATGTTGTAATAAAAAGCAATCCCTTTGAAACTGGCAGTAACTGTCTTATATCTCCCGGCCTTGATGACAGGATAGGATGTTTTGCCATTGCAGAAGTTTTGAGGGATCTGTCAGGCAAAAAATTCAAACCATGTATTTTTGCAGTAACCTCTGTTCAGGAAGAAGTAAATTCCCTGGGAGCAAAACTTAAATCTGAAGAATTAAAGCCTGATATAGCAATAATTGTAGATATTGAACTGGCATCAGACTATCCGGGAACAGATAAGACTAAAAAACCTGATATTTCCCTGAGAAAAGGGCCGGTAATCAGCCGCGGCCTCTGTAATAACAGGTTCATAGCCCATAGGCTTATGGAAATAGCAGAAGAAAATTCCATACCATATCAGCTGTATCCTGATAATACATCAAACAACACGGATCTTTTCACTGTAGTTAAAACAGGTGCCCTTGCATGTGTTATAACCATTCCTACAAGATATTACCATACTCCTGTTGAAATGGTAGATTTTCTGGATGTAGAGAATACAATCAAATTAATTTCGGAATTTATACTCTCCTTTAATAAAGAGCCTGAGGCATGGGCAGAATATTGTAAAAAATAACAGGAATTATGGTTATGGTTATTATAACCATAATTCCATAAATATATCATTTTTACAGGAATCATCTACTGAAGGTTCTATGTATTCTTTAAATCCAAGTTTTTTGCTTAAATTTATTATAGCTATATTTGATGCATGATGATTGGTAGTTATTCTTTTAACATTTCTTTCACGGCATATAGAAATAATTTTTCTTTTAATTTTTTCAGCAATGCCTTTACGCCTGAAATCAGGATGAATAACAGTATTGGTTATGTGTAATCTATTTTCTTCAATTTTATCCGAAAGTCTGCTATCTATAAATGCAGAATAACCAATAATTTTATTCTGCATTTCAGCAATTAATACTAATTGACAATTAATCTGAGATATATAAAAATTATTAATTTGTTCTTCTAATACCGGCTCTGTAATAATACCCCATGTATTGAGAGCAATGTTCGATAAAAAAGATATATCTTCAAGATCTTTACGTGATGCAAATCTGATAAGATGATTAAACTCATTCATAATATGAACTGTCACACTACTTCCCGGATCAATCAAGCCATTCCTCTTCCCTCTGCAATGCTCTTCAGATTTTTCAGCAATCCATACCAGTATGTTTCACTGTATGACATTACATTTTCTCTTTCTTCTTCCGGAAAATCTTCCCACCCTGTCTGGGTTACTTCCAGTATGGTTCCTGCCGGTTCAGGATAACTTCTTAGAGTAACAGTAGTCTCACATGGCCATCCGGCACATATCCATGAAAAAGAAAGATTTCTTCCTTTATCAACAGTAATTATATGGCCTGAAAATCCTGATCTATCATCAAAAATATCTTCTTCTTTAAATTCAACAGGCCACCATTTTTTCATTTCTTCTTCTTTATTTAAAAAATTCCAGACTATATGCATGGGACAATGGATATATATTTTTTCTTTGATTTTCATAAAATTACCTCTTTCATACAAACAGACATGACTGATATGAGCCACAACAAGGAATAAAAATCTATCCTCCCGTGACGCGTCACTCGTTACGCGTCACGATTTTCATATAAAACTATTTAAGTTGAAGTTAAATACAATACAGAAATAGAAAGATAAAACATAGTAAAATAATTATAACATAAAATAATTAATAAATAAAAACCTGAACAGTTCGTAGTTGAATTAGAATTTAATTATTGTTAATATCATCTTCCTGTAACGAGTTATGCGTTACACATCACGAGATATAAAAACTAACTATAAAAGCAAGCAGGAAAAGTGTAATTTCTAACGAAAATTTTTAACGATCATTTTTAAGGAGGAATTATTATGGCAAAAATAGGACTGGATACAAAAGAATATATAGCACAGTTCAGGAGTGTTATGTTACCGGAATTATTAAAAAACATTGAAAGCAATTTTCCAAAGGTAGAGCTGGATAATATATGTATCGAAGCTATACAGGAGGTTTTTCATGCTACTACTATAGCTGCTATGGAAGATTATCTCACATTTGCTCTGGAAAGAATAATAGAAGATAATAACAATAAAATTTATGAAGATCTGGTTAAACTCGGGGTAATAAAAGAAGATAAAGATGAACATTAATAAATGTCAATTCCAGATTATTAGTTAATAGGAGTAAAAATTTATGGAAGAAAAAATCTTGAAAATTATAGATAAGCTAAATAGCAGTGATTATTTAAAGGAAATACCGAAAATATTTAAAAAAATGGAACATAATACCAGGTGCGAAGCAATAGAAGAACTGGGAGACTTACTCAACAATGAAGATTATGATACCAGATTGAAAGCACTGAAAGTCCTCTCTGAACTATCTGTGCCGGAAATTCTTCCTCCTATTATTGATGCTCTGGAAACTATAAAATTTTATGAATATGATATAAAGAGAATCTGTGAAAAACATTCCAGAAAAAAACAAACCAGGGAAGATAATGTACAGTATCAGGAATTCAAGGATTTAGCTATAAAAACCCTCATAAAATTGAAAAGACCGGAATCTGTAAGTATGTTAATGGATTTATATGAAGATCAGGAAGACCTGAAGAAACAGAAGATCATCATATTTATTTTACAGGAACTGGGTAATATCAGTATTACGGAATTAAGAAGAATAAATGAAAGTGAAGAAGAACTTGATAAAATAAAATTAATTATAAAAATTCTCGGGCAAATAGGAACAGAAGAAGCTATGGATGAGCTTTTAAATATGATTGACATGAAGAAAAACAAAGAACTTCGTAAAGAAATTATATTTGCAATGGAAGATTTTACATCTCCTAAAATAGCTTCTTTTCTTATTACTTCTTTAAGAGAACAGAATAATAATATTGTCAGACTGGCTGCACAGGGATTAAAAAAATATATAAATACTCCTCAGATACAATCACTTATTACCAGAGAAATAAAGCAAAGCAGTGAAAGAGAAAGAGAAGAAATAATAAAATCCCTTGGTTATCTCGAAGATGAAGCTATAACTCCAATACTGCTTGAAAGTATAAAAGATAATTCCAGAGCGGTTAAAATAGCCGTTTTAGAATCTCTGAAATCTATTAAATATATTAATCTCAGAAATATGGTTGTGAACTGTCTCCTTGGATTACTGCAATATGAAGATATAAGATGGGAAATATTAACTGTTTTCGAAAAAATTTCTCCTGAAGAGGTTATGGGATCTTTAATTAAATTGCTTGAAGAGGAAACTGCCGAATGCAGAGCCATGGCAAAACATGGAGAGAGAAACTGGGAATGCAGGAAAATAATAGTAAGAATACTCGGCAATATGGGTATTAAAGATGTTATTCCCGTAATTATCAGAGCTATGGATGAGAAACAGTATTTTAACCGTCTTGTAAAACAGCAGAGCTGGACTATACTTATAGAAATTCTCTCCAGATTACCATCTTCAGAAGCAATTCCTTACCTTATCAGGTCATTGCAAAATGATCCTTCCACTCTTTATAACCAGTCCCTTTATGCACTGATTAAGCTTGGTGAGACAGCAATACCATCACTTATAGAATCTTATAAGGGCAATATTCTCAGCAGAAAACGTATAATGGAAGTTTTCTGTGAAACAGGTGATCTCAGGGCCAAATCAGTAATAATAGAAGCACTCTCCGATGAAGATGAAGATCTGAGAAGACTTGCCGTAATTGCTCTTGGAAAAATCGAATGTAATGAAAGATTATCTTTATTTCAAAAATCGGTAAAAGATAAATCTCCCAAGGTAAGGGCAACTACCATAAAGGTTTTGTGGCAGACAGGTGAACATGTTGATCCTTCTATTTTCATAGAAGCTCTTAAAGATCAGAAACCTACTGTAAGACAGACTGCCTGTGAAATTCTGGGTGAGCTGAGATCACTGGAAGCAAAAAAAGCTCTCAGCCAGCTTCTGGAAGATAATTATTCCGAAGTCAGAGAAGAAGCTCAAAAAGCTCTGGAGAAAATTGAAGTTTGACCAGGATTACTGGATTTTTTGGATTACCAGGATGATAAAATAACCTTACTCCAGGTGAAATTCTTAATCCCGGTAATCCTTTAATCCTGAAACCCCCGGTCACTGATAGTTAATTGATGAATTCTTACCATAAATAAAGGATCTTTAAAAAATCATGAGCAATATTCTGGGAACATTAAAAAAAGAACTTTACAGATCTTACAGGAAATTAACACTTGTAGATAATCCATCTCCTTTTTTTCTAAGTTACTTATATAGAAATACTTTTGATACGGCAATATGGGGTAAATATGGTGATTTATTTGAAGCAAACAGCAGTAATAATTCCGGCATATATGCAGAGGTGAGAATTGGTTCCAATGAATTTGATAATACTATAAGCGGAGGACTTTATAAAAACTCCACAACAGACGATTCCTATTCCTGGATTCCTTCTCCCGTAGATAACTCTGTCGATGGCCTGAAACATACCCTGTGGCGTCTTACAGACTGCAAATATAAGGAAGCTTTAATGGAGTATTATCAAAAGAAAAGCCAGATGATAAAAGAAGTCTTAATCCATAAAAACAAACTGGATTTTTCAATTGAAGAACCTTCCATAAGTAAAAAAAGATTGCCTGAATTGAAGTTTCCTGTAAAGGAATGGAAAAATCTTGTAAAAAAATATTCTGCCACTTTCAAGAAATATAAGGAAGTAAATAATTCTTTTATTTCAATCAATGCAAGAGATGTTCATAAATATTATGTTAATACCGAAGGAAGTGAAATCAGTTCTAAGGAAACAAATATAGGCATCAGAATAGTAGTCCAGGGACTTGCAGAGGATGGAATGCTTGTAGAAAGAGACTGGAACGATATATTTATAAATCTCGAAGAGTTTCCCCGGGAAGATTTTATTGAAAAGAAGATAGAAACTATTATCTGTGAACTCTGTGAACTAAAGAAAGCTGAAGTTCTTAAACCCTATGCAGGGCCTGCCATATTATATCCTTCCGCTTCCGGCATATTTTTTCATGAAGCCATAGGACACAGGCTTGAAGGAGAAAGGCTTCTCAGCCCGGGAGAAGGACAGACATTCAAGGGTAAAATAGGAAGCAACATATTACCTGAATTCATATCTGTCTATGATGACCCTCTTATGAAGGAATTTGACGGCCAGAGTCTTTTAGGTTATTATCCCTATGATGATGAAGGAATACCGGCACAGAGAGTTACTCTTGTAGAAAATGGGACTTTAAAAAATTTCCTTCTCTCAAGAGCAGTAGTTGAGGATTTCAAACATTCCAACGGACATGCCAGGGCATCCTATCATGAAGATCCCATAGCCAGAATGTCCAATTTTATAATAAAATCTTCACTGGAATATAGTTATGATAAACTGAAAGAAATGTTACTTCGCGAAATAAAGGATCAGGGAAAGGAGTTCGGTTTAATAATAAAAGAAGCAAAAAGCGGTGAAACAAATACCAATAAATATAATTTTCAGGCCTTCAAAGGTCAGCCTACTGTGGTGTACAAAGTGGATCCCTCTTCAGGAGAAGAAATACTCGTCAGAGGAACAGAGTTTATAGGCACTCCCCTTACAAGTATACAAAAAATTCTTGCTACAGGCAATGATTATAAAAGAATAAATGCTTTTTGCGGTGCAGAATCAGGCTTCATCTCTGTTTCTACTATATCTCCTACCATACTTATTAAAGAAGTGGAAATGCAGAGAAGCACTGAAACAAATTTACAACCTCTTATTCTTCCTCCGCCATGGTACAGGAAAGGTTAAATTATCGTGACGCGTGATGCGTGACGCGAGAATTCATTAAACCTATAAATGAAAATTCCTATGCATTGAACCCCGTATGGGCGCACGGCCGTGCGCCACTACAAAAATTACAAAAATATAGTTAATATAATGCCATGATATTATTTGCTTCTTCCTTAATTTTTACCCTGAGTTCTTC
>Ga0351973_1128_pt1 | contig 19236 bp, 19 predicted proteins | sample BONcelFGM3001E14_FD_206745 | JGI IMG/M metagenome (GOLD analysis project Ga0351973, IMG submission 206745) | Enriched cells from coal bed in the Powder River Basin, Montana, United States - BONCAT cells FGM rep3 HSBNCT.FGM.300.1.E14 ...
AGCCGAGCCGAAGATTTCCGGGTTGGCGAGCATCGATTTCCGCTGCATTTTCAGCAAGCGTTCTTTTGTGACATCGGATTCTTCCATCTGCAGAGCGAGATTGGTTGCCATTTTTTCGACGGGAGCGAGCACCGATTCGATCTGATAGACAATGCGAAAGCCCAGATTCCTGGCATCATCCTCAACATTTCGCAGAATTGTTTCTCGCGAATGGAAATAGCCGGTAGCGAAAATCACCAGAAATATTGCGACCGATCCAAGCAGGACCGGTGCCCCCAACCGAAAGGCAATCCCTCTATTTTTGAGCATGAGCTATACAGTCCCGATAAAAGGATTCGTAGGGAGGCAGGAATTTGATCAGACCGACAGAACGCAGGATTTCTCCTACCTTTTGGAAATCGGCAGGCTGCAGCACCATCGGGGGTACCCCCCCTGCAGGAAACATCAGATCGTGCATCCGGTCGAGCATCCAGCGTTGATGAACCCGGTTGGCGGGAAGATGGGCCTCTTCCATGGCCGATAGTATCAAGTCAACGGCCTCCTCCGGGTGGGCAAAAGCGTAGTGCCATCCTTCAAGGGAGGCAGCGACAAAACCACAGACAGCCTCCGGATCCTGATCAAAGGTTTCTTTGCGCAGATATATGCCGTCCTCCGGAAAATTCAGATCCACCTTGTCAAAGAAAAAGAGCTGCATTTCTTCAGGATCGAGGCCGGAGTTTATCAACGTATGATACTCGTTGTACCACATCACCGATGTGACCTGAACGCCGTCCCTGAGGAAAAGGTTGACTGGGCTTTCGGTGGTTACGATAGAGTTATTGAGTTTGAATTTTGTAAAAAATGCGGTCGGTTGAATCTGAAAATCGGCTGGCCACAAGGCGACTTTTTTACCGTTTATTTGTTCGGGGCTCTGGATACCCGAGGATTTTTTAGCAACCAGGACCAGAGCCGAGCGCTGAATTACCTGGCCGACGTTGACGATTTCCATACCTCCGTCAGCAAGCTGCAGGGCGGAAGAGAGCCAGAGCGACGCTATGTCCGCCTGGCGTGTTTGCAGATATTCCACCGTTGACTTTCTCGGTCCACCCTGGATTATGGTGAGATCAATGCCGTGGTTGCGGTAGAATCCCTTATGCTGCGCCATATAATAACCGGCGAACTGGGCCTGTGGACTCCATTGCGGCAGAAAGGAGAGCTTCTTCAGGGCGGGTGAGTCGGCCTGGGCCGATGCTGCACAAAAGACGATCAGAAAGGCCTGGAAGAGCCAACCGACACGGAAGATTGGGTATTTCATTGTCGTACCACCCGTGGGTGAAGAGAGAGTGTCAGTTCGAGCAGGTTGCGGTTTCCATCCCGTCGATACCGGACATCGTCCATGAGACTTTTGATCAGGTGAATGCCCAGGCCACCGATCTTGCGTTTGACAATATCCGCAGCGAGATCTGTTGTTGAGGCTGAAGCTACTGAAAAAGGCAGCCCTTCGTCCTCGATGAGCGTAATCAGGTGGCCGGCTTCGACCCGGCAGGTGAGGCCGACAGAACCGGCTTTATCCGGGTAGGCGTAGCGAAAGATATTCACCAGAGCCTCTTCCAATGCCAGTTCCAGATCGTTTTTCCGCTCCTCGTCAAGATGATATGCGGAAGCAAGCGAAAGTACCGGTCCAATGAAGTCCGGCAGGTTTTCGATTACAGCGGGCAAGCTGATCGAAACGGGAGATCCTGCGTCTTCAGGTTTCCGCAAGTGCCTCACCCTTGGTTTCGAAGTGTTTGAACATGGAGAAGAAGCCGGAAATCTGGAACACCTTTTTAACCGAACCGCAAGCCGCCGCCAGTCGGACTTCTCCGCCTTTGCTTTTCAGTGTTTTTGCCGCGCCGAGGATCACCCGCAGACCGGCGCTGCTGATATATTCCAGGCCTGACAGATCGAATATCAAAAGTTTTTCCTGGCCGGTCAATGTCTCGGCAACACCTTTCTCGAAGGCCGGAGCCGATATCGTATCCACTCGCCCGCGAACCGCGGCAACAATTGTGTTGCCTTCCATCTGTACGTCGATTTCCACGTATTTCCTCCTTTTTTTTGGAATTGAGAGCAAAATCGAACATTACCCCTGGGTGCGCTGCCAGTCGCCCCGTACCCGCCGGAGAACCTGGACGCCCCGATCATTCACGGTGCAGATGCCGTCCCAGTCGGGTTGTCTGCAGATCTTCTGCATCAGAAATCCGTCGATGTCAAACCAGCGCGGCAGGGCACCGCCGATAAAATAACCCCGCTCGCGCAGGATTTCGGTTGCCGCACCCGCCCACGGACAGTCGAGTTTCAGCCAGAGCTGAATCACCACAATGCCTTCACGGGCAAATGTCTGCTCAAGGGTATCCAGACAGGTGGAGAAATCGGCGCCGATGGCATGAATGGAAACCCTTGCCACCCCGGCAAAGGCGAATATCTGCGATTGAATATCCGACAGGGTGCCGGAGGGGATATGGTCTTCGGCTGTGCGAAAATCCCGGTCATCGCCTAGATCCTCATAGAAAAAGTGCAGATCGTCCCGATACACCGGGGGAAGATAGAGTGTCTGGGGCTTAAGACGAAGTGTCTTGAATGCGAGAAAAGCGGCAACCCTGCCGGCAGCGCTTGCCTCCTTTTCATAGGCTGCCGCCGGCATCAGATCGACCTCCAGTGCCCGGATAATAAAATCAAGTTTCATCGACAACTTCTGACTGAACGGGTGGTTGCAGACCGGCTCACCAAAAACGGTCTGGACGTTCGGCATGCCGGCGGCAATCTCCAGACCATGGGCGACGAGCTCGGTGAAAATTCCCTTTCCACCTCGATAAGCGGCATGGACCACTCCGGCGCCGGATTCATAAGTCCCCGGATGCGGGGCGCTGTTGAACAGGGAAGTGTGGCCGACGACCTCGCCGCTCGCTGTCTTGGCAACGCTGGAAATGGTTCTTCCGGCACCGTTTTCTTTGATGAGGAGTTCTGTATCCATATAGGTCCGGACCGGATAGCCTTCACCATAGACCGACCGGAAAAGATCGACCACGCCCGATGCATCTCCAGGGGTGAATTGCAAAATCCGCCATTCCTGGCCAGCCTCGATAGCCTTTGGCATCTGTCGACTCTCATTCATTTTTCTTCTCCTTCTCGGCATATTTTTTATCTGCCGGTTTTTTGATGATTGTCATGAAGAACGCGGCCAGAATACTTAACCCGGCACAGAGATGATAGATTGTCCCATATCCCCATCTGGCGAGAAGGGGAGCGCCGATGATCGGACCGAAAAAGAAACCGGCCTGAAACATTTGCATGCCGAGATTGATATTAAAGGCGCGAAAGCGGGGTTTCGATATCTCGAACATCAGACCGTTGAAGACCGGCATGGCTATCCCCCAGCCAAGACCAAAGAGCAGGCCGAGTGCGAAAAACAGCCATATCCCGGTGGAATGGGCGAGAAGAACGTAGCAGATGGCCAGGACCACAAGTGTCCGAATCGACAGCCGGACCTTGTCCTGCCGGTCGAAAGACGATCCGGCCACTACCCGGACGCCGATTTCGCCGATGGTCGAGAGGGTCAGGAACACTCCTGCGTAAGCTACTTCGATTGATTTGCCGTATCCGTCGAGAAAGAAAAAAATCAGGGCATGGCCGCAATACAGCATCAGCATCGACAAAAGCAGGAGGATCACCTGGGGATCACGCAGATCTTCAAGTATTTCCTGTCGAGTGAGTCCGGTCGGAACACTTTTCCTTTCCTTGTCCGTGCCATCCCCTTCAATTGCCCATACCAGTGGAAACATGAGCAGTGTCAGAGCGGCAAAAACCAGAAGAATCTGATTGAAACCGCCGAGCAGGTTGCCGAGAAAAGGCAGGAAAGGCGGGACGAGGGTGTTGGGTATCAGCGTCACCACGGCGATATAGCCGAAAAACTGGGCACTTCTGTCCTTGGGAATCACCTCGACGATCAGGGTCATGAGGGCCGTGCCGACCACGGCGAAGGAAAGCCCGTGGAGTACTCGAATCAGCAGAAGGCTCCAGAATTCATCGGCAAGAGAATAAGCGGCAAGAGATGCCACGGCAAGGGAGGTGCCGAGAAAGAGCAGCGACCGGGCATTGCCGGCATGAAAGAAAGGGCTGATGAGTGGCCGTACCAGGAGGGCCACCGCGGCCAGTGCCCCTATCAGCACACCGTAATCGGCGGGATCGATCGGCAGGGTGCGCAGGTGGTCGTAAAATCCGAAGAACACCGAGATATTGGCATAGGCGAGAAAGGCGGCTCCCATGAGACAAAAAAACTTACGGGAATGGAGGAGCCCGACGAAGGACTTTCCGGTGTGTTTCTCCTCGCTCACAGACTTTTCTCCATGGCTGTTCCCGCGGAGGGCATCTCGGCGGAAGGAACCGCGAATCTCAATAAGCGCAGCAGGAGATTGCCTGCCACCAGCCGCCGGTAGTCAGCGCTTGCCCGGACATCGTCAAGCGGCGAAATTCCGGCGGCAACCAGCGGAATAACGTTCTCAATGGTTTTGCGAGTGAGGGTCCTGCCAACAAGAGCTGTCTCGACCGCCGGAATTCTCATCACCGTTGGGCCAACGCTGCCCCAGGCGAGTCGGGCGGACTCGATTGTGCCGTCTGCAGAGACGCCGATCACCGCCGCAATACTTGCGACGGCACAGGCCATGGCGTTGCGCAGTCCCACCTTCTCGAAATGCTGGACTGTCGGCCCGGTCATCTTCGGAATGAATATGGCGGAGAGAATTTCACCCGGCGTAAGAGCGGTTTTACCTGGAGCGAGGATAAAGTCAGAAATCCTCAGTCGGCGTATCCCGGAGACCGAGCTGAGTTCCACCTCGGCGCCAAGCGCATGGAGCGGCGGCAGAGTATCACCGGCGGGCGATCCGGTAACGATGTTGCCGCCGATTGTGGCCATGCGACGGATATGAGGTGAACCGAGGGTTTTCAAGGCTTGGGCGAGGACAGGAAACATGACACTAACAATGGGATCGCCCAGTATCGCTGCATGACTTGTACCTGCGCCAATCCGCAGCCAATGGGAATCTTCAACGATTCCCCGAAGAGCGTCGATGCCTGTCAGACTGATCAGAGACGGCGGATCAATGCGCCTGTTGCGGATCCAGATCAGCAGATCGGTTCCGCCGGCAAGGATTCTGGCCTGGGGATGTTCGGAGATGATGGCCCAAAGCTCGGCCAACGATTTTGGCGAAAAGACCGCTCGCTTCGTTACAACCGATTCCGCAATTGGTGAAACGTCTGGCTGCGCCACCGGCTGGGGTGGCGCTTCGGGTAATCCGACCTCCTCCGCCACACCTTCCATGGCATCGAGGATCTTGCGATATCCCGTGCAGCGACACAGATTGCCGCTGATCGCCTCTGCCATTTCCGTCCGGCTGGCATGGGGCTTGCGGGCAAGGAAATCGGCAGTGGTGATGACCATGCCCGGCGTACAGAAGCCGCACTGCACGGCTCCATGCTCGACAAAAGACTGCTGGACCGGATGCAGCTTTTCCGGCCCGGGGGCAAGTCCCTCGATGGTTGTAATCCGCGCTCCTGCCAGCTGGCTGGCCAGCATCAGGCAGGACAGGCGGGTATGACCATCGACCAGAATCGTGCAGGCCCCGCATTCACCGGTGCCGCATCCTTCTTTGGTACCGGTAAGGCACAGGTCCTCGCGCAGGAGATCGACCGCCCGACGATCGGCGGCCACATCCAGCTGCATTTCTTCGCCATTCAAAACAAAATTGATCTTCATATAGCTCCGCCTGCCAAAAGGGCCATCAGAACCCGCTCGGCGGTCATGGGAAACCGATACAGCCGGAGGCCGCAACCATCGGCCACAGCGTTCGCCACCGCCGCGGCCGGCCCGTCGATGCCGATCTCTCCGGCCCCTTTCATGCCGTAAGGGCCGGAATGCTCGACAAGAGGCACGGCGATGGTTTCCATCTCCGGGACATCCGCAGCCGTGGGGACGATATAGGTGGTAAGATCCGAGGTCTGGACCTGCCCCTCGCGACAGCTCGTTTCTTCCAGGAGGGCGTAGCCCAGACCCTGGACGACCCCGCCTTCCTGCTGTCCTGCAAAGAGCTGGGGATTGATGATCCGGCCGCAGTCACTCACCGTCAGATACTTGCTCACCGTCACCTGCCCGGTGAGCATATCCACCTCTACCCGGGCGAGATGAACGGCAAAAGAGAAGATGGTATGGGGAAAGCCGTGCAGTCGCAGACTCGGGTCAACCCCCGCCAGTTGTCTGGAAACGGCTGCCCGGAAATGATACGTAGTGCCGCGTTCGATAGGATTGAGAAGGCCTGCAAGTCGCGCAAGCGGGATCTCTTTTCCCGTTGGGAGATGGAGGATGCCACCCGGAACAAGCGCCATCTCTGCCCCGTCGCCGGCCATCAGGAGATCGGCGCCTCTGGCCATGAGTCGCTTCTTCAGGGCCTCGGCCGCGCCGATCAGGGCATTGCCGAAGGTATAGGTGGTTCGGCTGGCCGAAGCGGAACCCGACGGAAAGGTCCGAGCGGTATCGGGCAGCACCAGCTCAAGTGCACCTGGCCGCTGACAGAGGATATCCCCGGCGATCTGGAGATAGGTGGCAGCATTGCCCTGGCCCATGTCCACCACGCCGCCGATGACACGGAACCGCCCTTCTGAGGTCAGTTCAATACCGGCCGTGGCGGAATCCGGAACAACAGGACCATAGCCCATGCCGTGCCAGACGCAGGCTATGCCGGTTCCTCTCCGGGTAAGAGGGCCGGCCGTGTTTTTCCAGGCGTGCCGTTCCTGCCAGAGTGGATGAGCTTCCAGGGTTTTCAAGCATTCGCTGAGGCCAACCGAGCCATCCCTGACGGCTCCGGCGGGGCACCGATCCCCTTTAACCAGACAATTTTTCTTGCGGATGGCCAAAGGGGAGATTCGCAGGCGATCGGCCATGAGATCGAGCATCGATTCGATTGCCGCAGCGACCTGGGGCACGCCGAATCCCCGAAAGGCCCCGGAGAGCGGATTATTGGTATAGACTGCCCACGCCTCGAGGCGGGTGTGGGGTATCCTGTATGGCCCACCGGCATGTTCCAGGCCAAGGGCTGCCACCGCCCCGCCCAGATGGTCGTAAGGGCCGGTGTCGTAGTAGATTCGCGCCGAGAGAGCCCTCAGGATGCCGTCGCGGTCGGCGCCAAGGCGATAGTAGAGCCGGGCCGGATGCCGTTTGGCTCCGGCCAGCATGCTTTCTTCGCGGCTCCAGCACATCTTGACAGGTCTGCCGGGACAGCGCAGGGCGGCCAGCGCCAGGAGACTCTGCACGGTGATGCCGTCTTTGCCGCCGAAGGCTCCGCCGCAGTAGGGGGCGATGATCCGAATCCGCCCCATTTCGATGCCGATAGCCTCGGCTACCTCGAAACGGTCGCGGAAGGGGGTCTGGGTAGACGCGATGATTTCCAGCTTCCCGTCTGCACCGGCTAAAGCCCGGCCATTTTCGGTCTCAAGATACACATGGGCCTGACGGGGAAGATCGAACGTTCCCTCGACGATTTCATCGCAGGCGGCAAAACCATCCTCGCCATCGCCGGTGGAGAGGGCAGCATGAAAGAGCGTGTTGCCATGGGGATGATCGGTATGGATGATGGGCGCCGCTTCCCGTAATGCTTCTTCAGGATCGAAGACCGCGGGGAGAATTTCCAGATCCAGAACAATCAGCTCAATAGCCGCCGCCAGTGCAGGCTTGTTTTCGGCAATCACCAGGGCGACGGCATCGCCGCAATGCCGGATTTTGTCGTTGGCCAGCACTGGCTGATCTTTGCGGATGACGCCCTGGCGGTTGCTGCCGGTAACATCTTTTGCGGTAAGAACAGCGACCACTCCGGCTACTTCGCCGGCTGCCCGGCAATCGATGCCGCGGATCAGGGCGTGTGGTACTCCGGCCCGTTTCACCCCGGCCCACAGCAGATTCTCCCCGTCTCCATAGCAGTCGATAGCAAACCGCTCAGCGCCGGTCACCTTGGTAGAGGCGTCCGGTTTGGGCATGTTTTCGCCGATTTGATAAACCCTATCGTTCATGCTGTATCACCTTGGCAAGTGCGGTCACGAAAGCCTCCATGGTTTCGGGCAGGGCGAGGGTGACCCGAACCCAGTTGGGAAAACGAAAACCGGCCATGCAGCGGACCATTATGCCCTGAGTCATCAGTTTGCGGTAGGCCAGGGCATCGTTTAACGGCAGGCGGATCATTACGAAGTTTCCTTCTCCCGCAACATAGGGCAGTTTCATGAGCTCGAGTTCGTGGATCAGTTTGCTCTTTTCCCGGCGAATAAGCTCGCGGGTCGCCGGGACATGATCCGGATCTTCCAGGGCTCTCAGCGCGGCCTCCTGGGCCAGGCCGTTGACCGAATAGACCACACAGGTCCGCCGGATGACATCGACCACCTCGCGGTTCCCGGCCAGATAGCCGATCCGCAGCCCGGCCAGACCGTACATTTTCGAGAACGTTCGGAAGACGACGAGGTTGGGGTAGTCGGCGATGAGCCGCATGCCGTCCGGGAAATCAGTTTTCTCGACAAATTCGCAGTAGGCCTCGTCGACAACCACGATCTGGCGGCCGGCCACCCGGTCGAGAAACCGTCGGAGCCGCTGTTCGCTCCAGTAGCTGCCCGTCGGGTTATTGGGATTGCAGATAAAGAGAATCTTGGTGCGTTTGTCAATCCGCGCCAGCATCCCCTCATCGTCGAAGGCAAAGTCGGCAAGCGGCACCAGCCGGGCCTCGAAACCGGAAAACATCGCCACCCATTCATAGACCGCAAAAGTCTTGTCGGCGGTGATGATATTATCGCCCTCCTGGCAGAAGGCTTTGATGACAAAACCGATCACCTCGTTGGCGCCGTTACCCACCAGAAACTGCTCGGGGTGCAGGCCGAAGAGGGTCGAGAGCTTATTGCGCAGGTGATAGGCGTCGCCGCTGGGATAGACCGAAGCCCGGGAGGGAGGGTAGGCCGCTATGACCTCGCGGGCCCGCCGTGGCGGGCCAATAGGGTTTTCATTGTTGTTGAGGCGAAAGAGACGGGAGCAACCCGACATCTTCATCAGTACGTCATCGGGTTTGCTGGGGATATACGCCTCAAAATGTTTGATATACTCGGGAACCAGCCGGTCGATATCCGGTATTCCCCTGACAGTCCCGTTCATGACGATTCGCCTGTCAGCTCAAAGATCAGCAGATCTCCGGTGCCGGCATGGGGCAGAAGCATCTGAGGCGTAAAGCCGAGTTTCAGCAGTGAAGGAGTAAACTCGACCTGCCAGGAGGAACCGAGATCCATTTCGAAAAATACCGAAGTCAAGCCTTCGCGTTGCATCAGCTTCAGGTGGCCTTTCAGGTTTTCCAGCCGGTCGTCGCCGGGCCAGATGGGCCGCAGTGTGACCTGGCCGAGGCGGCGATCCATCTCGGCGCTCAGTACGGAAAACTCATCACCAGTCTCGCCCTCGGCGGAAACCGACCGGATCTCGCGGGGAAAGTAAAGTCGTTGGTATTCTTTTTCAAGAAAATCGTGCAGTTCGGGGTGAACCCAGGCGACCGCTCCCATATCCTCGTGTATCTCGCGAAAATAGGCGGTTATTCTCTGAAGTATGCCATCCGTGTTAACCATGCCGATGGTACCCAGGGGTTCAAGATAGCCCTCCGGCAATTCGGGCGGCGGCATGCGATTGACGAGGATCAGCGCGGAACTTCTGGCGACTCTGCCGATACATTCATCCATGAGTCCGCGAGCCATTTCAGATTTGTTATCTGGATGGAAAACATAGGGTCCGAAGAGTTCGACGGTTTTTTCTCCCTCCCATCGCCAGGCGATACCGCCGCCGATTTCGCCTGCCGGACCTACAGCCACGAGCAGCTGATAATCGCCGGCATCCGCCATGTCGACAATCTTGCCCGGAGTGAGAAAATCCCCTGGAAATACCGAGGGGTGGCAAACCTGATTAATCAGGCGCAGGAACCACTTGATCTGCCCGGAGTCGGGTTCTTTGATACTGAAACCGGCAAGGGGATACACGTCGACTGCGTTGTCATCGGCAATCTCCGGATAGGAGAATTCCTTGATCAGGGTGAGTTCCGGGTTGCCGTTCGCCCGACGGGAGATGATGAACCGATCGGCCATCCGCGAGGCGATGAGAAGTTCCATCTCATCCATGGCGAATTCATCGTCCGGGTTGACCGTGGCGGTCATGTTGAAGGAACGAAGGCCGATATTTTCCAGAGGAAAGGAGAAATCGGTCTGCACATAATGACTGCCGGCAAAACAACGGACCTCGACTTCGCCCCCGGCCGTTCCTGCTCGCACTAGATAGGCCATGACCTCCTCGGCGGCCAGTGACATTTCTTCTGCCGCCGTCTCGTCAAGTCCCAGACCGATCGCGCCCTGGCCGACAAAAACGGGGGCAAGACGGATGAAGGCTTCCTCAGTCGGTATTTTCAAGAACAGGTGGCGGTTTGATTTTTTCAGCATCTTTGCATCCTTATCTATATGGGTTTCGTCCGATGTCGGAAATGTCATCTTTCAGAGATTGTGACTGCTTGTGACTCTATCAAAATTTTTCTGTTAAAGGAATTATATCGTGTGAAAAATCGACGCTGAGAATGACCGAAAAGGACCATCGACCCTTCTTTTAAAAAACGCAGTTAGCCAAAAACATCGAATACGGTTCTCTGCAGAATTTTCAACTAACCGGGAGAGAGAATCCATAAACGTAAAAAGCACCTGAGACATGAATGTCTCAGGTACTTGAATTTGCATGGCTGGGGGACGAGGGCTCGAACCTCGATAAGCGGAGTCAGAGTCCGTTAAATGGCCTTTCACATACCTTCACAAAGAATCATAAAAACCTGTTATTATCTTGCATAAACAGTGACATATCGTGTGCTATATCTCATATAGCATAATTCAGTTTCACGCTGTTTAATCGCTCAAAGGCGGGACAGGAGCGGGACTGGATAGATAAGCGGACTCCGAAAAAAGAACAGGAGGCACGATATGTCAAACTGGATTAAGTGCAAGACAACCGGTATAAGATACCGGCTTCATGAGACACGCAAACACGGCGTTGGATTCGATAAATATTTCACGCTCAGATACAAGATTGCAGGGAGGGAAAAATCTGAAGGCCTGGGATAACGACCAGAATCAGTTGAAACAAGCGGTCATTAAGCTGCAGAACGAATAAACAAACCGCCATTCTCTGCATGAATTTTTTCTTTCACACTTTACATTCGGTATCACTATTGATACTATAGTATCATGGATAAGATAAACGAACTCCTGAAAGGGATGCAAGAAAATCCCAATAACGTCAAATTTTCAGACCTTTGTAAAGTCTGTGAGCATTATTTTGGCGAGGCTCGACAGAAGGGAACCAGCCATCGAATCTATAAAACTCCATGGGCGGGCGATCCGAGGGTTAACATTCAAGATGGAAATGGGAAAGCAAAGTTTTATCAAGTCCGGCAAGTGCTAAAAGCAATCGAAAAGTTAAAAAAATAGGAGGGGACCATGTTAGACCATGATCATTACACATATAGGGTTACTTGGTCGGAAGAAGATGGCGAATATATCGGCTTGTGTGCCGAATTTCCAAGTCTGAGCTGGCTTGATCAAAGCCCGGAAGATGCCCTGAAAGGAATCCGACAGGTAGTTTCCGATGTGGTAAAAGATCTTGCCGACAATGGGGAAAATGTCCCCGAACCACTCGCAAGCAAAAAATTCAGCGGGAAATTTCAGGTCAGAGTAACTGCGGACACCCATCGGGCACTGGCTATTAAAGCAGCGGAGAGACGCGTTAGTTTAAACAGATTGGTGAGCGAAAGTCTGGCTTCTTCCTGCTGAGAGACCTTTTACTGAGATAGATCGACGGATCGAAACGCCGCAAACCATGCGGTCTATCCAGCGATTAAAAGGCCCGACCTTGAGGTGCGGCGTCAGCAAGCAGGATGGCCTGGAGTGGCACCACATAGCATCAAGGGGTAGGGACGTAAGAAAGTCATTCAATCTCTTTCATCGACCGAATGGTCAGGAAGATTTGTGTCTGCACCAGATAGCCCATAAGGGGGGTATCGGCATCTCCATGTTTTCTTATTGCAACGACCGATGGTACCCAAGAACGTTAACGGTAACTCGAAAAAAAAGGTTGAAAATCAGTTCCTGTCGTGCGCGCGCGAAGCTGAGAAGGGTGGGGCGCCTGATAAGGGGTGTGAAATTGTCTTTTGATTACCTCGCTATGACAGTATGGCTCGAAACACTTGTGTCTGCGCCAGATAGCCTATAGGGGGGTATGATGATCTCCCCAGCTCCTTGTTGGCGGAAACCTATGGCTCCCGCATTCGCACAATTTATTTCCGCGTTTGAATTAAGTTCAAAACCAGCGCGGGTTTTAGAAAACATTTTCTAAAATTGGTTGGCTTATGGCAAGAGGCGGATCAAGAGCAGGAGCAGGAAGGCCCAAAGGGAAGAAGCCGAAATGGTTTCCAAGTAAAGGCGTGCCAGCGCGGCCCCCGAAACCAAGGAAGAGATAGTAGAAGCGGCCAAGGCGAGAGATATCTCACCCCTTGATTTCATGCTTAAGGTTATGAGAGATCCGAAGAACCCCATGGATTTGCGCGTCAAGATGGCGGGTCTTGCCGCATCAATTGTTCACGCAAAACCAGGGGAGAAGGGAGGTAAGAAGGAGGAGAAAGAAGAGAAAGCGAAACAGGCGGCGTCTGGGCGGTTTGCTCCGTCTGCCGGTCCCAAGATTGTGCCAATCCAAAAGATAAATGGAGATTATACTCGCTAATCTATCTTCTGGATGAAAGCAGAAAAGGATTGCCTAACCATTCTGCAAGTGCTTTGATGTTAAAATAATCAACATCACCCTACTTTTCTGTTCAGAGAAAACTGCTCAGGAGGCAAAGGCGTCATGATAAATTTTTCTATAAAAAATATGTTTAACATATCGTTATTACTATTTTATATCTCATTGTTCGGATGTGCACAGCATTCGGCAACCATGGAAAGATCTTCGCCAGCAGTAAAGTTTACCGCCAAAAAACAGGGGAACATTGATATTGCCGATATTCGTCTTGACCCATCCATAATGAATAAACAAATTGGCAATTTTCATGAGAGTTTTATTCACCCCATTACATATTACGGCTCACACGCTAATTTTCCAAAGTCTATTTACTTGCCTGTTTTATCTGAAGAATTGCGAAATGCTCACTACCCAATTCTTGCGTCGGGCGCTTCTGTTTTTGAAAAAGAACTCCGAGGAGAGAATAAGGCTGACTTATTAATAGGAGGGATGATAACTCATTTAAAATTTGATTCTTATTCAGAAATACCGAGGGGGAGAATGTCTGAAGCAACGGTAATGATTAAATGGGAATTGTTTGATAATACAATAAAAAAGGTAATTTATAATAAGATGACATTGGGTTCTGCGACCGGGCCCATGTCACTTGCTGCGGCAGAACCTGTTACCATCGCCGCTTCAGTGAGATCAAGCTTTAAGAAGCTATTGTCAGACTCAAATTTCGTAAACGCGGTAGAGAAAGGTTTTCAAAAGGAGTAATTGCGAAACGCACTTTTTTGAATAAGGCAGCTGCGACCAACAATAAGATTCGAGGAAGTACGAGCCGGAATTTCCCCCCAACGGGGGTAATCCGCAAGACGACTACCCAATTTTGGGGAGACCGAGCCCGGCCCGGACGTGGAGCCGGGCTTTTCTTTTCCGGAAACATTATTCCTGATCTGCAGCAGGGTGACAGCCTTTCACCCTTCCGATTTTCAAATCCAGAAGTCCCGGCTATTCGTTTCCGGAAATTATAATATTTCCATAAGAGGATATTCTTCTGGAGGATGAACCCATGACCCACCCCAAGCGAGCAGGCAGACGCCGCATACATCAAGATCCACAAGACCGGGTGAAGGCCTGGCGATAGAAGCAGGAAGGCACAGGCGGCTTGATGGATATGTCAGCTCCTCTGCATCCTGGCGGCTTCATCGGCTGTCTGAGGTCTGGAACTGTTCCTTATCGGCGGCGGTTGAGCGGCTGGCGCTGGAGGCTGATGAAAAGTATTCTGATATGTTGTTTCCGGAAACAGAATAGAAAGGTAACTGATCCTTCTTTGAACTGATCATGGACCCAGGTCTCTTGTTGGAGAATCGGTTTTTTAATTCTTGAAAAATAAAAAAGCGGGACAGGAGCGGGACAGAATACCCTTGAAACAAAAAAGCACTTACCGAAAAATCGATAAGTGCTTGAATTTGCATGGCTGGGGGACGAGGGCTCGAACCTCGATAAGCGGAGTCAGAGTCCGCCGCCTTACCATTAGACCATCCCCCAACCCTATGAAAGCGTGGCGAGTGTATAAAATATTTCGACTAAGCTGTCAAGCGAATTTCAGCTGATGACAATACCGGCATACCCGACGACCTGGTCGGTGTCTCCGGAAACAAAACCGGAATCGGTGTGTCCTACCAGATGATATTTTGATGCTCCGCAGGCAATTGCCGCCAGCATGGCGACTACCACCGGGATTACCCCGCACATGGTGATCCTCTGATTTTTCACCGTGTGATAGAGGTCGTAGGGGTTGAGCCGTTCGATACATTGCAGGGCCAGGTTATCCTTTATGTCGGTGCTGCGTCTCGATTCGTAGTGATTCATATCGCTTGAAGCAACAATGAGGATATCTTTGCCACTGGTCCGAATGGCGTGAGCCAGGGCCCTGGCCACTTCTTCGCAGAGCGGATAGGAGATATGGGACAGCACCAGCGGCACAATAGCGAGATTATCCTGCAGCTTCTGCAGAAACGGCACCTGCACCTCCAGGGAATGTTCGTATTTGTGAGCCAGTTCGTCTACCCTGATGTGCGGTGAGTGGTCGAGGATGAGACCGGCTATCTCCCGGTCGATCGGGACGGTCCCCAAGGGCATTTCCCAAGGCGTTGTCGAGAGTGCCACAGGGGCTCCCTGGCCGTGGTGGTTGGGCCCGAGAATAACTACCGTTTCGGGGATGACCACTGCGGAAAGTGTTTCTGCGGCAAGCGCGCCGGAATAGACATAGCCGGCATGGGGAGAAACGACCGCTAAGCCTTTCAGTTTTTCGGCAACCGGGGCGGTCGGAAGCAATTCATGAACGGCAAGGGCGAGGGCCTTAGCCGAGCCAGGGTAGAAGCGGTCGGCAACAGCGGGCTGTCTCATTGGCATCCACCTCTTCGAGTTGAAAGTTAATTGCTTTTCACAGACCAGGTCGTACCATCCGGTCCGTCCTTGAGTTCGATGTTCTGAGCCAGGAGGAGGTCGCGGATTTCGTCGCTTCTCGCCCAGTTCTTGGCCAGTCGACATGTGTACCGTTCGGCGATAAGTTGTTCTATTGCGGCAACATCGAGGCCGACTTCAGAGATTTTCTTGTTTTTTCCCGCTACAAGAAAACCATGTGCGTCTTCTCGCAGGATTCCCATGATGTCGGCCAGTTTTCTCAGGGTCGTCGCGCCATTTTTTAACCACCGGATATCGGCTGACGAGGGTTCGGCGGGGAGTTTGCTGTAAATGCGATTAATCGTCTTCACAATATCGAAGAAGACACCCTGAGCCTGAGCCGTATTGAAATCATTGTCCATGGCCTGCTGAAAGCGTTCCTCCATGCCCTCGAGCTGTTCGATATCTTTTTCGACGAGAACGCTCGGTGTTTCGACATCGCTCTTTTGGGAATCGAGCTGATTAACAGCGGCCAGGCATTCATAGAGTCTCTCGAGGCCGGCGGTTGCGTCCTGCATCGCCGTCTCGGAAAAATCGAGGGGGTTGCGGTAATGGGTGGAAAAGATGAAGAAACGGAGAATTTCCGGGTGGTAATGGCTGAGGATATCCCTGATTGTCAGGAAATTGCCCAGGGATTTCGACATTTTTTCGTCGCGGATAGTAACAAAGCCGTGGTGAATCCAGATCCTGGCAAACGGTTTTTCATGAGCGCCCTCGCTCTGAGCGATCTCATTCTCATGGTGGGGGAAAATGAGATCCTGTCCGCCGCCATGAATATCGAAGGTCTCGCCGAGATATTTTCTGCTCATCGCCGAGCACTCAATATGCCAGCCGGGACGACCGGGTCCCCAGGGGCTTGGCCAGGTGGGTTCTCCCGGCTTCGATCCCTTCCACAGCACGAAATCCATGGGGTTGCGCTTCTGTTCATTGACCGATATTCTTGCCCCCGCCTGCATGTCGTCGAGGTTGCGCTTGGAGAGCTTGCCATATCCGGGGAAACTGTCGACCACGTAATACACGTCGTTGCCGGATGGATACGCCTTGCCTTTGTCGATGAGTTCGCCGATGAGTCCGATCATCTCTGTTATATGTTCGGTGGCTTTCGGTTCGATGTCGGGGCGGCCGATCCCGAGCCGATCCATATCGACGTAGAATTCATTGATAAAGCGGGCGGCAAGCTCTTCCGACGTGGTCTGCTGCTCATTGGCCCGGGCAATTATTTTGTCGTCGATATCGGTGAAATTGCGAACATAGGTAACTTTGTAGCCGCGATATTTCAAATAGTTGACGATCATGTCAAAGGCGAGAGCGGATCTGGCGTGACCGATATGGCAGTAGTCGTACGAGGTGATACCGCAGACATAGAGTTTGACATGGCCCGGTTCAATGGTTTCCAGGATTTCTTTCTTGCCGGTCAGGGTATTGTGAATTCGTATAGTCATCTCAATGGAACTGGGTGTGGACAGTTCGAATATCTTGTATTAAGTACATCGCTGGTGATCCGGGGGGATCGGACTATAATCGGGTTTTGTCTTGTCTCAGGTCAAATACCATAATCTTATTAAGAGGAAAAGACAACAATGAGCCGTGATGCAAGAGAAATACGCTCCTGGAGCGAGACCTTCAGGGCATGGCTGCATCCTGGTGCCATCGCTATGCTTTTTCTTGGTTTTGCTGCCGGACTTCCTATTCTGCTTATCTTTTCGACGCTTTCCGTCTGGCTGCGGGAGGCCGGTGTGGAACGGTCGGCGGTGACGTTTTTCAGTTGGGCGGCGCTTGGCTATTCCTTCAAATTTCTCTGGGCGCCGATTGTCGATCTCTTGCCGTTGCCTTTGCTGACGAGGATTTTGGGGCGGCGGCGGGCCTGGCTGCTGGTTGCCCAGCTGCTGATCGTTGCCGCCATTCTTACCATGGCATCGGTAGACCCGGCAGGGAGTCGAGTCAATCTTACATTCATGGCCTTAGCTGCGGTATTGCTGGGATTTTCGTCGGCGACCCAGGACATCGTCATCGATGCGTATCGGATCGAAAGAGGCGAGGAAGCTCTGCAGGCGCTGTTTGCTTCGATGTATATTGCCGGCTACCGCACGGGAATGCTGGTGGCCGGGGCGGGTTCGCTGTTGCTGGCCGACTATCTGGGCGGTGGAATCACCGGTTACAACTACTCCGTCTGGCAAAAGACGTACGTTGCCATGGCGGCTGTGATGAGCTGCGGTGTCGTTACGACCTTCTGCATCAGGGAGCCGGTGCAAAATGACATCGTTAGCCGAAACAGCTATTCGGCAATGGAGTACCTGCGCTTTGTCTCGGTGTTCGTCATGACGATGGCGGCTTTCGTCCTGACCTTTTTTTATTCCGGTTCCGGTTTTCCGGAGGCGATTCGCGATCATTTTCCATTCTTTTCGGGTGAGGGGGCATTTTATTCGTTTTTGATAGAAATGTTGCGGTTTCTGATGGCGGTATGTGCCGGGTCTGCTGTCGCCTGGGTCACCGTAGTTACCGGCCTGGCTGACAAAAAGATGGTTTCTCATGCCTATATTGATCCGGTCAGGGATTTTTTTGTCCGGCATGGCGGAAAATCTGCGATGCTCATTTTGGTGCTGGTTGGATTTTATCGCTTATCGGATATTGTTCTGGGCATTGTTTCAAATGTGTTTTATCTGGATATGGGGTTCAGCAAGGTTGCCATTGCCGGAATTACCCAGTCGTTTGGTATGGCGATGACTCTGGCCGGCTGCTTTCTCGGCGGAATCCTGACGGTACGGTTTGGCGTGCAGAAGATATTGTTTCTAGGAGCTTTTCTATCAGCGGCAACCAATCTGCTCTTTATGCTTCTCGCTGGTGCCGGGGCGAATATTGCCATGCTGGCGGTGGTGATAGGGGCGGACAATTTAAGCGCCGGGATAGCAACCACCGCCTTCATTGCTTTTCTTTCAAGTCTTACCAGCATCTCTTTTACTGCGGTTCAATACGCAATATTCAGTTCGATGATGACTTTGTTTCCTAAGGTAATTGGCGGATATTCCGGGACAATAGTCTCAGGTTTAGGGTACGGGAACTTCTTTATGCTGACAGCGCTGATGGGAATTCCTGTACTCTTCCTAATCGTCTGGGTACGGAAGGTGACAGTGAGCGAGTAAAACGGTCGGGGGGTAAAGCAAACAGGGAATCGCAGCAATTTCGAGAGCAGGCGGTAAGCCTGGAAATCAGGAATGGTAGTAATGTTCGAGATATAAGCCCATGGCATCGATGAGGTGATCGTCCTGAAAAGATATACCGGCCTGATATCCCGGTTCGTCTATCTGTTTATTGCACCAGGCTATCTGTCCTGTACCATCCTGGAGGTTTTCCGGGAAAAACTCTTCGAATGAAAATTGCACAATCGTGTCGCTGATCAGAGGCTTATCGGTTGTCAGCCGCATACCGCCCATACTCAGGTCGAGAGTCATGCCTATTGTCGAATAATGTGAGGCGATCTGCCCGGATTGAGCGAGTCGAACCAGGGTAACTCTATAACGGGCATCGAAGCGCTCATATTTTCTGCGGTTTCGGTTTGCCTGTCTGTTCCTCTCCATAAATTCAAGATGATTAACCGAGTGAACTGCGTATTGCATACATTGCGGATAATGAAGCGTTTTGCAGTATACCTCGATATGGTCATCCAGGGGTATGAAGAGCCCGCCCCCGCTCAGCTGGCATTTCATCGATTGTGCCAGCCAGAATGGGCATCTATCCTTGTAACTGGAGTCATTTGCTGCCATAGTTTTTCAATCCCAAGTTGGATGGATGAACTCCAAGACCACCATAGTGAAAAAAACCAAGCAAAAAATATGCCAATTAGCCGATGTTACTTCAGTTCTTTGGGGGAGATATTGTGCCGCTTCATTTTGTCATAGAAGGCGGTTTTGCCGATATCGAGTTGTTTGACGGTCAGAGGC
>Ga0351973_1130_pt1 | contig 19186 bp, 18 predicted proteins | sample BONcelFGM3001E14_FD_206745 | JGI IMG/M metagenome (GOLD analysis project Ga0351973, IMG submission 206745) | Enriched cells from coal bed in the Powder River Basin, Montana, United States - BONCAT cells FGM rep3 HSBNCT.FGM.300.1.E14 ...
CGGTCGAAGTACTGGTAGAGCGGGTTTTCCGCCTTATTGTGCTCCATCCAGGCGCAGGTGAAGGAGCCGCCGCGGGAGACTACCTCCATTATCCGGCCCTCCCGGTCCATCAGCTCAAGGGTCCTGAGGGTTACGCCGCAATGGACGGTGATGAAATCGATGCCGTCGTCGAGGTGTTTCTTGATGCCGGCAAATATCTCGTCGACCGTCATATCGACAATGGCTTTTCCCTTCTTGACTACGGTATCGCAGGCCGCCTGATACAGGGGGACCGAGCCGATGCAGACATCGGTTTCGGCAATGATCGCCGCCCGGATCTCGTCGATCGGCCCGCCGGTCGACAGGTCCATGATGGCGTCGGCGCCTGCCCGGACGGCGACCCGTGCCTTTTCCAGTTCGCCCTCGATGCTGGTGTCGTCCTTGCTGGTACCGATATTGGCGTTGACCCTGGTGCGGATGCCCTTGCCGACCGCAAGCGGCCGGCCGCTTACATGCAGGTTGTTGTGGCAGATAATGGCCCAGCCCCGGGCGATGTTGTCGCGCAGGGTTTCCGGCTCAATTCCGGCATCTCGTGCGGCCTGGATCATCATTTCGGTGATTATTCCCTCACGGGCGTATTCCATCTGGGTTTTCATGCGCTATTCTCCTCTTTCGGCAGGACAAAAAAATGACCGCAGGAAGCGGTCTTCAGAGGAGCGGGTGGTGGCATGCTCGAATTGGTCCGTTCCCTACGCCGGTATCAGCCGGATCAGGTTCAAAGGGTCGCTCCGCATTGCGGAACTCTCAGTCCGTGGACTCCCCCAGGGTTTTTTCGCCTGGCAGACTACCTTTTCCATACACGGCCGTCAAGAGTTAAGGATTTGCATTTCGTCAATACTCCGTGCTATGCTCTTCTGGCTCGACACTTCCCTTGGCGGGTAACAAAGCTCAGGCGGCGGGGCGTGCCGCCGAGAGGGTTCTCGTTTTTTCCCGGAGATGATGAGTTATGCCATTTACCGGTGAGGCGGTCGCCTTGGCGACGGTCCTGTGCTGGACCGGCAGCGTCCAGTTTTTCGCGGTGGCGTCCCGGGAAGTTGCGGCAATTCCTGTTAATATCATCCGCTTATGCGTCGCTCTGCTCCTCTTTTCCATCTACCTGTACAAGGAACGTGTCTCGGTCCGCGCCGTGGCCGGGGCGGTGGTAGCGGTCTGCGGAGTCTATCTGATGTCAAGCTGACGGGATTGAACGGATGTACGCTTCCACATCGAATTTACGCCGACAGCCGGCCTCGTTCATATAGCGGATCTTGCCGAAAACAGGACGTTCCCGCCAGGCCCGGTCGTGAACGCCGCCGATTGACCAGGCAATTCCGGTGTAGCCGTTGGGATCGCGGCCGTCGAGGGAGTAGCGGTCGTTCAGAATGATGGCATATTCCAGGGCCTCCTCCGGCTCTCTGGTCCACTCGAGGATTTTTTTCGCCCAGTACATCCGCAGATAGCCGTGCAGCTTGCCGCGGGTGACGAGGTCGCGCTGACAGGCGTTCCACAGTAGTTCGTTGGTTTCCGCGGCTTCGAGTGCGGCGAGGGAATACAGGGCGTCCCGCTGGTCGCTTCGATGGGCATGCAGCGTATTTTGTGCCCAGTCGGGAAAGCCGGCAAATTGATCATAAGCCGGCTCGTAGAGACAGTAGTTGTCGGCGAGTTCGCGACGGACGATCAGTTCTTCGAGAAAATCGTCAAGAATTTCGTGAGGGAGGCCGGACTGCGATACCTGCCAGGCCAGCCTCTGCGGGGCCAGCTGGCCGAAGTGGAGGTAAGGGGAGAGTCCGGACTGGCCCTGTCGGCAAGGATTGTTACGCAGAGAGCTGTATGTGATCAACCGGTGCTCGATGAAGTCATGCATCGCCCGTGATGCCGCCGTTTGCCCTGATTGCAGCCAATCGACCGCTCCAGGTTTATTATCGGCAACCATATCTGTCAGCCGGGATATCTCGAGCCGGGCATTGTCTCTGCCGAAAGGCACAGGATGTCGCTGCAGGGCAGGAATATCAGTAAGATACAGTTCAAGAATGCGTTTGATTTTGGGTCGGATGGTGTAGGCTCCATACTCCTTTTTAGCTGAGGTGATCCAGGCGGGGATGATATTATGACTGTCAACCTCGAAAAACGGCACCGATACTGTAGCCTTGAGCTGCTCCTGCCACTGCCGTTTGATCCGCAGCGGATCGAAATCGCTGACCAGCAGGTGTGCGTCGCAACGCTGCAGGTAACCTGGCAGGACATCCTCCGGGCTGCCTTCCAGCAGGGTGAAACCGATATCGAGCCAGGCCAGCCGATCCGGCAGTTCCGCGAGTCCCTGCAGCATAAAATGGTAGTGGCGCAGGTTGGCGCCGGGGTAGTCGGGGATCAGGCAGAAAACGACGAGCAGACTTTTTTCGCGGATAATGGCCTCCTGCTGCGCCCAGAGCAGTGCCCAGTTGTCATCGATCCGTTGATCGCGGGACATCCAGTATACAACCGGACCATAGCCTCGGTTGCCGTCCATCAGCCGGCGTCCCCGGCGGTCGACATCCATGTTGCGTCTGTCCATGCAGGCTCCGTGTGTCGGGGTGAAGGAGCAAAAGAAGAATTGAAATAATAGTACTCCCGGAATATACTCCTTTGTACTGTGCGTTGTCCAAACAGTATTTCCCGACCGCAGCCAGTGGGCTGCACTGATACACCTGCCAGGGGCCATCGTCCCGTATGAAGGAGCTTCGCCGAACTGTTCTCGGCTGCCAGTCCTGCAGGGCCGGTGGCGAGGCATGTTGTCGGCTATGGGGGTCCCTCTTGCGGAGACCTTTGGACACGGCCGGTCCTCCCGGACTTACAATCACCACAATGCGAGGAATACCAATGTCTCAAAAAACTGCACAACTTACTATCGAGGGCAAGGCTTACGAATTGCCGATAGTTGAAAGCACCATCGGAGAAAAGGCTATCGATATCAGGTCGCTGCTGAAGACAACTGGGTACATCACCCTCGACAGTGGTTATATGAATACCGGGTCATGTGAGTCACAGATTACCTACCTTGACGGTGATAAAGGTATTCTCAGATATCGCGGCTACGATATCGCCGATCTGGCTGAAAATTGCGTCTTTATCGAAGTTGCCTATCTGCTTTTGACGGGTGAACTGCCGACCAAGGCGGAGCTTGATCAATTCAAGTACGACATGACCAGGTATGCCCTGATCCACGAAGATATGATCCATTTTTTCGATCATTTTCCGCCCAATGCCTCGCCGATGTCGATACTCTCGACGATGGTCGGCTCACTGCATGACTTTTATCCGGAAATGGACAGCGAAGAGGACCCCTATGGCGGAATCACCACCACTACCGCCCGTCTGCTCTCGAAAATTCGGACGATAGCCGCCTTTTCCTATAAAAAGAATATCGGTCACCCGCTGGTGTATCCCCGGGCGGATTTGAGCTATTGTGCCAACTTTTTGAATATGATGTTCGACCGGCCCAATATGCCCTACAAGGTAGAGCCGGTTGCCGTCATCGCCTTGAACAAGCTGCTTATTCTGCACGCCGACCACGAACAGAACTGTTCTACTTCGACGGTACGTCTGGTCGGCAGTGCCGGGGTTGGCTTATACCCCTCCATTTCCGCAGGTATCAGTGCCCTCTGGGGACCATTGCACGGCGGTGCCAATGTTGCCGTAATGAGAATGCTCGAGGGCATTTACCGGGATGGCATGGATTATGACAAATACATCGCAATGGCCAAGGACCCGAAAAACCCTTACCGGCTCACCGGCTTCGGTCACCGGGTCTACAAAACCTACGATCCCCGGGCTACCCTCATCAAGGAGGTCTGCCAGGCAGTTCTCGAAACACTCAATGTTTCCGACCCGTTGCTGGACGTCGCTCAGGAACTTGAGCATCGGGTCAGCCATGATGAGTATTTCGTATCGCGCAACCTCTACCCGAATGTCGACTTTTATTCCGGCATCATTTACCGGGCCCTGGGCATTCCCACCAACATGTTTACCGTCATGTTCGCGCTCGGTCGGCTGCCCGGCTGGATCGCCCAATGGCAGGAGATGAATTCAAGCAAGGAAAGCAGCCGGATCGGCCGGCCGCGCCAGGTCTATAAAGGTGTTGCCAGCAGGAATTTCCTGAAGATCGAGGAGCGCGGGTAATTGCAGCAAAGTCAAACCACTTCACATTACAGACCCATAATCGAACTTGAAGCGTCAACCGATTAACCCACAAAAGAGGCTACAATGAAAAAGATCATACTTCTCGCCTGTTTCTTGATTCTGACCGGATGCGCCAAGCAACCGGTGATCGCCAATCTCAACCCGCAACTCGGCGAACAACCGAGCGGGGTCTATTCTGCCGGGACTTCTGCCGTAATTATTGGCCAGGACAGCAGAAGGTCAAAAGATGTAGTGGTTTACCTGAGCGATGAACCGGCAACGGGACTTGCCAACATCAGTGCGCTGCAGGACGTGATTGCCAGGGAGCTTGTCGATGGGCTGCAACGCCAGGGGCTGACGATCGACCGCTCTGCGCCGGTCCAGGTGAAGTTTGATATCAATGAGCTGCTGGTCAGGGTTACCCGGGCCAATATGCTCTATACAGCCGAGGGCAAGTCCCATATCACCCTGACCGTGGAAAACAGGGGGGCAGTTGATACCAGGATATACAAACGCGAGGAAAAAAAGGATTCCGCTACTCGTCCCGATCTGCCAAAGCTTGAAAAAATGCTCAACGCCCAGCTGGCCGATATCATTCAGCAGATGCTGCAGGATGAGGAAGTTAGAAAGCTCATCAGCAGACAATAGATACAGTATTACCGCACCGCTTCAACTCAGCAAACGCTTCAGCCGTTTGCTGAGGGCGGGCTGGGAAATGCCAAGGAGGCGGGAGGCGATCGACTGGTTGCCGTCGGCGCGCCGCCTAGGCTCGTTCATCAACTGAGGTGCCGCCTCTTCCAGAGTCGGCAGGGTTGCAAGCCCGGCAAACCAGCTGTTCCGGCAATTCCTCCCGTTTGCCCTGATCGTGACCTGACCAATCAAGATGGCCGATCCGCCGTCTGCAGATGGCAAGAGACAGCATCCTCGATTTTCCGACGTTCAACGAGAAAGTCGTTTTTTGTGCGTGCAGGGTGCTCATCTCCTGGCTCCGTTCGTATGATTGGTCCCCAGGTGCGTGCCCGCCTGTGTTTCACCTCGAGTCTCGCCACCGCGACTGCAGCCCCGGCCATTGTTTTTCCCGCCCTTATGCTATACCCTGTTGCCAATGGCGAACAATCAGACATCGGGCCTCAACTGAAGGGGGAATATGACCGACACATCAAGCGCAAAAATAGTACTTATCACCGGGGCAACCGGCTATATCGGCAGACGGCTGACCCATCGGCTACTTGAGACCGGGTCATATCGGCTCAGGGTACTGGTGCGCAACCGACATAAGGTGCAGGTTGCATTGGCCGATCAGGTCGAAGTCCGGGAGGGCAGCACCTTTGATCGAATCTCCCTTGCTGCGGCGCTGGCCGGGGTAGATACTGCATTTTATCTGATCCATTCCATGGGAGCGGAAGCCAACTACCGGGAACTTGACCAGCAGAGTGCCGAAAACTTCAGAACGGCCTGTATAGCAGCGGGAGTGCGGCGGATTATCTACCTCGGAGGGCTGGGTGTGCGGGAAAACGCCAGCAAACATCTGCTCAGCCGGATTGAAACCGGAGAGATTCTCGCCGCTGAGCCGGACAGAATCGAAACCATCCGGCTGCGCGCCGGGGTGATCATCGGCTCAGGCAGCGCCAGCTTTGAGATCATCCGAAATCTCACACAGAAACTGCCGGTGATGATTACGCCGATCTGGGTGCGAACCATGACCCAGCCGATCGGTGTCGAGGACGTCCTCTCCTATCTGCAGGCGTCGATCGATCTTGCCAGCAAGGGCGATCTGGTGATCGATATCGGTGCCGAACGGCTCAGTTTCCAGCAGATGATGGAGCAGGCCGCAAAAGTTATGGGATTGCGACGCCTTCTCCTGCCGGTGCCGGTACTCTCCCCACGGCTGTCTGCCTACTGGCTGATTCTGTTTACCCCCATTCCCTATAAGCTTGCTGCAGCCCTGGTCGAAGGATTAAAGAGCGAGACTGTGCTGCAGAATGACCATGCCGCCCGGTTTTTTCCCGACATACAACCCATGCCTTTCCGGGATGCGGTGGCGGCAGCCGTCCGGGAACTCGAAAACAATCAGGTGATCAGCCGCTGGTGCGACAGCAGCGGCCGCCAGGCCTGCGATATCAAAGACTTTGAGGATCCAGCCGGGGCGATTCTCCGCGATGTACGAATCGTACCTTTTACCGACGGCGAAAAGGCAGTCGAGGTGTTTCGTTCGGCATGTAGTCTGGGGGGTCGGAATGGCTGGTTCAGGTATAATTATCTCTGGCGCCTGCGGGGCCTGCTCGACAAACTGGTCGGCGGTTACGGCCTGAACAGGGGACGACGATTGCACCGTGACCTGCGCATCGGTGATGCCCTCGATTTCTGGAAGGTTGTCGATATTAAAGAAGGAAAAAGGCTGCTCCTCTATGCCCAGATGAAACTGCCCGGCCAGGCATGGCTCGAGTTCGATATCCAGGCCGACCGGCTGGTGCAGACCGCCCACTATCTCCCCCGCGGTGTTTTCGGCAGAGTATACTGGTATGCGGTACTGCCGTTCCACAATTTTGTATTCGCCGATCTGGCCCGCACGGTGGTGCAAAATTCACGACCGTCACCGGACGGCGGTGATCTGTAGGAGATCCCGCTACTCTCCGCCCTGCAGTTTCCGGCAGGCGGCGGCAGTCAGTTCGGCAAGCATGTCACCCTGTTCCCGGCCGAGGATTGCACTGTAGCGGTCATGGAGCCCTCGCCAGGCCTTTTCGATCGAAGGTTGCAGGGCCAGACCGTTATCGGTTGGGTGGATATAGGTGTTGCGGCCCTCAGTTTCCTTGGCGATCAACCCTTTTGATACCAGGGCATCGACAAAACGGGAAACGGTCGATGGCGCCATATGCAGCTGAGCGGCAAGCTCCTTCTGGGATATGCCCGGACGACTGACGGCAAGCGTCAGAAGAAAGGCATAGGACGGAGTCATTCCGACCCTGGCAAACTCCTCCTCGCCCATCCGGGTGATTATCCTGGCAAGGGAGTTGGCGGAAAAAAACAGACAGCATTCAAGAGGATTCTTGTTCATTGCGACACCTCGGTTCGTTGCACATACAAATAAGAGGAACTTCCCGATTTGTCAAGAAATTACCAGTGGGGGAGGTGGTTGAAGGTATTTTGGGAGAATTCCGGGAGTGTCACGCAGAGGCCGGCAGGTCGCCACCACGGGGCTGGAAAGTCGCGACGGACGCGGGCTCTCCTGCCCGCCACGGCGTATTGTTCAGGCCAGGTGGCGCACTCGATTGATATGGGCATGGTCCCGTTGTACGGTGCGGCGGTAGGTGACATCGGGACGACCGAAGACCATCATATAGCCGACCTGATGTGAGGATGGCACCCCAAGACTGGTCAGGATCTCTGGGGTAATTGCGGTCAATGCCCATTTGGCCAGGCCCGACCAGACTGTGCCCAGGCCCATGGAGGAAGCCAGCAGCTCGAAATAGGTCAGGGCGATAAAGCAATCGGCCTCGGGGGAGGGGGCAGTCTTGGGTGAGGAAGCGATCAGCAGGTGCGGCGCTCCGCGGAAAAGGTTGTCGCTGCCGGTCAGGGATATCGAGTCGGCAGGATTCTTGCCGAGAATGCTCAAGGCCCCGGTGGTGCAGACCGCCAGGCAATGCTGGCATTGCACGCAACCCGCCTCCTTTTCTTTTGCCATGACCGGGACATCGTTTTTCATTTCGATGAGTTGAAACGGACAGTCTTTGGCACACTCGCCGCAGCCGATGCAGAGATTTTCATCCACTACAAATTGCAGTTCCATGCTGTTCTCCTGATTTAAAGGGTTGTGATAGGATGAAAGCGGGATAGTTCCGCCGTGTAAACTTAGCAATGGTATCTAAAACACCTGTATGGTAGACATGGATAGTAGGCACCTTTTTGTATTGTAGTAACGAAACACATACCTTGGGAGCAATTATATGACCGAGTGCAACCGTAAAGAGATCCATGGGCGGGAATACTACTGCACCGTCGAGCTGACTCTCAACATTATCGGCGGGAAATGGAAACCGATCATCCTCTATCACCTCGGCAACGTGGGGATCAGGCGGTTCGGCGCATTGAAGCAGATGATGCCCAATATCACCCAGAAAATGCTGACGCAGCAGCTGCGGGAGCTGGAGCGCGACGGACTGGTCCATCGCCGGGTTTATGCCGAGGTACCGCCCAGGGTGGAATACTCGCTCACCGACTTCGGCAGCACCATCATGCCGGTCTTGCAGAGCCTCTGCCGGTGGGGACAAAGCTTTGAGGAAAAATTCCGCATCGCTCCAGCCGGTGCGGCCGAGAGGGAGCAGCTGTTTCTTTGCCAGCAAGGAGGTAATCCATGAAAGCCCATCGTTCGGTGCTGTCTGTTCCCGGACACGTCTTGAAAATGCACGGCAAGGCCGCCGAAAGCCCTGCCGACGTTATCATGCTCGACCTGGAGGACAGCGTTCCGCCGGAGGCTAAGGAGGCCGCCCGAAGCCAGGTCGTCCATTCGCTCTCGACCATCGACTGGCATGGTAAGATGGTCACCGTCCGCATTAACAGCCTCGACACCCCCTATGCCTATCGCGACCTGGTGGAGATTGTTGAAGCCGCCGGCGTGGAAATCGACGCGATCGTCGTCCCCAAGGTGAATCATCCGGGCGACATCCATTGTGTCGACCGGCTGCTGGACGGGATTGAACAGGCCCGTGGCCTGCAGGGCACAATCGGCATCGAGGCCTCGATCGAGACTGCCGCGGGACTAGCCGAGGTGACGGCCATTGCCAGGGCCAGCCGGCGGCTGCGGACTTTGGTATTCGGCATAGCCGACTATTCGGCCTCGGTCGGAGCCCGGCTGGTGTCGCTTTCCGGCCACGGCGAGAACGAGGTGGAGATCTATCCGGGCCATCGCTGGCACTTCGCCATCAGCCGTATGATAATGGCCGCCAAGGCGGGTGGGCTGATGGCCATCGATGCTCCTTACGGCCATTTCAAGGACAGCGAGGGACTGGAGCGGTCGACGGTGATGGCCGGCGCCTTGGGGTGCGACGGCAAGTGGGCGATCCACCCGAGTCAGCTGGAGACAATCAACCGGGTTTTCTCCCCCACGCCGGAGGATATCCGGAGGGCGATCACTATCCTCGAGGCAGCGGAGGCCGGCACCCGTAACCATCGCGGGGCGGTGGCCGTGGAGGGCCGGATGATCGATCAGGCCACGGTCCGCCTGGCGCGCCAGCTCTATGACCAGGCCTGCTCTCTCGGCCTGACGCCGCAAAGGAAACATCCCTGAAAACAGGGTTATTATCGGGGCAGTCGCACCAGGGCTTGTTGGGTGCCCTGGCCCAGCCGACTCAACAGGATGAGCACGCCGCCATGGGCGGCGACAATGGTCCTGCAGAGGTTGAGCCCGAGGCCGAAGCCTGCGTTTTCGCGGCTTCTGGATGTATCCGCCTGATAGAAGGGTTCCACGAGGTGGGGCAGGACCTGCGCTCTGATCCCAGGGCCGCTGTCGGCGGCCGTGAGTTCGATGGTGCCTCCGCTTTCCGTTACCCGCACCACTACCGGTCTGCCGGCGGGTTGTCCATGATTCGGGGCATTGACGAGAAGATTATCGACCACTCTGGTGAAAAGGTTGCGTTCGATCCTGGCGATAACCGGCTGAGCCGGTTTTTCCAGCACAAGATCATCAACCCATTGCCCTTGCCGCAGAATGACTACGCCAACCACATCCCGCTGGTCAACTTCCTCTTTCTTCAGGTTGTCGAGCCGGTGGAAATGGCGGGCACTTTCGAGGATCGAGTTGATCAGCACTTCCAGCTCGCGGATGTCGCTGCGAATCTCCGCAACCCGTTCAGGCGGCTCAATCAGCTCCAGTAACACCTTGATCCTGGTCAGCGGGGAACGCAGTTCGTGGCTGACATCGCGCGGCAATTGTTCTTTAGCGGTAGTCATTTTCAAGCAATTGCCTGACCATATCATTGAAGCTGTCGGCCAGTTTTCCGGGTTCTCCGGTACCCCCGACTTTTACCTCGTGATCGAGGTTGCCCGTGTCGATAAATTTCTGCCTCTATGCCGGCGTCTAGGTCGCATGGAATTCGGTAAAACGGTCGATGGCATTCCTAATCACAACTGTGTCCATTTTCCGGCTCTTCTCATTCCTGTGCTTCAATGAAGCCCTGGACAGCTTTGCTGAGACTCAGTCCTGCGGCCAGCTGGTCGAGCCAGAGCCGCTCTGCCTCGGTGTCAATGGCTATCGTGGCGACGGCCAGCATATACATGGTTTTGGCGACCGAGGGATCGTCGATGTCGGCGGTCAGATCGGCGATTGTTTTCGGCTTATGCAGTTCGTCGATAAGAAACATTCTCTCGTCCTGAGAGAGCCCCGCTTTTCCGGCTCGTTCGAGAATAGCTCGCTCTTCATCCCCATCAAGACTGCCGTCGGCATGGGCGGCGGCAATCATGACCTGAATCATGCGAACGGCCAATTGTTCAGTACGCGCCGGACTTGCCGCGGGTAGCGGGACCTGCTGGGGAACCATTGCAGCAGGCATCTGCGGCGGCGGTGGAGGTGGAGGGGGCGCAGTTGCGGCAGCGTTCCAGTTGGGAGGAGGTGGCGGCTGATTATACGGCTGCGGAGCATGTCCTCGGGCTGCTTGCGCTTGTTTATCCTTAAGAATCTCAAATGCGCCCACTCCAAGGCCGATGACCGTCATCAGCCCGGCGCCGGAGGTGAGTCCACCGAGCAGGGAGCTTTTACCTCGCTTTTTGTGTGATTTTCCTGTTCCGATTACCTCGCTTATAACCTTTCCCAATAATTTTTCGGCGTTGAACATGGCTGTATATCAAGAGTTGAATTGGCAAAGAATGCGTCCCGATACCCGGATGAGGGCAGGGCGGGCCAGCGGGTGGTAATCACGAAAAAAGTATAGCAATCTTTTCGGGAAAGGCAAAATGAATAGTCATCGTCGCTCGTTTCATTGCCGGCGGGGCGGGAATAATCTAGAGATACAATTTGCTTGATCGGAAGTGCTACGATGTGGTACGATTGGTAATCGTAAAAATTCCCCTGTCAACCACTTCGATGGAACGCCGATTGTTTCGACTGATCATCTTCATACTTCTGATACTTCTCACGTCTTTCACGGCTGCAGTCGCGGTAGCCTGCGAGATTCCGGGCGACTGTCCAAACTGTCGAATGGGGAAGGATAAGTGTGATGAAACGGCAGGGAATTCTGATTCGGCAGACGCGGATATGACCGCGGCCCTGATGGACGAAACCGGTTGTCCGAATGGTCACCTCTGCTGTGGCGATGCCGGGTCACCCGTGACTTCGGTTCTCCCCGCTACGACTGCCGGATATTCTCCTTTTCTTCAATACCTCAGCTCCTACTCTCATGTCAACTCCTCGCTGGCGGTGACGGCAACTGCAGTCGTCAAACCGCCTGGCTATCAAATCGCGCCGCTGTATATCCGCAACTGTACCTTTCTTATTTGATAAATCCTCACCTTCTGTCGAGGTAATTGGAAGGCTTGCATTGGTTAATTCTTCCGGTTGCGCGTTGTATTGCCGGAGGATTTTGAGGGTTTCATTATTGAGGATAGACACTATGAGTAAAAAAAATATGTGGTCGATGATGGTCGGAGTGGTGGCGTTCGCCCTGCTGTTGCCTCCGGATGCCAGTTCTTTCGGTCTTTTTTCCAAGCATGCTGCAGTCAGGGAGAGCAACGGTGAAATTCGCCTTGCATTGAACGAGGTAGGTGACGGCAAGGCGCACTATTATGCCTACGAGGATGGCGGAAAGACCATAAAATTTTTCATCATCAGGAGCCGCGACGGAGTGATACGCGCGGCGTTTGATGCCTGCGATGTCTGCTTCCCGGAAAAAAAGGGATACCGTCAGGAGGGAGAGTTCATGGTCTGCATCAACTGCGGCCGGAAATTTCATTCGACCCAGGTCAATGTGGTTGAAGGCGGCTGCAATCCCGCCCCCCTGGCAAGAGAAGCTGCCGGGGACCAGCTGGTGATCAAAGTTGCCGACATTCTGCCCGGCGGGCGATTCTTTTAGGAGGCCGAGATGAACATTTTTACGATTCCGGCCAGGAATATCAGGCGAAAGCCGTCGAAGACCCTGCTTCTGCTGCTCATTTTCACCCTCGGGGTAATGTCGATCGTCACCCTCTATCAGGTGTCGCGGGTAGTGGGGCTGAATCTCGATAAAAAACTCACCGCCTTTGGCGCCAACATCGTCATTTCTCCTGCGCGTGAAACCCTCAGTATCGCTTACGGCGGTTTTCAGATGGGTGAGATGCTGGTCGATATCGATTACCTGCCGGAAAAGGAGACGATGGGAGCGATCCGCTCCATCGGCCTCAAGGATCGCATCAGCGCCGTGGCCCCTAAACTCGTGACCATGACCAGGGTGGAGGGTACCGCGGTGGCCGTGATCGGCGTGCGCTGGCCGGAGGAGCGGGGGATTAAGAGTTATTGGGCGGCGGATGGCCGGTTTCCCGAACGCCCGGGCGAAGTGCTGGTTGGCAGCAAGGTGTCGACCAGCCTCGACCTGGTTAAAGAAAGCAGGGTAGCCTTGCTGGGCCGGGAATTTACCGTCGCGGGGACACTCGATGAAACCGGCAGCGACGATGACACGGTCATCCTGATGGATCTCACCACTCTCCAGGAACTTGTAGGGAAGCCGGACACGATAAGTTTTATCGAAGTCGCCGCCCTCTGTGCCGGCTGCCCGATTGAGGATATCGTTGCCGAGATCCGTGGCCTTCTGCCGACCACCGAGGTGAAAGCCCTGCAGCATATCGTCAATCAACGGATGGCCTCGGTGTATTTCATCCGCAACCTCGCCCTTGCCGTCAGTCTGGTCATCCTGGTAACCGCCGGGGCGATGGTCGGAATCTCTATGCTGTCGTCGGTCAACGAGCGAAAAAAGGATATTGGTATCCTCCGTTCGCTCGGTTACGGCAAGGGTCAGGTCTTTGTTATTTTTTGCATGGAGGCAGGCTTTATCGGGGTACTCGCTGGGATCATCGGCTATTTTTCAGGATTCCTGGCAAGTTTCAGGGTGCTTGAATTACTCACTCTGGCTGAAGGAGCGACGCCATCGTTTTCGTTTGGCCATATGCTGCTGATCGGATTGTTCTTCGGTCTGGTGGCTGTGAGTGCCGCCCTTTACCCTTCATGGAAGGGTGCCGGTATCGAACCTTCTGCCGCTCTCATTGCCCTGTAGGAGGGACATATGCTGATTGCCAAGAATATCGTCAAGAATTTTACCGTCGACGGCGAACAGGTCCCGGTGCTTAAAGGGGTGTCGCTGACTGTTGGCGAAGGTGAATTCGTCTCGGTTGTCGGGCGATCCGGTTCCGGCAAGACCACCCTTCTCCATGTTCTCGCCACCCTCGTTCAGCCGGATGCAGGTGAACTGCATTTTGCCGGCAACGATCTGCGCCGCATGCCGGAACAGCATCTCAACCGGCTGAGGCAGGCTGACTTTTCGGTGATCTTTCAGTTTCACCATCTGCTGCCTTATCTGACCGTACTGGAAAATAGTCTGCTGCCCTTCATGCGTTCGGTGAAACCGGTGAGCAGAAAGGCGGTGAAAAAAGCCTACCACTGCCTTGAGCGGGTCGGCCTGGCCGATAAGGCCGATCGTCTGCCGGGTAAGCTTTCCGGAGGCGAACAGCAGCGGGTGGCAATCGCCCGCGCCCTGGTGAAGTCGTCGAAGGTCCTTTTTGCCGACGAACCGACCGGCAGCCTAGACAAGGATACCGGCGAACAGATAATGGAGTTGCTGGCCGACTTGCATCTTGATGGCATGTCCCTGGTGATGGTTACCCATAATCCTGAATATGCGAGGCTTTCGCAGCGAACGGTGGTAATTGAAGACGGCCTGGTCAGGGTAGAGGGGGGGGCTCAGGTCGGGGGACCCGATTCTCTTTAGTTGATCCAGCCAGACCGAGGACGCGCCTGGCATTGACGGTGGTGTATTCTGCCGTCAGCTCGCGCGGTTCGCCGCGCAAGGCTGCCAGGGCGTCCAGCACCTCCGGCAGATATTCGGGCCGATTGCCTTCACCCCGATGGTTTGCCGGGGGGATGTCCGGGGCATCCGTTTCCAGCACGAGCGATTCCCGGGGCAATTCTATCGCGACGTTGCGGATCCGTCTGGCCCGGTCGTAGGTAAGGGTCCCGCAAACGCTGATGCAAAAGCCCAGCTGGATGAACTGCCTGGCCTGCTGCAGACTGCCATTGAAGGCATGGACGATCCCGCCGAAGGCAAAGCGTTTCTTTCGGAGAGTCGCCAGGACCTTATCATGGGCCTTGCGGACATGGAGGAGGATCGGCAGACGAGCCGAAGCGGCGATCTGCAGCTGCTTTTCAAAGAGCTGCTGCTGGGCATCGCGGTCAAGGGATTGGACGAAATAATCGAGACCGATCTCGCCGATGGCGACAATCTCGCCTTTTCCGGCCAGTGTCGACAGCTCTTCCAGGTGGTGGGTGTGGTGCCGGGAAAGATAGAGTGGGTGCAGGCCCGGCGCAGCAAAAACTCCTGCCTCCCGACGACAGAGGCTCATCATCCTTTGCCATCCTGCCTGGTCAACCCCAGGCAGGATCAAGGTCTGCACTCCGGCCGCCCTGGCCATGCCCAGCGCTTCGTCGAACCGGGGAAAACACTCCGGGATATCCAGGTGGCAATGGGTATCGACTAATTCCATCTATTAAATAACCTTTATTTTCAGATTCTTCCCTGACTAACAACGGATATTGTCAGTTTAGCTTGATCCTCTCTCAGTATACCATTTTCCGATAATCAGGCCAGTGGTGAAGGACGAGGTCGGTGGCGGGCCGGCTCAGTTTGTTTATATGTACCTGATATACTATTTGTTTCCGATCGCAGAAAAAAGTATTGTCGGCCAGGGAGAAACAGGATAGGGTTTTTCCAGTTCGGGCAATGGAACGTGCCGAAGATGGCTGTTTTACAGAGAGTTCTGTCGGAAGCAAATCTCAGCGATGGATGTAATCACCAGGAGGATGGCGTGTGATCGGAACAGCAACAGCACTGGATACGGAGAAATACTCCTTGCTGGTGGTCGACGACAACATGACCAATTTATTATGCCTCCAGCAGATTCTTCTCGCCAATGGCTATGATGTCATTGCCGCAACCAGCGGGCATGAGGCCCTCCTGGCTGCAGAACGAAACCAGCCGGATCTCATCCTGCTCGATGTCATGATGCCGGGAATCGACGGCTTTGAAACCTGTCGTCGGCTGAAAGCCAATCCCGTCACCGAGGATATTCCGGTCATTTTTGTTACGGCCCTGACGACCACTAAGGATATGGTTACAGGACTGGAACTCGGCGGAGTGGATTATGTGGCCAAGCCCTATCGCAACGCCGAGGTGCTGGCCCGGATCAAGACCCAGCTGAAGGTGGTGGTTTTAAACCGTGAACTGCGCCGGGCATTCGACTTCCAGGAAAGCGAGATCCATAGACGGACCGCTGAGCTGGAAGCAGCCAACCAGGCGCTGCGGACGTCGCGCAATCTTCTGCAGAGTGTTCTTGATGCGGTTCCTGAACTGCTGATTGTCGTCGATCGCAGTTTCAAGGTTCTCTTCAGCAACGATCCCACCTGGCAGGTGATTCCGAACCCGGACAATCCGGAGGCCTGTCCGGCTTGCTACAGCCATTTTCACAAACTGGCCCATCCATGTCGGGATTGTGCGGTTCGGGAGGTTTTTAAATCGGGGAAAAGCTTCGAACAGGAGGTTACTGGCAGGGAGGATGGCCGAGTCTGGGAGATACGCGCCTTTCCTATCTATGACGATCAAGGCCAACTTGCCATGGTGGTTGAATACATTCGGGAGGTAACGGCGTTCAAGGAAGCCGAAAGAGAAAGAGTCAAGCGCCGTCAGTTTCTCGAAGCCGTACTGGAATATGCTCCCGATGCCATCGTCACCCTTGATGAGAAGCACCATGTTATCGACTGGAACCCCGGGGCGGTGCGGATGTTTGGTTACAGCCCGGAAGAGGCTAGAGGAAAACATCTGGATAGTCTGGTAGCCCAGGGCAAGAGCCTGGCAGAAGCGGGAGAGAAAACCCGGATAATTTTGAACGGTCAGGTCCTTCCGCCGTTTGAAACAGTCCGCCAGCGTCGAAACGGCACATCTCTCCATGTTATTGCCGGGGGGTCGCCCATAATGATCGATCGGCGTCTGGCCGGCGCGGTGGCCGTCTATACCGATATCTCGGATCTGAAGCGGACCGAGCAGGAACGCAAGGAGTACGAGCGGCGCATCCAGCAGCTACAGAAGATGGAGGCCATCGGTACACTCGCTGGTGGAATAGCCCACGATTTCAACAATATCTTGGCTGCGGTTTTCGGGTATGCCGAACTGGCGATCATCCGCTCCGGCAGCAACCAGGTCCTGCATCGCAATCTCGGCGGGATACTCGAGGCGGCCAAACGGGCGAAAGAGCTGGTCCAGCAGATTCTCCTTTTTAGCCGGCAGGGCGAGCAGGAGCTGAAGCCGCTGCAGATCAGGCCGCTCATCAAGGAGTCGCTGAAAATGCTGCGCTCGTCGCTGCCGACAACTATCAAAATCAAGCAGCAGATCCATGGCGATTTCGAGAATGTGCTGGCCAATCCGACTCAGATTCATCAGATAATCATGAATCTCTGCGCCAATGCCGCACAGTCAATGGAGGAGGACGGCGGGGTATTGACGGTGAGTCTTACCCAGGTAGAACTGACGGACGAAGACGTTCGCCACCATCCGGGTCGAAAAACGGGAACGTATCTGAAACTGCGGGTTCAAGACACCGGCCGGGGAATTCCGGCCGATTTGATCGGCAAGATCTATAATCCATACTTTACCACCAAGCAGAAAGGCCAGGGAACCGGTCTTGGTTTATCGGTAGTCCACGGAATTGTTCAAAGTTACTCGGGGCTGATCGAGGTGGGCAGCGAGACTGGTCGTGGCACCGTGTTCGAGGTGTACCTGCCGGCAATCGAGATGGAGACCGGCCGCGATGAGTTGCCGGTGAAACAGCTGCCGGGTGGCAGCGAACACATTCTGCTGGTCGATGATGAAGAGGTGCTGGTCGAGGTCCTGGGGGACATGCTGCGCCTGCTTGGCTACCGGGTAACTGCGACAACCAGCAGTGTCGGCGCCCTGCATATGTTTCAGGCTAAACCCGCCGATTTCGATCTGCTCATCACCGACATGACCATGCCGGAGTTGACCGGCGACCGCCTGACCATGGAGGTTCGGGTGAAGCGGCCGGATCTGCCGGTGATCATCTGTACCGGATACAACCGTCGGCTGAACGACAACAATCCGGAATCGCTGGGGGTTCAAGCCATATTAATGAAACCGGTCGAGCAGATCGAATTTGCCCGGACGGTCAGGTCTGTATTGGATGGTGAAGAAAAAATCCCGCCCGCTTCATAGTCTTGCGCCAGCTGCCGTCCGGCCCAAGGAAAGCGGCTTGCATGGCGGCTGGTAATGGGCTACTATGCCGGTTTACTGAAAAACCAGTTCTCGCACTCATATTCGAATCGGAGGCACGGCATGAAAAATCGTCACCAGCTGCACATTGCTTTGATTTTACTCCTTCTTTTCTGCTCGTTGATTCCCGGTAATGGACAGGCCGGACAAAAACTGACCATCGGGCTGAACCTGCCGCTGTCGGGCGACAGACAGGCAACGGGCATCAGCAGTAAGGAAGGTGCGGAACTTCTCCGAGATCAGATCAATGGTGCCGGAGGCCTGAAGGTGGGCGACAACCGGTATGAGGTCGAATATGTCTATGCGGACAACGAATCCAACCCGCAGAAAGCGGTCGCCGCCACCCTTGAACTGATCACCCGGCACAATGTTCTGGGGGTCGTCGGGCCGAATGCCAGTTCGAATGCTATTCCGGCCGGCAATATCTGCGAATCGTTCAAGACACCGATGATTTCGCCGACCTCGACCAATCCGCGGACCACGGAGAACAGACCGTTTGTCTTCCGCGCATGTTTCCTCGACCCTTTCCAAGGGGAAGTGATGGCAAAATTTGCCATCAAAGAGTTTAAGGCAACCAAAGCAGCAGTTCTTTACGATATTTCCAGCGCCTATCCGAAAGGTCTGGCGGAATTTTTTAAGATGGCCTTCGAGGCTAAGCAGGGGCCGAACTCGGTGGTTGCCTTTGAAAATTTCTTGTCGAGCGAAAAGGACCTGACCCTCTATCTGGACAGAATCGTCGCTTCCGATGCCGATGTGCTGTTTCTGCCGCAATATGCTCATGAGATTCCCTCGATCATAGGCCAGGCCAGAGCCAGGGGCTGGAAAAAGGCGATACTCGGCGGGGATGCCTGGGAGTCGTCCGACCTGATGGAGAAATGCGGCGACAAGTGTAAAGGGTTGTTTTTCAGTTCCCACTTCGGGGCGGTAGGCGCAAAGGGCAAAACTCAGACTTTTGTCGAGCAGTATCAGGCAAAATACAACCAGCTGCCCATCGGTTACGCGGCTCTCGGCTATGACGCAACCAACCTCCTGCTGACCGCAATAAGCAATATAGGCACTCTTCGGCCGAATCTGCTGGAGAACAGGGCAGCCATTAAAGATCAGCTAGCGGCGATTAAAGGCTTTGAGGGAGTTTCCGGGGTTCTGGATATGAATGCCAGCGGCGACCCGAGCATTGCCCGCCGGTCATACCGTAGTTGAAATTATTGAGGATCAGCAGGGTGAGGTCGAGATTGCGCCGGCAGCTGCTGAGGACATGAGCACCGCCGATGCCCAGACCGCCATCGCCCATCACGACGATCACCTTCAACTCCGGTCCCGCCATTTTCATGCCGGTCGCATAGGTCAGCGCCCGGCCATGCAGACCATGAAAGGCATGGGTATTGAAGAAGGTGTCGAACAGCCCGGAACAGCCGATGTCGCTGACTATCGCCACCTGTTCTCCGGCAAGATCAAGTTGCTGCAAAGCCCGGTCGAGACCTCGAACCACCGCTTCATGACCG
>Ga0351973_1131_pt1 | contig 19137 bp, 18 predicted proteins | sample BONcelFGM3001E14_FD_206745 | JGI IMG/M metagenome (GOLD analysis project Ga0351973, IMG submission 206745) | Enriched cells from coal bed in the Powder River Basin, Montana, United States - BONCAT cells FGM rep3 HSBNCT.FGM.300.1.E14 ...
TGGGGCAGGATGTAATGCAGAAGGCGCGATTCAAAGAGCGTGTGCCGGAAGGCAGGCTGGTCGGCGGGGCGCTTTTGGGAGTAAACTTCCGTATAGCTCTGTTCCCAGTCTTTGAAGAAAGCCTGCGTCAGCTCGTTACGCCTAAAGGCGAGGACCCCTGTATTCAATGCGGGAAACGACTCGGGAAAATCTTCAAAGGCATACTCATTGCGGTACACCTCATGCACCACAGCGAGGTCATAGCGCGCCAAAGGCCAGAACACATCCTCACACGGCTGGCACATGTAGGTGTCCGAATCCAGGAACAACGTCTCTTCATACGGCGAGTTCGCCATCGCCCGGATCTTGGCAGGGCGCCCGAGCCCGCCTCCTTCCACCTTGATCACCCGTTCAAACAAACCGTCCGGCGGCGCTTGATCGGTGAAAATCGCCATCGGAAAGCCAGGCATCATCCGTTGCACCGATTTTGCGGAACGCAAAGCTTCCGCAAAGTGTTTCTGCCCGGTGGCGACGTAGATGACTCCTCGTGTTTTACTCATCGCCGGAGGTTCAAGTTTTGACATGGTTCGCGGGCTTCAAAATCCGAGGCAGTTGCCAGGACGGTAAAAAAAGCTCGACTCGTCGGATCCAAATCCGGCCGGTTTCAGCCCGATGATCGGCAGTCGGCGAAATCCTGCGTCTTGCAGCGCCTTCATCCCGTCCGCATACCGTTCACGGGCTGAGTCGTCCCAGAGGATCACCCCGGACTCAGACAGGACGCTGAGGGCCCGCTCAGCGCAGCGCGTCCGCATCCTCCCGTCCACCAGAACAAGGTCATACCTTGAACCCGTTTCAAGGATTGCTCCCGAATAGCTCTCACCAAGAGGTCGCAGCAGGAGTTTCACGTTCTCGAAAGGGGCGGCCAGTCTCGTTACTTCTTCATACCAGTGGGCATCATGTTCCACGCTTGTCACGGTATTGGCGATCCGGGCGAAAAACAGCGTTGAATAGCCACTCCCAAACTCAAAGACATTGAGGGATTTGTCAATGCGGCGCTGAAGCAGGTCAATCACCGCATAGTTAAGGAACGGGAGCGGATTCCCCTGGGCATCCCGGGGCTCCAATTTTTCAAGCGAGCGAAGGTAGCCTGTTGCGTGGAGAAACGAGCCGTGTTTTCTGAGGAGATGGGAGGCCCGGTATTGAGCCAGCCAGGTTGGCAACCATTGCTGGGCTGCATGGGCCAGGCGATGCCGCATGGTCCGGGGGGATGCATTGATCATCTGAGTCTTCTATTTGGAAACTGGGGTGATTGGCGATGGTGGTCCGCCCATCACTCTGCCTTGGTGCCCTCAAGGTTCAGGCTCACCGGCACGCGGGTGCCGCCTGCAGGGATGGTGGCGGTGGAACAGTCCGGAAAATTCGTCAGGTCATCTTCGCCGTGATGCCATGCCTTGATTCCCACGAATCCAGCAGCCTCCAAAAGTCCGGTGAGATGCGGTTTCGTGTAGGCGGAGAAATGGAAATTAAGAGGATAATTTTGCCCGCCCAGAAGCGTGGGTTGCACCAGGGCGAGGTTCTGGCCGGAACGCTGATAGGCATTCACGATGCCGTCAAAATCGGGCACCGCGATCCGCAGCCTCCCGCCTGGTTTCAAGACACGAGCCCATTCAGCCAGCACCTTGGGGACTTGGTCGTAGGGAATGTGTTCGAGGCAGTGGCTCGTGTAGATGAAATCTGCGAAATTGGCCCCCAGATAGGGGAGGGAATCCACACCTCCCAAGTGATGGACATGCGGCGCAGGACGCTTGTCCACATTGATGTACCGGGGGTCAGCGATGTCCCCGCAGCCCAGATGCACCATGACCAAACCTTCAGGGTTGTTGGGATACGTGATTTTTCCGCTCCAACGCCGCAACTTCCATTCGAAGAACTTCGGAGCCGTCTGCCAGGCGTTGTAGAACGAGTAGCGGTAGCGGTCCCGCCAAGATCTGGGAAATAAGTGGATCAAGGGTGACAACAGGCGGCTCATAGGTTTGAATCTCGGTCCTTTTTGTAGAATACCTCGTAAAACGAGCCAATGCCAGGGGTGGAAGAGGCTTCCTCAAAATCATATCTCGAGAATCCCTGGCTGGTCAGCCAGAGGTCGAGTTCGTCCACTTTGCACCCTCCTTCATAGGCCTCGAAGTCTGACGCCTCGGCTTTGACTCCCCGGATGGACGCGAGGGTGCAGGTGGCCCCTTTGAGGACGAGCAATTCGGAACCTTGGGTGTCCATTACCAGGATATCAAACTGGCCCTTCGCGACAGCAAGGTCCGCCAACAGCAGGTCCAGGGTCGTGCTGATGAGGGGCACAGCCCGTGTGAACCGCACTTCGGGCCAGACAGTGGTGTGAAGCTTGGGCACCAGCAGTGAGGATGACTGCCCTCCGTTGTCCGCAACATGAAAGCGGTGCTCCTCTCCTGGGTGTTCGGAGAGCAGCGCACATACTGCTGTCTGATTGGGATAGTCTGCAATTCTTTCCTTCAATAATACTGCCGTCTCGGGGTCAGCCTCCACCCAGAGCACGGGAAGGTCATACCGGTCATACAGGGGGGCCTCCTGGCCTTTGTTGGCTCCAACGTGGATCACTCCCCGGGCGTCTTTCAAAAGCTCGTGTACGGACCTGTGAACTGGAGCCATCCGGTGAAGTCTGCGGCGGCGCCATCGGCGCCAAAGGGAGCGAAGTTCTCTGACCATGGGAATTCGGAAGGACCGGGCTGGATGACGCGTGATCAGGCCCGCGGCGGGGCTCCTAGAAGCAACCTTGCCAAGCGGCGGCGAACGGCCCGCATTTTTTTCTTGAGAATGACAGCTTGGGCTTGGGCGGGCTCGATCAGCTTCCAGAGGAAGCTGGAAATTTTCGTCCTATCCCGGCGGGTTTGAATGATGATGGGGAGGTGATCCATGCGTGCACGAGTTCCCTGAAGCGGCAGGAGACCCCGGATCTCCCCCATGGCCCGCTGCCAAATGGCTTTCTCATTGTAGTCTCTCATGCTTCTTTCAAATCCTGCGGCGGCAATCATGCGCCGCTCCTGCTCATGTTCAAGGTAATACCGGCAAAGTTCGATACCCTCTTTGATGTCATCGAAGCCGACGACCTCTGTTCCCAGTTCAAAGATGCCGCCGAGGTGCCGTTTGTTGTCGCAAATCTGGAACACACCGTTGGCGGGCAGGGCGTACGTGCGGACATTGATGGGGCCCGTGGAATTGTGGATGTTGATGCCCACTTTCGTTCGCTGCAACAGTGGCACCCGCTCGCTTTCCGGGAGAAATCCAGCGCTCCACCCCAAGCCGTGAAAACGCCCCTCTGGAAAGGCGGAGGCCACGGCGTCGAGCCGGGCTCTGCGCCAGACGTGATCCCTCTCACACAGCATCGTCAGCGGGACGTCCCGCTCTCCGGTGAGAATCTGTTCCACCGTGAGGCGGGGGTCGTAGTCGTCCTGACGGAATCCAATTGGCCAAAAGCTGACCCGCTTGGCCCCCCAAGCTTTGTAGGTGGGCACTTCGGCGATGTTGCCCACCAGGCACAGATCATAGTGCGGTGCAACGGGTTTGGAGACGTCTTCGGCGTTCTCGGGGTCGTCAAAGTGGGCCATGACTTTTGGGATCGTCATCTGGGACAGAAAGTCTGGGTGGACATTGATGGCTCCGGAATTAAAGAAAAGATCGCAGCCATCGAGAGCCCGTGCCAGCCGCTCATACATAGCCATCAGTTGTCGATCCCCAGTTTTCCACTTCCGGTCGAGTACTTTCCAGTTCTCCTTGCGGCCCTTGGGTTGTAGAGTTAGAGGAAATGAGACAATCTCGTAGCCAAGGGGGCGGATACGGTCGAGGTACTTTTCCACTTCCTGGGCCACATCCACAGGATAGTCGTGATAGTGAAAACCAAAGAGAATCTTCATGAGGTTGCTTGCTGGCCGGCCGGGATTTGAGTGCTAACCCGTGGTCAGCAGATCCAAGAATGCCATTTTAGGGAAGTTGGGGAGTTGATAAAGTATGAAGAAGATCCTGTTCATATCAGAAGACGCGGTGCGGCCTGGCCATCCCAATGGGGGGCAGGTCTGCGTTCGGCGGCATTTTTCGAATCTGGCGAAGGGAGACTGGAGGATCTACGTGGCTGCTCCAGAGGAGCACCAGATGGGGCTGTCGCTCATGAGCGCGCAAGCGGGGCTTTTTCTTCCCCGGCGTATGACAGACTGGTTTAGATCCAGCGGCCTTATGAGGAAGGTAGCTCAACCCTTCCTGGTCTCCAAGGTGGCACGCTATGCGAAAAGCATCGGTGCGGATGTTTTGTTGACGAACCTCAACCGGACCTTTCCAATACTGGCCGCTCGCGTTGCGCGCCGTGCCAAGGTGCCTTTGGGTGTCATCATCTATGACCAGCGGGAGATCTGGGAAGATGATTCTGTCCGGCTTTCCCGACTCTATGGAGAAACGCAGGAGGTCTTTGCGGCTGCCTCCCGTCTCTGGTTCGTGACGAAGGAATTGCAGGCGGCCTATGAAGCGGAGGGAGTCTCGATGGCTCCTCAAACCGCGTCGCGCCTCCTTCCCATTCCGGAAGGTTGGAAGGGGGGAGGAGTGGAGTGGAAGCCGTCCTATGCTGAAAAATGTGTGCTCGGTTTTGCTGGAGGGCTGCACACCGTGGAGCCGGAAGTCCTGAGCCAACTGGGAAAAGCGGTGGATGCAGGCGGCCACGAATTGTTGATGATCCTGCCGCCGGGGCGTGAGGGTGAGTTGGATCCCTTGAAGGCTTGCCGTGGACTTCGCACAGTTCCTGCGTTTCCCGACGTTCGTGACGCTTTGGCGTATTTGCAACAGCAGTGCTCGGCATTGTTGGTCCCCTACGCAGTAAATCCTCCTTCGCGGTCCATGGCCCTCACCAGCTTTCCCAGTAAACTGCTGGAGTTTAGCCATCTGGGCCTGCCAGTGATGGTCATTGCCTCGGAGGAAACGCCCGTGGGGCGATGGGCGAAAGAAGAACAGATCGCCACTTACGTTTCGGGAGGAACCGCGGAATCGATTGCGCCCGTTCTTAGAGGCTTGCAGGAGCGCGCGTTTTGGGAGGAGTGCCGTCAACATTTGGGTCGATTGTCTCAAACATCTTTCTCGCCTGCACACATTCATTCAGGGTTTGAACGGGATCTGGAAGCACTCGCCGCCCTGCGGTTAAAATGAGTCAACGTGGGGATTTGGATGGATCGCACTTTCCCGGCGAATCTGCCCCCCGGGGTGTCATTTTTTTTGGTTGGCCAGGTCGGTCGCCAACCCTTCGTATCGGTCGCAAATAGGATTCATATCAAGCAGCACAGAAGCCTTCTCAAGCGCGCAGCGGCCCATTTCTCTCCGGAGAAGTGGGTCTTGCGCCAGTGTGACCAAGGCGTTGGCCAGTTCCTCTGCATTACCTGGACTGACGAGCAGACCCGTTCTGCCGTGGTCCACCAGTTCAGGCAGGGCTCCTGCGCGGCAGGCCACCACCGGCTTCTGAAGTCTCATGGCTTCGACACAGGTCAGCCCAAATGATTCAAAAACAGAAGCTGTCACGTAGATCCCGCACGTTTCGTAGGCACGTTGAAGGGACTCATCGTCGAGGAATCCGGCAAACCGGATCCTGCCGCGCATCGCAGGATCACTCTCTGCCAGTTCCTTTTTCTCGTACACGCCGTTCCGGTCATGTCCCACCAGCACCACTTTCCAACCCTCAATCCATGGGAGGGCGCGATGGGCCGCCTGAAGGAGGGTGTCAATTCCTTTGCGAGGAGTCAGTGCTCCTACCGAGAGGATCACCTTTTCTTCCTCCTCTCCCTCAGATCCTTGTGGACCTTGGTGGTGCCTGTCCGTTGCCGGCGGCAAGGCGTGACGAATCATCATGGTGCGAAGATGGGGCATCCCTTGGGCGAGCTTGTTCTGGTGATGCTCGCTGTGAACGAGATTCATCTTCGCAAACCTCGCGGAAGTGCGCTCCATCCAGAAGACGAACTGCTCCTGCCAGGAAATTTTACGCTGCTGGGCATGCAACGAATCCTCCATGGAGGTGTGATGACGAATCACAACAGGCAATTTCCTCGCTAGCGCCGGGACCAGCCCCAGACCTTCCCAGTTAGGGACTTCCACCACGTTAAAACCGTGCATGCGATGCAGTTCGGAAAGCGCGCGACCAAGACTGCTAGACAGACCCAGCCCAGGAAACCAGCGACCCAGTCCTCGAAACTCCCGCAGCGGTCTTTCATGCACATAGACTGTGCCATCACGTCCGTCTGACGGCCTGTTGCAGTGGGTGACAACAACATGCACATCATGGCCTCGTGCCGCCAGCGCCCTGGCATTGTTCACCGTGATCCGGTCGATTCCCCCAAACGGCGTGTTGAGATAATTGGGACAGACGAAGCAGAACTTCATGGCGAGTCTTGTGGATGGTGACCGCGATCAACTCGCCTATCGGAGCACACTTCGTCGATGCCCATGGTGATACCCTTTACGTACGCCTCAATTGTAAACCTTACGATCGCATCGGCGTGGGAAGCTTCCGAGAAAGAAATCGCCAACCCTTGTTGTGTGCCGAGCAGGATCATTTTTTCTGCAAGATTCTCTTCCGATCCGTCATAAAGCAGCCCCGTCTTCCCGTCAGCGATAAGCTCGACAGTGGCTCCAGTCGATCTGCCAATGACTGGCACTCCGTAGCCCATCCCTTCCGCGGTCACACGCCCCATGGCTTCCCGCTCGGAACACATCAACAGGGCATCCGTCTCGATGAGCAAAGGGGTGATATCCGATTGATATCCTACGAAGCGGACAAATCTATCGATCTGAAGTTCGCTGGCGAGCGCCTCCAAACGGTCCTTGGCCCCTCCGTCACCCGCAATAACCATTTCTGCACCTTGGAGTTGTCGATTCGCGATTGCGAATGCCCTAAGTGCCACATCATGCCCCTTGGCTTTGTGAAGTGAGCTAGCCATAAAGAACTGCATTTTGTTCCGTCTCGTGTGATGCCGGCTCCGCCGCAGTGTCATGCCGGCCATGAAGTCCGCATATTTGCGTACTCCATTGTAAACAACAAGATGGCGTGATGGCGGATCCGCATCGTGAAAAAAGTGTCTGTCGATATCATGGGAAATAGATATCGACAAATCGCTGTGTGTGAGCAGTTTCTGTAGTCTTCGCATCCCAAAGTCAGGAAACATACCATAGTCTTCGGCACCATATTCGCGAAGATGCCAGTAGTGAGGACATTGAAGACGTTTCGCCAGCATCCAGCCGAGATCGATCACAGACGAATTCGAGTGGACGACAAGACTTCCAAGTGTTCTGAGATAAGAGGCGAGCACAGGGGCTCGCAACTTGTCCGCAAACACGCGTTGTGCAGCGCGAAAGTACCACCATGGCGAGTAGGGTGCGGCGTCGAACTTCCATCGGGCGTGCGAACCGCCGCTCATGTGGCTAGAAAGTCCTGAAGGATAGAGTTTTACGTTGATGCCGGCATTACTGAAAGCCTGGAGCGCTGGCCCATTTTCCAGAAATACAACGTGGGGAGCATACTTGTGTTGATCGAGATTCCCTAGCAGGTCCAGAAGTGACCTGTTCGCTCCATAGAGTGAGCCGCAATGTGCAATCGATACAAAAGACACTGGCTTGAGCTGAGCGCGTTTAAACATAGTTCTAGACTCTTCCAAAGTCTCCCAGGGTTTTCTATGTATCAGGCTCGCAAATCTCCCGCGAAACTATCACGGGGGACACCCAAGCGCCGCGATGGAACAGCATCTGCTTCAGAACCCCATGGGGGATGCCCAAACTCAGGACATTTGAGGCAAGAACATTCCTTGCCGCTAATCTTCCCAGGTTTGGCCTTGAACGGGGAAGCGGGCGTCTCCCAGTTCGCACGGTTGATGGCTGCGGTCCCAGGGCTGTCACTTACAGTAGCGAGAAGCCGGTTTATAGAGACGACACGAAACAGGCAATGCGATTTAGATTTAGTCTGGTATCCGGCATTGGGCCTAAATCGGACTCCTACTTTGGCTACCAATATTTGACCGGCAAAAACTTATCACTGAAGAACACATGCTGGGATTTTAGCGCTGACCACTGTCTTGAATGGTATTTCGTTCCCGACCTTTCAAGCTCTGCCTTCACCATTCGGATTGATTCCGCTTCGCCTGCCCGATCTACATCATCAAAAAGAATAATAAAGTCGCCTTGGATCATTTTTTCGATCAGCAGCCAGGCTCCAAGCCGCGAAAAACGTGCTGTTCCAAGCGGGGCATCGACAACAAAGAATTCCGGAATCCATTGATCCGGAAGAACGCCAATGTCATAGGCCGTGACGCTCTGGCCCAGGACCGACACAGGGCGCAAGGATGTGCTGAGCACCTGAACATTCTTACACACTCGGTGGCTCTCGGCCCACCATTCGTCGCTCTCAAGGCTGAATATTTGACTTTGGCGGTTGGTGTTGATCAAGTCGAACAGTCGGGTGGAGCTTCCCGCGCCGAGTTCACAAACTCTTGATATATTAAACTCCAGAAAAATCTTTGCAATCAACCACAATAGCGAGGCGTTTGCCGAGCCCGATCTGGGCGTGGAATTGAACGTGTCCTGAACTCCGTGGCTCGTGAGTAAGACGGTTAAATTGTATCTATAGAGAGTCTCCAACTGAAGTCGTCGCAATTCGTCGAAGTGGGGCTGAACAAGAGGTCTCCCAATGCGTTTGATGATAGAGTGCAGCCAAATCTTTATCCGAGGATCCATGGTGAAAAATATGTTTTCGGTCCCGGTGGCAACCGAGAATTCCACTAAAAAATTGTCCAAACAGAGTCTTGACCGACCATCCCTTGCTGTGGGGTGGGAAGTTTTCCGGATCCGAAAATGTCAGATGGTTCTATCGTCAACTGAAGTTCGTCTTCGATGACGTCTAGCTGTTGTTGGGTTGCGTCGTCGCTTAACGCGATTTTCAGGAGATAAGTACCGGGGAGTAATCTCGGGGCCGGAATATCGCAAAGGATTTCGATCGGCCTTTTGATAGGAGGCAGGACCGTCTTGCTGAAAAACGAGCCAATCGTTATAATTCTGAGTCCTAAAGTAGAGTTGATTCCAATGCCGATTTGAGGAGCGCGAATCTCCATCTTGGGAGGCGGTTCTATTTTGAGTGCGATTCTTATCGTTTCGCCATACGCAAATGTATTTGCAGGTGAATTGTCCTCTCGGCGAATCTCAACACTATGGAGCCATTGCCCCCTCCGGTCGATGCGTCCGCTGGAAGCCGATTGAGTACCGCGGGCATAGGCTTTCATGGTTTCTGCCATGGTGCCATAGGCCTGTGCTCTGCCATTCTCTAGAAGTAGTCCGCGGGTGCATACGGACGACACCATCGAAAGGTTGTGGCTTACAAGTAGAACGGTTCTCCCCTGGCCAGACAGTTCGTGAAGCTTGCCAAGGCATTTATTCTGAAACTCAACATCGCCGACGGCTAACACCTCGTCTACGACAAGTATGTCGGGATTTAGATGAGCGCCAACGGCAAAAGCAAGCCTCACATACATTCCGCTTGAATATCGTCGCACAGGAGTATCCAGATATGCTGAGCATCCGCTAAAATCGACTATTTGGTCGAAGCGGCCCAATATCTCCATTCTCCGCAGCCCCAGAATGGCACCATTGAGAAAAATGTTTTCCCGACCGGTCAATTCAGGGTGAAATCCTGTCCCCACCTCGAGGAGGGAAGCAATTCTGCCCTTGACGCATATGGTGCCCCGAGTTGGAGCGGTGACACGAGAGAGTATTTTGAGCAGCGTGCTTTTTCCCGCCCCGTTTCGACCGATGATGCCTAGAACTTCTCCTTTGCGAACTGTGAAGTTAATGTCTTTTAGGGCCCAGACCCATTCAGTTGTCGCTTTTTCGGATCTGTCGACAATCTGCCCCACTCGCGCGTATGGGTCTTCTTTCCCTTGAAGCCGATGCCACCACCTGTTCACATCATGTGCGAGTGAGCCCGTTCCCACTTCACCAAGACGGTAGAGTTTGGAAATCTGTTCGGCACGTATAGCAATGTCGCTCATCTCGTTTTGAGAAGGATTTAGGCCAGCCCATCAGGTCAGACTGTGTCCATGAAGGTTTTTGAAATGCGGTTGAAAAGCAGAAGCCCGAGTGCTAAAATTGCAAGCGTGACGACGGTTGCATATCCAAGGGTGTGGGCATTCCACACGCCCGACCCTAGGTAGATGCCCCTAAAGCACTCGATAATTGGACTCATTGGATTAGCCTCAATCCAGGGCCTGTATTTCTCAGGGGCGATATTGAGCGAGTAGATGACGGGTGTTCCATACATCATGAGTTGGATCCCGAAGTTTACCAAGAAGTGGAAGTCACGATATTTGGAAGTCAGGGATGAAATGGTTATTCCGCATCCAAGACCGAGCAACCCCATCAACACAACTAAAACTGGCGTGAGCAAAATAATCCCAAACCAATCGGGGTCGACGCCGGAACCCGTAACAAGATAATAAATCCAGATTCCAGCGAACAAAATAAACTGGATGGAAAACTGGACCAGGCTCGACACAACGATTGAGATCGGGGTTATAAGTCGCGGAAAATAGACTTTCCCAAAGAGATTGGCGTTTGCGGTGAAGGTTGTTGCCGTTTTGCTGAGACAAGTGGAGAAATAGTTCCATGCGGTGGTGCCAGCGAGATAAAACAGGAGCGGCGGGTGGCCTTCAGTTGGGATTTTTGCCATTCCGCTAAACACGGCAGTAAACACCAGTGTCGTAAAAAGAGGCTGAAGGAAAAACCAGAGAGGGCCAAGTACCGTCTGTTTGTAAACTGATACAAAGTCCCGCCGGACAAACATTAGCAGGAGATCACGATACTTCCAGACATCCCCCAGGTTCAACTCCCACCAACCGGATGCGGGACGGATAACGAGATCCCATTCTTCCCGCGCAGGGAAAATGGGTGGCTGGTCTGGAGATTCAGTTGGGGACATGTGATGTGCTCTTGTCGGTGACGCGGAAGGTTGGCGCAGTGTTGAGAAGGGGAGCGCCTACGCAGCCGCCATTGGCCGCATCCATAAGGTGCGGCCCGTTTGAACAAGTAGAGCGCTCCCGGCTGGAACTCTGATGGCGGTGTGCTCAAAGAAGGCGGGAAAGCAGCTTGCTTCCCAGCAGCCTGTCGAGCCGCTGATGAAGGAGTTGGGCTGACTTCAGGCGGCGACGGATCCCCTCGGCATCGGTTCTTTTGTCGGGTGGTCGCTCTCGGGAGACGGGTTATGTCCCCGCCGCCACTCCTTCCAGAGTCCTGCCTATTTGGCTGCCCGCAGTTTGCAGCTTTTTGCGCACCCCGGGCATCAGCCCTTCCTTGAGGATCACCCGGAAATCGGTTTCTGCTTCGTACCAGTCGCGGCGGTTGCCAGCCACCCAAATTTGGAGTACGGCTTGCCAAGAAGCCAGTTGGCGGAGGAGGGTGCATGCGCTGGCTTTGATCACTCTCAGCACGTCGGCAATTTCTTCCAAAGTCACGGCCTCGGTGGCCATGTACAGCATCGCATACGTTCGGCCGATCATACGACCAAGACCAAACGAGTGAGAAGTGTTGCCCCCGGCCTCAATGAAACGATGGCGCTCCGTCTCCCAAGAAGGCAATGGAACAGTTTTGGGCGGAGTAGTCATCGGTCAGTAAATTTTGAACGTTCCTAACGTTTTGCAACTTGGAAATTTTGGGGGCCGCCCTTTGCGGACGGGCAGCGAGCCAATTGATGGTTTGTCCGGTGCCAGCTTCGCGGCCAAAAGAAGAACGCAGATTAAAGACGTCTGGCAGTGTTCGGCACCGCCTTGGAACTGCCGGTGAACTCTCGTCAGTTGCTTTTGGATGGCAGGATGCGCCTAAAGAGGCCCATGAAAAATGAAAATGGCTCGGTTAAAAGCAGTCTCGCTGGCAGATTAGAGATCCCATTCGTGCGCAAAAATACCACGAGCGTTTGGAGAGCTTTAAGGGCTCCGAACTTTCGGCGGACGACAACGTACAACGCGGCGGCATCAATGCTTCCGATCCGCAGCGTTTGATGGAATTGCTTCCTGGCGGCAGAGTGGGACTCGTTGATCCACGACTCCATGCAGTCGAGAATCTGCTTGTCGTTCGGATCTGCCATTTCAATGACCTGTTCGACGTCGCCGCCAAACCGTCTAAAATCGGCTGCAACGGATGCAAATTTGAACGGTTCACTGGACGCTGCCAGCACCTGCAACATGGGTAAGGTCTTGCAAGAAGCGCTCGTCGACAACCACGTCAGGCCGCTCGAACATCCAATGAGGCCAGTGCAATAGCGCATGAGGGGCAGATTCTCCCGGAAGGTTAACCCAGACGCATCGATCACTTGAGCGCTCGTTTCTGTCAGTTGGAGCGACGAACTCAAGACGAAAGCTGCGTCCGGGTGCCTCTTGGACAGGGTTTTCGCAAGTTCAACTGCCCGCAGCGGGTGCATAGATGACTGCTGGCTCTGCGGCCCGCATTCGAAAAGGAAGAGATGTTTGAACTTGGTGAGGTTCCGGTCTCTAACGAAGGCGGCAGCCCGTGCTTCTTCGAGATCACTGAGTACCACGGTGGGTCTATGAGGATTTTCGACAGGTTTTCCGTAAGCGCGGTAGATGGTTGACCGGATCAACCCGTCGTAGAGCCATATATTGTCTGGGCAGATCTGGGTATAGTAAGCCTTGTCAAGGTTTCCTCCGGCGATCTGGTCTCGTGTCCACGCTTTTGCGGTTTGCCAAGCACCATTGATGGCGTCGCGAACGTCCGCGATGGGGACGACATGCACCGAATCCACGTCGGGATTGAGGTCCAGAACCGAGGCATACCGGTCGCCCACTACCCAAGTGAGATGGCAGTCGGGATGGTCCTTCTTGATCTGCCTGGCGACGACTGATGCGTACAGGCAGTCGCCGGCCGAGCAGAGCTGTACTAGAGCGATGCGTGCCATGCGTCTAGGAATGCAGTTCTGGACGGTTCGACAGAAAGCCGATCAGGGACTTGTCGATCCCGTCGATACACTGGTTTCGTCTCAGATTTAACAACGCCAGCATTTTCACCACCCGGTTCTTCTCCTCGGGTGGGACCGTCTCAAACTCATAGACTTTTTCCTGCTCATGCCAGAGCTCGCAGTTCACCTTGGCCAGTTCTGCGACGAGGTTTCCGATCCCGTCAGGCACGGCGGCCAGCTCATTCCCCTGCTTTTTATAGACCTTGTTGGCGGCAAAGGAAAGCCGCTCCACGGGAGTCTCGCCAGCAAGAGCCGACAAAACGAAATCGTCGATCTCATTCTGGAGCATTTTACATTGTGCGGCCAGCGAAGACAGGCGGTCCACGTCCGCAGAGTGCCACTCTTTGAGTTTCACGATCGTTAGCTTGTCACACAGGCTTCCTAGAGTTTCGGCCATGGTTGGAGGATTGAGATTTTCAAAGAACAATCTTAAATTGCTTTTTGGGGTGTGCGATTAGCAGCCCCGCGACGTAACACGTTTCAGTGCCCCTTGCATCATCATCTCGCACAGTTGGCCAAACTGGACCTTGGGCTGCCACCCCATGCTCCTCAACTTTGCGGGGTTGCTCACCAGACGGCGGCAGGGGTTCGAGTAGGCAGGATCGACACCCAAATAGTTGGCCCAGTCCAGCCCGACATGCTCAAAGCATCCCTGGGCCCATTGGCGGATGGAATAGACGCGCCCCGAGCCAATGACACATTCCGAAATTTCATCCTGCCGCACGAAGGTCCAAATTGCAGTGACCACGTCGCCGGCGAAAGTGTACTCCTTCTCGGCATCCAAATCTCCGAGCAGCAGCCGTCCTGAATTGCCTGTGGAGGCCAGAGCAGCGGCTTCGGCAATCTTCATGCTCATATGTTGGCTGCTGCGCAGGGGGCTGTCATGGTGGAAAAGGAAACCAAAATAAACTTTCACGCCGAGGGTGCGATAGTAGCGGGCTGCGAAAAGGGATTGGTTCCGGGCGACGACATAGGCGCTGGAATGTCCAAGGCGGCAGTCTTCGTCTAGGGGGAAGCCCTCATTCTCGAATTGAAAGCCGCTGCCGGCGAGGAACACCCTCGCTTTCGGGCAGGTCTGGTGAACCGCTTCAAGAACTGCGAGGGTGCCCCCTGCAATGGTGTCATGATTGGCCCAGAGATGCCGATGATCCGTCGATGATGTTGCAGCGAGATGGAATACGTAATCTGGCTGGAATTGAGCGACGACTTCCCGCACCTTCGTCGGATTGCCCACCGAGAACGTGGCGTCGCCGCTGCTGCGGGACACTCCAAAGACTTCCACCCCGCACTCCTCAAGCAGCCACTTTAGGTGCTGGCCGTCTTGTCCGGCCGCTCCGAAGACAAGCGCTTTCATTTAATGTCTGCTGCGGTGACGATCTGGACCGAGGGCAAGGGGAAAATAAACTTGGAACCGGCCAGCAGTGTCGCCCGTTCGCGCTCTATAAACTCCTCCCGAAAGTGCCAGGGGAGCACCAAGTAATAGTCGGGTTTCATCGCACGCGATTCGTCCTCACTGATAATGGGAATATCTGTACCTAGAGTCGTTGCTCCGTACTTGTCGGGGTTTCTCTCCGCTGCGAAGTCAATGATCCGGTTGTCCAGTCCGCAAAACTGGAGGATGGTGTTTCCCTTTGTGGAAGCGCCATAGATGTGAATCCGTTTGTTTTGCTTTTTGAGATCCTTCACCGTCCGGGTGAGTTCCTCCCGGTGAACATTGATCCTGTCCTGAAAATTCTTGTAGGGTTTGTCCGTGTCAAGCTCAAGGTCGAATTCGGATTTGTGCAACTGTTGAAGATTCAACTGAAAACGGTCTTCACGGAAAGAGTAGTTGTCTGAATGGGTGGCGTAGCAGCGGAGGCTGCCTCCGTTGATATTGTTTTGCTCGGTATTGAACACCCGCAAATCCGCCCGATGCAGGATGTTCTCAATAACCGCAAGGCTGTAGTATTCGATGTGCTCGTGGCAGATAGTATCATAGGAATTCATCTGCAGCATCGCGGGCATGTAGGACATTTCAAAAATCCAGATGCCGTCCGGGGTGAGTGTTTCCTTGATTGCTTTGCAGAACGACACAGGGTCCTCCAGGTCGTAAAACATGGCGATGGAAGTGATAATGTCCGCTTTGCGGCCTCCCAGCGTCTGAGTGACTTGGGAAGAGGGAAAGAGATCCTGGATCACCTTGATGGGAGGCGGTACGCTTTGGGCGACATCCGACGGGTCCACCCCATAGCAATCAAATGAAGGGGGGTAGCAGGAGAGCAGAGTTCCGTCATTGCAACCGATATCCAGAACGAGTCCTGCGGACTTTCCAGCCAACGCGACTGCGCTCTCTACGATTCCACGTAGATGGTCCCGCATCGTCCGATTCGTTCCCGAACGATACCAGTAGGAGGCGTAGAGGATTTCAGGAGGAACCGTGTGCTGCATCTGCAGCAAGCCGCATGCTCGTTCGTCCCGGGATGGGTCACAGCGAACCAGCGAACACTCGATTTTTCGAGTTGGAGGGAGTTCTTTCCCTTCCTTCACGAAGGAGCCTTGAAGATATTGCTCTCCCAGGCTAATGACCGGCGTCAACGCGGCTGAGCCGCAGACGCGGCACGTTTTGTGATGGGTAAGATGCATGGTTCAATGAGATGCGGTTTGTTTGGCGAAGTATCGGCCGTCTACAAAAATGGTGTTCACATACGTATCGGCGTACTCAACGTAGCCGTTGGCAAACATCAACTCATGTATCTCCGTCGATTTTGCCCTGTGGAGGGTTTCCGAATACCCGACCGTCTCTACACAGATGGAAAGCGGGCGGTGTACCGCGAAGTCGACGGTTTTGAGAATGGTCAGATCCAATCCTTCTGCGTCGAGTGAAAGCAGGTCGAGTCCTTGGGGAAAGTGCTCGGCCAGGACCGTGGATAGGGGCATAGTTGGAACCGGAAACTGGTTCTCCAACTTGTAAATTCCGCTTTGGACTCGGGCATTGGCCTCTTCGGCGTCGAATGTGTTCAGTTGAGGATCACTAAATGAAAAATAGTCGCACGGTCCTGCCCCGGGTTCCGCTATGCCGAGATTGAGGACCTTGTCTTCAGGCCGGACCTGTGTGATCAAAGGGATGAGTGATGGATTGGGCTCCACGCAAACGCCCCGCGCCCCATTCTGGTAAAAGAGGTAGGTATTGTTGCTCTCGCTGGGATGCCATGTGCCAACATCCAGATAGCGAGGCTTTGAGATCCCAAGCTGGTAGTAAAGGAAACTGAGAATTCTGTCCTCCCCGCACTGGGAGTAGCTGTTGGGCATTCGTCTGGGTGGTATGACAGACTGCAAAAAATTGAGGCCGATTTTCCGGAATGATTTCGGGAGGAGCCGCGCAACAGACTTGGCTGCGGCCGCAAGGTTTGCGTAGGAATTCATTAGAGTGGAGAAAGACCGCACCGATACTGGCCCTAGCGAGAATGGCACTCGTTTAAGGCACAATTGGGCTCTGAAATCCCTGCAAAATCAAGGGCTCGCCGCCCGAAAAGGGCGCTCAAACGAGCGCCAGCCGCCCTAGCGAGGCACAATTAGGTAATTGATTTCCTGTACGATGCGGTCAAACCGATATCCGATCTGAGACACAAAGTCCGCGTAGTCCTGAAACGAAGTTTTGAACTCACTTTGGAACTGTTGCTCAAATTCGAAGAGAATGGGCATTTTGTGACGTTTAATCGTTTCAACGGCACCCCGCATGGCAAAAAGGTCGCTGCCTTGCACATCCACCTTGGCAAAGCTGATCGGTGTCTGAATGTTGAAGCTGTCTATGGTCACGGTAGGGACTTTCCGGCCTTGGATGGCGTTGGGGTCCAATCCGTACGAACCGTAGCTCGAGAATCGAACGAAGTCCTGGACGGGATAGTACATGGAATCCCCAGCCCGGTCAAAAACAGCCCCGAGATGCGCAGTGGCGTTGTGGCATTGGTTCTCAATTAGATTTTTTTGGAGGAGATCGAATATGAAAGGGTCGGCCTCGAACGCGTGGACCGCTCCTGTGGAGGTGACCAATTTCGAAAAGTGGATCGACATTTGACCAAAATTGGCACCGAGGTCGAGCACCGTCGTGCCCGGCTTGACGAATTCTTCGGCCACTTTTAAGATCTCCGGCTCAAACACCTCGTCCTGAATGAGCGTTCTAATGATGACGTCATTGGGTGCATTGGTGGGCAGGTAGTAGCTGCCGGTCGTGGTGCGGTACAGGGCAATCGACGGGGCACCGTTGCTGACGCAAGCCTTGGATGCCGGTAGTCTGGCCCAGCCGGCGAGCTTTTGCCCGTATCGGTTTCGTGTCAGTTTCCAGTAAGTACGCCCCAGTAGCCGTTTGAATGACATATCCATGACAATAGTTGTGCTGTTAGGTAACGGGAGACAGTTTTATGGACCAATCGAGTGCTGGCCGGACGGGGCCGGATATCTGCCCGACATATCCGTTTCGACCAACGTGTAGTGTTGCCTGAAGATCTTCTTTCACGGTAAACGTGAGCAAGTTTTCTTCGTAAAAATGGACGGTGACAAAGGAACCGGCCGTTGCCAGACCGATGCCGAGATGGTAGGTGTCGTTGTTGAGAAGGCAGGGTGGGATGGTGCATTCCGCCCTGTAAACACCAGGTTCGCGGTGCTGGCCGCTGTTTGACGGAGCCAGTGACTGGAAAACCAAGTCACCGGTTGCCGTGTAAAGATTGATTTGCGGGTAGGTGATGCCTTCCGGAAGCCGGGACTCGATTTTGTACACCACCTGGATTCCAATTGGAGACTGGATATCGTGCTCGGAGGCGGGATTTCCCTTGGGGTCAACCACGCTGCAGGAAACCAGTCGTGCGTATTTGTCGCCTGGCCGTCTGGCAACGTCGGTGAATTCGCATCTGGCGGGAGAGTGTCCTGCATTGGCCCCGTAATACTGGACAACGATGGAGGCCGCGCTTCCCGTGTTCGTCAGGGTGCCCCCCTGGAGAAGGATCGCTTTGGAGCAAAGGGCCGTGATCATTCCCATGTTGTGCGTGACGAAGAGGATGGTGCGCCCCTGTTGGGTGGCAACGGCATTCATCTTCCCCAGGCATTTTTTTTGGAAAGCAGCATCGCCTACCGCAAGGACCTCGTCCACGATCAAGATCTCAGGGTCCAGGTGGGCCGCCACGGCAAAGGCGAGGCGAACATACATGCCGGAGCTGTAGTGTTTGACTTGGGTGTCGAGAAATCGCTCCACTTCGGCGAACTCGACAATCTCGTCAAATTTGGTGCGGATTTCGGCCCTCTTCATTCCAAGAATGGAGCCGTTAAGGAAGATGTTCTCCCTGCCGGTAAGCTCCGGATGAAAGCCCGTCCCCACTTCCAGCAGGCTTGCTACTCTCCCTTTAATCTTCACTTCGCCCCCGGTGGGTTCAGTGATCCGGCTTAAGATTTTAAGCAACGTCGATTTTCCTGCTCCATTCCTCCCAATGATGCCGATCACATCCCCTTGTTTGACCTCGAACGAGACGTCCTTGAGCGCCCAGAATTCTTCTTTTTGGGCAATGGTGTCCTTGCGTGCCAATCGGGACTTCCGGTTGAGCCATTGCAACGGGGCGGTAAGGGTTTGTTGAAGGCGCTCGCTCAAATGTTGACCCTGCCCTGCGTGAGTCTTGGCTACGTGGTTGAGGAAGTAGCGTTTGGAAAGGTTTTCTACACTGATGACGGTGTCTGGCATAGTTTGATCCGTTCCTTTGGCTTTCCCCCAGGGGCAGGTGGTGCTTGTTTGTGCTGAAGCGGCGCGGTGTTGGGTTTGCCACTGGCGGTCCTAAATCACATCCGCGAATGATTTTTCGGCTTTTCGAAAATGCAGAATTCCCAGCGCAAGGAATAGCAAAGACAGGCCGCTGGACAGGAGGAAACCTGGCATGTAGAGGGAGTCCGGATCACCATAGACGGCCCAACGGAACCCATCGATGACGCCGACGATGGGGTTGCAGGAGTAGAGCAGCCTCCATTGGTCTGGAACTACGGAAGACTTGAACCCCACGGGGCTGACGTAGGTGCCGAGCTGCACCAGAAATGGCACGATGTGTTTGAAGTCGCGGTATTTGACCATCAAAGCGGAAATA
>Ga0351973_1145_pt1 | contig 17651 bp, 11 predicted proteins | sample BONcelFGM3001E14_FD_206745 | JGI IMG/M metagenome (GOLD analysis project Ga0351973, IMG submission 206745) | Enriched cells from coal bed in the Powder River Basin, Montana, United States - BONCAT cells FGM rep3 HSBNCT.FGM.300.1.E14 ...
TCAACAACCCCCAAGGTTGAGTTAACTATCCATGAAATATTCTCCCGTCACGGGTCACGCAAAAATATATTATAGGTGGTGAGTAATATGGAAAAAAATCCTCATTATATTGAAGAATTTAGAAATGCCCTGATCTCCTGCAACCGTATGGCATCTGAGAAAATCATCAATGAAACTGCTAAATCTCATAGCACTTTAGAAATTGTAGAAGAATTAATTACTCCTGTAATGGAAGAGATTGGTTGTGACTGGGAGGAAGGTAAACTTTCTCTTTCTCAGATCTATATGAGTTCCCGTATATGTGAAAAATTAATTGATGTCATATTACCTCCTGAAAATCCTGACCGTAAAGATATTCCCAAGATGGCTATTGTCATACTTGAAGATTATCATGTACTCGGTAAAAGGATTGTTTATTCTATTCTCAGGGCAGGAGGATATAATCTTTATGATTATGGAACTATGGCGGCTGAAGATTTAATTCAAAGGGTCATAAAAGATGAGCTTCATACTATTTTAATTTCCTGTCTTATGCTTTCTTCTGCCTTAAAGGTTAAGATTGTTTCTGAAAAGCTTAAATCTATAAAGCCTGAAGTGAAAATATTTGTAGGAGGCGCACCTTTCAGATTCGATGAAGAACTCTGGAAAGATGTCGGTGCAGACGGCACAGGTAAAAGTGCTTCCGATGCTATAAGATTAATAAAAAATATATCAGGAGGTGCCCTATGACTTCTTTAGAAAGGGTATTAACTGCTCTATCTCACAGAGAACCTGACAGAGTCCCTCTTTTTTTAACCCTTACCATGCACGGTGCAAAAGAACTTGGATTATCTATTAAAGAATATTTTTCAAAAGCAGAAAATGTAGTTAAAGGACAGCTTATATTAAGAGAAAAATATCATAATGATTTTATTTACAGCTTTTTTTATGCTCCTGTTGAAATTGAGGCATGGGGAGGAGAAGTGATTTTTTATGAAGACGGCCCCCCTAACTCAGGAAGGCCTTTTATTAAAAATCCTGAAGATATAAAAAAACTTTCTCCTCCATCTGTTAAAGAATCTAAAGTTCTTCTTAAAGTGTTAAAAGCCATTCAGATGCTCAAAGAAAAAGTCTGTCAGGAAGTACCTATCGTTGGTGTCGTTATGTCTCCCTTCTCTCTGCCTGTTATGCAGATGGGTTTTGACTCATATCTTGACATTATGTATGAACAGGAGGATTTATTTAACCATTTAATGAAAATAAATTCATCTTTCTGTGTGGAATGGGCAAATGCTCAATTGGAAGCAGGAGCTACTGCTATCTGCTATTTTGACCCTGTATCTTCTACAACAGTTATACCGAAAGAAAAATATAGAGAAACAGGTATGGTGATAGCTAAAAGGACACTCTCACAGATTAAAGGCCCTGCTGCAACTCATTTTGCTTCAGGCAGGTCTTTACCCATAATAGAAGATGTAATTCAGACAGGCACTGCTATTATAGGAGTCAGTGTAGATGAAGATTTATCTTTATTAAAAGAAAAATGCCGTGGTAAACTTACTTTACTCGGTAATTTAAATGGAATTGAAATGAGACGTTGGAGCAGGGAAGAGGCAGAAGAACATGTTAAAGGAGCCATAAAAAAAGCTGCCACAGGTGGAGGATTTATAGTTTCTGATAATCATGGAGAAATTCCATGGTATGTTCCTGAGTCTGTATTAATATCTATTTCGGAAGCAGTGAGAGAATGGGGAACCTATCCTCTTAAATGGATTTTTTAATATATGGATACTCTTTATATAATGGTTTGCAGCCATTTTACAGAAGAAGTAGAAAGGGTAATTTCTGCTTTTAAATATGTAAAACTTATAACTTACAGTCCTGACTGTGGTAAAGGTGTTTCTTTCTGTGAATGGATTAAACCGTTATTAAAAGATTCAGATCCTTTATACAGGCCTGATAATAAATCAATCTATGTGCTTGGAGGAGCATGCTGTGCAAAAAAATTACCTGAACGTCTGAAGGGAATAAATATTCATCATGTGGAACAGTGTTTTTATTTGATTGCAAATAAAATTACTGTTGATTCATATTTACTGAAGAGATATTATCTTGTAAGCCAGGGATGGCTGAAAAACTGGGAAAGTCATCTCTCTGTCATGGGTTTTGACAGACAGATGGCACAGGAATTTTTTTCTGAGTCTGTAAAAAAACTGCTTCTTCTTGATACAGGCATTAATAATAACAGCATAGAAGAAATTGAAAAACTTTCAGATTACCTTTCTATTCCTTATGAGATTTTACCTGTAGGACTGGAACATTTAGAGCTAGTAATAATAAAGATAATACAGGAATGGCAGGAGAAAAAAGAAAAGAAAATACTTGCAGATGTAAACAGGAAGCTTGCTGATTATTCTGTTATCATGGAACTTACTGCCGAACTTGGCCTTGCTATGAGTGAAGATGATATAGTAGAAAAGATTTTTGAATTCTTTACAATCCTTTTTGCTCCTGGAGAATTGCTTTATATTTCTATGGTAGATGGAAATAAAACTATTCTGAAATCGAGGCCTTATTCCATTATTGAAGATGAAAAAAGGGTTCTGGAACTCTTAAAGCTTGAAGGAAATTATTCTTCTTCAGACAGTGGTTTTCGACTTAAAATAAAAGATCAAAAGCCGGGGCGGAAAGATGAAATTATTGGCTTCATTGAAATAGAAGCTATATCTTTTCCTGAATATAAAGAACATTATCTGAATTTGGCTCTGAATATTCTGAATGTCTGTTCTCTTGCTATATTAAATGCAAGATTCTATGAAAAAGTCCTTGAGGCAAAAAAACAGGAAGAAAATGCCAGGATAGAGGCGGAAAATTTAAATAAAAAGCTGGAAATACTGGCAGCAGAAGCAGAGAAAGCCAGTATTGCAAAAGGACAGTTCCTGGCCAGTATGAGTCATGAAATACGTACCCCCTTAAATGCCATTACCGGTCTTACCGCTATTCTTCTCAATACATCCCTTGACATGGAGCAAAAAGATTTTATTGAAACAATAAGGGTAAGCGGCAATATTCTTCTTTCATTGATCAATGACATACTGGATTTTTCAAAGATTGAAGCAGGACGTATGGAGATTGAAGAAGAGCCTTTTAATTTGTATGACTGTATAAATGAAGCAGTCTGTCTTGTAAAACCTGAGGCCATCAGAAAAAATATTGAAGTAATCATTTCTTTTTCCAGTAACATACCTTTGTCTTTCCTTGGAGATATTACAAGAATAAGGCAGATACTGGTTAATCTTCTGAATAATGCTGTTAAATTCACCAGTGAGGGACATATTGATTTATCTGTTACAGGTAAGAAATTATATGATAATATATATGAAGTGGAATTTTCTGTCCATGATACAGGTATAGGTATAGAGGAAGATAAAAAGGATCTGCTTTTTAAACCTTTCAGTCAGATTGATGCTTCTACGACACGTAAATACGGAGGTACCGGTCTTGGCCTTTCTATCAGTAAACATCTCTGTGAAATAATGGGAGGGACCATGTGGGTTGAAAGTGATACAGGTAAAGGTTCTACCTTTTATTTTACTGTTAAAATAAAAGATTATAATATAGAAATAGAAGAGAAAAAATCAGTAACACATATTTTTGAGCCGGAAATGGCAAAAAATCATCCTTTCAAAATATTACTGGCAGATGATAATCCTGTCAATCAGAAAGTACTGTTTAATATTTTGAAACATATGGGCTATATGTCAGATATAGTATCAAATGGTATTGAAGCAATTGATGCACTGGGAAGTAATACATATGATATTATATTTATGGATGTTCATATGCCTCATATGGACGGAATGGAAGCGACAAAATATATAAGAGAAAACTGGCCGAAAGAGAGACAGCCTGCAATAATTGCTATGACTGCAGGGGCTTTAAAGGAAGACAGAGACCTCTGTTTTGCCTCTGGCATGAATGATTATATATCAAAACCGATTGATATAAATAAATTAAGAGACGTTATTGTGAGATGCAGAAGAATTGACGAATATATACCTTCTGAAGAAATTGTCTGTAAGACACAGAAAGAATATGAAATTTTTGACAGAAAAGAACTTTTAGATCGTATGAACGGAGATGAAGAGCTTGTAAAAGAACTTTTAGAACTATTCCTGAATAATGCTCCTTTACAGATTGAAGTATTAAAACAGGCTTTCAATGAAAGGAATTTAGATCTTCTTATATATCAGGTCCATACAATTAAAGGTGCATCGGGAAATATGGGTGCAAAATTACTTGTAGACACGTCTGTGGCTATTGAAATACGAGCAAGGAAAGGGCATATGGAAGAAATACCATGTCTTATTGAAAAACTTGAAGAAGAATTTGAAAAATTTAAAATATTTGTAAAGGGTGAAGAGTATAATCGTGATGCGTGATGCGTAACGCGTAACGCGTAACGCGTAACGCGTCACGGGTGAAACCCACCACTCACTTTTCACTTTTTCACCCTTCACTTTTCACTTTTTTCACTTTTCACTTTTTTCACCCTTCACCCTTCACATCTTCCATATATCTCTGGAATATTCCAGAATTGTCCTGTCACTTGAGAATTTCCCTGTTCTTGCCACATTTAATATGGCTTTAGATGCCCACAGTGATTTATTATTAAAATCTGCATCTGCTCTTTGATGGGCTTCTTTATAAGACATGAGATCTGCAAGGTGGAAATAAGTGTCTCCTCCTTTGAGGATATTGTAGTAAACCCAATTGAAAAGTTCAGGTTCAATGGGGCAGAATAGATTACCTGCAAAAGAATCCATAATCCTTTTAATATGAGAATTACCATGATAGTAATCCACAGGGTTATAGGCTCCATTGCTTTTCAATTCATTTATTTCATCTGCTTTAAGGCCGAATATATAAATATTATCTGATCCTACCTCTTCCATTATTTCAATATTGGCACCATCGAGAGTTCCTATGGTAAGAGCGCCGTTAAGGGCAAATTTCATATTCCCTGTACCTGATGCCTCCATGCCTGCAGTAGAAATCTGTTCGCTCAAGTCTGCGGCAGGAATAATCTTTTCTGCAAGACTCACCCTGTAGTCAGGTATAAAGATTACTTTTATAAGGTCTTTTACTTTTTTATCATTATTGATAACCATACCGAGATTATTTATAAGTTTTATTATCTGTTTTGCCGCCCAGTATCCAGGAGCAGCTTTCCCTGCAAATATATAGGTTTTTGAAACTTCCGGCAGAATGCCGTCTTCTATAATAGTTAAATATTCATGAATAATATTCATGACATTCAATAACTGTCTTTTATATTCATGAATACGTTTTGCCTGAATATCAAATAAAGAGTATGGATCTACCTTATAACCTGTTGTATCTTTAATAATCTTTGCAAGTCTCTCCTTGTTGGATTTTTTTGCCTCCATAAATTCCTTCTGGAAATTTCCGTCTTCTTTATATTTTTCTATTTCCCTGATATTATCAAGATCTTTTATCCAGCTATCTCCTGTTGTTTTAGTTAAGAGACAGGAAAGAAGGGGATTTGCCTGATTGAGCCATCTTCTCTGTGTTATTCCATTTGTTTTATTATTAAATCTTTCGGGGAACATGTGATAAAATTCAGGTACAAGTGAGGTTTTAACAAGTTCTGTATGAAGGGCTGAAACACCGTTAATGGAATGGCTTCCTGTTATGGCAAGATTTGCCATTCTGATCTGCTTTGGATTACTTTCTTCAATAAGAGACATTTTACTTATAACATGATTGTTGTCAGGCCAGATTTTTATTACCTCCCTGAGGAAGGAGCCATTGATTTCATATATAATCTGAAGGTGTCTCGGTAAAATCTTTTCAAATAACGGTACAGACCATTTTTCAAGAGCCTCAGGGAGCAAAGTGTGGTTTGTATAGCCGAGAGTTTCTACTGTAATATGCCATGCTTTCTCCCATGGAAGATTATTTTCATCTACAAGGATTCTCATTAATTCTGCCACAGCAAGGGAAGGATGGGTATCATTTAATTGAATGGCAATTTTCTCGGGAAATCTATTCAAATCATTATATTCTTTTTTAAATTTCCTCATTATATCTCTTATGGCACATGCTACAAGGAAATATTCCTGTATGAGTCTGAGTTCTCTCCCTTCTTCAAAGGAATCAGACGGATAGAGAACTTTTGTTATTGTTTCAGTAAGCATTTTCCTCTCTACTGCTTTAAAATAGTCTCCTTCATTGAATATGTCCATGTCAAATTCATCTGTTGCCCTTGCGGAAAATAATCTCAAATAATTTACTGTTTTACCACCGTAACCTGTAACAGGTATATCATAGGGAACACCTATAATGTCCTGCCAGTCAAGCCATAGAGGCTTATAATTTCCATTCATATCTGTGTCATGAACTATTCTGCCGTAAACAGGTATAATACAGCTGTCTTCAGGCCTTTTTATGAGCCATGGAGATTCTTCCCATAGCCATTGATCTGATACTTCAACCTGATAGCCGTTGTTTATTCTCTGTTTGAAGAGACCGAATTGATAGTTAATGCCATAACCGTAACCTGCCAGATCGAGTGTTGCCAGTGAGTCAAGAAAACATGCAGCAAGACGTCCCAGACCGCCGTTTCCCAGGGCGGGATCATTTTCTTTTTCTTCTAGATCTTCAAAATTTATGCCCATATCCTTTGAGATTTTTTCAAAGATATCATAGAGCCCCATGTTGTAAACATTATTTTCCAGCAGTCTTCCAAGAAGAAATTCAATAGATAGATAATAGAGTCTTTTTGAACCTTTTTTTAGATATCTTTCTTCTGTTTCCAGCATGGTGTCCATTATTCTGTCCCGGACGGCATGGGAGAAAGCCATGAATATATCCCTTCCCGTAATCTCTGAAAGCTCTTTTCCCATGGTATATTTAAGATGATATTCTACTGATTGTTTTATGGACTCAAGATCTCTGGAGAATTTTTTCATGTTTTTTACCTCTTTGTTTTTTAAGTCAGTTTTTTAACTTCTTAATAATTCATTTTTTTCGTGACCCGTGACGGGAGACTTATTTATGAATTACTGTGACAATAAAATATTTCTATAAATTATCAGATAAACCCTTTCAATAATATATTTACACTGATAATATTTCCTGCAGGAATTATACATTTTTTATACAATTATACCATTATACTTTACTGAATAATATAAGGAATTGAATTTAATTAACAGTTTCTTTCTTCGCGTTACGCGTCACTATTAGTAATTATCATTTTTGAATAAAACCAGAGAAAATGGGGGAGAATAGGTAATGGGTGGCAGGCATATATTTCTCTTATTTAAATTAATAATATTTACTGCTATTGTGATGACGTTTGTTACCTTCTCAACTATTTTTTTTGAAGATATTCCCGGAAATCAGGAAGAGAAATATATTTTTACTGACAGATCATTCCCGTCAGATCTTCCGGCTGATGGTAATATACTGATTTTTACGTCTGAAGATGGTATCCCTTTACACACAAAGGCTCAGGACGGTTATCTCGATATGGTTATCAGGGAAGCTTTCAGGAGGATTGGATTAAATGTTAATATTTTTACTCTACCTGCAGAAAGGGCTTTACAGAATGTAAATTACGGCATTAATGACGGTGATTTTACCAGGATTACAGGTCTGGAAAATAAATATCCCAATCTGGTTTTAGTACCTGAGAAACTTATTGATTATGAATATATGGCTTTTAGTAAGAATGTAAATCATAGAGTAAAAGGATGGTCAGGCCTTAAGCCTTATGACGTAGGAATTATTACAGGCTGGAAAATACTTGAAGCAAACGTAACAGACACAAGATCCATTGTGAAGGTTCGAGATGAAAAGGTGCTCTTTACCCTTCTTGAAAATGAAAGGGTAGACATGGTAATTTATTATCGTCTTGGTGGAACAGCCCTTCTTGAAGAATTAAATTTTAAAGATATCCATGTTATTGAACCCCCTGTTTCTGTAAATCCTATGTATCTTTATCTTAATAAAAAACATAAATCTCTTATACCGAAACTTGTAGCATCTCTGAGAGAGCTGAAAAATGACGGAACTTATAATAAGTTATTCAGGCAGTAATGGAAAGGAATATGTATGACCGGTTCACTAATCCCTTCACATAATAGTATTGCAAGAAAGCTCTTTATGTATATTTTTTTTGCAGGATTTTTTATGACTGTTTTCATTACAAGTCTGATCTTATACATTCAGTATTTTCATGAAATTAATAATATTAAAAAAATTCTGTCAAATGTTAAAACAGGATATTTACCTTCTGTGAGCAGTACTTTATGGGCTTCAGATTATGAACTTCTGGAACTTCAGTTAAAAGCAATAGTAAATCTGCCTGATATTGTATATGTATCTGTGAAATTTCCTGAAGGTAAGATTATCTCAGCCGGTAATATACCTTCCGGCAAAACTATTACAGGAATTTTCCCTCTTGTATCAAACTTTAGAGATAAAGAAATACCACTCGGAACCCTGACTGTTACTGCTACTCTTAATAATGTTTACAGTAAACTTATAGATACTGCCTGGCTTGTTATTGGCGGTTCTGCTCTGGTTATTTTTATAATGTGTACTATTTTTCTTATAGCTTTTCAAACATTTGTGGGAAAAAACCTCTCATATCTTTCATTACAGGTTTCTGAATTTGACCCTTACAGACGTGATAAAACCTTTGAACTTAAAGACAGATTTAATACTGAAGATGAACTGAGTAAACTTCTAAATGCTTTTAACGGTATGTGTAGAAATTTAAATAATGCTTTCACAGAGCTTGAAGAAGCCAATCAACATTTACGGCAGGAAATAAAGGAAAGAGAACAGGCACAGACATCCCTCAGGGAGAGTGAAGAAAGATTTCGCGCTTTATTTGAGCAGGCTTCTGTAGGTGTTGCTCAAATTGAAACAAAAACAGGGAAATTTCTGAAAATTAATAAAACCTATTGTGATATAGTCGGTTACACTGTTGAAGAAATGAAAAACCTTACCTTTCAGCAATTAACTGACCATGATGATAGTGACATGTGCAGTATAAATTTATTGATTGAAGGAAAAATTAAAGAATTTACTGCAGAAAAGAGATGTTATCATAAATCCGGTTCTACTGTCTGGGTAAATCTGACAGTTTCTCCTCTGAGGACTGAAGGAGAAGAAGTAAATTATTATATGGCAGTTGTCCAGGATATTACAGGACGTAAAGCAATGGAAGAACAAAAAAATAAACTTGAACATCAGCTCCGTCAGTCCCAGAAGATGGAAGCCATAGGAACCCTTGCAGGAGGGATTGCCCATGATTTTAATAATATCCTGTCAGCAATCATCGGTTTTACAGAGATTTCTATACTTGAGTTACCTCCTGACAGCCCTTTAAATGATTATTTAAATAGAGTCCTCCTGTCAGGTAATCGTGCTAAAGAACTTGTAAAACAGATACTTGCTTTCAGCCGTAAAGATCATCAGGAAACTAAACCGGTTGAAATAAGTTCTGCTATAAGGGAAAGTTTGAAATTACTCAGACCACTGCTTCCTTCCACAGTTGATATAAGAGAAAATATTCAGACTCAGTCCGGTATCATCATGGCAGACACGACTCAGATACATCAGGTTCTGATGAATCTCTGTACAAATGCTTCCTATGCAATGAGAGAAAAAGGAGGAGTTCTTCATATAGAATTAAGTGATATTGATATATCTTCCTCTTTTATCAGGGAACTTGAAGAAGGCCCTTATGTGAGACTCACTGTAAGTGACACAGGGCCAGGCATGGAGAAAAATGTTATGGAGAAAATATTTGAACCATATTTTACTACTAAAAAACAGGGTGATGGTACAGGTATGGGTCTCTCTGTCGTCTATGGAATTGTAAAAAATCATGGAGGCCATATAAGTGTTTACAGTGAGCCGGGAAAAGGCAGTGCTTTTCATGTATATCTTCCGAAAATTGAACATGAAATAATCTCTGAAATATCAGAACCGGTAAAAGGAGGTCATGAAAGAATACTCTTTGTAGATGATGAGAAAGAACTGGTTCATCTCTATAAGGTAATGTTGCAAAATCTCGGTTATGATGTTACTGTCACTTCAGACAGTGAAGAAGCTCTGCATCTATTCCGGCAGGAACCTTATAAATTCGATCTCCTCATCACAGATTATACTATGCCGAAATTAACAGGGAGAGAACTTTCTATAGAAATTTTAAAAATCAAACCTGATTTTCCTGTCATTCTCTGCAGTGGTTTCAGTGAAACCTTTAATAAAGAACATGCAGTAGAAGCGGGTATAAGAGAATTTTTAATGAAACCTCTGAATAAAAAGATTGTTGCACAGGCTATAAGAAAAGTTCTGGATAAAAATTGAAATTTATTGACTGATGTTCTTATCTGTTTTTTTCTATGAAGGACAATAGACTTATTTTATAGAATGTTTTCTTCTATGAAAAAATATGAATAAAAAGGATTCTGCCGAAAATCAACCTGTCAGACCTGATAGGAGAGAATACTTATGAGTAATGCCAGAAAACAGGATAGAACAGAAAGATCGCCCGGGCCATTAAACCCGGCGGAACTGTATCAGGTATTCTTCGATGAAGCACCTGACGGTATGCTGGCTGCTGACCCTCATGGACATTTTATTCTCGTCAACCGGCGTGGAACCGAGCTGACCGGCTATTCCCGCGAGGAATTATTCGTCATGACTATGACTGACCTTTTCAGCCGGGAAGACTCTGTAATGCTTCTGACTGGTATGGATAATTTACAGACAGAAGGAAGCTTTATAAAGGAGTGCACCATCTTCCGGAAGGATAGTAAGTTCTTCCCTGCGGAAATTATTATCTGGAAACATACTGATGGGAATTTAATGATCATAGTTCGTGATATTACCGATCGTGTTCAGGCAAAACTGTCCAGTCATAAGATGCACCAGCAGCTTCTCAGTATCATCGAGTTTCTGCCGGACGCGACCTTTGTTATTGATCGGGAGAAACGAATCGTTGCATGGAACCGTGCGTGCGAGATTATGACAGGAGTTAAGAAAGATGCCATGCTTGGACAGGGCGATTTCGCTTACGGTGAGCCATTTTTCGGTGATAGACGTCCCATCCTGATTGATCTGCTTGACCTTCCCTCGCCGGAGTTAGAGGCCAACTATAAATATGTTAAGCGCATTGGCGGTTCGATTTATGCCGAGTCTTTCATCCCCCGTCTCCGCGGCGGCAATGGTGCCCATCTCTGGGGTGTGGCAGCACCGCTATTTGACCCACATGGGAATCGTTGCGGAGCTGTAGAATCCATTCGGGATGTGACAGAACAGAAACGGGCTGAACAGGAACTGTGCGAAGGGGAACTCAAATACCGAACTCTCTTTGAAACAGCCGGCGATGCTATCATGCTCATGCGCGGCGACCGGTTTGTTGATTGCAATGCCCGCACACTGACCCTGTTTGGATGCAGCAGGGAACAGATCGTCGGTGCACCGCCCTACGAATTTTCACCGCCTTTGCAGCCAGATGGACAGAGTTCTGATGAGAAGGCCCTGGAAAAGATCACTATGGCCATCATGGAGAGGCCGCAGTTCTTTGAATGGGAACACTGCCGTCTGGATGGGACGCCATTCCCGGCTGAGGTCACTTTGAACCGTATGGAGCTGTACGGAGAAACCTTGCTGCAGGCCATTGTGCGCGACATTACAGATCGAAAGCATACCGAGGCTGAACTGGCGCGGCATAGGGATCAGTTGGAGGATCTTGTCAGAGAGCGGACAGATGCTCTTGAACAGGAGATCGCCAGACACAAGGAAACCGAGCGATGGCTGACCGATAGCGAGCGACGCCTTCGCGCTGTGCTGGACAGTATTGACGCTCTGGCGTACGTAGCCGACATGGCCACTGATGAGGTTCTATTCTTAAACCAGTACGGTAAGGATCTCTGGAGCGACCTCACCGGGCAGGTCTGCTGGCAGAATTTACAGACAGGCCAGAACAACCCCTTCCCTTTCTGCACCAACTCACGTCTGTTAGACATGGAGGGACGGCCAACCGGCGTTTATGTCTGGGAATTTCATAATACCATCACCCGTCGTTGGTACCAGTGCCGCGACATAGCCATCCCATGGTCGAATGGCCGCCTCGTCCGGCTGGAAATCGCGACCGACATTACAGAACTCGTTATGGCCAGGGAGAAAGCGGAATCGTCGGGCCGGATAAAATCGGCTTTCCTGGCGACCATGTCCCATGAACTGCGCACCCCGCTTAACTCCATAATTGGCTTCACTGGCATCCTGCTAATGGGGCTTGTGGGGTCGTTGAACCAGGAGCAGAAAAAACAGCTCAACATGGTGCAGGACAGCGCCCGACACCTGCTGGAACTGATTAACGACGTGCTGGATATTTCCAAGCTTGAATCCGGCCAGATCGAACTTGCCCGGGATCCGTTTGATATGCAGACAACGATACAAAAAAGCCTCGAAAAGATTGCGCCCCTGGCTGAGAAAAAGAGACTGGCTCTGACTGCCGTGATCGCACCGTCGGTCGGAGAGGTAGTCGGTGACCGGAGGCGGGTGGAACAGATCCTCATCAACCTTCTCAGCAATGCCGTCAAGTTTACCGAGAAGGGCGAGGTTCGCATCGAAAGCCAGGTGGAAGATGGGTGGCTGGTCACTCAGGTCATAGACACAGGCATAGGAATCCGACCAGAAGACGTGGATACTCTTTTCAAGCCCTTCCGACAGGTAGATATGGGGATCACTCGCCGGTATGATGGCACAGGTCTTGGTCTTTCTATCTGCAAACGGCTGGTTGATGCCATGGGTGGTAGAATTTATGTCGAAAGCCAATGGGGTAAGGGGAGCATCTTTGCCTTCACTATGTCACTCGAAAGGAGAGATAAAAATGAAACCAGTAATCCTTGTTATTGAGGACAATGAAAAAAACGCGTATCTGGTCACGTTCATCCTGGAGAAATACGGTTATCAGGTTATCCAGGCGCGGGATGGGGAAAGCGGAATTTCTCTGGCCCAAAAGCTCAAACCGGACCTGATCCTGCTGGATATACAGTTGCCTGTGATGGATGGATATGCCGTCGCCCGTGAGCTTATGAAAAATAAAGATCTGTGTGTCATTCCGATTGTGGCCGTGACTTCCTACGCCATGGCTGGCGATCGGGAACGCATCCTGTCAGAGGGGTGTGTGGGCTACATTGAAAAACCGATCAACCCTGCAACATTTATGGCTGAAATCGAGCAATACCTGCCGGATGGGAAAAAAGGCAACGCCTTAAGGAGGGACCCATGAGTACATTACTCATTGTGGACGATAATCAGCAAAACCTGTACCTGCTGCAGGTGCTGTTGTCTGCCAGCGGTTTTCAGGTGGAACTGGCATCTAACGGTGCCGAAGCATTGGAACTGGCGCGCTGCGCGCCACCGGATATGATAATCAGCGACATACTGATGCCTGTAATGGACGGTTTTGCCCTGTGCCGCGCCTGGAAAGAAGATGAAGGACTGAATAATATTCCTTTCGTTTTTTATACTGCTACCTATACAGACCAGAAGGACGAAGATTTCGCCCTTGGCCTGGGGGCTGACAGGTTTATTATAAAACCGGCCGAACCTGACAGGTTACTGGCTATACTCAGGGAAACCATCAACAATTGCGAGCCATGCAGGCCTGTTGACCCGCCTTTAGAAGAAGCCGAATATTATAAAAATTACAATGAGGCGCTCATACGCAAGCTGGAAGATAAAATGCTGCAGCTTGAGGAGGCAAACCGCAACCTGGAACGTGACATGGCCGAGCGAAAACGCGTCGAAGATGCTCTCAGGGAAAGTGAGAAGAAATATTTATCTCAACTGGAAGAGACAGTGAGAGAACGAACAAAAGAGCTCAAAGATGCACATGAGAAATTAATCCGCCAGGAAAAACTTGCAGTTCTGGGGCAGCTTGCAGGGAGTATGGGACATGAATTGCGTAACCCCCTGGCGGTAATGAATAATGCCGTTTATTATCTTAAAATGGTTCTTGGAGAAAGTGAAGATAATGTAAAAGAATATCTTGATATAATCTCTTCAGAAGTCCATAAATCAGAAAAGATTATTTCAGATCTTCTGAATTTTTCCAGAACAGATTCTGTTCCTATGAAAGAATATATAAAATTATCACTGTTAATTTCCTGGATACTGAATAAACAAATGTTCCCTGAAAAAATAAAAGTAATTAACAGAATAAGCTCTGAAGATCTTTCTGTATTTGCAGATCCAGCCCATATAGAAGAGGTTTTAGAGAATCTTATAAGAAATGCATATCAGTCTATGCCTGATGGTGGAGAATTAATTATAGATGGAAAAAATACAAAGGATATTGTGGAAATTTCCTTTATTGATACAGGATGCGGCATTTCTGAGGAGAATATGAATAAAATTTTTGAACCTCTTTTTACAACAAAACCCAGAGGTATCGGCCTTGGTCTGGTAGTAACAAAAAATTTCATTGAAATTAACGGTGGAAAGATTGATGTGAAAAGCATAGAAAATAAAGGAACTACTGTTACTGTTACTCTGCCTGACGGGAGGATATGAAATAATAATCATACTTGTAGTAGATGATGATCCTAACGCGTTACGCGTCACGGGTTTATTCTCATCCATAGTTGTGACTGAAATCAGCCATGACCGTCAGGAATAGAAATAAAATAATTGTCTTATAATGATATATTTTTGCATCGGGACTGGTTTTAATCCGCCCAATATGAGACAGTTAATGAATTTCCATTCCTTATTGCTGACAGCGCTAAATGTTACTGAGGTGAGCATAAATAATACATAACTGCTCTCGTGACGCGTAACGCGTGACGCGTGACGGGAGGAAGACCTTTATTACATGCTTATGCTCAGGTCAATAATATAAAAATTAATTTTACTCTAGAGCCGGTAAGATACCGGCTCTAGAGTAATAATTATTCAGGAATTGTAAATTTATTAATAGTCTCTTTCCTCGCGTCACACGTTACGCGTTACGATTTAATATATTTGAGAAGATAATGGAGAATAGCAACAGGAACCCTGTGGAGGTGCATACATAATGAGTCAGGAAACCTTACTGTTTGAAAAGCCTGTATCGCTGACTTTCTCATTCGGCGTGGTGCGGATAGCACTGGTGGGTCTGCTGCTCGTGTTTCTCTCTACAGACATAACATGGGCAGATCAGAATGTGCGCGTAGGGATTTACCAGAACAGCCCGAAGGTGGCCCTGTCCGAATCGGGGCATCCGGAAGGGATCTTCATCGATCTGATTGAAGCCATTGCAGCAGAAGAAGGATGGACCATTGATTACGTCCCCGGTACCTGGGCCCAGGGACTGGACCGTCTGAAGGCCGGGGAAATTGACCTTATGCCCGATGTGGCACTCACTCAGGCCCGCAGGCAAATATACACTTTTCATCATGAATCGGTACTGTCAGACTGGTTTCAGGTCTATGCCAGGCATGGAAGCGGGATCAGATCCATTCTGGACCTTAATGGCAAGCGGGTTTCGGTCCTAGAACGTTCCATCCAGCAGGAGGCTTTCAGTAAGCAACTCATCGGGTTCGATTTGAAGGTGAACCTGGTAACCTTCCCTGACTACAGTGCCGCATTCACTGCAGCTGCCCGGGGCGATGTTGATGCAGTGATTGCCAATCGCTTTTACGGTGCAGCTCATATCCGCGCCTTCCAGCTTGAAGATACAGCGATTATCTTCAATCCGACGCAGCTCTACTTCGCTGCGCCCAGACCGGGGAATTACTTGCTGCTTAGCGCTATAGACAGGCATCTGGAAAGACTGAAGAAGGACCCCACTTCTCTTTATTATCGATCCCTGCAACGCTGGACTTCTGAGAAGATGGATTTCATAATCCCGACGTGGGTCAAAGGCATAGGAATAGCCATAGCAGGAATTTTGTTTTTGAGCTTTCTCTGGAGTTTTTCCCTCAGGCGGCAGGTCAGAGCCAGAACCGGGGAACTGAATGTTCGCAATCAGGAGATTGCTTACCTGTATAAAGAATTGCAAAAGCACGCCGGGACACTGGAGAAAAGGGTCATAGAGCGCACAGAAGCGCTGGAAAAACTTAACCTTGAACTGCTCCGGTCCAGGGATGCTGCTGAATCTGCTGACCGTCTTAAATCGGCCTTTCTTGCCACTATGTCACATGAACTGCGTACTCCCCTTAATTCCATAATCGGCTTTACTGGCATACTGTTAATGGGGCTTGTGGGGGAACTGAACCAGGAGCAGGAAAAACAGCTTATTATGGTACAGGACAGTGCCCGCCACCTGCTGGAATTAATTAATGACGTACTTGATATTTCCAAGATAGAAGCCGGACAGTTTGAGCTTGCCAGTGATCCTTTTGATATGAAGACTATCATAGAGAAAAGTCTCGAAAAGATTGTTCCCCTGGCTGAGAAAAAAGGACTGGCTCTGACTGCTGTGATCGCCCCGTCTGTTGGCCAGGTTGTCGGTGACAGGCGGCGGGTAGAGCAGATTATCATCAATCTTCTCGGCAATGCCGTCAAGTTCACAGACCATGGCGAGGTTCGTATCGAAAGCCAGGTAGAGGATGGATGGCTGGTTACGAAGGTAGTAGATACTGGTATCGGCATCAGAACGGAAGACATAGATAATCTTTTTAAGCCCTTCCGTCAGATAGATACAGGGCTTTCCCGCCAGTATGAGGGTACCGGTCTTGGTCTTTCCATATGCAAGAAGCTGGTTGATGCCATGGGGGGTAGAATTTATGTCGAAAGCCAATGGGGTAAGGGGAGCATCTTTGCCTTCACTATGTCACTCGAAAGGAGAGATAAAAATGAAACCAGTAATCCTGGTTATTGAGGACAATCTGTATGATAAAAAAGCAACCAACTAACTTCTATTCCTGTAGGATTATTTGAGTTATTGAGGACAATCTGTATAATAAAAAAGGCGATGACTTAAGGAGGATACCATGAGCACATTACTTATTGTAGATGATAATCAGCAAAACCTGTACCTGCTGCAGGTGCTGTTGTCTGCCAATGGTTTTCAGGTGGAACTGGCATCTAACGGTGCCGAAGCATTGGAACTGGCACGATGCATGCCACCGGATATGATAATCAGCGACATACTGATGCCAGTGATGGACGGTTTTGCCCTCTGCCGCGCCTGGAAAGAAGATGAAGGGCTGAAGAATATCCCTTTCGTCTTTTACACTGCCACCTATACAGACCATAGGGACGAAGATTTTGCCCTCAGTCTGGGCGCCGACCGCTTCATCGTCAAACCGTCCGAGCCAGACATGTTCATGGCTATAGTATGAATTTTTATAGAAAAACATAGAAAGATTCTACAAAAACCCTTTAGTCTCACTGATAAAATAAGGGTTCTTATCAGTTAAGACCTTAGCCTTACTATAGAGGCGTCCCAATCGCTCCATATCTCTTAAAAATCTTCCTGTTAAGATACAAAGGACTGACTTTTTGCTTTTATAAATGGTAAGTATCGAGTGCGATTTAGACGACCCATTCATCCTTTATGTAGTCTCATTGACTTTGATTCACTCGAAGAGGTTGTTACATTAAAGTCCTCATAATGCCACACGAGTGTT